>Ga0315272_10000325_pt1 | contig 23647 bp, 44 predicted proteins | sample C3_middle_MG_FD_203918 | JGI IMG/M metagenome (GOLD analysis project Ga0315272, IMG submission 203918) | Sediment microbial communities from Yellowstone Lake, YNP, Wyoming, USA - C3_middle | ecosystem: Environmental > Aquatic > Freshwater > Lake > Sediment | place: USA: Wyoming | collected...
ACCAGTAGGAGCGGCGCCACTCTGTAGAAAAAGTCTCGAAACTCCACAGCCACCTTTACGACATATATGCGGAGGTTTGGGAAAAGTATTGGAGATGGAGGCACCTCGCCGCCGGCCGACAAGACTTCCCGCGCTTGAATCCAAGCTGAGCCAAACTGCCGAGGGGGTGGGGCGAATGTTGAATTAAAGTCGTCGAGAAAAAGTGCGGCGTTAAGGATAAGTTGAATCGTTATATTTGGAAATGCATCTCCTCTCAGAGAGCCCCCGCTAGGCCGAGGGGCAGGCCGGCGGGGCAGCCGCGCACTGGCCAGAGCCCCGGTCCCAGAAGCAGTTGGCTTCTGGGATCCGCGTGCCCCCCGCGTCTGGCCAGAAAAGAAAGGGGGCATGTATCTCATACCGCTTGCCGTTTTTCTCCCCTACGCGGCCGCCTTCCTCGCCGTACTACTGGCGTCGTTAATCTATAGACGGGTACTGGGCCTATGGTTCCAAAAAAGGCCTAAGAGTCTTGTCGCGCCCCCTTTCTGCTCCGGCCGGACGAGGGGGGCTCTCGGGTCTGGAGGGCGCAACGGCCCTCCGGACCGGGGCTCCGGCCGGTGGGGCGCTTGACCCCCTCTTCTGCGTCTGCATGGCGGGGCGCTCCGGCTGGATAGCATACAGCTGAGCCGGGCCTGCCCCTCGGCCCGGTGGGGGTCTTTTTCCCTGGTGGCGATGTGTTTCTCCTAAATAATGATTCGGCGCCTCTTCTTTGCCTGTGTCGTGCATAGCTGAGATTTTCTTTTGGTTCAACGTAAGAGGTGGGCTAGGGTACAAATTATGGAAACTCAAACGGCATATAGGACGCTGGTGTTGGGGTATGATTTGTATCGGCCTGAGGTTGCCGAAAGGATCTCCGCCCTCTTGAAGATACATGAGGAGTTTTGTCGGTGGGCTACGGAGTGGGTGAGAAGCGGGGGCAGAGAGCCTCCGCCGAAGCAAAACCCGTTGAAGTACTTCGCCGAAAAGTACATCCACGCGGGCAGGGCGCTGGACTGGCTCAGAGGCATAAAGAAAAGCAACATAAAGACGGAGAAGGCGCGGCCGCCGCTTATCTTTAATGCCCAGCTGCGTGTAGAAAACGAACGCGACGTGGGCAACGGCGTCCTCGTCGACCTCCCGAAGAAGGAGGTGAGGATTAGGAGGTGGAGCGGGCAGCAGGGCAACACCATCGTGCTCCAGTTAAGCAAAAGCGCTGTCAGGTGGATCCTGGAGCGGGTGAAAGAAGGCGGCAAGCTCGTCCTCGCTGCCGTCTGGGTGGGGAGGAGCAGGAGAAACCACGTTGCGAAGCTACACGTTGCGCTTGTGTTCCGGCGGGAGGTCGCACCCATGCAGCCGAAACGCTTGCTCGTGGTCGACCTCAACGCCCTCCACAACGGCTTGGTCTGGGCCATCATTGATGGTGAGAAGATAGCGGCGAGGGGCGCGATGCGGCCCGACGTGTCTAAGATCCTGCGTCTCCATAAGGCAGTCGCGAAGCTCGACAGCCTATGCGCCAAAGAGGAGAGGGCATGCGACGAGGCCGCGGCTGCGAAGAGCCGCATCTGGCGCCTCATGCGTAGCTGGGAGGACGAAGCGGCTAAGAAGCTCGTACAGTTGGCCATCCAGTATAAAGCGATGATCGTGGTGGACGTCCCATACGACGAGTCGGTCAAAGCGCTGAAGGAGGGCAAATACTCGCCGCAACGGAAGATCTTCCTAAACTTCGGCCGTCTCCGCAAGCGTCTTAAGAGCCTCGCCGAGTGGTACGGGGTGCCGTACAAGGAAGAGAGGCTTTACAGCACCATATGCCCCCGTTGTGGGGGGAAGATGAAAGTGCTGCCAAACCGCCGAGTTAGGTGCGCCTGCGGCTTCGAGGCGCATAGGGACGAGGTGCCCATATTCTGGGCCGTGAAGCGGTTCCGTGAACTAATCCCCTCCTTTTCCGGTTCAACTTTATCCAGCCCGTCGCCGAGCTAACTTTTTAAACCCCCAACGCGGTAATAGACATGAAAAGGGTCTCAACAGGGGTGGAAACGCTCGACAGGGCGCTTGAGGGCGGCATCCCGCAGGGGTCTTGGGTTGTGGCTGCTGGGGAGCCAGGCGTGGGGAAGTCGATTCTGGCCATTCACTTCGCCTATGCAGGGCTTAAGGCAGGCGACCCCGTGGTGTACGTCACCACGGAGCAAGAGTTCAAAGACGTGGTGGAGCAGGCGGAGCAGTTCGGGATGGACTTCTCAAAGTTCTCAATATACAACATCGCGTGGCGGAAGGAGCCTGAGAAGCCCCCCGCCATCGTGGTGATAGACATATTCGGCCTCCTCAAGGTGGCTAGGCAGCTGACTGAGAAGAGCAAGGAGGAGGATAGAGTGAGGCGCTACGCCGCGCTTTCCGTAGACACGTTGATAGAGGCGATAAACGAGGCCTACTCAATATTGGGCGTAAAGGGGGCGACAGACCGCCACGTCCGCCTCATAATAGACTCCATGTCGGCCTTCTGGGTGGACAGGCCCGCCATGTCGCGGAAGTACTCGTACCAGCTGAAGATCGCGACGCACCGCGATAACGTCACGGCCCTCCTCACAAGCCAGTATGCGCCGACGACGGGCCAAGCGTTTGGCTTCGGCCTGGAGCACATAGCCGACGGAGTCATCCACATGTGGATGGACAACGTCGAAACCGTCAAAGAAGTTCGCCGCTGGCTCATCATAAAGAAGATGAGGATGACCAACCACGCCACAAGGGCATTTAAGGTAAGAATTGAGCCAGGAAAGGGGTTGGTGCTGGAGACTCCACAGGAATAAACCCCCACTTTTCTTCCAGCCTCCTCCTAACAGGGATTAATTGACAGGGGTAATCATCCCTGTGGATTTATCCCTGTAGGCGTTGCTGTGCCAGTAAGCGTCCTTGAGCCGTTCTTTTTAGATGCGCGTTGTGCATACGGCATGGCGGACGAAGCGGTTGGGGTGGACATCCTCCAGCTTGTCTTCGTGGCGGTTGCGCCTGTGCTTATAACCGTCTTCGGGGCGATATATGTGACGGACGCCGCAGAGGCAACCATCCATGCGAAGACACCGGATGAGGCGCTGGACAAATTCATATGGTTTGCGGTCATATGGCTTCTGATTCCGGCCCTCCAATACGCCATGGCGGGCATCGCGGCGCGGATCAACATACAAAGCGAGGAGGCCAAGAGCCTGGCCCCGTGGATACTCGGCGCGGGCCTCATAGCCTCGCTGGTCTCGACCACGCTCTACAGCCACTTCTTCTCTCTGCTCACTGAAGGCTTTTGGCGGGAAGTGACTCGGTTCCACTACATCGCGCCGATATTTCTGACGTATGGAATAGCGGCCGGCCGCTCGTTAGTAGGCTAGACCTACATCGCCTTAAACCACAAAGTTTTTCATCCTCGTCAGTCTGCCGATGGACATCTTCTGTGTTTGCACCTCCATTCAAGGCAAGTGAAAACAACATATTTTGAACCGGAACGTCACAGGGATTTCTTGACAGGGATAATTATCTCTGTGGATTTATCCCTGTAAGGACATCCCTGTAGGCGTGTTCTGATGGCGGTGCCGCACTGCGGAATCAAGACAGAAAAGTTCTTTTTAAAGCTACGCCAGCACTGAAAACGTGGACGTGGAATCATTAATCAAAACCGTCGCCGTAATAGTCTTTTCGGTAGCGCTGTACTTCATAGCGTTGAAGTCCGTAGTGGATGCCGTAGTCTTCGCCGTCATGGTGCTCTACATCTACATGTGGGGCCTCATCTTTGCCACATTTTACGAAGCTAAGAGACGACAGGAGACGGAGCCGTGACAATTCACGCGAAGCTTAGAAGAGCGATCTTGTAGAATTGCCGCGTCCTTGGTGGCGGAATGGAAGACCATTTTCTTTTTCATGGCCTTCGTCGGCGGCCGTAGCGGAACAAAGTCCGTAATATGCCGTGAACGACAAGATGCTGTAGTGCACCGCCTATCGGAGCGTTTCGAAAAAGGAGGGAGTTACTCCAGGGGTGGGTCTGGCAGTTCTGCGACGTAGCCGAGGAATGTGCCTTGCTCCTTCAACACGAGCTTCTTAAGCGGTACTTGCCCATCTTCTTGCATTGCTTTTTCCACGCGCCCCATTGGGAATTCCTTTGCCTCCTCTCTGGGGGTGTAGAGCCATGCGTATCCGTCGTACGCGGCCTCCTCCCACTTTCCCGGCACTTCGGCCTTGTCCTTCACCACCCTCCCCACGTTGCCGAACTCGTCGGCGAATATTACCACGTCGCCGAAGTCTATGACGGCGAGGCGCATCCTGCTACGGCTAAACCTGGTGAGCAAGACTCTGACGGTCATACCTCTCTTTCCTGCATATGCTTAAAAACCTCTCGGCTGTACGCGGGAAGGGAGACTATGTGGTTCGTGCATGGCGGCGTAAGGACGTGATTAATCGCCGTCTTTGTTTTTAAAACTGAGTCGTGTATGTGGCATGGTAACGAAAATAGATGTAAACGTTGTCAAACTCGTCATTGTATCAGTTGTGCCGCCCCTGGGCCTGCTCCTAGGGGCGGTCATCGCGAACGGCCTCATAGACGGAATCCTCCACGCGGCGACGCAGCAAGAGGCGTTGGACAAATTGGTGGCGCTCTACTACGTATGGGCTTTGATCCCGACTCCCCAGGTTGCCGTGGCCTACTACGCGGTATTCAAACGCGGCGGAATATGTAGCAGCACGTCGGCGAGGCGCATCGCCCCGTGGCTCCTCGGCGCGGGCTTCGCGGCGTCGCTCCTTACGATCCCGCTATACGGCCGCCTCCTATCGCTACTCAACAACGGCTGGAGGGAGGCGACCATATTCACCTACTTCATGCCGATAATCTTGATATACGGACCGATGTTTAGTAAATTGGACTGCAACTAGGTTCGTCCTTGTTTTTAAATATGCAGTTGTGTGCGTACATGAGGCGGAACTCCTTTGAATACATGAAGGACTTAGTGCTCGCCGCTGTGAGGCTCGGCTCCAGGAGGGGCGTCTTCTGCTGCCGCGCCAGGCTACACGCAGCGCTGTTCGTCCTCTCGTAGGAGTTCAAATTGCCGTACAGAAGCATCGGCATGCACGTCTTCGACCTAGACGCAACCGTGGAGGTGCTCGCGGAGGAGGGCCTCCTGGAGGAGCGGCTGGAGTTCCCCGGAGCCGTGGACGGCGTATGGCTCCCCGGCTACGCCGTCTATACGTACCGGCTGACCAGAGACGGCCATCTCTTTGCAAAAGACGCAGTCAAGAGGATGAGCCCCCCGCTCAGAAGGAGGATGAGGGAGTTGTTAAAGATGGATGTCTGGTCTCTAATCGGGTATGCCTACGTCAGATACTCCGAACACTCCATACACAAGACGCTGGTTATCTACTGATCCGCCGCGGGAGACTCAGCTACTGAGGAGTGCGGCATCTCCCTAATCGGCAGCCGCAAGCCCCACAATTCAATATCAAGCTGAGCGCGAGAGATCTCATGGCATCTAAAGATGAAATAGTGGCGGTGGTACTCTTTGCCATATTGGCGCTTATTATTGTAATTACTGTTGAGTTGGGGACGGTCGACGTAGATACAGCGGCAAAATTGAAAGGAGCGAGGCTCGTTGCCGTCGTAGATCCAGGTAGGGCATATGCGCTTCTTTCAAGAATGAAAATCATCAAGGCGTCGACCGGGGTATGCGACACGATATATGCCGCCTCATCACCAGAGAATACGGAGCCGGATGTGGCCGTTTTAATTTGTGGCACATCTGCATACATCTACTACTTGCGTTAACCCCATCTTTTTCCTCTTTGTTTTTAGAGGCGTAGTATGGGACATGGCCTTGTACGCCATCCAGCTCAGAGGGCGGTTGCCCGGGAGTGCCCTAGGCGAAGGCCGTCTGTGGCTCTTTTACAGACGTGTTCTACACGGTGGCGTGGACTGGCTCACAGGCCAGGCGTTACTCTTTTGTAATTCATTAACATGCTAGGCGCAGAGGGTTACATGGTATCAAAATATGTCCTCCCAGTAACAATATTCATTCTGTCCGTGGCGTTTCTTATAGCGTGGAGCATTGTAGAGTGGAACATCGTCGAAGAAACTATGAAGAGCCTAAACGGCACAAAGATGATTGCAGTGCGGGCAGAAGACGCCACGGCAATGCTTTCACACATGAAGATAATAAACTCTACAATTGTCGGCGTGTGCCGCAAGATATATGCGGCGCCGCCGGCGAATAGGGAGCCAGACGTTTTAGTATTAATCTGCGGTACCGACGCATATGTGTTCTATTTGCGTTAAACCCGTCTTTTTCCCACACCTCATCGTTTAACTGTCTGTTCTAGACTTGTCGTTGTGTATCTGTATGGCGCTCTACAACGCGAGAAAGGACGCGTATCTCCGGGAACCACTTTTTTAAAGCGCCTAATTCGTTAACAAGCTAGGCGCAGAACGTTTCATGGTAAACGACTTGAAAGTAATAGCGTTTGTTGCATTAGTGGCAATACTGTTGGCATTCAGCGTTGTCGAGTGGCTTCAGTGGAAGATCGCCGAGGAGACCATCAAAAGCATGAACGGCACAAAAATGGTTGTTATGCGCACTAATGAGGCTTATGCGATGCTGTCGCATATGAAAGTGATCAACTCGACCAACGGGCTGTGCACCAAGATCTATGCGACAGATGCAAAGACAGATGTCCTCGTGTTGATCTGCGGCGCGCGTGCATATGTTTTTTACTTGGACTAACCCCATTATTTTTTCCCTCTGCATCTCTTATCTCTTTGTTTTTAAAGGTGTAGTTTTGTAGGTGCGTGGACTTCTGGCGGGAGTATGAGGACGTGGAGAGGCTCGTGCTTGCGTCTGTGAGGCTGGGCTCGGGCAGGCTCTGTTGCCGTACCAGGATACGGGTGGCGACGTTCATTTTGACGTGGGAGTTCGAGGAGCTGGCGCACCTCCGCGACGAGTACTACATGTGGCTAGTCGATGTGGACGCTACGGTGAAGGCGCTTACAAAGGAGGGCCTCCTGGAGGAGAGGCTTGAGTTCCCTGGCGTAATCGACGGCATGAGGCTTCCGGGATATGGCATCTACACGTACCGCCTGACCCGCGCTGGCCGCGTCCTGGCCGACGACGCTGTCAAGGAGATGAGCCCCGAGATGAGGAGGAGGCTGAAGGAGCTCCTGGAGATGAACCTGTGGTCGCTCGTGGGGCAGGCCTACGTCAAATACCCGGAGCAGTTCGCATACAGAGAGTTCGACCTTGCCTAGTCATGTTTTTAAGCTGAGACATAGCTGCGGATATGGCGTTGGGCGCTGGGTCGATTCCAGAGGAGATATTTGGGCTGTGCTACCGGCCGGACTGCCCCACCGTGAAGATGCTGAGGCACAGGGCGCTGAGCCACGTCTTGAGGCTCGGCGTCTTCAACGCTCCGTTGGATTTGCTGGTCGCCGTGGATAAGACGTTGAGGAGGATCGGCTACGTCGCAGACGTCCGCGACGAGGTGGTAAAAGAATATGCTGAGCTCATGGATTTGGACGTCCCCATAAACGAAGGCGCGGCTACGCTCCTCGGCGCCGAGCCGGGGCAAACGCTTAAGGAGCTTGTTGAAGCCCCCCACGACCCCTTCGTCGATGCCGTCCACATGGCCGCCATGGCGTTCTACATGGAGCACATAGACGGCGGCGACATGCGGAGGCTTGAGACCCTAGACTTCGCCGCCTATGCCGTGCTTACGATGCTGCAGAGGGGGAAGATGTCCAGAGACCAAGTTGTCAAACTCCTAAGCTGGGTCACAGACCAAGCGTTGCAGGCCTGAGAATACATTTTGAACCCTAAACCAACCCCAGAATGTTTCACGCCAAGTGGAAAAAGAAGGATTTTAGGCGCGCGGCACGCAGAGACGCACCCACCTTATTGTTTGCTCGCCGTCGCCTCCCCAATCGTGGCCGAACTCGGTTTCGTTGATTCCCCTCTTTTTCAGCAGGTCTTCGAGCATGTCGGGCTGTTCGAACAAAAACTCCTCGGCGGCGTCAACGACATCTTCGTAACATGCCATGAAGCAGTCGTCGTAGTCGCGGCTCTTCTTGCACTTACGTATGCAGTTGTCGATCTCTTCTGTAAGGTCATAGATGAAGTATGTGCATAGTTTGTTTTCTTCGACCTTGAGGAAGACGCTGTACTGTTTTAAGGGCAGGAAGTTCTTGTAATACCAGCGGATATATTCCCTCAGTGCAAACCGCATCTTCGGGGGTAGCATTTCCATGTGTTAAAAAAGACGAACCTCCAAAAAACGATCCTCTCTGCGCCGCGGCGGCAAGAACGGCGGCGTAGCTTAAAAACTGTTGAATGACTGTCTTGTATGAACAGAACTAAACCCGACTTGTGGAAGCTGGCGTATACGATACGCGAAAAGCTTGCGGCCGGCATCGAGCTGTCCGACGGCAGTGTGGTGGCTGTACGCCTAAGCGGAGACCACTTCTCATACATCATAGTACATGGGAACGAGGTTAAGGCGAAGTATGTGGATAGGTGCGTCAGCGTATACGTAGACGCGGTGATCGAGGGGAAGGACGTCAAAATCACCAACGTAGACGTGTTTAACTGTGCCGACAAAGGTGGACATGGATAGGTGCGGCTCGCTCCTCGAAGCGGTTAGGGATAAGGACGTCAAGTGCGTCGAGGCGTTGCTTAAGGACGGCTACAGCCCCAACGACTTCGACGAGGACTACGAGACGCCGCTTCATGAGGCGGCTTATAAGGGATACCTCGGCATCGCCGCGTTGCTGATCGAACACGGCGCGGACGTCAATGCGCAGAACAGATACGGCAAGACTCCGCTCCACATAGCTGCATATATGGGCAACGTCCAGATGGCCGAACTCTTGGTCAGAAACAAGGCAGACGTAAACGCGAAGGACGCCGAGGGAATGACGCCGCTGCACTTGGCGTGCATCGCGAAGAGCCCGGAGGTCGCCTCGCTCCTCATAGAGGCGGGCGCAGACGTGAACGCCCGGGACAACCACGGCAGCACCCCGCTTCACCACGCGGCGTATAGCTGCTGTGCGGAGTGCATCAAACTGCTTGTCGAGAAGGGAGCCGACATCTACGCGAAGGACAACGACGGCAACCTGCCCATCCACTCCGCCGCTAAGCAGGGATGCGCCGAGGCCATCGACCTCCTGGTCAAAAAAGGCATGCGCGTAGACGAAAGGACGCGCTACGGATACACGCCATTGCACTTAGCCGCGATGAACCGCCACGTAGACGCCGTCAAGCTGCTGCTGTCGCTGGGCGCCGACGTAAACGCGAAAGACGGCGGCGGCATGACGCCCCTGCACCACGCGGCACATAAGGGAGACGCCGAAACCGCAGAGCTACTCATCAAACACGGTACGGATGTAAACGCGAAGGATAGGTACGGCCGCACTCCCCTCCACCTCGCCGCTGTAAGCGACAGCGGCCGCGCCGCAGAGGTGCTAATACAGCACGGAGCCGACCCATGCGCCAGAGACTCAGACGGCGAGACTCCGCTGGAGAAGGCCATCAAGCTGAAGAACTGCAACGCCGCAATAGCCCTGAGCAAGTACAAGTGCGCCTAAGCCAAAGGAAAAAAGGGGGTTTTTCCACTATTGGCACTCCCCAGAGCACTTAGTGCCGCCATGTGCGCAGAAGTTTTTAAAGATGTCCGACGGGAAAAAGGGGAGCTACTGCTTCACCGGCTTGAACTTTATGACCACGTCGCCGACCACGGCTGCGCCTTGCTCAAGCGCTGCGACAATCCTGCCCGTGGCATCCTCCCCAATGATGGGCTTGATTGGCTCTAGGTAGTCAAACACCTCCTCTCCCACGCATTGGTGGGCAAGGGCAAAGGCAGGCGCCAGCAACATGAGCAGGTCCTGTGCCTTCTCGTCCGCCACCTTCCGGAAGCCTCTGTACAGCTCTATTGCGGCTATTGACAAAATCCGCGCCGCAACCATCTTGTCGGGGCAGTCCTTCTCCTCCGCCCTCTTCACCTGCGTATCGAAGGCCAAGGCTACGGCGTCCACCGGGTCGGCGCCCAGGAGGACAGCGGCCAGCGTAGCCCCCTCGGCCAGTTCTCTAGCCACCGCCGCTCCGGTGGCCACCTCCAACGCGCCTAGACATGCCTCTTCACACCTCTCCCCCCGGCACCTCTTGAGGCAGGCGTTGAAGCAGACCTTCGCGCTTTCCCTCTTCACACATTCCACAAGGCCGTCAGCCAGCTGGTTGACTTGCCGCAGGTACGAGCAGAGCTGCGGATCCCCCGTCGCCTCGACACACTTATCCAACCCGTCCACGTCCCACACATATCAAGACTTAATAAACATATTGGAGATTTAGAAGCCATACGCTTTTAAGAAGAAAAAAGAGTAGGCTTAAGCTTTGTTGACTATCTCACCACTCTGCGTCAGCTTCTTGACGTCCCACGCCAAGTAAAACACTAAGTAAGTGGACGGCAACGCCCAGCCACTGCTGGGCAAGATTTTCTTTATGATCCTATAACCTTTTTTGCCGAGGCGGTAGGCGCCTTTAAACTCCTTTATAAAACCAAGCGATTTAAGCCTCTTGAGCGCCTCCTCTACTTCAGTGCTCCAAAATATTCCGTTGCGTATTGTGAAGCTCAACCCTGGCATGGGATAATGCAGCCTCAACACGAAAAACACAGCCATTATCTTGTCAACATCAATCCACCTTTCCGCCGTCCATAGCAATTGTAAAGTCCACAACTCAATAGATTTAAGCTCTGCCCTCGATCCCATTAGATTAAGCATGTATACAAAGAAGACGAATCAGTCCCGACAGTACAAACCGGAGAAAAGGAGCCTTTAAGTCAAATGGTCTGTCGTCAGAATGAGATAGCGCATGTCGCCCTCCCAGCTGTCGTCAATTTCGGCCTCCACGCCATATATTTTCAGCATAAGCTTCGTCAACACCTTCAACCCACAGAACGTCTTGTCCACGTAGTCCACAATCTCTTCTCGACATTCTGGACAAGCCTTGAGCAGTTGATCGCATTTACAAAAAACGAGTATTCTGCCGACATCCTTCTCAACCTCAATCGGGACGCTGTACTGCTTAACAAATTTCTTAAGTATTTCAAATACGCCTTCCATGTCCGTCTTTGCCGGCCTCTATTTAAGCTATCGGACGCTTACATAGGGGACGCTCCGCCATGGTGCAGCCTGTGGATCGAGCCCCTTCTGCCCTAAAGGACCCTTCACAAAAAAGGTTTAGCTGAATTCCGACTTTGGCGCAAGCTAGGCCATCAGCGCCAAAACTACGCCAGCCCCCAGCCACGTGTACGTCAACATGCCGTACTTCGCCGAGAGTATGATGGTGGTAAGCGCCGCGATGAACGTAAACACGTAGGCGAAGAGGACGTCAAGTACGTCAATCCACCAATTCCCTGCAGTGGCCACCACCAGGGCTATGAAGTCCACAACGCTTAGGAGCGCGAATATCGGAACTAAATCCGCCCACGTCATTCAAATTAAAACACAGATTAAAGATGTTCGGCATACCCCCGGTTCCCAAGATCCGCGGGCAGGCATGGACGACCGTCTCTGGCAGAAGCCGTAAGCAAGGAGCCTAAAAAGAGGAGAGGGGTGGGGAAAAGTTAGGTTTGGCGTATAATGGGTATAATCGGCACTGTTTGCCCCGCGCCTCCGGTAATAGCGACTATCTGGATGTTGGCCTTCTCGATCACGTCTCTGAGGATGTAGAGCTCGGCCAGCCTGGCGGCCTCCGTGCCGTTGGCGCCGGCGGCTCTTATGAGCATCTCGATTGCTGAGCGTGTAGCGTTGGCCGTGAGCATTATCTGGGCGGCTTGGGCCTTGGCGCGGGTTATGGTGGCGTTGGCCTCAGCCATGGCGTTTAATACGGCTCTGGTGTAGTTGGCTCTGGCGAGCTCCTCTACCCTCTGACGCTCGTACTGGGCGCGTAGGGCGTTCTGTTGAGCCGCCACTTTTTGATTGATGGCGTCGGTGATCTGCGCCGGGAGGATGAAGTTCAAGACGTTGACGTCCAGCACCTCCACCAGGCCGGCTAGCGCCGTGTCGTTGTTTATCGCCTCCTTGTACTGCTGCTCGATCTGCTTGGCTATTACGTCGCGGTTCTCTATCAAGCTGTCGAGAGACACCTTCGATATCACGTCTCTAATCATCTGACGTGCCTTCGGCACCAAGACCTTGTCGTCGTAGTCCACCTCGGGGAACCTCCTTACCAATTCGTCGAAGCGCTGGGGGTTGATCCTATACCTAACCACCATCTCCACTGTCACAACTACGCCGTCTTTGGTGAGGACTTCTGGCGCCGAGAACTCGTACTTTCCGGCGGCCCTCTCCTTCTGGACGAATTCAATCACCTCTACGGCGTAAGTATCTTCTATCAAGTAGGCCCACGGCGCCTTGAACCCCACGGCGGGGCCCATGACCGGCCTGCTTATCTGCCCAGACACCGGATCGACGATTACTGCGACCGTCCCCGCTGGCAAGCTGTAGAAGGACATTACAACAACCGCGCCGATCACCAGCAGCATTATTATTGCTATGATGAACAGAACCGCCCCCCAGTTGGTTTTTTCATCCTCCATGCCCACAGAAATTCAGACCTTTAAAAACATGGACGGCAGGGCTCCACAGGGATAAATCCACAGGGATTACCCAACAGGGATTATTATCCCTGTCAAGAAATCCCTGTAAGCGATTATTGGCTCTGGTTGGGGGGTTCTTCTTCGCCTTCGGCGTAGTACACCATTAGCCCCAAAATCGCGGCGACTCCCAGCGCTGCGAACAGCGTCATGTTGTTCACCAACGCAAATGCGATGAAGACAATTATTATGGCGAATGAGAAGAATACTGCAATCGGGTCGCAACTCCTGCAGTACTTAAGCAAAGCGGCGTTGGCGACAGACGCTATGAACATGACCAGCAACAACGGGAATAATTCCACTGTCATATTGGCTCAAATACAGACCTTTAAAAACACGACGCGCTATAACTGCTCCAGGCGTAAGTGCATCGAGTACGCCTCGGCGTTGCCTGCCCTCCACCGTTTCGCCTTCCTCGTGGGAGGTATCTTGAAGCTGGCGCGTCTCTTCCCCACGTACAGCACTACGGTGCACGTGTGCCTCTGCACGTGCACCACCGCCGTGCCGAAGTCCGGCATGGCGATTGTGTATACATCCGCTTTCCCGTTCCTCCGCCGCCTCACGACGAAGTTCTTCAGCTCGTAGGGGCCCGGCGGTATTCTGAAGCGGACCGCCCGCTCCGCCGTAAACAGCGCAATCGTGCACCCCTCCTCCCTCCTGTACACCACGGCTGTGACGTCCATGCGTGGAAAAAATAGACACTGATTTAAATTGAACCCTGACGCCACAGGGATAATTATCCCTGTGGATTTATCCCTGTGAGCAAAAACAGCTGTTTTTGTGGGCGTTGCTAGTTCAACGAAAGGTCACTTCACCGCGGCGCATAAGAGGTCGACAGCGATCATCGCCAGCAGGGCGTAGACCGCGGGCATCATCTTTTCGACGTTCATACCGCCTGTGCCAGCTCATACCTCCACGTTGAAGGACACCTCCGCAACCTCTTCGTAGTAGTCCACCGTGAAGACGTGGTCTTCGTACACCTCCATCCTCCACTCGCCGTAGTCCTCCACGACGTAGAGCGGCGTCATGGCCTCGTTAGGTATTCGATTAGCTGTCTGGCCTCGCCTACGGGTATCCTGACGCCCACCTCGCAGCGGCGCCCGCGGCAGTACGTGTATACCTCCGGCCGCCGCATCTTGCCCTCCACAATGAGCCTGAGCGCCGTGACGCCGCCAGACGTCCTTTCGTGCATGCGCCCGAAGTCGTCCACATATACTGAGTAGTAGGCATGCATGACGCGTATAGTCACGGGTGGCGCGGCGGGCTCCTCAACCACTTTTCGGAACTCCGCTCCGCCGTCTAGGCGCTCCGCAACGACGGTCTTGAGGGACACGAACGTATATTCAAACATCCGCAGCGACGGGGGCCTTCCGACTATTTCGCCTAATTTCTTGACCCTGGGGTGCTCCAAGACGCTCTGCGGCGGCTCCACGCTCCTCAGCGGCTTTATCTCTACATCGAACACCTTGACGGAGACGCTTGGAAACGCGGCCAACACGCCGCCCCTCTCCGCCACGTCGAACACCACCTTCCCATCGCTGTTAAGCCACGCCACGAAGTAGAGACGCGGCTCTACGAGGTTCAGCACGTCTTCGACCGAGAACGTTTGAACCATGTGATAAAAATTACAGAAGTTTAAAAACATGGCCGCCAGAAGACTGACGCTTAGTCTTAAAAAAAGACGGGGGTCAGCGCAGATAGGGGCTCAGGTAGAAGTAGGCAGAGTCGCCGGTTTGCCAATTGTCGGCTTTATCGTGTACGTAGACGCACCTGCTGCCATTTGCGACGGCCTTCTGTATGACGTAGTCCACCTTGTCCGGCGGCGTGTTTAGGACAATTGTGCACACTCTGTCGGGCGCCACAGAGGAGTAGTCCATGTATCTGAAGTTTACGTACTCCTCAAGAGGCGACTCGAACACCACTATCTTATCCGCAATGTTGAAGAACCTCGGGTCTATGTTGGTGCCGGGGTTAAGCACGACGTACCTGCCAAGGCTCTTGGCTCTTCTGTATATCGAAGAGTAGTAGCCATAGGTCTTCAGGCTTGTGGACACCTCGTCTACGAAGAAGCCGTCAACGTTGTAGAACCTTATCCACCTGTCCATCTCTGAGTATATCGTCTTCAAGCTTCTCCTTCCGTAGGAGCTGTATATATAGCCCAGCACCTTGAAGCCCTTCTGCTTAAGCCTGCTGATGATAGAGGCGTATGTGGAGTCCACCGAAGAGCCGGGCCCGTTGTCCACGTTGACCACCGCCCACACCTCCTTGCCTGTGGTGAGGTTGAGCAACTTCTCCCATTCCTGTTCATAGCCGCAACACGGGTAGGAATACAGCGGCACGATGTATATAGGCGTCGCGGCTGCCAAGAACACTGTAGTGACCAAAGCCGCCACCAGTGCCGTCAACAGGTGCCGCATAATCTCTTAAACAGGTTATATATAAATCCTTTGGAGCCATGCTGCCGGCCCCGGTCTCTACAGCTAAAAGGAGGAAAAAAGGGGGTTAGACCCAGTTCGCGACGTTCAGCAATATCCTCATGCCTTTGCGCACAAACTCCACAAATTCGTCGACGTCGTACACCTCTTTCCCCACGGCAATTCTGGGGCCATAAGCGACCAGTCTGTTTCCGCGCTTAAGTGTAAACATGCCCCAACTGTTTATTATAAGCGAATAGTCGTTTGCCTTTACCTCTACATAGGGCGATGCACCATTGCGGACCAGCCTCACCTCGCCGTTATACGCAACAAAAGCGACATAGTATTTGCTCGCAACTATGTGTGCCTCGTCTGGCAGGCAGACGCCGCGCGGCGCACATTCTATTGCGCCTCTAAATGCCTCCAGTATACGTTCAATCTCGCCGCTTGTGATTACCTCCTTGTGTAGAACCTGTTCCATAGGTTAAAGAAAAACAAAGTCATTTAATGATTTCCGTTAGTTTATACGATGACGACGAAGCGCCGCCGTGCGAAGGCGGTTATGTGCATCTTCTCTTCACATCCGTCGCTGTAGCGGACCACGACGTACCTCTCCGACGGCCTCTCCAGCGCAGCGACGCGCTTCCTGCGGTACCGCGTCTCCACCACCGCGCCGCGCTCCAGAAGGCCCTTGAGGAGCGCGAACTTCTCCTCGGGCGTCACGGCCTCAGGGCCTTCTCCAGGTCCACGTCGCCTTTTATTACGCGGTAGAGCGAATAGCCTCCGAAGTCGTCCTGTACCACGACGTACCTCCCCTCATACGTGCTCGCGCCTCCCGGCCCCACGAACTGTGGGTCATCCACCATAGCGATCCCCACGATGCGGTGGCTGTACAACGTAACGTCGACCGGCGTTAGGGAGAAGTTGACGGGCCGCACGTCCTGCGGCATGACGTGCTCCAGCTCGACCTCCACGCCTAGCCTCTCAAGGAACCGCTCCACCTCATACGTAGTATTTATCGAAAACCGCCATATCTTACAGTCGCCGTTCCTATCGGGGTATACCTCGTAGTCGAGCTCGACGGCGAGCGGGGGCAGCGGCGTCATGTACTTTGAGTACCTCTCTATGTTTTCGGCGTCGTACAGGACGTACAGCTTGCCGCCGAAGACGTAGAGCCTCTTAATCCTCGCGATGTTCAGCAGGGGGCGGTTGATGCCGCTGACCGCCTTGACCCACCCCCTCTTCACGTTGCCTTTTTCGTCGACTTCGGGCTCCCAGATCTCGTCGTCTATGTAGTCGAACTTCAGCACGACGTCTACCATACCCCCTCCAAGACGGCCGCCTCGCCCTCCCTGGCCGCCACCTCGATAATCTTATCGACTAAGTCGTCGACGTCCCACAGCAGCATCACCTCCTTTCCGTCTTTCGCGTTGACGATCTTAATCGCCTTGTCGCGCTTTAGGCAGGCCAAGACGTCCTCCCTCGTTACTGGCGGCTCCACCCCCTCTTCGCCCACGTCCTCCAAAAACCCGTTCAGCATCTGAAGAAACCTCTCCATCGACACCGCGGCGTATAGGTTCTTTCTGAGGCTGTCTATCCACTCTCTTATGTACCTACATACGGCGCGCTTCATAGAACTCCGGCGTCTTTACAGCCTATTTTATCAAGCGATGCGCTGACTATCTCCACGCTGCCGCCGTCGCGCAAGAAGGCGTTGACGGTGACCTTAACCGCCCCCTTTACGTATATCGCAACGACTTGCTTCGTGCTGTCGTCGACTTTGACCCACGAGACGTCGGGGGCGGCGAGCTTTACTGCAAGCCTGCGCTGCCCAAAGGACACCCCCCGCTCCAGCTGGAGCCTGATCTCTGCGTCTATGCTCCCGATATCGGCCCCGCCTAGGTTTGTGTTGGCCATGGTAGGAGAAAAAAGGGGCCTTAAAAATTTGTTCGCCGAAAAATTTACAGCGTCTGATTTGTCCTGTGTATCTTGACCCAGTCTATGACGATGCCGGCGAGCATGATGCTCCCCGCGGCGGCGTACAGCAACGCGCCGTATTCCAGCATAACGCCAGTAAACCCAGCCGTTAAGACCGCCGCAACGAGGTATACAACATCGTCGAAAACCGGGTCGTAGACTCTGTGACGCACTATACCAGCCAAGACGCCTACAATGTAGCCAAAGGATATGACTGCCACATACAGGAGCAACAGCTCTACAATCATACTTCCGCTACTGTCTCCGCTATTGCCCTCCAACAAGCGGCTGTCTTGACGACACACGACGTCGGCGGGGAGGTTTGTGTATGGGCCATGAAAGAGAGAAAATCTTGGCCTTAAAAATCTACGTCGGAGGAGGAGCCTGCAAACATGTAGTATGCCAATAGGAACGCGATTGCGATGATTCCCAAAACCGCGAGCGCCGGCTTGCTGTAAATGACCGAAAATATGATGAGCACGACCGCCACGAATGCGGAGAACGCCTGCGCTTCGACGTTCCTCGTGGCGATGGCGGCGATGGCGAACACAATGTTCATGACCGCCGCTATAAATAAGCCGGGTATCAATATCGACTCCATCATGCCCCTCCGCGGTCCGCCGCTGTCCAACACGGCCTTACCGGGTCTGCCTGCATTCTATCGTAAGAATTCCTCCTCCCATGCTTGACGGCCAACGCAGCCAGTAGAAACATGTCATTCATAATATCGACCTCACCACGTCCCCAACGCTTCCGCCCTGCGGCGTCTGTACATGACATAAGAGGGGGAAAGTCTAAATTTTAAAGACTGTTTGTTGAAAAAATCGTCATCTGCATTTTTCACGCAGTCCGTAGAGCCTGTGCACCGTCTCCACGTACTCCTCGCAGGAGGGGTTCACCAGCGCCTTAACCACGCGGCCCCGCTTCACGAACACGTCTACGAACTCGATAGGCAGGCCGGTTACCTCGTTGCGGAGGTTCCTCTTGTCGAAGGCGAAGCGGTCGAATATGGGCTCCTTAAGCAGCGGAAGCGACCACTCGGAGCACCTAAACGCCGTGTACCTCTCCCCCGCGGCGGTTGCCACTGTGCCTATGATATGCACAACCACGCCCGCGTCCTCGACGTAACATATGTTGGGCCTTGACAGCCACACCTCGCCGTCCACCGCCACCGCTTCTATGATCTTGTTCAGCACTGGTGGCTCCGAATACATTTTGAATCAAAACGTATGAATTGAACTGGCAATGCGGTTCATTTTATAGCAGTATGCATCATATCTCAGAAAAAGAAAAAGCGCCCCCGCGGAGCCGAGGGGCACGGCTCCGCTCAGCTACCTCTTAGCTACGTGGATAAGGCCGGGGCTCCGGCCGGAGCCCCGGCTCCGGGAGCCATTGGCTTCTGGGATCCGCGTGCCTCCCGCGTCCGGCCGGGAGCTGAAAGGGGGTGCTCATGCCACATCCATTCCTCTTCTCGACATATATTTCGGGCGGCTCGCTTTCTAAGGTCCACACGTACATGTAGTAGTCCCCGATCATTTTCGACGCGTAGAAGCTCGTCGGCAAATCCTTTATCTTGGCATCGAACAGTATTTGAACGGCTTCATTTGGCTCGTTTTTAGTTCCCATAGGTGAAAAAACGAGGAAATTTTAAACGTTCCCCATGGAGCGGCTACGAGTTGACCGCGCTCTCGGCGCTTCGGTCCCCGGAGGCCGGCGCGCATCTCTTCGATGCGTAATAGATGGCGGCCGCAACGGCAGTCGGCGCCAGCATGCCGACTCCTAAAAGCATGAGTAGCCACATGTTGGCTACCGCCCCAGTTGCGATGTACATAGATGCGGAGGCGAGTAGAATAGCCAAATACCCGCTGGTTTGGCGGTGGCAGCTCTTCATGCTGTACACGACGGCGGCAAGGAGCATGCTGTACGCAGTAACCGCTATGGCAACTATGCCCGCCGCCACATCCCCAGGCGCCATACCCTAGACAAGCCCAGACATTTAAAAACAAAGCGATACCAACGCCTTTGGGAAATCAACTAATATTTCGACGGGTCAACACGGTACCTCCAGTTCAATATATACTCAACGTTTTTTCTTTTTAGAGAGTTGCCCCGCTCTGCTGAGGGGCAAGCGGGTGGGGCCGCCACAAACCCGGCCGGAGAAGAAAGGGGGCAAATGGCCGAACTCACGTAACCCCTTTTTCCCTTCTTTAATCGCACTTCTTTACGGCGTAGTAGACCCCCAACATGGCAACGAGCGCCAGCGTGCTGCCGCCGAGATATGCAAACGGCGCTGCGTTGTACCTCACCGCGAGGTAGATGAAAAACGTGGCAAACACGACCGCCATCAACACGAAGTACAACGGATGCACGGCATAGGTCGACCAGTAGCTGAGCTCCTCCTCATTTTTATGGTAACAGTCATTTATCCAGAACATCAAAGCGACCAGTATCACGTCAAACGAGCCCGACACAAATACGGCGAGGTTTATTGCTATATCTTGCAACGTCATGGCTCCCCTGGAACCTCGACGGTGTAGTGCATTATTGGGCACTTCCTGCTTGGGTCTCTGAGGTCTTGGGCGAGGATTTCAAAGGTGTAGAGACCCGGCTTGTCGAACTTAACGGGTACATCTATTTTGACATACCAGTTGTCGCTGTCTAGCATCTTGCTTACTACGGCTGTGCCGTTTAGCATCGGCGCGTTGTTGCAAGCCGCTGGCGGGTCTAGGTATTTACAATAGATAATGTCGCCTAGGTTGTAGGCCGTGATGCCATCCGTGTTCTTTATAAACGACGCTCCGTTGTACGGCGAATAGTGCACCACGAGGGCGACTGGCTTCATTTCTGGCGCCGCGTAGCCCTCCGCCGTAAACCGACCATCTTGGTAGAGAGGCGGCGAAGTCCAGTCGATCCACCTTGCTATTAGCCAAAACACGTAGTATTCCACTCTGTACAAAACAGCCCACCCGTGCTCGTACGTGTGCGCTGTCTCTATGGCGATGTAGTTGTAGCATGAATTCAGCATATGGCCCCCATACTCGCTGAGCGCTTCGTCTATTCCGGCTTTGAGGACATCCACTTCACTGGGGGAAGTGGAGTTGGAGAACCTTACCCATACAAAGACTTCCTTAGCCGCCCCGTAGAGTCCGCCATCCAGCCTTGTGTACCAATAATTTGGATGTCTGCCTTCTAAGTCATATACGCTACGGTGACCCGTACGGGCAATGTACTCCGCCCGCCACTTAGCCACGTTCAGCTCCATGAGCTGTAAAGGCGGTGCATTGGCCTCGGCCCTTTTCTCGTTTAGATACGCTACGGCAGCAAGTTTATCCTTCATACGCGTTATGTAAGGATCTGTTGACGGTGCCACACAGATGATGTAGAGCAGATAGATAATTGCGAGAACCGATATCAGCACTAGAAACGCAGCGCCGCCCTTCCCGACGCCGCGCAACTTGTACATGCTACGCCTCCTTGTCACAGTACCTCCCCTCATATTATCACGACGAAGCGGCGTTTGCCGAAGTCCCTCATGTACAACCTGTCCACGTCACCGTTTGCATACCTTATGACTACGTGGCCGTCATCCCTCTCTAAGGCGGCTATACGCCGACGTCTGTAGAGCGTCTCGACCACGGCGCCGCGTTGCAACGCCTGTTGCAGAAGTTCGAACTTCTCCTCAGGCGTCATATGGACGCTTCCTGTAATAGATGCCGCATCTAGTTGCCTTCGGCCACCCCCTTAGCCGCCCTATAGACAGCTCCCTACTCATGGCTCCTCCGGCGTCAGCGTAATTTCGTCGACGGTCCCAATGTACTTTTTGCAAACGCAGTCGGGGCCGCCTAGCCCCAGCTCCTCATACAACGGGTCGTCGCACGGCAGACAGAGCTCGCGTATGACCCTCTCCGTCTTAGCGTCGACTACCACTATCTTCCTTACTAGCTTCATGCCCTCCGGGGTTCTTTCGATTTCGACGATCTCCTTCGCCTTGAGGACGGGGGATTCCGGACCCCCCACCGAGGCCCGGGTTTGAGTTTTGGACATGTACATCATGGAATTTCCAAGTTTATAAATGTTTTGTCTGGATTTTCCACGGTTTAGATTGTACAGCGTGCCAGCTTCTTAATACGGTTGTAAAAACCAAAAGAGCGGCTAGGCACACGCCATGGGTCAGCGTAGAATTGTTTTTAAAGTCATGAGAAATATGAGGTCATGAACGAAAATCTGGCCATAATAGTACTTGGGGCGGTGTCAGCAACAGCGTGGGGGGTGGGCCTGTATTGGCTATGGCATGTATCGACAAACGACTTCTGGCTCGCGTTAGTCGGGCTCATAGGCCTCATCGCCATGGGGATACTGTCTGCCATAGACTCGCAGGAAGAAGAGAGGGTATACATACGCCGGTTGCAGAGGCGTTACAACGTCTCGCTAAACTAAACTCCCCCTTTTTTGCTTCCCTCTGCCTTTGCTGAGACGGCTTACGTTGTGATAATGTACTGGCTTTGGTTGACGTCGATAAAGATGTCCTTGGGCATGTTATTCATTCATAACTCTTCTTTACGCTCTTCCGATGCATCGGAAGAAGAACAACGATCGCTGAACTGAAGCTGTAGCTGAATCATCATGATTGTAGACGCAAAATAGAAACATGGAGACGCGATATGTAATAAAGAGGATACGTACTGAAGCAGATTGGTGGATCGAGGAGTATAGTATTGTGTCAATACAACACTAACCCCCCTTTTTTTCGCTTTGTGGTATATAGGTTCTCCGTCCTGCGGGCTCGTTGCTTAAAAATGTACGTCTTGCGGCGTATATGGAAGACAGGCCTGGGCTGTGGTCTCCTCCCTTGAAGGCGTCGACCTTTGCCGCCGTAATCTCCGGCCTGCTTCTGTTGTGTAGATGCATCCCGGCTTCCGTCTGGTTCGTCCCCTTCGTCGCTGGCGTGTACGTCGTTTTTGCCCATGTTGCGACTTCGTACCTCGCCAACATATACAGCTATATAGAGGAGCAGCCCATGGTCAACATGAAGAGGGTGGTCAGCCTCGGGCGGCGGTGCCAGGGGGCGGCGGTCGACGAGGTGGTCAAGTGCCTGGAGGAGCGGGTGGACGCCAAGGCGTTGCTTGCCACCGTAGCGTTGCCTACGGCCGCGGCTGCGCTGACGGCGCTGGTCCACAGCGATGCCTATTTGTACGCGGCGGCGTCCACCTTCTACCTGCTGTCCCTCGCGTTTGCCGTTTTGGCCGTCGCCCGGACGGAGCCCATATGCCAAGGCGGCGCATGTAAGGCCGCGGGCCTGGCGCAGGTGATTGGCGCGTTGGTTGTGATTGCTACTCACCACTACATCTTCAGCACACACCACTACGAGCTCCAGGACGCCCTTGCGCTCTTCGACGTAGTGCCCAGCTTCTTCACATACACAATACTAATCTCCACATTTGTTATCCTGAGCCTGAAAGGTCAAAAGCCGTAGAATAACCATAGGTTCTCGGCCTTAAGAGGAGCGGTAGTTGCATGCTTAAATCCATAAACACCTCTACGTCTCTATGGGCATGGAATCAAAAGTGACGATTCCAACAACGTATTCAAAGGAATTTTTAGAGGCAATAGACCTTGTGTTTCTTGGTAAAAAGGAGGAACAGGCGTTAAACTACTTAAGCAAGTTTAAGGATAAGAAAGTTGTTGCAACAATAAGCGGAAAGGACAGCACCGTAAGTGCACACTTGATGTCTAGGATTAAACGCGTTGATGTTCTAATAAATAGATATATTGGTCGCAGAAAGCTGCCAGACGCAGTTATCGAAGAGTTGGTCACCGTGGCAAAGCATATTGGTGCGGAGAACATAATAATAAGCGAATTGACGTGGGACAGTCATTCTACGCTATTTCACCAAATAGCTAAGCATTATGATTATGAGGTTATTGTCACCGGTTTACGCGTTCAAGAGGACGATGAGTGGCCAGACGCTATCCGTATTGGCACTAATAAAGAGGTCATTATAGCCTCGCCGCTAAAATATTGGAAGCACTCAGATGTTTGGGCATACATTTGGAAGCATCAGATTCCAATGCCAAGTGCTTATCGTGATGCACTTCCTTGGGAGTCACTACAATCGCTTCTAAGATATCTAAGATAATTTCTTTTTTTCCACTATGCCAGAAGAACCTAACATAGAGTTGCAAAGCTTTCTTCTCCAGGAGTTTTAAGGTGTCCTCTTTTCTTCTCAGGCTAGACGCAGAAAATACGCGGATCAGTGATACTTTAGGTTTCACTGGCCGGGGCTCTGGCCGGGTGTGCGAAGTGCCCCGCCGTCCTATTCATCAGCGTAGTGGAACATGCATCTGAGAGGGACACAATTTCTTTCTAGTAGAATGTTTATGAGTCCTCACCTAATGCCGAACAATCGATAAAAAAGAGGTTGGTTAGGGGCTGGGGTAGGCCAGGTGTGCCGAGGCGAAGCGCGGCCACAGCCTGAGGATGGCCCAGGCGCCTTTCTTCTCTGCATACTCGTTGAGCCTCTCCAGGGCCTCCTTCAGCGTCTTCGGCTTAGTTGTGTCGTCTATCCACTTGCTCACGTATT
>Ga0315272_10000326_pt1 | contig 23641 bp, 24 predicted proteins | sample C3_middle_MG_FD_203918 | JGI IMG/M metagenome (GOLD analysis project Ga0315272, IMG submission 203918) | Sediment microbial communities from Yellowstone Lake, YNP, Wyoming, USA - C3_middle | ecosystem: Environmental > Aquatic > Freshwater > Lake > Sediment | place: USA: Wyoming | collected...
TATGGATGTGTTGGTGTACTTGAAGACAATCCTGTTGCTCTCGACGCTCAACCCAAAATAATTTACAACCGTCCACGGGTCTATGTATGTGGTGTTTTTGCAGATGGGTCTATACACATAGCTTGGCGCAGACCATGAAATTGCAGGTATGTTGATAGCCTGCTGCGTTATCTCCCTGAACGCAAACAATGCGTAGGCTATGCTGATAACAATGATTAGCAGGGCTACCCATGCAAAGAACCTCAGCATTGTCATGCTTTGAGCACCTTCTGCAAAGCCTTTGCAAGTGCATCGGCGTGAGCCTTACCTGCTAGCAATAGTTGCTCTGGCTTTAGCTCAATGCTGAAGACCCACTTCAAGTTTGTCTGGATTATCAGAAACAGCTTGTCTGTGAATGGAGCCGTTACATAGTTCTTTCCATGCTTTAAGATAAAGCCCTCCATGTACCCGCTAGGCTCAACAAGTAGGCCTCTGCCAACTGCTCTAGACATGAACTCAATCGCTATGCCCCTAGGTGCTACATGCAACTGTATGTCATAGATGGGGGGTATAGCTGGCTGCTCAGGCACCACACCACTTGCTGTGAAGCCGCCTAGCGTGGACCTAACAATCTTTGCTGAAGAGCCCTTGACAGCCTCGATGGCGTCGTAGAGGAGGCTGGGTATAGACACGTCGAACCTGTAGCTATAGACAAAGCCATTCTTCCTGACCTTGACAACAATGTGTGCAGGCAGCCTACAGTTCTCGATGCGTTTAGGCAGATCACTGCATGTGTTGTTGCAGCAGAGCTTAGCCTCCACAACCTCTGCATCGCTATCGCTAACAATTTCAGCCTCTGAATAGTTCTCGAAGTGCTTTAGCTTCACATCAACTCTTGGTGCTGGCAGGTAACGGGCCTCGGGCTTGACATCGAGGAGCTTCACAGAGTCGTTTGCTACGGGATCAACAGCTATTATCGGTATGGACTCGACACTGTTTAGGCAGATCTCTAGCTTGCCTACATTCTCAATCACTGCATTGCCTGCCAACACCTTTACCCTGCTAGGCTTCTCAACAGCCGAGACCTCTACAACCCCGTGTGCAAGCCCTCCGCACTCGTGTATACCTGGAGAAGTCTCTACAAAGGCTTTGGAGATCTCTACCTTGACGGGCTTTGCAGGAGACTCGAAGACAATGTCTGTGAACCCCAGCAGGTGCTCAACAGCTAGTGCGTACCTCCTTGGTCTGAGGAGAGAAGCCTTCTCATCAACAACCCTAGCAACTTCTTTAACTATGTGCATCCCTAGGTCACTGTGGATCTTTACATAGGCATCTGTCTTTACAGCGAATCCGTGTAGCTCATTTAATGGTTCAACCTCTACAATGCTTTCACCAGGCTCTACAACTCCGCACCAAGGGCCTCTGCAACAGACAACACCCTCGCTTGTTGCCCAGCACCTAGCCTCAGCCTCTTTCCTAGCGACAAGGTCTAGCCTCAGCGATGGGTTGTAGACTGCTAGCTCTGTGGATGCGTCATCGACTACAATGTTCCATGCTGTTGCCTCTCCCCTGACATCCAGCTTCTTGACCAGTGAGCCCCCATCAAGAGCATATAGAGTTGGACCTATCTGGAATGCTGGTAAGGCGTAGAAGAACCCCTTGAACACTGGTTTATCGCTTGTCACCACCAGCGGCCTTGTCTCCTCGTGTGAAACCTCAATGATGCTGTTCTTGGAGAACACAAGCATCTCTTCCCTATGTGTTAAAGCTATGGCTTCTACAGGTAGACCGACCTCAACGACTCTATTCGGGTACGCTACAATGATGCTTCTACCATCATCAAAAACTATCGACGCCAGCCTGTAGCCAATTGATGCGGAGACAGGCTTCCTTCTATACACAGCTTCTGCATAGAACAAGCCGTTGAAGCTAGCCAAAGCAATGTTGGTGTACTTGCCGTCAAAGCATGCAACAACAGTTGCTCCAGGTACAGATGCGTGTTTAGCCTCTTCACAGCTCCACGAGAACTTGCTTGAAGCTACTAGCCAGCCTCCAACACTCTTCTTAACAGCTACTCCAAACCTTGTGTGTGAGAAGCCGGCCTCTGCATCGCATATAACCTTATCCCTATCTATAGCCACAGCATTTTGACAAGTTTTCTGCAGGATCCACTCGCCTTCGCCGATGCTCATATTTGTTAGGATCTCTGGATGTGAAACAACATCTTCTAGAACAATGTGCGTGTAGTCGAATGGACTTAGAACAGCGTTTGCATTCACCTTGTCGCTCAAATCAATGTACCTAGGGTACCTGTATCCGATTACAAGCCTCATCTTCTCACCCCTCTAAACGGGTTTCCAAGAATACTTGACAAGAGCATAAACAGACCTGCAAAGCCAATTGCTGCAGAGATCCCTGCAAGGGTCGCTAAGCCGTAGACTCCTAAAGCAATCAGTGGTGTTCTATAGCCAAACAGTGTCAGTGTTGATAGAGCAAACATTGCTAGGCCTGTGGAGGCAACCGCAACATTCACGGTCTTGCTCTTCAGAGCCTTGCCAAACACACCTCTAAATATACTAGTACTAGTATTAGTAGTAGCAGAGCGCATTGTCATGGGCTTTCTAGGCGTCTTTGTCTTTGCTTTAGGCTTTGCAGACCCTGTTTTAGGAGTCTTTGGTGTTAGGAGCAAGTCGATTATTGAGATCACTGTGAGCAACACCCTTGCCTCGAAGCTGCATGAGCCTCTGCTAAAGATTGCTGATGCTATGCCGAATGCGAAGACCATTAGCGAGAACGCGAACGCACCTGGATCTCTCAGTGTCATGGCTCTCCATAATATCAGCACTCCGAATCCTATGTAGAGAAGATGCTTCAGCCTAAGGAATCCTAGAGCCTTCTCGCTCATTACTGAGACGTCGTGAGTGTGTCTAAATCTCTGTATCCTCAGCTCCATGCATCCCCACCATCGCTTATGCACAGGTAGAGGTCTCTCGCTATCTGGTAAAGCTCCTTTAGTTCATACTCGTCTGGCTCTACACCTGCAAGCTCTCTCTCAACCAGTTCAGACACCTTCTCAACAAGCTCCTTGAGAACATCACTACAACCATTTAGTCCTGGGCACGCATCCTCAATCTCCTCCTCGTCTATCTCTATGAGCCTTATCCTCCTCATGTGCATCACCTCACAGTTGTTGAGAACATCTCTAGCTCCTCCTCTGTTGGGAGAACCTGTATGGTTAGCCTCTTCCTACCAGCCTTCAATATGCCGCTACCTGTAGGAGCCTGAATCAGGTACTCTATCTCGGGGTCGGTCAGCTTCAGAACCTCTTTGAGGGTGTCCCTAGCCTCTGGCTCGTGCCTAAGCGTCAGTATTGTTGCTGATTGTTCTAGCAGTATTCTTCCGTGCTCATTTTGAGCTAGGTCTTTGGCTGATTGTGATATGAACATGAATGCAACTCCATGTTTTCTTCCTCTCCTAGCCAGGTTCTCAATCAGTTCAGCAGTTGATTTGAGCTCCATGAGGAGCCAAGCCTCGTCAGCGAAGAAAACCGATTTCTGTGCCCTTGTCAATAGCTTTGAGTATGCGAATGCAGCTATGAACGTGGCTATCATTATCTTCAGCCTCCTGCTCCTAACATTCTTCAAGCCGAATATGACGGAGCCGCTGAGCTCTGGTGGATCACCCCTAAATACGTCAGCATCTGGTGGTGCTGTTGCTCCCGCTAGGTACTTCACAAGTGCTCTTGCCTCTGGAATCCTCTTCTTCTCAGCCTCTGCATCAAGAGCCATTACGAACTCTTGAAAGTCCTTGATTTGGTCACCAAATACAAACAGCGCCTTCCTCAATAGACCCTGGTACTTGGCTGGAATGATGTAGAGCTCCGATAGAATGTCTGCGACCTCGCCTACACTCAATGCCTTTAACTGCATCAGCTTTATTGGATCTAGCCCAAGGGGCTTGTCCAAGCCTTTCCCAGGTATCTCAACAACCTCGAAAGGCATTGCACCAAATGCGTATGCAACTTTTGTATACTCAGACTCTGGATCAACGCCTATTATCGGCACCTCCACACCCTCTTCGCCAGCCTTCTCCACCAAACGCTTTAGAAACACCTTCGCAGTCATAGACTTTCCACTGCCTGTAACACCGCATATCACGAAGTTCAAGTTCTCACGAGCCCAAACATCCATTACAACTGGGCTACCTGTACCGCTAACACCTATGAAGACTCCGTCTGGGTCATGGAGCTCCTCATCGACTAGCATATACAAGGCTTTGATTGATTCGGAGTCTGCATACGTCTTCTCCGCACAGAACATCCACGAGCATGTCTCGAAGCTGTAGAGAGCCTTTTGAAGCGGTGCTGGTGGGGCCTCTGCATCGATTCCAAAGCTCTTTAGCTGTATCCTTACCTGCCTCTCGCGATTGTTCAGCGAGGCAACATCTTTATCGATTAGCGTGAGTGTTAGGTGGATCTCGAACAATTCGTTTCCAGCCATAATGCTTTGAGCCAGCTCCTCAAGCATTGTTGCTGTGTACTGCTGCTCCATCTCTTCTTGTCCTGCCTTCCTCTTTCTAGCGCCCTCAACCATCCTCAGAGCCACGTGTTTAGGCACATTCCTAAAGATCAAGGCTACCTCATCGACGAGTGGGAACAGGGTGTAGAGGAATGCTTCTGGCAATGCCTCTGGATAGCTGTATACATGTAACACTCTTGCGTACCTGCCATCCTCTAGAGCAAGCGTCTTAACACCTGCAAAACCCTTTGCCTTGGGTCTTGCAGGAGACTCAACAGCTTTTGCACCAAAGAAAGGCACATCAACACGCTTCTTTGTATAGAGGTAGAAGTCGTAGTAGGTGACATCAAATGCGTAGTTCCTGTAAACAAACCTGTCAAGCCTTCTCCTAGCAATGATCACGCCTTCCTTAACGCTTGTGAGCAACGCTATGAAGTCCCTTAGCAGCAGGTCTCTATCTGCATCGCTAAGAATCGTGAACGGTGCTCCGCTTAGCTGGTACCACACCTGCTTCTTCTCAACAACTGTGCCAAGCTTCAAGGGGTCTCGCCTCAGACAAAAAGGATGGGTTTAAAAGCCGGTACATGTGAGGGAGGGGGAGTCCAAGAACCAGCTTTTAAAGCTAGCTGTATTCTTTTGAGGTGAAAACATTGTCTCTAGACATTAGCACTCTGCTCCAGAACATTGTCAACGTGTTTGCGGGGGTAGCTGTAGTTGTTTCGATAGCTACAATAATTGTTGGAGTCTTGCTGAGGGCTAGGGGTAGCCCGAGAGCAAACGATGTGCTGGTGTACGGCTTCTTAGCACTGTTGATAGCGTTGCTGGGCTACCCAATTGTGAGGTGGATCTTCAGCGGCTACACAGTTTCAGCACCTCTAGGAGTCCCTGCAAATGTTTGGAGCGTGGTTGTGTACTCGCTCTCAGCAATAATGGTCATAGCTTCAGCGATATACATAGCTCTTGGAAGGGTTGAGGAGGGTGCATGGAGCTTTGTAGCAGCAATACTTGTGCTGGGGCTTCTAGGGCTGGGAGTAGCATTCCTAACAGGTAGCGGGGCCATTCCCGCAGCAGGCAGCACGCTGACGATATATGTGAACGCCTCGAAGACTACTCTGAACAGTGGTGACACCCTCTACCTAGGCATAATGGTTCCCAACACAAACAACAACCTGAGCATATCAATTGACTGGGGAGACGGCTCCAACACCACAGGCGTTATACCCCCAAACAAGTGGAGGACATTCAGCCACAGCTACAGCATCCCCGGCGACAGGCCCGCAGCATCGTTTATGGTGAGGGTAAACGCTGTTGAGGAGGGTACAAGCAGAGCAGGCTACAACACTCTTGGAATCATTGTTATGAACCCTGGCTACTGCCCACTGGGCTTTCCATGGAATGTGTTCTGTGGCTTTGGGAAGTGGATTAGCCAGGTGCCGATCATAGGAGGCCTGCTTTCGCTGGACTTTCAGAAGCTTGTGATGAGCCCGGAGTTCCCCCTAACCCCGGGCAACATGATCTACGACACGTATGTAAACATGATGAACCTCGCACTGCTAGGCTTCTCGCTTGTGCTTGCATTCAGCATAGCGTGGTCTGTGGCAACTGGTGAAACCCCTAAGGCTCTGGTTGCATCTATCAAGGATGCTGTGATAGCTATTGCCCTAGCAATTCTAGCCCCATACATCTACAACGCAACCGCATCCGTGCTGAACACAGTTGCAATGGGCTTTGTCGGCTATGGATACGCTGTCCAAGGCTTTGCCATAACATTCTACGCAGCTGTCTTCGGCTTTGCAGCAGGCTTCGGCTACTTCGTGCCATTCCTATCAAACGTAGGTGCAGTCGCAACTACACTGCTTCTCATAGGAAACGTTATTGTGTTTGCTAGGAGCGCCCTTATACTAGCTATAGTTGCTTCCTCGCCCTTGCTAGCCATTGCATACATCCACCCAGGGCTAAGAGGTGCGGTAAGGCACATCATAGGGCTTTTAGCGGGCCTGATGCTGGCAGGGCCAATAGCGGCCGTGGCCCTTGCAGTCCTCGGCTACCTGTTGCCTGGGCAGTGGACAACTGTAGCAATACTGTTCCCAATCTTTGTCCAGGTAGTGCCCACAGCACTGGGTGTGTTCGGGGGCTGGGTAGCCACAGAGATTGGTGGAGCTATACAGGCAGGTATAGCAAGGATTGGCGGAGCAGTGTCGAGAGGCGCGACAACACTGACAAAAACAGTTGGTGGAGCTGGTGGGAGGATCAGGCTACCAATGCCCAGAACACCAATTCCCAGAGCACCACCGCCAGAGATGCCAGAACTGCCAGAGACACCGAAAAGAGCTAGGATCTCAACAGCTACAGCACAAACGGTGCAGGCAGAGCGGGAGGTGCCGTTCAGGCCAGTACTAACCAGGGAGGACAAGGCGAGGGCGAGGGAGAAGGCGGAGACAGCACTAGTGTCAAAAGTCTATGAGGCAGCAAGCAATGAGGAGAGGATGGGCCTAGGAATAAGCTTTACCCTAGAAGGGAGAGAAGGAGTAGCAGAACACGCAAAAATGCTAGCACCAGAGCACGGGATCAGCCCAAGGTGGGAGACATTCAAAGAAAGCGTAAAGGAGCTGACAAAAAGGGCAGCAAGACAGTACTGGCTCAACATCAAAGAAGGGGTAAAAGAATTTGGAAGAGGACTACTACACGAAGCAAAAATAAGGGTACCGAGAGGCTATGGAGGGAGTGCAGTATGGGTGGAGATGTACCCCGGAATACATAGAGCTGAAGATGCATATGTGTAAAAAATAGTACAGTGCTTTTTCTAGCTCTTTACATTCACTATTATGAGCCCTGGTGCAACACCGAAGAATGAGAGGAAGTCTGAAACAACTCTCCCGTGCTTCGCAATGAGCTGTACAGGGTCTTTGTCTAGGAGCTCCATGTCCTCCTTAGTGAGCTTCCCAAGCTTAGCAAGTATAGCTGTGAACAGTGGTATGACCTCGCATAACGTCATCCCAGGCTCTATCTCCATAAACAGGTGCGCCACTGTCAAGCTAAGTATCTTGAACACGACGCCATTATCCTTCCTCCTCAGCTTTATGTATGGCGCACGCTCATTAAACTCAACAACATCGAAGTTTGGGTACAGAACAAAGTTCTCACAATCAAGCCAGTTCCTATAACAATCTTTTTCATCGCATGACTCAAAAGGCTCGCCAACAACCGCATAACCATTCTTTTCCTCCCACTCCCTAAACCTCTTCCAATCAAGAACAATAGAACCGTCACTGGGATCCAGATACCACCAGGCATAGGAAGGTACATAGATCAAGTTTCTGTTGCGATCAAATGCCTGCAGGTAAGGCCTTGCAGCAATCTTGGAGAAGTCCACCTGTTTTTCTTGGCTTGAAGCCATAGCCGTCCCATAGCATACTGTGTATCATTATCTAGTTATAAACGTTTCCTTCTGTGAGCATTAAACCTTGTAGCGGATTATTGCCTTGGGTTTGGCACTCTATTTTTTACATTTTATAGCTCTAGCTATTTGTTTGGACGCGTGGGGTGTGAGTGGCATGGAGATCCACGGGTCTCTGCATATTGAGGTACGTGTAGATATAGATGTGGATAGGGTTCCGTGCATAGCTGACGCTGTGAAGGGTGTTGCTGACAGGCGTGGCATGGGCTTCAGGGTAAGTGATGTGGCTAGCTTTTATGGGAAGCTAAAGGAGCTTGGGGCTCCAGAGGATTTGCTGGAGATTTTCAAAGAACCAAACTTTGTTGCTATAACACTCATGAATGCAGGTACAAGGATCACGCTGAGGCTCTACATGGACAAGGAGAGCAGGAGAATAAACAGAGCAGAGCTCGTAGCAAGCATAGCAAAGCAGTACAGAACCAAAGACAGGATCAGCAACATAGTAGCAGACATAGAAGCCATGCAGAGAGCACTAGACACAGCAAAAGAGGTTCTAGAAATAGTAAAGAGCTGTACACAGTAAAAACAATTTGAGGTTTAGGCATAGAGAAAAAGAATCATTTTTAATGATCCTCTTCCTCCATTTCCTTCAGAATCTCTTCCTCGATATCCTCTTCAGAAATGTTGTATACTGCCATTAGATACTCCATAACCTCATTAAGTTCCTTCTTTGCATATCTTATAATCTCTTCAAGCCTCTCTAGCTCAACAACCATTCTATTGATGCATGTCACCATCTTTACCGGATCCTCAAACTGTACCTGGTTCCAGCACCTTACTGCATTGTACAATGTGTTGCTAACTCTATCAACAATCTCATCAACATAATCGCTCGCACTCGCCTTGGATCCTTCCCTTAGGAACTTCTTTGTTTTATCCTTTAGCTCATTGAACCACTTTTTCCAATCAATTTTGTTGTTCTCAGTCATTTTGTTCACCTTTTTGTGTCCGAGTAATTTGTAATTACTGCACAGGTTTATAAGTTTTTGTGAACCATTAAGAATTGAACCATTGATGCTGTAGCAAAGCCTAAGCTACGTGCTTCTACGCTCATTAATGTTTCTATTCCTGAATAAACAGAAAGCTTTATAAATCTGTACAGTAATTACAAATTAATTGGTGAAAACAGTGCAAAGGAAACTCATTCAAAAACTTGAGTTAATTGCAAGGGTAAAGGGTTACAATATTGATGTTGAGAATGACAAAGTGATTATAAAGAGACAAGGTAAGACAATCTTTGTTGTAGAGGTAACAGATTCGGGCTTTGCAATTACCGCAACAAAACCAGAGGAGGATTGGACTGAGGAGGACATGATATTGTTTGAATACATAAACACGGTCTTAATGGAATACACATTGCTCAAGAAGCTCAAGTTTTTGGAGAACAACAAGTGATTATGTTTATAACCTGTTTGCAGATGTTAAATAAAATGCGGTAAGTGCACATGAAGCTTACTGTACTGGAATACCTGTCTAAGAAGAGCAATAAGTGTGCCACCTATGATGAGCTTAGACAGCTTCTTGTTGCTCACAACAATGATCCAAACAATATCTATTCCATTATAAGTAAGCTTGTATCTGAAGGATTGGTTGAGAGGAGAGGGGATGCAGTATGCTTAAAGGAGGCTGAAGCTGGTGAGCCGAGGGGTATCATAGCAGTTGTGCTAGAGCATCTGAAGAGCCTTAGGGACGCAGGTAAGCCTGCATGCATCACATATGATGAGCTCAAGAAGCTCCTTGACAGCTACGGCTATACAGATCCCTATGGCGTAGTGTCGAGAATGGTGAGGAAGGGGCTAGTTGTAAAGGTCTACAGCGAGATACACAAGCAGAAGATGATATGTTTGGCTGATGAAGCGAAAGCGTTGAAGTACCTGGCTACAGGGAAAACAGTGTAGGCTTCATGTACCTGTAACCACCTTTGCAGATCCCTCGACTAGCGTGCTTATTGCTTCCCAGACCCTCTTCAGAACCTCGCTCAAAGCATTAGCCACGCTACCTGTTTCCACTTCTTTCTTTGTGAAGACGCCTATGTTGATCTCCAGCGACTTGGCACCCTCCCTACCCACGTTAATCGCTACTGTTGCTAGAACACCTTGAGCATCTACATGAATCACGAAGCCTTCTCCAGTCTCCACGACACCGACGTTACCAACACTACGCAACTTCTCGACAAGCCTAGACCTAGCAGTGCTTAGATCAACTGCTAGAGGCTTTTCAAAGACTATTGTAGCGAACATCGATAAGCCTAGAGCTATAGTTGCAGACATGGTGGGTCACAGCATGTATTGAGCGAATGTGTGGCTAATAGTGGTAACGTTAGGCAGATAGGGAACGAGTTCTTGCACTATTTCTACAGACCCAGCCAAGATTCATTGGTTAGTGAACAGCTTTACTCTGTGCAAAGCTTCTTGTAGTCGATCTTGTACTTCTCCATAAGGTTCTTGACATAGTCGCTGACATTGGGATCCGTGGTGAGGGCACATACAAATAATCTTAGCTTGCCAACATCTATTGCTGCGTACCTGGCTAGCTTTGCTTCGCAGTCAGAGAGCTTCTTCATAAGGGTATCCCTGTTCTTCTCAAGCTCTTCGATCCTAGCCCTCAACCCACTGATTTCGGCATCCCTCTCCCGCAACTCTTCAGCGTTCTCAGACCTCGCCTCCTCTAACTCACGCCTACATCTATCGAGATCCTCTCTACACACTTCATAGCCCTTGCTAATGATGGAAACAGCATCGACAAGCTTTGCAATATCGAGGCCTGCTAGGGTCTCGACGCTCTTGACCATAGCTATGTTTGCAAGGCTCTTTTTGACTATGTTGCTTATCCTAGTCTTCTCCTCCTCGCCCAAACCCATCCAAAGACCGTAAACCTCCTCATCAACATCTATACAAAGCTGCTTAGAACCAGAAGCAGCAACCATGGCACTGACTTCAGAATCAGAACTTGTGCTACTACTAGTATTAGTAGTAGACCTGAACGCGTGCTTCACATGCAGCACCCAAAACACTTTGTGCAACATGCAAGCTTTTAGTGGCTTCGTTAACCAGTTGAATAACAAGATAATCAAATTTCAGAAATCTGTAAAGTGGAATGTGTTTAGAGTTGAATTGCTGTGTTCACCCCCCTCAAGTACCGGCTTTTAAACCCCTGGTATTCTTAGCGAGGCGAGAAAAATGGGTAGGCTAGCAAATAGAAAGGTGTTGAGGAGGGGTATCAGCGAGGCTGTAGTGATACTAATACTGATTGTGGTGGCTGTAGCAATAGGTGCTCTGATATATGGCTGGACATCGACGCAAATGGCTAAGACGCCAACAACCGAGATGGCAACTGCGGAGTGGAGTGCTACCTACGGAGGCAACATGTGGATAGTTACTGTGCGTATCAAGAACAACCTGGACAGAGCAATATTCCTAAACACAACAGAGGTTACACTAAATGACGGTACCTACGTATCAATAAGCTTCCCAGCATCAGGCCAACCAACACCTACAGCACCCCAAGGAATATCAGTTGCTGTCAAGACACCAACAACAGTGCCAGTGACAATAGGTCCAAAGTCTGACACAATAGTGATATTCACAGTATCAACACCAAGCTCTAACCCGCCAAAGACAATAATTGTAACCGTGACTGACAGCACCACTAAGGCAACATCAAAGGTTAGTGCCATAGGAGGAATACAGTACTAACACTAGTGCATAGACCTTAACCCTAAAAACAAAAATCTTTTTTGTTCTACTCCACTCTTCTTCCCCAACCCCATGTACCGGCTTATAAAGCAGCCTGTCTCTTCTGAGGCGAACCTTTATGAAGATCTCCAAAGGCTTGGTTCTATTAATAGTCGTGTCAATGACAATGTTTTTCGCTGGCTTTGCAGGAGGGTTGTTCTCGGCTCCTAGCATGGGCTTTGCAAGGACAGAGACTGTTTCTAGGCAGGTACCCATCCTCATTACGCAGACCGTGACAGTTGTGAACACCACTACCGTGACAAGCACCGTTACAGCTACACATGTAGAGACATACACATCAACAGTTACCGCAACAACAACAGAAACAATTGCTCAAACAGTGTTCATGCCAACGACCGTGACTAGAACCCAGACCCTTACTCTAACCATCAACATGCCTGTAGCAACCCCTTCAACACCGTTTGCAAGGATTCCTAGAGGTAGTAGCATAAAAATCAATGACTGGGTAATCTCTGTTGCTGCGAGCTACCAGCTAACAATACCTAATACTAGTATAGTTAGCAACAGCACCACAGCCATTGCAAAGAACTTCACATACTATGTAGTTGTCCTGCAACTGAGGAACGATGCTCCGTGGTCTAGAGCAATCGATCTATCGATGTTTGGCAAAGTAATTCTAGTGACAGCTAGCAACAAGTCCTACGAGCCAACAGCAATCAATGTCTCAAAGAACTTCATAGCACCAGGCAGCTACGGCCTTGTCACGATTTGGTTCAGCATTGACGAGAATGATTATCCAAGCTATCTCTACACAGAGATCATAATGCATGGCATGCCTGTTAGGATTGAGTTTGAGCTGTAGGGATCTGTAATGAGGCTTAAGCAGTTCATTGAGGAGGCTCTAAAGGATCTTGAAAGCATTGGCTCTGCAAAGACCTCTGCAAAGAGTGCTAACAAGCTCAGGATCCTGAGCAAGTTGCAGAGCATCCTAAGCTCTAGAAAGAGGAGTGTAGCTGTTGCAGAAGCCCCGAAGATAGAGCTTGTAAGCGGTAACGAGGTTCTGAGCTACAATGTCGGCTGCTGGAGGGTTTCAATAGTCGAGACAAAGCCCATGGAATTTGTATACATTGTCAGACCATTGATTAGTGAAGATGTGTTCAGGCTTGTTGAGAGCAGGTTAGATGACATAATCGCATTGATGAGGAGGGGTAACGATATTGCGGATATCCTTGTAGCCGTGCTGAGGATACCCCGTGAACAGGTACCCGAAGCCCTATTTGCGTTAAGGTCTGTTGTTGGCTACAGGCAGCTCGAGGTGTTTCTGCAAGACCCCTACGTAACTGATATTGCTGTGAACGGTGCTGGGGCTGTGTGGGTTAAGCACAGCTACCTAGAGAAATACCCAAACATAGACTTCATACCGTCGAACATATACTTCAAGACAATGGAGGATGTGATAGAGCTACAGCAGATAATCGCAACCAAGTGCGGTACATACATCTCGGTCTCAAATCCAATTGTAGATACACAGCTTCCTCCTAGGGACGGTGGTCACAGGGTTCACCTAGTCCACCACATCATATCAACCACTAGGAGGCCAGAGATAGTGATTAGGAAGCGTATGAGCGTACCACCATCAATTGCACAGATGGTTGAGCAAGGCGTTTTGCCAGACGCTGTCGCAAAGCTCCTCAAGGTAGTTGTTTTCGCAAGGGGCTCACTAATAGTTGCAGGTCCTCCAGGTAGCGGTAAAACGACTCTGCTTAGAAGCATCCTCTACAGCTTTGTGCCACAGGGGTGGAAGGTTGCAATAATTGAGGACACTGGCGAGATTGACCCTCCCCCAGGCAGTTCTTGGACTAGGTACACAACATTTGAGCTTGGAAACGTGAAGGTAGACCTCTTCGACCTTGCTAAAGCGGCTCTGAGAGCATCTGCAACAAGGCTTATTGTTGTTGGAGAGGTTAGGGGTGCAGAGGCAAAGGTTCTTGTACAAGCAATGCTGACAGGTCTAGGCGGTCTATGCACATGGCACGGCGGATCCGCTCAAGAGGTTATAGTGAGGTTCTCTTCACCGCCAATAGAGCTTGCACCTAGCCAGATAGGGATGTTCAACTTCGTCGCTCTGATGGGCTACGGTGAGAAGCCTAGGAGACAACTGAAGCAACTTGTCGAGTTCATATATGACCACGAACACGACAAGGTTCTAACAAACATTGTCTGGGACAGGCAACAAGATGGCATGAATATCTCTTTCGATGAGCTTGTTAAGCGTGTTAAGAGGTGGAATGAGCTGAGGCTAAAGGCGGAGGTGCCCGTGGAGAAGCTTATAGCGTCGCTCTAAGGTGGCTCCAATGGGTCTTCTTGATAAGCTGGCTGATTGGTACAGGAGGCAGGTAGCTCTCGCCACGGGGGATATAAAGAGGTATATGTCTGCAGAGAAAATGGTTAAGACAGCTGCTGTTGCATCGCCTCTGCTTGCACTGCTTGGCTACTTTGCTCTGTACCCGCTCTTCGGAGATCCGATCATAGGTGCAATAATTGTTGCTGTGCTTGCACTTGCACCGTGGCTCACAGTAATAGATGTTGCCACGTCTGTGCAGAGCTTCAGCAAGGAGGTTGAGGAGGAGATGCCATTCATAGTCGCAATGGTCGCAGGAGTAGCGAATACAGGGATGGAGCTCATAGAGGCTCTGAGGTTCTTGACTAGGAGCAGGGTGTTCAAGGCGTTTAAGGTGCTTGCGGATAGGTTTTGGGCTCTTAGCGAAGCGCTTGGAGCTTCCGAGGGTCTGAGGCTGTTGTCTAGGATGCTCAGGGGAAGGGGAAAGCTGTTCATGCTCGAGTACGCATCCACGCTAGCAAGTGGTACGGCTTTGCACTACCTGCGTGACAGGGCTGTAGACTTTGTGAAGACTGCTGGGGTAGAGTTCGAGAGGAGCATGACAACTAGGATGATGCTTGCAATGATGGTCTCAATGATCTTCGCAGTGCTACCAGTTGTCCTCATATCGGTTGCAACCCTGTACACAATAAACATCACAGAGATGAGGGCATCTGCAGAGGCTCCCCCATGGCTCCTATCAGTGCCAGCAATAATGGCTGTTGTTACAGCTGTTATGTGTGCAACTCTACCAGGCTACCCACTATCAGCAAAAGTAGTTGTTGATAGAAAGACGCTAACGCTTTACAGGCTGCTATTTGCTGCAGGCAGCACACTACTTGCCTTACCAGCTTTGCTGCTGGTACTAACAAATGATGTAAATGCGTTTAAAGACATGGCAACACCAGTCGCAGTTGCGTCGATAGCCCTTGGCGCACCAAGCTTTGCAGCAACATTTAGAGCTCTAAACATGTCTATGGATGACGTGGTCGAGGGGATGGCTAACCATGTAAGGGTCTACAGGTCGATGCACCTATACAGGGATGAGAAGCTGGAGGCATTGACAAGGAGGAGTGTTAGACCGTGGCTGGCAGACTACCTCAAGGAGTCCTCAGAGTTCTTCAAACTGATAGGAGATGTGGACCCCAACGTCTTCGAGCTCTTCGCATCATTTGTGTTCGAGGTTCAGAGGATAAAGAGGAGGGCATCGATGTACATGTTCATAATGCTTGGAGCAACACTCATGGCGCCATTCCTAGCAACAGCAACGATACAGCTCGGAGGAGTCCTCGGAAAGCAGGCGATATCAGTTCTAATGGGTTACACAACAACACTTAGCTTCGCATTCATAGCATCGAAGCTTGCTACAGGCAGAAACATATCGACGCTACTACCAGGCATAGCAACATTGATATATGTATCAATGCTTTAGAAAGCTCCTCCTCCTAATACTAGCTTATAAGCCTGCTTCTTAGCTTCATATTTTAAATTCATTACTTCTATTCCTTTTTAGTGTTAGGATATGTTAACCATATAGCTATGACTATGATGCTTGCAGCAAATAATAAACTATGGTATGATTGTGTATGATATATAAAATAGGCTAGAACAAATAATCATTGTGAAGCTTATTAAGCGTACTGTATGCTGTCTGCGAACTATTTGCTACCTTGTGTAAAAGCTTTCTTTAGTGCATCAACTATATCTTTGAGCGCCTCAAAAACTTGGTTCTCTTCTCTCATTATTTTGTTTTTTAGTGCGGGAGATATGGAAACCGCATACATGAAATCAAAAATTTTACCATCTTTTAGATAGCCTATTATTTCCTTGACGCATTCAACATAGTTCCTGTATGGCGCATACATATACAGGCACCGATGCACAACTGCTCCAATCAATGCCCCGGCAAGCTCGTAGGGGCTCAGATCACAGTCTGACAACCCTGCTTCACCCGCTTGCTTCACCTTCAATGCGACTGCCACAAACTAGCACCACTAGAAAATCTATTTGCTGAGACCTTTTTATGCACGCAGTTTTTGTTGCTTCCAGGGTGTGGTTAATGATCAGAGGTAGTTCTTTATGTGTGGGTATATCGTTTTTGTGTATGCTTCGTCTGCCAATGGTATGAAGTCTGTGTAGTGCTTTGCTCCAATGCCTAGGGCACTTACCCTCCCCTGGAGGAACTCGATTACCTCTGGGTCTACCCCGAGCCTCTTAAGTGTCTGCCTAAACCACTTGCGTATGTATTTGGCTGCAAGCCCACAACTCTCAAAGGCCTTCGCCACATTATCTGCGCGGGGAACGTACCTATTGAGCTTCATAATGCTCTCGACAACTTCTCTAGGCAGGTAGAGAACAAGAACATTCTTTGACTTCCTCTGAAGGTCTATGTGGTACCTGTAGACCTCTTCAGATACCTTCACGAGCCTCTTAGCATCGAAGCTCTTTAGGAGGTGGACTGCTTCTGAGAGCCTGCAACCTGTACCCACTAGCACCTTGTATATTGTGTAGTAGGGCTCGCCGAGGACCTTGACCCTGTCCCTAAGCTCGAGGATCTTCGAGTCCGGCGGTACATAGGTATCAGCGCCTGATTTGGGCTTCCTAGGCAAGGCCTTCCTAAGCTCCTGAACAAGCGATTCAAATCCAGTCTTCTTCCTCTCTACAAAGCTTAGCAGTCTGCTCAGAGACTCGTAGCTCCTCTTATTCATGCCTGCAAGCTTGAAGAACTCGCTAATATCTTCTTTAGAGCACAGCTTTAAACCCAGAGCCTTTCGCAAGTAGCTCACGTAGTCCCTTATCGTTCTCTCTCCAGTGCCCTCCTCATTCCTCAACCAATTAACGAATTCTTCAAGCAGAGACTGTGAGAGCTCTAAGCAGTTTTGACTCGCATCAGTTTTGCCGCCAATCACTGATTGAGCAGGGGGCTGTATAGAGGTATTCGTTACCATAACTTGACTGGGGTAAAACCGTTCAATTTCTTGATTCACTAGCGATACTTTTTGCTCGGGTTCGGGCCCCGATGGCAAAAGCCCAATTCCGTGAAGCTTGAGCTTCTCAAAAACTTCAACTAACTTCTCCAACTCATCACAACGGCCAATAAGCTTTGACTTCTTCTTCTTTGTTTCGGGGTCGTACCATTCCTTGTAGAGGTAGTAATACACCTTGTCTTTGTACCTCTGCCTCTTTATACGATAGAACGGAGACATAAGCCTGCTCATGGTTTCCCCACCATAGCTCAGATATATAAGGCTCTATATGGGGTACGAGTACTGCTGAATGACTGTGGTAAAGATCAGGATTGCTGAATATCTTCTACGCTAAACCCTCTTGCCAATAGGTCGCTGTGCTCCTCAGATGCAATGAGGTTGAGCATATACGCTAGTGCTCTTAGACTCTTCAAAGCTTTGAACAAGCCAGTGATGAGATTCATTAAGAGCTGCTACAATTAGTCGGTAGCAATTGCTGGGATTATCAATAAATGTTGAGTAGTACATTAAATCTCGTTCTCGTGATTGCGTACAAGATCCCTATAATATAATTAAAGCATTTAAAATGTTAAGTTATTACTCCTCCTCCTCTTTAATGCCCTTGCCCGACACAATATTAAGAGCGTCCTCAAGTCTTTCTCTATTGACTTTGGAGTCAAGCAGATTTACAAGCATCTTGAATTCGGAGAATCTTGTTGCAATATCCTTTAGCGCAACTTTTTGATTGCCATATTCCTCATTTGGTGCCTTCTCATGAAGAATCTTTGAAAGCTCAATAACCCTGTTCCTAGTGGCCTCATCAACATCCTTCCAAGCTAATCCAGCTATATAAACGGCTAGTAGGGGTCTAGCGAATTGATCTCTAATAAATGACCTACCTGATTCAACAACCTTATATGCGAGATAGTTAAGAATAGTTGCATAGTAAAAGGCTTTGGATTCATCACATTCAACATAGCTAACAGTATCGCTTGCTATGATATTACTACTTGCAGGTTTAAATGCAAATGCTGTAAAGGCTCTCATACGTCTGTATATAACATAGTATTTCTCTGGATTTAACGTTGTTATGCTTTTTGGTTGTTTAACCTCATTAATTAACAATTCTATCATCTTAATTGTTTCAGCATGAGCAACTCTATTAGCGTTAATTTCTTTTACCTCTTGAAGGAATCGCTTAAGAGAGTTCACACCTTGCTTCGAGAGTATAACATCAACAAATCCTCTAAGTCTGAAAGGATTTATTTCACCTCTATATATAACCCTGTATACTTCAATACCGTATTCTTTCAATAATTCTTTATGTGCTACCAGCACATCTTTAGTGTTCCACAACCTAAACTCGAATTTCACACCATTGTAACGATATTCATGTAAGGCAATACCTGCATACAGCTCCTTACCCTTCTTCTTCTCCCCACCATAAATACCCATTATGTGCAGACCTTTTGGCACTATTCTACTAACGTTCAACTCTTTAGCAAGCTCATTAAAGTCCTCAGTGAAGTAAAGAATATTCGGCTTGATATACTCATCATAGCTTTTGCTGTATTGCTTAATTTCTAAGAACTCCCTTATCTCATCAAGTTCCAGGCTCTTTCTATATCCAATACCTTGCTTACGTGAGACTACATAGAGTTCTGTACTCCAGTTCATAATACAACACCTTCATACCATAAATTTCACTATAACAACTGCAGGGTGCACCCCATGCTCAAAAACGTCGAAATCAAAGTCATAGAGTTTTACTTTAGCGGCTTTATCCTTTAGCACACTCTTTAAGACTGTGTATGTAGCTAGTATTCCTGCACGCATAGGTGATCTGTGGTAGAATAGTTGTTCTCTATTCATTATATATGCTACACCCTCTTTTGCAAGCTCTACAGATTTCCCTAATGCAGTTGTTGCAATGTCGGCTCCTGTCAATACCTGTGTAGCTTTCTTAGACACGATATCCTTAATCTTGTTTAGCATATATTGCTTGATTTGCTCTACATAAGGAGACTTAAACTCTGTTACAGGTATCCATGGAGGGTTCGTAACTATTATGTCAGGTCTAAACCTAGTCATAAGGATTGAGGCATAAATTGATACCAATACAGTGCTCCAAACACTGTTTCCTCCAGAAGCTACAATAACATTTGTTAATGCATTTGCAAGCTTCAGCTCCTTGAACTGCTTCAAGAATGCTTGGATAAAGAGGCTTTTAGAATCTTTAAAGCTTGCCTCCACATAATACTCGATCTCCCTTTCTAAGCATGCCACATCTATTTCCTTATCACGCCTACACTTGTTATAGGCGAATCGTAGTGAGTACGCTAAACCCTCCTCTAACGTTCTAAGATCTGCAAGAATTTCGGATGCTCCACCAATCTTTATCTGGTTGAAGTTTATGAGTGGTTGGAGGTAGGATGAAATCTTACTAACAAGCCCTGATAGAGGTTGTAGTGTTAGAACCGACCCTCCAAACCACATTGCCAGAGTATCTATGTGATATATGTGAGGCGGGGTTCTAGGTATTCTCCCAGTTCTTCTCCAGTACGCTAAGATGAGCTCTGCTCTAGCAACTGTAACTGCAAGCGGATTCACATCGAAGCCTACAATCTCGTTAAATGCCTTGTCAGGATCCTCCCCTAGCTCAACCTTTCTATGAAAAGCCTTTACAAGAAATGTTCCTGAACCGCAGAAGGGGTCTAGAACAATCCTTTCTCTTAAGTCAAACTCACTAAGCATTAGCTCTACCAGCCATAGAGGTGTGTAGTACTCACCAATTTTTCTCCTAGTCTCACGATCTATCAGGAATTCGTATAGCATTCTGAAAACATCTTCAGCTCCTAGAGACCAATCAACCATGTGAGCTCTTTCAACAAGGGTGTTGCATATCTCTTCGATAAGACCTCTTAGTGAAGGATCATAGAGGGCTAATCTCCACCAGTTTAGATACGGCAATGCAATATCGAGCACAACATTATCTGCTCTAAGGAATGAACTGCCACAAACAGCTTCAGGGCTTTCAGTAATGTCTAGTGCAGCTGCTAGAGATGTTGATACAACCATCTGCATGTATGTATGCCTTATATATAGATCTTCAAAGAGGTTCTCCTGAGCCTCGCCATAGAGCATAGCCATAATGCTTTTGTACGCTTCGTAAAGAGGCTTAATCTTCTCCTTTAATGCATTGAACACGTTTCTTAAGGCATTAAGAAGCTTGTCAAGATCTAATGTGTATAGAATCTCAACGTTACGTGGTATTGGAGGTATTTTAAGGATCTTTAGCTCTGGAATGACTTGGGTCTTTAAAATTGTTTCAGCTCTATCCCTGTCACACTCCTCAACAAGTTGAAGACCCTGCTTAGTCACTTTATAGATTCTCCACCTAAGCCAATTCGTTACTATGAAGTACTGTGCTTTTGAAACCAAGGGCCAGTAAACAGTTTTAGCCTTTTCTTCAGCTTCCTTAAACTCACTTTCGCTAGACTTAAACTCAAATATTATGTTGGAGCCTAGAGCCATATCAATCCATCTTCTCTCAACACCAACCCTAATCTCCTGAGGCATAAGAACAGCAATTTCAGGTGATTCAACAAGCTTTAACAATGTACATGAGTATAAATCGCCAAAAACTTTGCACTTCTCACTAGCAATACCCTTTATAATGTTCTTAAGAAGCATTGCTACCTGCATACGAATATTCTCATGAGGTTTAACAGATACAGACATAGGTCCTCACCTCTTAAGAAACTTCAGCACTCTAATCAATCCCACTAAGACCCGCCTCTCAATAGAGGTAATACCCATAATCACAACCTTCAACGGATTCCATAGCTAACTCAATCTCTTTAGCAATAGCAATCTTATGAATCTCATTAACAACGTCAGCAAGATTAACCTTGAAAGCTGAGAGAGCCTCGCTCATCATTGTCTCACCCTAACCCTAGGCTTGAACAGAATTACAAAACTTTTTCTCTTACCCTCAGGGTCAACGTAAGAAGCGAAGCGCGCATTGCATTTTGGGCATTCATATAAGTATACAATCCACCAGCTGTATTTCCAAGTCTTTATAAGCTTGAACTCACCCTCAAAACCACAGTAGGGACATTTAACCACTTTTTCCACCCATCTTAATGTTTTCAACTAGTTTTAGAAGTTCTTTTGCCTTCTCTTCCCTAACATCTCTAGGAATGTTTATTGATGGGTCTATGAGTAGAGATCCTATGATCTGCTTAACCTCTGCAACGCTAACATTATATGATTCTACAGCTCTCCTAACCCTACCCACAACTATCTGGAGAGATGTCTTCCCTCTGAAGAAGCTCTCTATAGATCCTCTCAACCACTTCAAAGCCCACTCCTTCTCAGAAAAATGGGGAGCTGCGACCATGATGGTTACCTATTGGATAACCTATATCCTATTATGTCTCACATATTTAGAGAATTAATAAGCACGCGGGTTGCGAGCATTTGATGCGTAGGCGCTTAACGTGGTTGGGAACCCTGTGTCTAGCCATAACATGGTTGTGGAGGGCACGGTTAAGGCTCTTATTAGGTATGGGTTTGAGGTGCATAGAGAGTACAGGGTCTACTACTGGGTCACGGATGCTGGTAAGCCGCGGCGAAGGCAAATCAGGCTAGATGTTGTTGGTATCTGCAGCAACGCTAGAACTTGTAGCAATATGGTTGTGGTTGTAGAGGTCGAGACAGAGTACATGGACTACACCCTCATCGATAGGCTGCGGATAGCTGTGGAGAGTATGAGGCCCAAACCAACACACATATTCATAGTCACGTGGAGGGTTTTGACATACAGCGAAATAATCGATATGGCAATAAAGAACAATGTCCTCAGGCCAGGCAGCACAAAGCTGTACATAGTGAACTCAGTGCAGCAACTAGAGGAGATCCTCAAACAACTACTGCAAAACAGGTAGCGAGATAGCCGTGAGTAGCGGCACAGATCCCTTGAATAGGTCCTACTCTGTCTTTGGATCCACACGTGGCGTGGAGCATGAGCATTGTAACTGGCTGCAGAGATCCAGCTACCTGCAAGCTCTGCAGGTAGCAACCGGGGGCAGGGGAATGCCATCGCCGTGAACCCAGCATAAACAACTACTAATTCTGTTCTTTGCTCTCTTTCTAAGTCTAACTTAAGAGTGCTTGTCATTCAATTGCTTTATTTGTTTAGTCTGTCTTTAGCAGAAGTTTAGTCTACAAAAAATAGTTGAATATTTTTATTTTTTAAGAATTGAATGCAAAATCAAAGTTTTTTAAGAATTGAATTTTGTTTTGAAGGCATTCTTAATTTAATAGATATAGAAATAGAATAAGAGCGATGAACCATTCCGTAGTAGGTGTCGCTCCAAGGCAAAGGTGTTCTTGCATGCCTACCTGTAGCAAAGTAGTAGTTATACTTGTTGCGGGCTTTGATGCGAAGGCGGTTTCTCTACCTGTTTACCCGTTGCTGGTGCTGGGCTACAAGTAGGAAGCAAGGCCCTCTCTGTATATATACAGTAGTAGTATATGTGGTGCAGACTCACGGTCAATTCAATGTTTGTGCAGGGCTACGTGGCGCGATGTATATGCTGTCAATGGTTTCTGTCAATGGCTAGAATAATTGTCTAGAGTAGATGGTTTCTGATATTTGATATTGCATGTAATGGCCTTCGTACATGCAATGGTGTGATATATATTCTCGTGCCTGTCGAGCCCGTGACCCGGGTTCAAATCCCGGCCGCGGCGCCAGTAACTAAAGATAGGTCTCTATAAGCATTCCTTTATAATCAAACTATAGTTTCTAGGAATTTTAATTTTGCATCTACATTGGAAGAACGGCTTTACATCATATTGAATTCTTTCATAATCTTTAACTTCACACTTTATATTGCTATACTAATCCTAGGGTTAAGAGATATGAATAGAAGAAGTGCCGATTTACTGATGTATTATATAGGGCTTGTTGTATCGTTTATAATACTTATCGTTGAAACATTGATAATCATATATAGTGTTGACGAGCTTAAGATAACGTCTCCATATGAGCTCCTCTATAATCCTCGTAAGGTGTTTGTATATGGCGCATACATTGTTAGTGTTGTTGCTATTCCTGCTTTTGTATCGTGGGTACCAGATGCTGCTAGAACCATTGTTGCATGGTATAAAAGATTTAGTATCTCAAGTCTGTATGCTGTTGATGAGAGAAAAGTTAGGGTTAGAATAGAGATAATACTAACACTGTTATCATTATCATCGCTATTTGTTATCATTGCAGTGAAGCTTGGCATACCTTATCTAAGCTTAGCTTCTTTGGTGCCATTAGCAGGCTTAATCACTATGATTATAGATCCTCTACTTAAAGTTGAGAGACATAGTAAGGGAATTGATGACGAGTTTAAGTGGTTCTTATTGCTTATCCTAAGTTTTGAGCATGTTGGTGTGGGTGTTCATTACGCGATTAAGAAGCTTTCGAATGCTAAGCTTTTTTCAGCACTCTCAAGAGAGTTGAAGGTTCTGTATCGAGATGCTACAATATACTTTGCAACCTTTGCAGATGCATTCATTAATAGAAGCAATGTCACGCCAAGCATAACATTTCGCAAGTTTTTACTTAGTTATGCGATGCGTTTAAAGAG
>Ga0315272_10000327_pt1 | contig 23640 bp, 23 predicted proteins | sample C3_middle_MG_FD_203918 | JGI IMG/M metagenome (GOLD analysis project Ga0315272, IMG submission 203918) | Sediment microbial communities from Yellowstone Lake, YNP, Wyoming, USA - C3_middle | ecosystem: Environmental > Aquatic > Freshwater > Lake > Sediment | place: USA: Wyoming | collected...
ATCTTCTCAGCCGGAGATTCATTTTTTGAAGGAGACCTGATCACACTGATGTCTTTTCCTATAATCTCCTCCTCGGTGTACCCATAGGTTTTGCAGAAAGCTTTATTTACGAAAATGAGGATATTATTATAGTCAGTTATTGATATACATTCTCCGATACTCTCCAAAGCTCTTGAGAGTGTCAGCATCCTTTCCTGTGCACGTTTCCTTTCGGTAATGTCATTAGAAACGGTCAGGATACCCGGAGTACCGTCGGGAAGGTTGATTAAGGTCTCATAAAGAGCCACAATGCACTTCGATCCGTCTTTACGGGTATTGGTGACTTCATGAATGAGAGTTTTTCCTGATAGTATAACGGAAATGTTCTTTTCAATCTCTCCCTGCTTTTCCTGAGCTGCAAAAAATCTGATATTTTTACCAATAAGCTCTTTTTCTGTATACCCAAGAGTTTTACAGAAAGCACTGTTCACCTCAATTATGCCTCCTTGTTCGTTAATCAGAATAATGCCTGCAGGTGACAATTCAAACATAATCCTGAAACGTTTCTCACTCTCAATGAGTGTCTTCTCAATAGCCTTTCTTTTTCTCTCTTCCTTAAGGATATTGCTTGCCTTAAATGACAGGTAAAAGTAAGTGACCATCACAAGGATAATGAGAGAAAATAATATGTAAAGCCGGTTCCGGAAGGAAGTAAGCTTTGCAAATACCTCTTTTTCAGGCGTAAAAATCAATATTGTCCAGAATGTATTCCCAAGTGTGACACGGTAAAATGCAGCCAGTGTTTTTGAATATTCCTGTTCTCCTTTTCTAGTCGGATCGGGATAACAGATGGACGTTCCTGCAGAGACATTTCCCACTTTATCAATAAGCGCCAGTACGGTTGGTGAATCTTTATATATTTCCCTGACTGATTTTCCCGTCTGATTTTTTGTGGGATTGAATAATTCAATGCCTGCCTCGCTCATTATCCAGCCATATCCTGTCTCTCCTGTAATGATATTTTCGACGAAGCGCTTGCCAAGCTTATTCAGCGGTATCAGTATTGCAATACTTCCTTTATATACATTATCCTTTATTATCGGCACATGGTACGCGATAGCACGATAACCCTGAACAGATGTAAATACTTCACTTACAACTGGTTGTTGTGATTCAATGACTTTTTTTACATGGGGTTGGACAAGAATATTCTTGCCCGTAGCTTCGTTATTTGCAGGGTATGTATATTTGATATAACCTTTATCATCTACAAGAGAAATCCCGACTATCTGGTCGGAATGAGAATTATAAAAATCTGAGAGGATCTTTCTGCCATTATTATTCAGTTCATTTATTTCAGGGAAACCGGCAATAAAATGAAGCTCCCGCTGAAAGTATATGAAGAAACTTTCAATACCGCGTGAGGCCTGTTTGGCAAGTGTAAACTGTTCTTTATTAAATTCATTCAGAGTCCTATCTTTTACGTCGCTGTAGGCTGAGTAAAACAGATAAGAAAATGCAGCAACAACAAATGGTACTATAAGAAACCGTTTGGATAGTCTCATTTTAAAGGGAGAAACGAATGAAATATGAATTTACAATATCAACGAACAAATATTAAGAAAAAACTTAACATTTCTGATATTATTTTTCAGATTTCTTTGCACTCTTTCTTCTCATCCAATAGCGAGGATCGCAATCAATACATTCCTGCTTCCAGTAACCTGGTGTAACAAATGTTCCCTCCCTGTTTTTCAACTGGCGTTCATAAACAGCGAAGACAGGATTGAATGCTAGATCGGTTACTCCGATAGTATATTTATCTTCAGCACCTGCAGTTTCCGATGCTTCTTTTAACTCCTTCGTTTCAAAATTGTTGAATCTGAGAAGATCACTAAGAAATGCCGCCCTTTCCAATGTGGCACCTGTTTCTACAATTGTACAACGGATACCATCTATTTCTCCTATTATATGTTTTGCATTGTTAAGTGCCATTGCTTATAGTATTTTATATTCAATTCTTAGTTATTCTTTATACTGCTGCATGGTGCAGGTTGCAAGGTGCTTATCTAAACTCCAAAACTCAGATTTTTAATCATCTCAAATATAACACTGGCAAATCCAGTAGCAAATATACCTGCCGCGCATATACCCAATGCTAGTTTCGTAGGAAAATCACTATTAAACTTTGCAATCGGGGTTTCGCTTTTTGAGATGAACATTGCTTTTACCACAAGCAGATAGTAAAACAATGAAATAATTGTGTTCAGAACTGCTATAAGTACAAGAAGGTAAAATCCTTTTTGAGCCGCAGCCGTGAACAGGAAGAATTTTCCAAAGAATCCGGCAACCGGAGGAATGCCTGCAAGAGAGAATAATGCCAGAGTCATAATGAGGCTGAGCCCCGGGTTTGTATGGTAAAGACCATTGTAATCGTCAATATTTTCTTTCCCTGTGGCATTGGAAATGGCAGTCACTACTCCAAATGCTCCAAGATTTGAGAAGATATATACAAGTACATAATATATAACAGATGCCATTCCTAACTGGTTTCCGCCAATAAATCCCAACAGGATATACCCTGCCTGCGAAATCGACGAAAATGCAAGAAAACGTTTGAGATTCTGCTGGCGGATAGCAAATAAATTACCGATAGTCATTGTCAGGATTGAGGTGACAAACAAAGTTTTCTGCCATGTCAGTATTATTACCGGGAATACCTTGTAGAGAATTATCATCAGGATAAATACAGCTGCCCCTTTTGAAATGACAGAAAGATATGAAGTAATATTTACAGGAGCCCCTTCGTAAACATCAGCTGTCCAGAGATGGAATGGGACGATTGATATTTTGAATGCCATTCCTGAAAAGAAGAAAATGAATCCCAGTATCTGAAGACTGCTGTTTGTGAACAAGGAAGCCACCTCACTGAAATACATGGTTCCTGTCGTTCCGTAAATCATTGATAATCCGTATAGCAGAACACCTGACGATAATGCTGACATCAGGATAAGTTTTATGCCGGCTTCTGCAGATTTATTTCTGTAACGGTCATAAGCTGCAAGAGCCGCAATTGGTATTGTAGCGAGTTCGATGCCGATATAGAAAATCAGGAAATGTCCGGCTGAGATCATAAAGTTCATCCCGATAAGCGTTGAGATGAGCAGCAGGAAGTATTCACTTACTTTTTCATAATTTTCTTCTTTTTTAAGCCATGTAACTGACTGAATAAAAACAAGAAGGGCCCCAATATTCAGAATGTTTTTCATGAGGAGCCTTGTTCCTGATGAAATATACATTCCCCCAAAAAGCGGTCCTGTAGGCGCCGGCAGGAATCCGATAACAGTAATTACCCCGAGCAGTATTATAGAAAAGAGACTTATACCCTGCTTCTTTTCGGGATTCCAGAAAATCTCAGCCATCAATACTAAAAGGACTGCAACAGTCAGTAGTATTTCATGACGCATTATTAAAAAAGTACTTAGGCTCATATCTTAATATTATCCGATATATTAATAAACTGATTGATCAAAATGGATTTAGCGCTACTATCTTTTCAATTATCGGATGAAGACTGGTTCCGATCATTGAAGAGAGCCAGAACGGAGCTAACCCTATGGCAGCAACCGATCCGATAAGTGTTACGACTGAAATTTTCTCGAACCATTTTGCATCGGGAAGATGTTCAAAATGCTCATTTGTTGTTGGTCCCAGCAGCAATATCGCTACAACCCTCAGTATATAAACCGCTGTGATAACTATTGATGATACTGCAAGAATGGTGACTACCCGGTAGAAAAGTTCAGGATGCTGGAATGCACCGACGAAGATCGTCATTTCGGCAACGAAACCGCTTAATCCCGGAAGTCCTAAAGAAGCGAGACCTGCAATTACATAACCTACCGACAGGAATGGAATAACCTTCATCAAACCACCCATCTCATAAATCATTCTTGTGTGGGTACGGCCATAAATCATTCCGATAAGAGCAAAGAAGAGGGCTGTCATCAGGCCATGAGAAATCATCTGTATTATTGCGCCGTTCATTGCCGTCTGATTCATCATCAGTATTGCAAAAAGAACGAGTCCGCAGTGACTGACAGAGGAATATGCATTAATATATTTCAGGTCTTTCTGTGCTATAGCGCCAAAAGCTCCGTAAACGACACTAATTGAGGTGAGAATGATAAATATCCATGATAGCTCATGAGCTGCCTCAGGCATCAGGAATATAGCTACTCTGAAAGCTCCGTATCCTCCAAGTTTCATAAGCACGCCTGCGTGAAGCATTGAAACCGCAGTAGGGGCAGAGGCATGTCCGTCGGGTGACCATGTATGAAACGGAAATAAGGCACCCAACACACCAAATCCTACAAATGTCAAAGGGAAAAAGAGTCGCTGCGCAGGTAACGGAATCACAACTTTAGAGATCTCAAGAATATTAAATGTAAGTGAATTTCCGTCGGGAGAAGAATTGAAGTAAATCCCCAGTAAGCCAACGAGCAGAAGTGCTGATCCGCCCATCAGCATGAGTGTAAGTTTCATGGCGGAGTATTCTTTTGGTCCGGTGCCCCAGATTCCTATCAGAAGATACATTGGAATAACTGCGAGTTCATAGAAAAGGAACATCGTGAAGAGATCAATGGAGATAAAGAAACCAAAAACCCCTGTAGCCAGCAGAATCAATGAAACAAAAAACTCTTTCCTGAGAAATTCAACTTCCCATGAGGCAAATATCCCTGCAAAAACAACTATTGAGGTAAGACCAATCATTGCCACAGAGATTCCATCTACACCTACCGTATAGTGAATATTCAGACTTTTAAACCACAGATGATCCTGCACAAACAGCATTTCCGCAGTATTGCCTGCATGTCGGGCAGAAAGATAAAGAAATATCAGTACCGCGGCCATTACCAGTTGCACTCCCATCCCGATTGATGATACGAGGCGCACCTGACGGTTATCTTTAACCAGCAGGATTGAAGTAATTGTTAAGACCGGGATTAAAACAAACAGTGATAAAATATCCATAATTGAAAGTCTTTTTCTTAGTTATCAGTTATTTCCAGAGATAAATAAATAATATTGCCAGCATTATTGCTCCTGAAATGAAAACAAAGGCATATTTCTGCAACTGCCCGGATTGGAATCCTCTTATCCGGAAAGAAACATTCTGTGTAACATTAGCAATAGAGTTCATTGTAGCATCAACTACATGACGATCGAACCATGCAACAGGCTCTGAAATATATCTGAAGATTATCTTTTTTGTAACGAAAAGATAAAGCTCATCGATATAGAATTTATTGTAAGCCCATTTGTATCCGTATTTGAACCTGGCAACAAGGCGATCAGATATTGTACTTTCTTTCCTGTACATTATATATGCAATCCCGATTCCCAGCAGGCCTATAAGCACAGATGGTATTGCGACTGCGAGTTCAATTTCACTTTCAAACATTTTCCCGTCCGACGTTACCAGCTTATTGAAAGGAATAAAGCCAGTAACTACTGATCCGAAAGCAAGAATAATGAGAGGAATCGTCATGGTAAAAGGAGCTTCATGCGGTTCATGATGATAATGAGTCTCTTTTCCCCAGAAAATATTGAAATAGAGCCTGAACATATAAAATGCTGTTAACCCTGCAACTGCATATTCAACGGCGAACAGGACTTTGTTACTGTTGAAAGCCGCAGCCAGGATCTCATCCTTGCTGAAGAAACCTGACAACGGAGGAATCCCTGCGATTGTAAGACATGCGATTAAAAAAGTTATATGAGTGATAGGCAGGTATTTGCGAAGTCCCCCCATATCTGTCATATCGTTGCTGTGAACTGCATGAATGATTGCACCTGCTCCGAGGAAAAGCAATGCCTTAAACATAGCATGCGCGAACAGATGGAACATTGATGCCATATAACCCAGTCCCTCATGTCCACCGTAGCCAGAGACACCCAGAGCGAGCATCATATAGCCGATCTGCGACATGGTGGAATACGCAAGAACCCTTTTAATATCTGTCTGCGTACATGCAATAATAGCTGCAAACAGTGACGAAAAAGCACCCACATAGGCAACAATATGTAAAGCAACCGGAGCTGAGATAGCATATATGGGGAACATTCTTGCAACAAGATATACGCCTGCCACAACCATTGTTGCAGCATGTATAAGAGCGGAAACAGGCGTCGGACCTTCCATAGCATCAGGAAGCCATATATGGAACGGGAACATAGCTGATTTACCAACGCCACCCATAAATACAAATATCATCGACCATGTCATCACAGATAACCCAAGGAATGCAATGCCTCCACCCTGTGTAATGGCGCTTCCTGTTGGATTGGTGAGTGTTATAAAATCAAATGTTTTTGTGTTAAATGACAGTATCAGGATTCCTATCAGGAAGCCCAGGTCGGCAAAGCGCGTTACAATGAAGGCTTTCTTTGAAGCTCTTACTGCTGAGGGTTTCTCGTAATAGAATCCGATCAGAAGGAATGAAGAAACACCTACAAGTTCCCAGAAAATATACATCTGGAAAATGTTCGTTGCCAGAACCAGTCCAAGCATAGAAAAACTGAACAGAGACAGGAAGGCAAAAAATCTTTCAAAACCCTTTTCGCCCTTCATATACCCCAGACTGTAGATATGAACCATGAACGAAACAGTGGTTACAACAATAATCATCATCACTGAGATAGGGTCAAGAAGAATGCCCATATCTATATGCAGCTTATCGGTGAACTGAAGCCATGTAAAATTCAGTGCAGTGATTTTCTGATAGGCCTCGTCTACCTTTTCGCTTGTAAAGAAGTATTTATAGGCAGTTATATAGGAAAGAAGCGTTATTATTCCCAGTCCGCCTGTTCCTATCAAACCTGAAAGCTTAGGTTTAAGCCTGTGGCCGGCCAGTCCAAGAAGAAGAAACATCAGAAATGGCAGCAGCAGAATCCAAATTGTATAACTGAAATTTATCATTTTAAAGTCTTCCTTTTATTGTAACAATCAGAATTTCATTTCATTAACGTCTTCAACATTTATCGTAGTAAACCGTCTGTAAATGTTTATGATAATTGCTATAGCAACAGCAGCTTCTGATGCTGCGACTGCAATGACAAAAATGCTGAAAAACATTCCTTCAAGTTTATGAGGATAGAGATAGCGGTTAAAAGCAAGGAAATTAATGTTTACCGAGTTCAGGATCAGCTCAACCGACATGAGGATGGTAATCAGGTTCCTGCGTGTGAGAAAACCGTAGACTCCGGCAAAGAACATTAATGTTGCCAGAATTAAGAAATATTGTAAAGGTATCCCTGAATTCATATTATTCCTGATTTAAAGTTGATATACCTGGTTTATTTGGTGATCCTTTTTTTGCAACCACAATTGCTGCAACCATTGCAGCAAGCAGAAGAATTGAAATGACCTCAAAGGGGAGTACATATCCGTCATAATCTACCGACAGAAGGCTTTTTCCGATCAGTTTCATATTGACTTCCTGAACAGCCTTCATATTGGCAGAAAAGCTGTAATCAAGGATAGTTATGATTGACAATATTGCGCCGGCAACTGCAGCAAGTGCTGAAAAAACAGTTTTCTTCCAGCCGGGAGCTTCAAATTTCTGACTTATATGACTTGTCAGAAGTATTGAGAAAATAATCAGTACCACAATACCTCCGGCATAAAGGGTAAGCTGGACCGCAGCCAGAAACTGATAGTTGAGCATGAAATACAATCCTGAAGTAGACACCAGGACAAACAGAAGATAAACTGCAGCTCTGAGAATTTTACGACTGGTGACTGTCAGTACTGAAAAGACAACAATCATCAGAGCGAAAAGAACAAACATAATCTGATTAGAGGCCATTACTCAACTCCTTTCATTAATTGGGAACCTGGTTGATTTAACTGTTTTATTAAACGGGCTCTGTTAAAAACAGCGTGCTCGAATTTCTGGGAAAAAGCCAGTGCATTTGAAGGGCAGGTCTTTACGCATAATGCACAAAATGTACACATGCTGAGTCTGTAAATGTGCTTATCAATAGCCTTTTTCTTTTTGCCATCCTCGGTAACGATTGTTTTGGATATGATTTCAATTGTACCATTGGGACAATTCATCTCACAAATACCGCATCCGGTGCACTTATGCTCGTTTTTTTCATTATGTGGCATCACTACTTCGCCCTTGAAGCGCTCGAACATTACCAGATCTTTCCTGTTTGACGGGTATTTCTGGGTAACGATTGTACTGGGTCTGAAAAAATATGAACCTGTTACTTTCATACCCTTCAGAAGCGACCAGACGCCAAATATTATTTCCTTCAGATAATTTATTATACTTCTCATTCAGAGATAAATATATAGTTACTTAATATTAAAAATGCCAGCCCATAAGGACTAAAAATGCCATAATCAAAACGTTAACCAGATTGATCGGCAATAAATATTTCCATTCCAGGGTAAGCAGCTGATCAATTCTCAGACGGGGGAAGGTCCATTTGAACCACATCATAAGAAAGATCACAAAGAATGTCTTGCCTATATACCAGATGAAAGGAGGAATGAAATCCATAATATGGTTGAATCCTTCCCAGCTTCCGACATGTAACGGCATCCAGCCTCCCAGGAAAACAGTTGCTGCAATGGAGGCTACTATGAACATGTTGATATATTCAGCCAGGAAAAAGAATGCGAATTTTATTCCGGAATATTCGGTATGATAACCAGCTGTAAGTTCCGATTCAGCTTCTGCAAGGTCAAAAGGTCCACGGTTGGTTTCCGCTGTACTTGAAATAAGAAATATCACGAAAGCTATGAATGCAGGAATGTGGCCTTTGAAAATGAACCAGCCGTCTCTCTGAGCTTCAACGATAACCGACAACTGCATTGAACCTGCCAGAATGACTATTGTAATAAGCGCAAGACCCACTGATAATTCGTAACTGACTATCTGGGCTCCGCTTCTCATTGCGCCAATCAGGGAATATTTATTATTACTCGACCATCCGGCGAGCAACACACCAATAACCCCCATGGCTGATACAGCGATAACATAAAGAACTCCTATGTTGAGATCGATGGCATGCAATCCCTTTGCAAAAGGAATAGCTGCAATAGCCATAAAAGATGCAATAATTACAATGAAAGGAGCGAGGTTGAAAAGGAATCCGTCAGCATTTTTTATCGGAATAAGCTCCTTAAAAAGAAGCTTGAAAAGGTCCGCAATGGTCTGGAATATTCCAAATGGGCCAACCCTGTTTGGACCCAGCCTGTTTTGCATAAATGCGCAGACTTTTCTTTCGGCATAAACCAGGAATAATCCGACAAGAGCGTAGAAAAGCAGGATAAGAACACCGATCAGCAGCATTTCCGTAATGGTTGTCCAGAACGGAGACATGGCATTGTGAAGACCCGTGTCTATCCATTTTGTCAGTGATGAAAAATCATATATAACTTTCCACCATGGTACCGATAGCGTATTGGGGGTGTTTTGAGCAGCAATCTCAGTCAACATATATTTTTACTTTAAACTAATTACTTTTAACTCTACTTTAGTCACTCTAGGCACTATAGGCACTTCTACCTGTCAATATCCGGAATTACCAGATCCAACGATCCTCCTATAGCCACAAGGTCAGCAATCTTAAAGCCGCTGGCAATATGGTTTAAAACTGACAGGTTGCAGAAATTAGGCGATCTGAATTTGACACGGTAAGGATTCTTATTCCCATCACTGATAACGAAAACTCCCAGTTCACCTCGTGCGGTCTCCACTCTCTGGTAATATTCTCCTTCCGGCAACTTGATCACAGGTTTCATTTTAACTGCAAATGGTCCCTCAGGTATATTATCAATAAGCTGTTCGATAATTTTCATTGATTCCCACATCTCTTCGATACGGGCAATATATCTTGCGTATGTATCTCCTTCATTTAAAAGTACTTCCTTGAATTGAACCCTGTCATATGCGCTATATGGCTCATGTTTTCTTACGTCGCATGAAAAACCTGAAGCTCTTCCTGTCGGACCTGTAATACCAAAGGATATTGCATCTTCCTTTGAGAGTTTACCAATACCTTTGCTTCGTTCATGGAAAATCACGTTGCCTGTAAGCAGTTGGTCGTATTCTGGTAATTTCTTCCTGAAGTATTTAATGAATTCTTTAACTCTTTTCCGGAAGTTGGGATGTATGTCATACATTAGTCCGCCCGGACAATTATAGCTGACAATCATTCTTCCCCCGCAGGTCTCTTCAAAAATATCAAGAACCTTTTCCCTGTCGCGCAATCCGTAGAAGAAGCATGTAAGTCCGCCTAAGTCCATTCCGAAAGATGCCCACCAAAGCTGGTGAGACTGAATCCTGGTAAGTTCCGACATTATAGTACGGATTACCTTTATCCTGTCGGGAATATCAACTTCAAGAGCTTTCTCTACCGTAAGACAAACAGCCTCATTATTAATGCTTGCGGACAGATAGTCCATCCTGTCGGTCAGATGAATGATCTGAGGGTAGGTAAGACTCTCACACATTTTTTCTATGCCGCTATGGATATAACCCACATGAGGTTGTACATTTTTTACTATTTCGCCCTTCAGAGAAACCAATAGTCTAAGCACGCCGTGAGTAGACGGATGCTGCGGTCCCATGTTTATTACATATTCCTGCTGTTCGTCAGGGGCCGTTATAATTTCCTTTTGTTCCATAAGTTACTTGGTAACGATATTAATATCATCAACGTAGTCTTTCCTGAGTGGGAATCCCCATGAATTATCGAGGAAAAGTCTTCTGAGATCAGGATGATTCCTGAATTTTATTCCGAGCAGGTCGAATACTTCCCTTTCATGAAATTCTGCAGCTTCCCAGATATCTGCAATTGAATCCACCATTGGATGCTCTCTGTCGGAAGTACGAGTCTTTAAGACCACTACGTGATCATACTGAGTCGATCTTAAATGATAAACAACCCCGAGATCGGTTCCATAATCGACTCCTGAAATGCAAAACAGGAAATCAAATTTTGTTTCTTCACTTTCTCTCAATTGTTTGGCTAACTGGTATAATGAAGAAGGATGTAATGTTACTTCGACAAACTGTTTTCCTTCTTTAACTTCAAATTCACCGGTCAGAGTTTTAATAAATTCTCCTAGTTGTATTTTATCCATTGATAATTATATTTCCCGATTATCGGTTCCTATTTATAATCATGAGAGAGGTTTCTCTCTTTTCTCGATTTAATGGTCTGGGTTTCGATCAGTCTCTGAAGCTGGAGCATTCCATATAATAAGGCTTCCGGCCGGGGAGGGCACCCCGGAACATACACATCTACCGGTATTACGTGTTCAACTCCCTTAACTACGCTGTAGGAATTAAGGAAGAACGGGCCTCCTGAAATTGCGCATGCGCCCATTGCTACAACATATTTCGGTTCAGACATCTGGTCATACAGACGTTTTAATACAGGCGCCATTTTATGAACAATGGTCCCTGCAACGACAATAACATCGGCCTGACGGGGACTGGCTCTGTAAACTTCCATCCCGAATCGTGCAAAGTCGTGCCTGGGTGCACCGGCAGCCATCATTTCAATACCGCAGCATCTGGTTGCAAAGGTCAGTGGCCAAAGCGAATTCTTCCGTCCCCAGTTAATCACATCATCAACTGTGGTCAACAGAATATTTGAGCCGGATGCATTAAGAAGGTCAAGGCTTTCATTATCCTCGAACTCTTCTCTCTTCATTCCTTTTATTCCCATATTAAAGCATGTTTTTTCCAGGCATATAATAAACCTAAGCCCAGGATGAAAAAGAATATTATTATTTCGATGAATGCCGCCAGACCAGTTTCCTTCATTACTACAGCCCATGGAAATACAAGCACTGTTTCAACATCAAAAACAAGGAAAAGGATAGCGAAAAGGTAATACCCTACATTGAACTGAAGCCAGGTAACTCCCTCGGTGGGAATACCACATTCATAAGGTTCAAATTTCTGGGGATTAATTGATTTTGGAGCTACTATTCCTGAAAAGATCAGTACAAGACCTACAAAGATGGCTCCTACTAGGAAAAATAAAATTAACCATTCGTTATTCATTGAATATGGAATTAGATTAGGTTAAAGCCGCACAAAAATAGATTTTTTTTTTGGTATGTGAAATGATTAACAAATGATATTAATGATATTTATCACATCCTGGGAAAATCTACTGTTATTTATTTCACAGATTAGATGAATGTTACAATATGAAATAGGGATTAGCCTGTTTTTAAGATGTCAATATGACTTTTTTCATGTTCTTGGTTTTGCAATAATTGTTACTTTAGGGAGTTTTTTAATTGTTCTTCACATTCTTACTAATTAGAATATTATGAGTTCAGAAACACATCATTCCGTTTTAGCCGGACTGGAAGGGGACGTGTTGGAGCATACAGGGGTGAAAGCAAGTCATTGTTATCAATGTGGCAAGTGTTCAGCCGGTTGTCCTCTCTCTGCAGAGATGGATTATCCACCGAGCGTTATAATGAGAATGCTTCAGACCGGGGATCCTGACCTGGAAGAAAAAGTGCTTCATTCATTTTCGATATGGGTATGCCTTACCTGCGAGATGTGTTTTGCACGCTGTCCCATGAGTATTGACATTCCTAAAATTATGGATTTTCTCAGGGTGAAATCCCTTAACTCTAAGAAAGCTAATCCAAAGGCGAAAGAAATTGTTGCTTTTCATAAGTCATTTCTTGATTCTATTAAATATACCGGACGATTATACGAGATTGGCTTGTTTGTCGATTACAAGGCACGTACATTAAAGATACTTGACGACCTGGCACTTGCACCCAAAATGTTGAAACGCGGCAAACTCAATATTATTCCTGAGTTAATAAAGGATCGCTCAGGGGTTGCCGCAATTTTTCGTAAATCTAAGGCACTAAAGACAGAAGTCAGAAGTCCGGAGTCAGAAGCTACTGACTCCCGTCTTCCGTCTTCTGGCAAATCTGATAATAAAAACTAAACTTATGACTCTCGGATTTTATCCAGGTTGTTCCCTAAAAGGATCTTCGCGGGAATACGCTGAATCGGTAATTGCACTGGCAAAAGCCTTCGATATTGAACTGCAGGAAATTAAGGACTGGAATTGCTGCGGAGCAACAGCTGCCCATAACCTGAACAAGGAACTCTCACTGGCACTTCCTGCCAGGATTTTGTCGCTTGCGGAAAAACAAGGACTGACAGAGATCGTTGTTCCATGTGCCGCTTGTTATAGCAGACTGACAGTAACGAAACATGAGCTTTCTGAAAAACCTGAGCTTAAAAAAACTGTAACAGAGGCGAACAATCTGGAGTATACAGGCTCTGTTGAAGTTCTGAATATTGTCCAGATGCTCGATAAATATATAATTCCAAACATCGAAGGAAAGATTGTTAAACCATTTGATCATAAAGTCGCCTGCTACTATGGGTGTCTTCTGGTCAGACCTCACGAGATACTCAAGTTCGACAGGGAAGAAGATCCGCAGACACTCGATGTGTTGATGCTGAAGGCTGGAGCAACACCTATTGACTGGGCATTTAAAACAGAATGCTGCGGGGCAGGCCTGTCAGTTTCAAGGACAAGCTCCGTAGGAAGACTCTCGGGTAAAATAATGGAAGATGCCAGGGACCGCGGTGCAGAGGCTATTATTGTTGCATGTCCCATGTGTCATTCTAATCTCGATATGCGCCGCGATGCGATTAACACCTTTCTCGGGGAGAAGATTGATATTCCAGTACTGTATATCACTCAGGCTATTGGACTGGCAGTTGGGGTTGACAGGAAAGCACTTGGCCTGCAAAGGCATTTTGTTAAAGTTTCGGTTTGAGCCCCCTGTCCCCCTGCCTTGCTCCGCAGAAGCGGCTACGCGAAGGCGAAGAAGGGGGGTAGAAGAGACTAATGAATTGGTAGAAGAGAAAATATTTTAAAGCATCTATATGTCAAAAATTGGAGTATTTGTCTGTCATTGCGGTGAAAACATAAGCGCAACAGTCGATTGTGCCAAGGTTGCTGAAACCGCTGGCAAATATGATGGAGTCACTTTCAGTGTAGATTATAAGTACATGTGTTCAGATCCTGGACAGAGTCTTATTAAAAACGCTATCGCCGAAAAAGGATTGACAGGAGTCGTTGTCGCATCGTGCTCGCCGAGAATGCATGAACCAACCTTCAGAAAAGCCTGCGCTGAAGCCGGATTAAATCCGTTTATGTGCGAAATGGCAAATCTCAGGGAACACTGCTCATGGGTTCATGAGAAAGGTGAAGCCACCACTGAAAAGGCGATCGACCTGGTAAGAATTCTTGTAGAAAAAGTTAAATATAATCACGAACTGACAGCTATTAAGGTGCCTGTTACCAAGACAGCGCTTGTGATCGGTGGCGGTATAGCAGGAATCCAGGCCAGTCTCGATATAGCCAATACAGGCCATAAAGTCATACTTGTTGAAAAAGATCCTTCAATTGGAGGACATATGTCGCAATTATCGGAGACATTTCCGACCCTCGACTGCTCACAATGTATTCTGACTCCAAGAATGGTAGAAGTAGCCCAGCATCCTAATATTACTCTATATACTTATGCAGAACTGGAGAGCCTCGAAGGATTTATCGGAAATTTCAAGGCAAGAATCAGGAAGAAATCAAAAAGTATCGATGAGAAACTTTGTACAGGATGCGGGCAGTGTACAACCAAATGCCCGGTGAAGAAAATTCCAAGTGAGTTCAATGAAGGCCTTGGAAAACGAACAGCAATTTATGTTCCGTTTCCACAGGCAGTGCCGAATAAACCAGTTATCGACAGGAAAAACTGCACCTATTATATAAAAGGCAAGTGCAAAGTATGCGAAATAGTCTGTCCGACCGGTGCAATACGTTTCGATCAGCCTGATGAAGTTATAGAAGTCGAGGTTGGCGCAATTGTTATTGCAACAGGATTCACTGTCAAACAACCTGATTTCTTCCCTGAATATGGTTATGGAAAATATGCCGATGTGATAACCGGACTGCAGTTTGAAAGACTTGCTTCTGCTTCAGGACCTACATTGGGTGAGATAAGAAGACCCTCCGATGGAAAAGTTCCTGAAAAAATCGTATTTCTCGCATGTGCAGGTTCACGCGATCCTGCAAAAGGCATTCCATATTGTTCAAAAATCTGCTGCATGTACATTGCCAAGCACGCAATGCTATATCAGCATAAGGTTCATGGCGGCAAATCATATGTTTTCTATATGGATATCAGGGCAGGAGGAAAACAGTATGAGGAATTTGTCAGAAGAGCTATTGAGGATGATGGTGTTAACTATGTCCGGGGCAGGGTTTCGAAAATATATGAAAAGAACGGCAAACTGATTGTAAATGGTGTCGATACACTTCTGAATGCGATGCCGGTCGAAATTGAAGCTGACATGGTGGTTCTGGCCACTGCAGGTGTTGCAAATGAAGGCGCAGAAGAACTCGCTCAGAAACTACACGTTTCATACGACCCTTATAAATTCTTTGCGGAGGCTCACCCTAAACTTAAACCGGTTGAGACAAATACTGCTGGCATTTTTCTTGCAGGAGCATGTCAGGCACCCCGCGATATTCCTGAATCGGTAGCTATGGCATCAGGAGCCGCTGTTAAGGTAGCGGGTTTATTCTCTCAGGATGAACTGACCAGGGAACCTATAATTGCTGTTGTCAACCGCCAGGCTCCGCCTGTATACTCATCATGTGTTGGTTGCTTCCTATGCGTTTCTGCATGTCCTTACCAGGCTATTGAGAAGGAAGAGATTAAGAACAGAAACGGAGAGGTGATCAAATCAATTGCGAAGGTTAACCCGGGGCTCTGTCAGGGCTGCGGAACCTGCGTTGCTTTCTGCAGAACAAAATCAATTGATATACAGGGATATACGCATGAGCAAATGTATACCGAAGTAATGGCATTATTGAATGAATATTAATATTAAGTATTGATGGCTGAATTTGAACCAAAAATTGTTGCTTTCGTCTGTAACTGGTGCACATATGCCGGAGCAGACCTGACCGGTACAAGCCGTATAAAATACGCATCAAATGTCCGTATTGTCAGGTTCCCGTGTACAGGACGAATAGATTATATGTTGTTAATGAAAGCGTTTGATGAAGGCGCCGACGGAATAATAGTTTCGGGCTGTCATCCAAATGACTGTCATTATACCTCGGGGAACTTTCATGCACGCAGAAGATGGATAATGTTCAGATCGCTGTGCAATTTTACAGGCATTGATACTGAGCGGATTAAATTCTCCTGGGTTTCTGCTGCTGAGGGTGCCAAATGGGCTGATATAGTTAACGCCACAGTAGCCTCAATACGCGAAAAAGGTCCATATACCGAATATAAAAAAGTTGCAAAATATCACGAAAAGGAGGTGAATCATGGATGATCTGATAAAACGCGCAAAGGAGCTTCTTGAGACATCTGCCGTTAAAGTGGTTATTGGTTATGAAGAAGGAACTGGCAATAAGACCCGGGCACTTTTCGCTGAAAAACCTGAGGATGCAGGCAAACTGATTTTCGATAGCAGATGTATACAGAACCTGGCAACATACTTAACTAAAAAGGAGATCAAAGAGAAGGGTAAAATAGCTGTTGCAGCCACACTTCCAGTGATGAGAAGCATTATTCAGCTTGCTTCGGAATTCCAGATCAATGATAGTAATGTAATAGTTCTGGGTTTAACTCCGGATAATAAGCTTGTTGAATTTGGAAACCTTGTTGATGTTGAAACATTTGTTCATAAATTTCAGATAGATATCGACGAACGGAATAAGGAAATGCTTGATAAACTGGAGCATATGACCCAGTCAGAGAGATGGAAGTTCTGGATCGATGAACTGGCTCCCTGCTTCAAGTGTTATGCCTGCCGTGCTGCCTGTCCGATGTGTTATTGCCACCGATGCACTGTCGATTTTAATCAGCCTCAGTGGATTCCTGTGGCTTCAACCGAAATAGGAAATCTCGAGTGGCATATGATGCGTGCCATCCACCTTGCAGGCAGATGTATCGATTGCGATGCCTGTTATAATGCGTGTCCGCTGGCGATTCCAATTAACCTTCTTACCAAAAAGATGCTTCTTGATGCAAAAGAACACTTTGGTGGCTACCAGCCAGCACTGAAAGGTGATCATCTCATGTCAAGTTATAAACCCGATGATAAAGAAAATTTTATACTATAAGAAATGAATATTGATAAGCGATTAGTCAGGAAAGACTCACTGGAAAAGCTTTTCGATATCTTAAAGCAGAACAGTAAAACAATTTATGCGCCATCCACAAGGAATGGAAAAACTACATTCAAAGCCGCAGAAAGCTGGACTGGCGTGTCATCTGATTATATTCAGACTACACAGTCATCTAAAGATGTAGCATTCCCACGCACTGAAAAGATCCTCGATTATTCCAAAAACAAGGATGGTATGTCTGTTAAAGGAATCGATCTGAAGGATATTCCTGAAGTTGTTTTATGGGGAATCAGGCCCTGCGACGCTATTGGTATCGGGGAGCTGAGTTCGATCTTCAACTGGGATTATAAGGATGAGATATATAATAACCGCCTGGCGAAAGTAACCGTTCTCGGATTCAGCTGTAACAAATCGGATGAATATTGTTTCTGTACTTCAGTCGGTGGAAACCCGGGGAATACAGCCGGAAGCGATATACTTTTCACCAGGATGGGTGAGGGAGGCGATTATATTGCTGAAATTATTACAGAAAAAGGAGAAGCAATTGTTTCAGTGGCGTCTGCACTTTTTGAAAAAACAGATATTTCTGAAAAAGGAAAATATCTGGCTGAAGTGCCGGTGCAATTCAATCATGAAGAGATCAGAGAAAAACTTGATAAGTTCTTTGAGAGCAAGGAATGGATTGAGCAGTCACTGAAATGTCTGGGTTGTGGCGCATGTGCTTATGTATGTCCGACATGTGCCTGTTTTGACATTCAGGATGAAGCTCACGGAAAGAACGGATCGAGAGCAAGGTGCTGGGATTCATGCGGATTTTCTCATTTCACTATTCATACATCAGGCCATAATCCGCGCGATGTTCAATCGGCCAGATGGAGACAAAGGATAATGCATAAATTTTCTTATATGCCGGAAAGACTTGCCGTTTATGGCTGTACCGGCTGCGGACGATGCTCAAGGGCATGTCCGGCAGATATGAATATTCTTGAACATTTAATTTCTATTCAGGAGGCTACGGTATGATGGACAATTTGTATATGCCATACCTTATGAGGATTGAGAAGATCACTTATGAGGCGCCAGGAGTAAAAACTTTCATGCTGAAATTTGTGAATGAGGCTGATCAGAAAAATTTTTCCTATAAGGCCGGGCAATTTGGAGAATACTCGGTTTATGGAGTAGGAGAATCCACTTTCTGCATCGCCTCTCCGCCAACACGTAAAGGATATATTGAATGTACGTTCAGGCAGACCGGAAAGGTGACTAATGCACTTTCAGGGTGCGAAGAGGGTAGTATTATTGGCTTCAGAGGTCCATACGGCAATATATTCCCAATCGATGAATGGAAAGGCAAGAGCCTTCTTTTCATAGCCGGCGGTATTGCTCTGCCGCCAATGCGTTGTGTGATCTGGAATGCCCTCGACATGAGAGAAAATTTCAAGGATGTGACAATAATTTATGGCGCAAGAACCGTAAAAGATCTGGTATATAAAGATGAGCTGAAGGATTGGGAACTCAGGGGCGATGTAAAACTCATCACAACTGTGGATCCCGGAGGAGAATCACCCGACTGGAAAGGTGAGATCGGCTTTGTTCCAACAATAGTGGAAAAGATTGCTCCTTCATCGAAAGACACAATAGCGATTGTTTGCGGGCCTCCCGTAATGATAAAATATACTTTCCCGGTACTGGCAAAGCTCGGATTTACAGATGAAAACATCTTTACAACACTTGAAAATCGCATGAAGTGTGGATTTGGCAAGTGCGGCAGATGCAATGTCGGTAAGGTTTATGTCTGCAAAGACGGACCTGTTTTCACATTGGCGCAGCTGAAAGAGCTACCTGACGAGTATTAACCCCGAACCCCTGAAAAGGAATTCTCTTCATGATTTTTTGCCCCCAGGGGGCTTCAAATAAAAATCTCCTCCGGATATTCAATATCCACCAGAAACAGGCCTTTTGCAGGTGCTGATTTACCGGCTTTGCACCTGTCCTTCATGAGAATAATCTCTTCAAAGACCTGTACATTGATCTTTCCGAATCCGACATCAACCATAGTTCCCACTATGGCTCTGACCATATTTCTCAGAAAACGGTCGGCTTTAATGGTGAAGATCAGCCTATTATCAAATTCTTCCCAGGCAGCGGAATAAATTTTACAGATATTTGATTTTGCACCTGAATGCAGTTTACTGAAGCTGGTAAAATCTGAATGATTATAAAGAATTTCACTGGCCTTATTCATGGCAGTTACATCGATGTTCCCATGAATGTACCAGCTTGAATTATCAAAAAAAGGGTCTTTTATTCTTGAAATATAATAATTGTATGTTCTTGAAATAGCGCTATATCTCGCATTTGCATCGGGAACCACCTTTTTTATGGAACTTACCGAAATATCTGATGGAAGGTACTGGTTAAGCCTGAAAACAAGATTCCATATCTCAAGTAAGTCGGGGGAGGAGCTTTCAAAATGTGCACAGAAAAAAGTTGCGTGAACACCGGTATCAGTTCTTCCGGCTCCGATGGTGGCTATCTTTTCGTTAAGGACGACACTCAAAGCTTCCTCCAGCACCTGCTGCACTGTAATCGATTTTGGCTGTATCTGCCAGCCATGGTAGGAGGTGCCTTTGTAAGAAATAAATATGAAGTATCGTGTTTTTTCCTGAGTCATATAACAAATAAAGTGATTTGGTTTATATAAAGACAGGTTATCTTATTTTTGAACCTTTTGCTGCAAAGAATACAAGGTAAATGTAATAAAGGAACATAAGGCTTACGGCAATCATCACAGAGCCTGTTACTGCCTGTATTTTACCCATAACAAGGGTTGAGATGGATGCACCGATGACAGATGTTGCAATCACACCTGAAGCAACCTTTGCATGTGGTCCCAGGTCTTCGAGTGCGAGATTGTAAATAACCGGCCACATTATTGAGTGGAATAATCCAATAGCAAGGAATAACCACATAGCAACAACCGGAGCACTCGAACTCAGGGCAAAAGAGCTTCCCAGCAATACAAATCCGCCAACTGAACAGATAGTCAGAATTAAACCGGCCTTGTATTTTCTTAATATAAAGATACCGAGTACACGGCCAACCATCATACCTCCCCAGTAATATTTAAGCATATCGATAGGGTTAATTCCCTGGATACCCAGTTTAGCTACATAATCGGGAAAGAAGCTGGAAGGACCTATTTCACAACCCATATACAGAAAGATGGCTAATGAGCCCAGCCAGACATGAGTGTATTTAAAAGCACTTGATTTGTACTGTTTCTTTTCCACACCTTCGGTTTCATTATCACTGCTTTTAATCTCAGGCAGTTTTAAAAAGAACATTATCAGAAGAATAACTGCTGTAACAATACCGATAACCATAAATGGGCCTTTAACAATATCCCTTATTGCGGAGTTTTCCATTTTTACCCCTTTCTCAAGTTTTGGAGTCACTAGCAGAATAGAAACAAAAATAGGAGCAATGATGGTTGCAACAGAGTTAAGTGCATTAGTCAGGGTAAGGCGGCTGGCACCTGTCTCAGGACTCCCAAGTGCGTTAACATATGGTCCGGCTGCAACCTGAAGTATCACAACACCAATCGCAAATACTGAAACTGTGCTCAGAAATCCGTAATAGCCCATAGAAACGCCGGGAATGCATAGAAAGAAGCCTAAAGAGATCAAGGCCAGTCCTGAAAGCACTCCGTTTTTATAACCTATTTTTGTCAGCATCAAACCAACAGGTACTGAGAGGATATAGGCTCCATAGAAAAATGTGTTGGGTAATTGTTTCTGAACATCGTTTAATCCAAACGCATTTTTCAGGAAATCGATAGTGGAGTTGTTCATAGTTGTAATAAACCCGAACAGAAAAAATAGTGAAGCCATTACTATCAATGGGAACAGATAATTGGTTTTTCCAGAGCTATTCATAATCAGTTATTTAAATATTATTATTTAATAGAGAATTTGTATACACAGGCGTGTTTATAGGTTTCACCGGGCCGCAATAAAGTGGAAGGAAAATCCGGTTTATTTGGTGAGTCCGGGAAATTCTGTGTTTCAAGGCACAAGCCTGATCTCATAGGATAAGCTTTACCTCCTTTGCCTTTATCGCTTCCATCAAGCCAGTTTCCGGTATACAATTGAACGCCCGGCTGGGTTGTATGCACTTCCATCACTCGGCCAGTTTTAGGCTCATTACAGGTTGCGGCAAGACTTAATTTTCCAGCTTTTTTCTTGTTAAGTACCCAGTTATGATCATATCCTTTACCGTATTCAAGCTGATCATAATTATCATCTATATTTTTGCCAATTACTTTTGACTTTCTAAAATCCATCGGTGTGCCGGCAACAGGTCTTAATTCCCCTGTGGGAATAAGCGTATTACTTACCGGAGTAAATTTATCGGCATTAATGCTGAGCTCATGTTTCAGAATATCCCCATTCCCTTCTCCGGAGAGGTTGAAATAGGAGTGGGAACAAATATTGACATGGGTTGCTTTATCAGTTTTGGCTTCGAAGCCGAGGGTAAGTTCGTTTTTATCAGAAAGTGTGAAGGTGATTTTAACGTTAAGAGTTCCGGGATAGCCCATTTCCCCGTCTTTGCTTACGTAGAACATCTCAACAGCTTCTCCTTTTTCAGTTCTGAATACTCCATTTGAGTCGAAGACCTGATTATTGAAACCTTCGGGTCCCCCGTGAAGAGAGTTCGGACCATTATTTACCGGCAATTGGTAAGTTATGCCATCAATAATAAATTTCCCGTTTGCAATTCTGTTAGCGTATCTGCCGCAGAGTGCCCCGAAATATGGATTACCTTTAATGCAATCTTCAATGTTATCGTATCCCAGTACAATATCCGCAAGATTTCCATTTCGATCGGGTACGTACAGGCTTACGATTTTGCATCCGAAGTTAGTGATCTGGGCAATCAGCCCGTTATTGTTTTTCAAAGTATACAAAGCAGTAGCTTTTCCTTTGAATATGCCTTTAAAGTTTTCTTCTTTGATGTATTCCATTTTGATCAATTATAGAGTGTAATAAAAGCATTGCTTTAGCATGCTTCTTAAGATTCAGTGAGTCCAACTATAAATCAATTTTGACGGCACCCTTCTGTCTTATAAATAGTTTGTGGCAGGAACCTTTTCCATAAACATGTTCTAATGTTGAGACATATTTATCAAGCAGATTTTGCGGAACAAAAGCCTGTATTGTGCCAGCAAATCCTCCTCCATGAACACGCCATGCACCTGATCCTTTTAAAACAAGTTCACTTAATGCAAGAGCCAGGGAAACGCCCTGTTCCTTAACATTATTGACAGGGTATATATTCTGATTGTACATAAATGAGCTGAAACCTGAATCTACAACCATTCCCAGAAATGATTTAAAATCATTTTTCTCAAGTGCAGCAACCTGATCAACAACACGCTGGTTGTCTCCCTGAAAGTGAATTGCTCGCAGAATAGCCCTGTCGCCAACTTTTTTACGGATTTTTGGAGCAATCTCAAGAACCTGTTCCAGGGTGACCTCACGCAGAACTTTTGCTCCCAGTTCAGCAGCAACGGCTTTCATATCGATAGGCAATGATGCATATTCGTCATTGAGATCAGCGTGGTTGCTGCCCGTATCGGTAATGACGAGGGCAAATCCTGTTGCGACGAAATCAAAATTCACCTTCTTAACGATTGGTTTTGAAGGATCTTTAAAATCGATTGTAACCAGTCCACCTACAGCACATGCTGTCTGATCCATTAATCCGCAAGGCTTGCCAAAGAACACATTCTCAGAATATTGCCCGATAATAGCATTCTGTACCGGATCGAGTTTGCCATTGTTGAACAGATGGCTGAAGATAGCTCCGATGAGAACTTCGAATGAGGCCGAGGAGCTCAGTCCTGAGCCTACAGGCACTCCGCCGTCAATACAGCAGTCGAAACCTCCAATGCTGAACCCAAGCTCCTTAAGCCTGGCGGCAATACCTCTTACCAGTGCCACCGAAGTGAAATTTTCACTTTTGTCGGGTATCAGGCGCGACAGATCCACTTCAAATTCAGGATATCCGACAGATTGAATTCTTACGACATTCGTATTGTTGGAAGCAGCAACTGCAACATTGTCGAGATTGACCGCACCTGCAAGTACCCGTCCGTAATTATGATCGGTATGATTTCCTCCGATCTCAGTGCGCCCGGGAGAACTGAAAATCATATAGTCCTCATTTTTAAAGGCATTCCTGAACTTGTCGATCAGTAAGTTATACCGTTGAACCTGTTTAGCAAGGACCGCTTCGTCGGTACCATATAATTCCCTGAACATACCGTTATTACTGTTAATACTTTTTTCCATAATCGCTATATCTGTATATTTTCAGTTGATAATAATTTGTCAATAAATATAAGAAATTATAGCTCACAAG
>Ga0315272_10000328_pt1 | contig 23588 bp, 25 predicted proteins | sample C3_middle_MG_FD_203918 | JGI IMG/M metagenome (GOLD analysis project Ga0315272, IMG submission 203918) | Sediment microbial communities from Yellowstone Lake, YNP, Wyoming, USA - C3_middle | ecosystem: Environmental > Aquatic > Freshwater > Lake > Sediment | place: USA: Wyoming | collected...
AGACACCACCGACCGTCAGGCCGTTGAGAAATTGCTGAAAAAACAGTTCCACACCTATCCTTGAAGCGTCCATTGGTGCCTATGCTTGGCACCACAGGGCGAGCGGTCAATTCTAGGGGTTGGTGGCGGCGCAACGATTGGGGTTTGTCCCATGCTGGGTCGCATCGGCGACTAACTGACACGGCATCGAAGTCACCCCGGAACATGAAAGAGTACCGTCATTGCGAGGAGCGCAGCGACGTGGCAATCCATGCAGTCCGGAGCCATGGATTGCTTCACTTCGTTCGCAATGACGACGTTCTTTCACGTTAAGAATCAGTATCATGGCGTAATGGGAAATTTTATGAAAACTACGTTCTCTCCGAAGTTGGTAGCCGATGGCCTGGCCTTCGCGGAGGCGCCGCGCTGGCACCAGGGAGAGCTCTGGTTCTCGGATTTTTATACGCACAAAGTGTGTCGTGTGTCGGCCGACGGTGCGGTCATCGCCATGCACGATGTGCCGGGGCAGCCCTCCGGACTCGGTTGGCTGCCCGATGGCCGACTGCTGGTGGTGTCGATGACGGACAGGCGCTTGCTGCGCAGCGATCCGACCGGCCTGGTCATGGTGGCAGACCTGAGCCAGCACGCGCCACACCACTGCAACGACATGGTGGTGGACCGGCACGGGCGCGCCTATATCGGCAACTTCGGTTTTGATTTGATCGGCCGGGCACCGGTTCAGCCCACCGTGCTGCTGCTGGTAACGCAGGACGGCCAGGTGCGGGTGGTGGCTGACGATTTGCTGTTTCCCAATGGCTGCGTGATCACGCCCGACGGAGCCACCTTGATCGTCGCTGAAACCTTTGGCAAGCGGCTGACGGCATTCAGCATAGCCGCCGACGGCGCCCTCTCGGATCGACGCGTTTGGGCCGATCTGGGCGAAGCCTCCCCTGACGGTATCTGTCTGGACAGCGAAGGTGCCGTTTGGGTTGCCTCGCCGCCGACCTCGACTTTTTTGCGGGTGCGACAAGGCGGCCAGGTGACCGACCGTATCGGCGTTGCCAACCAGGCCATTGCCTGCGCCCTGGGCGGCCCCAGCGGACACACGCTGTACCTGGTGACTGGCCGCGTCGGCAGCGCAGCAAAGTCGCTGGAGCGTCGACTCGGCGCCATTCTGTCAGTCGAGGTGGCAGTGCCTATGTCAAGCTAGCGTTGGTCGCTCGATCTGGAAACGGAATCAGACCTGCCTGAGCGTAAAGGTCTCAAACAGGGCCGAGACCTGGGCCAGCAACCCGGCACCGGGGTAACCCGCCGTGGTCGTGGCTTTGAGCCGCTCATCGGCACAGCCGGTGCCGCGAAACACCTGCAAGGCATAGTGGCGCACGCCCATCGCGCTCAAGCTTTGCGCCAACGCCAAGATATCGGCTTCGCTATGCAGACCCGGATGCACGGTGGTGCGAAACTCGTGCGCGGCGCTGCTGGCCAGCACGGCTTGAGCGCTGGCGCGGGCGTGGCGCGCGCTGTCCTTGACGCCGCTAACAGCATCGTAGTCCTGCCAGCCGGCCTTCACGTCCAGGCCGACCCACTCCACCAGCGGCAGTACCTCGGCCAGCCGCCGGGGGTACATGCCCGCGCTGTGCAGACCGATGCCAAAACCGAGCGAGCGCACTTCGCGCATGGCATCGGCCAGCGCCGGATCCAGGGTCGGCTCGCCGCCGCTGAACACCACGGCATCAATCAAGCCAACGCGCCGCTTCAGCAGCGCCATCACTTGCGACCACGCCATGGGGCCGGCGCGGGTACGCGTTTGCAAATGCGGGTTATGGCAATAGCCGCAGCGCCAGGGGCAGCCCTGAACGAATACCACAGCGGCAAGCTTGCCGGGACAGTCGGTGGCGCTGAACGGCGTGACGCCGCCGACCTTAAGCTGTCTCGCAGGAGGCGCAGTGCTCGTCAAAGTAAGTGCGCTCAAAGAACTCACCCTTTTTGCCGGTGTTGAATGACGACATCGGACGGTGGTAGCCCATGACGCGCGTCCACACTTCGCAGCGTTGGCGCTCGTCGTCGCGCAGCACCACGGTTGCGGGGGTCGGGTATTGTTGCTTGCACAGTTCAGTCATGTTGGTTGCTCCTTGTTTAGAAATCGAGGTGTCTGTCATCGCGAGCGCAGCGTGGCGATCCACAGTGGCGGAGCAGCAGCCTGGATTGCCGCGCTGTGCTCGCAATGACGGCATTGAGGTCATGAATGTTGCACGGCGCCACCGGCCAATGCCAACTGCTTGCGGGCGATGATGTCGGCATCGCATTTGGGGCAAAAGTCGTGACGCCCGCCCAGGTAGCCGTGCTTGGGGCAGATCGAGAAGGTCGGCGTCACCGTGATGTAGGGCAGGCGAAAGCGTGACAGCGCGCGCTTGACCAGTTGGCGGCAGGCTTCGGCGCTGGACAGCGGCTCGGTCATGTACAGGTGCAGCACGGTGCCGCCGGTGTACTTGCGTTGCAGATCGTCCTGCAGTTCGAGCGCCTCGAACGGATCGTCGGTGTAGCCGACCGGCAACTGACTCGAGTTGGTGTAATAGGGCATGTCTGGGGTACCCGCTTGCAGGATGCCCGGGAACTGTTTGGCGTCTTCCTTGGCGAAGCGGTAGGTGGTGCCCTCGGCCGGCGTCGCTTCCAGGTTGTACATGTGGCCAGTCTGGTCCTGAAACTCCAGCATGCGCGCACGCACATGGTCCAGCAGGCGCACGGCAAAGGCGTGGCCCCAGTCGCTGCTGATGTCGTACTGGTCCTGCGTGAAGTTGCGGATCATCTCGTTGATGCCGTTCACGCCCAGCGTGGAGAAGTGGTTGCGCAGCGTGCCCAGGTAGCGCTTGGTGTAAGGGAACAGACCATTGTCCATGTGACGCTGTATCACTTTGCGTTTGATCTCCAGGCTGTCGCGGCCCAGCTCCAGCAGCGTATCCAGCGCCGCCAGCATGGCCACCTCGTTCCCCTTGTGCAAAAACCCCAGGCGCGCGCAGTTGATGGTGACCACGCCCAGCGAGCCGGTCTGCTCGGCCGAACCGAACAGCCCATTGCCGCGCTTGAGCAGTTCACGCAGGTCGAGCTGCAAGCGGCAGCACATGGAACGTATCATGTTCGGCTTGAGTTCCGAATTGATGAAGTTCTGGAAGTAGGGCAGGCCGTACTTGGCCGTCATTTCGAACAGCGCTTCGGCATTCGGGCTGTGCCAGTCGAAGTCTTCGGTGATGTTGTAGGTCGGAATCGGAAAGGTAAAGACGCGGCCCTTGGCGTCGCCGGCCATCATGACCTCGATGTAGGCGCGGTTGATCATGTCCATCTCGGCCTGCAGTTCGCCGTAGGTGAAGTTCACTTCCTGGCCCGCAATCACGGGGGTCTGATCGCGCAGATCTTCGGGGCAGACCCAGTCAAAAGTCAGGTTGGTAAAGGGGGTCTGCGTGCCCCAGCGCGAGGGTACGTTGAGGTTGTAGATCAGCTCTTGCAGGCACTGGCGCACGTCGTCGTAGCACAGCGCGTCTTGCCGGATATAGGGTGCCATGTAGGTGTCGAACGAACTGAAGGCTTGCGCACCGGCCCATTCGTTTTGCAGCGTGCCCAGAAAGTTGACGATTTGCCCGACCGCACTGGAGAGGTGCTTGGGCGGGCCCGCCTCGACCTTGCCAGGCACGCCGTTCAAGCCTTCATGCAGCAGCGTGCGCAGCGACCAGCCGGCGCAATAGCCGGCCAACATGTCCAGATCGTGAATGTGCAGGGCGGCGCTGCGGTGCGCCGCGCCCACTTCGGGCGGATAGACGTGGTTGAGCCAGTAATTGGCGATCACCTTGCCCGAAACGTTGAGGATCAGGCCGCCCAGCGAGTAGCCCTGGTTGGCGTTGGCATTGACGCGCCAGTCGAGCTGTTGCAAGTATTCGTTCATGCTCGCTTCGACATCGACCATGGTCTTGCGGTCACTGCGCAGCTTGCGGTGCTGCTCGCGATAGACGATGTAGGCGCGCAGCGTTTTGGGGTAACCGGCGTCAAACAGGGCCGCTTCCACCGCGTCCTGAATCTGTTCTATGTGCGGCGTCACGTGCCCTTGCACCTTGATCTTGGGACACACCAGGTACTGGGTCAGGCGCCGCGCCTCGCTGGCGTCAAACTCGCCGCTGACCTGCGCCGCGCGCTCCAGCGCCTGCGCGATTTTGGCGGCATCAAACGGCTTGATGCCGCCATCGCGTTTGATGATGTGCGTGAAAATGGTTTGGGTTTGTAGTTTCATTTTGTCCCCGTTAAACACCATAGGTAGTCAGAAACAACATGCTACCCCACTAAATATGGTGTTTTTGAATTTTTGGGACGTACCGGTAAAATCTTTTTTACCGCCCGGCTTGATGTGGGTCAGAAAAGGGAGCGACGCAAGCGACAAGTTCGAGCCAACGCCTGCCAAAGTGGCGTACCGAATAGGTAATTAGCCGGCCACAAAACTGCCCGACTTGCCGCCGTGTTTTTCAAGCAACATCACATCGGTGATGACCATGCCGCGATCGACCGCCTTGCACATATCGTAAATGGTGAGCAGCGCGATCTGCACCGCAGTCAGCGCTTCCATCTCGACGCCGGTGGGACCCATGGTCTCCACCGTGGCGCGACAAAAAACACTGCTGGCACCGGTGCCAGCTGCTGGGCGGGTCTCAAATTCGACGGCAATGCGGGTCAGCGCCAGCGGGTGGCACAAGGGGATGAGATCGCTGGTTTTTTTTGCGGCCATGATGGCGGCGACACGGGCGATGCCCAGCACATCGCCTTTCTTGGCACTGCCCGCTTCGATGATCGCCAGGGTGGCGGCCTGCATTTCAATGCGGCCGCAGGCCACGCCAATGCGGTGTGTGCTGGCCTTGGCGGCGACATCGACCATATGGGCCTGGCCCTGGGCATCAAAATGGGTAAGAGAATGCATGGCAAATTTACACAAGGTTCATATTGAACTAGCATCATACGATCATGCTCAATTCCTTTTCCGCTGGTCAAGCGCTGCGAACCGCTATTTCCTGGGCCGCACTGGGTCTGGCGGCGGCGCTGTTACCGCTGGCGGCGCAGTCCGGCCCCAGCGCTTCTGCACAGATGCCCACGCTGGGCGATGCCAGCGACCTGGGCAGTGCGGCCGAGCGCCGCCTGGGCAACCGCATTGCGCGTGAAATCTACCGCGACCCGGACTATGTTGACGACGCGGTGCTGATGGACTATGTGCAGGGAATCTGGCAACCCCTGCTGGCGGCGGCCCGCGCCCGCGGCGACCTGTCGCCTGAACTGGCCGAGAATTTTGCCTGGGAGATTCTGTTGGTGCGGGACCACACGGTCAACGCTTTTGCGCTGCCAGGCGGCTACCTGGGTGTTCATTTGGGCTTGATCGCGGTGGTCGGCAACCGCGATGAGTTGGCCTCGGTGCTGGCGCACGAACTCAGCCACGTGACGCAGCGCCATATTTCACGACTGATCTCGAAGCAAGGCCAGCAAACACCCTGGATGGTGGGTGCCATGATTCTGGGTGCCTTGGCGGCCAGCAGGAATGCCGATGCCGGCAATGCACTGATGGTGGGTGGCCAGGCCGTGGCAGCGCAAACCCAGCTCAATTTCTCGCGCGACATGGAGCGCGAAGCCGATCGTGTCGGTTTTGGCGTCATGACCCAGGCCGGTTTTGAAGCGCAAGGGTTTGTCACCATGTTCGACAAGTTGCAGCAAGCCGCACGCCTTAACGACAACGGTGCTTACCCTTACCTTCGCAGCCACCCGCTGACCACCGAACGCATTGCCGATATGCAGGCGCGCCAGGCATTGCTGGCAGTGGGCGCGGCCCATGCGCCCGCAACACTGGAACACGCCATGGTTGCAGCGCGCGCACGCGTGCTGGTCAACCCGGGCGTCGATACGCTGCGCTCCCTGATGCAGGAGGCGGATGCGGTCGCTCTGGCCACTTCAGCGCCGCTGCGACAAGCGGGCGTACTCTATGGCGCCGCGCTGGCGGCCAGCCAGCTGCGCGACTTTGCCCTCGCCAAAACCTACCTGGAGCGCCTGACCTTGCTGGCGCGGGACGATGTCAGCGCGCTGCGTTTGGCGCGCTTGCTGGCGGCAGAAGTCGCTTTGGCGGCGGGCGCACCGGCGCTGCCGAGTGCACCGCCGTTGGGTTTTGCCGCCGCTGTGCGTCGTCCTGAATTGTTGTTGCGCGCGCAGCTGGCTTTGCAAACCGGTCAGGGCGCGTCGTCCGATGGCGCGGCGGCCCGCACGGCCGCTGCGCAGGACTTGCAGACCTGGGTGGTGGTGCATCCGCATGATGCCTAAGCCTGGCAACTGCTTTCCAGTGTTTATGCAGCGCAGGGACAAAGTCTGCGCGCCATTCGCGCCGACGCCGAGACGCAGGTGGCGCGGCTCGATTACGCGGCGGCATTGGACCGGTTCAAGGCGGCACAGGAACTGGTGCATCAGCGCCGCGGTGGCAATGGGGCGAGCGCCGCGGCCGACTACATCGAAGCGTCCATCATAGACACCCGCCAGCGCCAGGTGCAGGCGCTACTTAAGGAACAGGCGCTCGAGCGCTGAGTCGATCACAATGCCAAACGCCGAGTAAATCAGCGAGCCCAGCAGTGCCGCACCAAAGCCGCGCACATAAAAACCATCGAGCACGCCGGCGGCAGCCCAGAACATCAGGGCGTTGATGACAAACAAAAACAACCCCAGGGTGAGGACGGTGACGGGCAGCGTCAGCAGCACCAGGATGGGCCGCAAAATCATATTGAACAGGCCAATGACCAAAGCCGCGATTAGCGCGGAGCCGAAACTGCTGACCACGACACCGTGGTAAAGATAGGCGACGGCCAGCAGGGCGGTGGCGCTGAGCAACCATTTGACGATGAGCTTCATGACGCAAGAATAACACTGCGCGGCGTAGTCGCTACAATGGCTTCGCTGGCTGCATAAAAAACATTCCAGTAAACGCTAGGGGTGCTGATCGTCGCGAGATGTTCGGCTGAGAAAACACCCTGGAACTTGATCAAGATAATACTTGCGCAGGGAAGCGTCGCCGAATCCATTCGGACCAGCGGTCTGATTTTTTGGCACACCCCCTGCCGTCGATAAAGGAAATTCGATGGCATCCTGTTTGAAACTGAAACCTCTCGCTGTTGCGCTCGCCGCCGCAGTCTCACTCACCTCGGTCGCGCAAACCGCGCCGCCTCGTTTGGTACCCGTCACGGTGACGGGCAAAGCCGAGCCGCTGCTTGACGTGGAAAACGCCGACGTCACCGGCTTTGGCGCTCCACTTGCGAAAACACCGCAAAGCGTGAGCGTTTTGACGGCCGATCTGCTCACGCTCAGCGCTGCGCAATCACTCTCCAATGTAATCAAACTCGATGCCTCGCTGGCTGACAGTTACAACACCACCGGCTACATCGAGAGTTTGTCGGTGCGCGGCTTTCTGCTCGATCAGAGCGGCAACTTCAGCCGCAATGGCCTGGCAACGTCCAACTATGGGTATGTTGCGCTGGAGAACATGGAGCGCATTGAGGTGCTCAAGGGCGTGGCCGGTTTGCAGTCGGGCGTGTCGGCACCGGGCGGCTTGGTGAATTACGTTACCAAGGTGCCGCTGAAAGAAGACCTTACCAGCGCCACGCTGGCGATCGACGGCAACGGCGGCAGCAAGGTGCATCTGGACACCAGCAGGGTGCTGGGTGGTGTCGGCCTGCGTTTGAATCTGGTCGATGAACAATTGCACTCAAATTTCGGCCATGCCAATGGCGTGCGCCAGTTGGCCAGTCTGGCGCTGGCCACCGCGCTGACCCCTGATACCTCGGTGTCAGCCGACCTTGAATACCAGCGCAAGAGCCAGCCCTCGGTGCCCGGACTTGGGCTGCTTGACACCCATGGCGACGGCGTGGGCGACACCTTGCCGAGCATCATCAATCCACGCCTGAACTTGAACAATCAAACCTGGTCGCTGCCGTTTCAGGCCACCAGCACGACCGCCCAGGTGGCGCTCAACCATCGCTTCAACGCCGATTGGAGCGGTCGCATGGCGGCCAGCACGCAAGCCAGCCGGATCAATGACCGCATCGCTTTCCCGGACGGCTGCTCCAGCGCGGCAACTTATGTGTATCCGGGTTTGTGCGGCAATGGCGATGTCGATATCTACGACTACCGCAGCGAAGGCGAGCAGCGAACATTGTCGAGCTGGGACGCCCACCTTGACGGCAAATTCAAGGCGCTGGGTCTGGGGCAGGCGGCCCGCTTCGGCTTGAGTGGCCGCAACATCCATGTGGACCTGCCCGTCATGCAGGCCTACAACTGGGTCGGCACAACCAACATCTACGCGCCCATCGCGCTGCCGGCCGACCCGACGCTCACCGTTCTCAACACCAACAGCCGCGAACATGCACTGGAGGGCTATGCCACGTTGACGTCTGATTTGAGCCCGAGCCTGCAATCGTTTGTCGGCCTGCGTGTCTCGCGCCTGAGCCGCAGCAGCGAGCGCAGCGATGGCTCGCAAGCGGTGTCCTACGAGCAGACCGTGAACACGCCGTGGGCGGGCCTGGCCTGGTCGCCCAGCGCCAGCACCATGGTCTATGCGTCCTGGGGCCAGGGCGTTGAGCTCGAAGTGGTGCCCAATCGCCCGATGGATTTTGCCAACTACGGGCAGGCGCTGGCGGCGCTCAAAAGCAAGCAAACTGAAGTCGGCGTCAAGTGGCAAGCCTATCCGCGCCTGCTGTTCACAGCGGCGGCATTCAGCATCGACAAGCCCTATGCCGACGATGTACCGGGCGTGGGCGCTGGCGCTCTGCCCGAACGCGTCGCCGGCGGCAAAACGGCGCGCCATCGCGGCTTTGAGCTGGCCGCCAGTGGACGCGTGGGCACAGCGCTGTCGCTGCAAGCGAGCCTGATGGCGCTGGATGCCACCTACACGCAGGCGGCGGACCCGGCCTTGGTCGGCCAGCGTGTGACCAACGTGCCGCGCTTGAAGGGCTCTTTGTTTGCGGACTACAAGATTGCCGCGCTGCCCGGCCTGGCTCTGAATGCACTGGCGAGCTTCGAGAGCGGCAAGACGGCAACGGCTGATGGCAGCGTTGCCCTGCCTTCGGCCTGGCAGCTTGACGCCGGGCTTGGCTACACGCAGCACATCGCCGGCAAATCGACGCTGTGGCGCTTGAACATCGAGAACCTCACCAACCGCAACTACTGGCGCGAAGCGCCCACCACCGATTGGGGCGGCATTTATCTTTTCCCCGCAACGCCGCGCACCGTGCGGGCCAGCGTCACGGTCGAGTTTTAATCTGTGCTTGAGACCGCCTTCACGCTGCTGGGCACGGCCGTCACCTGGCTGGAGCTGGTGGCCTTTGTGCTGGCACTGGCCAATATCGCCTGCAATGTTTTCGAGATTCATTGGGGCTGGCCCTTGTCCATCGTCGCCAGCGCGCTTTATGCCTGGCTTTTTTATGCCAGCAAACTCTATGGCGAAGCGGGCGTGAATGTGTTCTTCGCCATCGCTTCGGTGTGGGGCTGGTGGCAGTGGTTGGGCGGTCATCGCGCCAACTCGAACGCGCCTTTGCAGATTGCGCAACTGACGCGGCGCGGTCTGCTGGGCTGCACTGCCGGTTATGCTGCGGCGTGGCTGGCGTGCGCGCTGTTGCTGCGCGCGGTGACCGACTCCACTGTGCCCTGGTTTGATGGTTTTGTGACCGCCGGCAGCATCGTCGGCACGGTTCTGCTGGCGCGCAAGTTCATTGAGAACTGGCCCCTGTGGCTGCTGGTCAACGCCGCCAGCGTGGCCTTGTTTGCCTACAAAGGCTTGACGCTCACGGTGCTGCTTTACGTGATTTTTTTCCTGCTCGCCATCTGGGGCTGGATCGGCTGGCGCAAAAGGATCGCCACGTCGCTGCGCTCCTCGTGATGACGAGGTTGCCTTGGTCATTTCATGATTCCAAAACTGATCTGCATCATCGGTGCTGAGTGCACTGGCAAGACCACGCTGGCGAGCGCCCTCGCGGCCCATTTTGACTGCCCCTGGGTGCCCGAGCATCTGCGTGATTTTTGCGTCACCCATGCCCGCACGCCGACGCGTCACGAACAGTTGTCAATCCTTGAAGCCCAGCACGCGGGCGAACTCACCGCGCAGCGCAACGCGGCGCAACAGGGAAAGCCGTTTGTGTTCTGTGACACGGCCCCGTTGTTGACGGCCATCTACAGCGACTTTATTTTTGCCGACAAGTCGCTCTACGGACGTGCGCGTGCGCTGCATTCAAATTATGTCTTGACGCTGTTGCTGGCCAACGATATTGCCTGGCAGGCCGACGGCCTGCAGCGCGATGGCGCGCAAGTTCGAGCGCCCGTGACGCAATTGATTGAGCGCGAACTCGCCGCCCTGGCGCTGCCACTGACCCGGGTGGCGGGCCTCGCTGAAGACCGCTTGGCCGCCGCCATGGCAGCCCTCAAGGCAATCGATCATTAAAGTCAGCAGAAATCAACCGATAAATGCTCAAACGTCGCCTTGGGGGTTACGGTTCGGCCATTTTTGATGAATTCAACCAAACCGAACTCTGCCATGGTGTGCATGGAACGCGATACGTTCGCAGCGTGTTTGCCAACCACCTGTGCCAGCGTGTCCATGGAGTCGGGCTGTTGCTCGCGCACAGCTTTGAGCAAAGCCAGATTTTCGTCTGACAAAACACGGGCCATCGCAGTGACCGACGGAAACCACACGTTGGGTTCGTCATGGCCCCGTTGTCGCGTGCCCGCCGCAATGGCCAAAGACCGCGCCCGCTGCTGCGCCACGGTGGCAATACCTACTTTCAGAACTTTGTTCATGGCAATACCTCTTTTAAAACGCGATCAACCTCAGCATAAAAATCACTGATCAAGCCGTAGGCCGTATCAAACTGGTAAAGCACACCCACATCTTTGGCGCTGCGATGCCGGTGATCGTAGGAGTACTTCTTGCCGGCGTGTAAAAAACGAGCCCCTTCAGGTTTGATGCCGCCATGGGCGTTGTCAAACCCCATCAAGCGCGTGCCGTCGGGCGCATGCAGCGTCAAGCTGTACTTGATGCCGCGCGGTCGCTCCAGCGATACCGCGACCCGGCTGATTTCCATCTTGACCCAATAGCCTTCATCGTTTTGAAATTCAATATTGCCATCCAAACCAAGAAGGTATGGCGCAGCCCAGAGTTTGAGTTCAGTGGCCGGTTCGAGCGCGCGGTTCGAGCTCAGCATCGGCTAAGCTAAGCTCTCCGCTCATCTTCTGTCGATTGACGGTTTGCCCCCGACAGGAACATTCTCGGGAGAATTCTCTTTGATGACGACGACTATAGTTTCTTGCGGCAAGCCGTACGCTTTACTTGCATCATCCGTCAGCACTTGAACAAGAAATCTCTTGTGCCACCTGTATTTGGCTGCGCCCGTTTTTCTTGGCCTGGTACATCGCTGCATCCGCACTCTTGAGCAGAAGATTCTCGTCCTTGCCGTGCTCCGGAAAAAGGGCAATACCGATGCTCGATGAAATCTGGAGGGTATGTTCCTCAATCTGGAAATCCAGGCTGAGGGCGTGAAGGATTTTTTCTGCCACCGCCGTGGCGTCCGGCAGCGCTTCAATTTCGTGCAACATTACGACGAACTCATCACCTCCGAGCCGCCCCACGGTGTCGGATTGGCGCCGGACGCATTCTGACAATCGCTTGGCCACAGCCTTCAATAGCAAGTCGCCAACTTGGTGACCGAGCAGGTCATTGACCGGTTTGAACTTGTCGAGATCGATAAACATCAACGCTATACGCGTCCGGTCGCGCCGGGCCTTGGCCAGCGTCTGGCTCAGACAGTCGGTAAACAAGGCGCGATTGGGCAGCCCGGTAAGGCTGTCGAAATGCGCCTGCTGGTGCAGCCGCTCCTCCATCACCTTGCGCTCGCTGATGTCGCTATGTGTGCCTATCATGCGCAAGGGTTTACCGTGCGCATCGCGTGCCACCACCATGCCGCGCGAAAGGATCCATTTCCAACTGCCGTCCCGGCATTGCATGCGCCGTTCGTTGGCATAGGTTTGCGTCTTGCCGCTGAGATATGCGTTCCGGTCGACTTCAATTCGTGCCAAATCATCGGGGTGCACGCGTTCGTCCCAGGCTTCCTGGTGATTCGTTAGTTCATTCTCGGGAAAACCATAGATTTCCTTGTAGCGCTTCGAAACCACGACCTCGCTAGTTTCCAGGTTACGGTCCCAGACGCCGTCGCCGGCGCCTTCCAGCGCGAACTTCCAGCGTTCCTCACTTAAAGTCAGCGCGTCCTGCGCCTTTTTGCGCGCATGGTTCTCGTTGATGATCAGGTGCTGTGCCCTTTTTACGATCATGACCATTGCGAGATACAGCAGCGCCAGCAAAACAACCACAGAAAAAATGATCGTCCGCTGCCGGTTGTCGATTTCGGCCAGCAAGTCTGTCGCGTCGCCATAAATCTCGAACACACCGCTCACCGTACCGTTAACGGGATCGAAGCGCGGCACATAGCTTTCCACCACATCACGGTTCTGCACCTCGCCCTCGAACGTGCTCACCTGATTCTGATGCACCAGTTTGGAACTGTTGAGGCCGCGTAAACCGGCCAGCACACCAGCATTGCTGCTTTTGTCTTCACCAATCTGCTTGCGATCGGTCGAGTAGATCGTCATCCCCTTCAAGTCGTAGACCTTGATCTTGAAGACTTTGGTGCCCTGAAGTATCGCCAGTACTTTGCGGTGCAAGGCTTCGATCTCTGGCGCTGCCTGCAGTTCTGCGGCTGACTTGCCTGCCAGCGCCAGCATCAGGGGCTTAATGTCCTGATCCCACATCTCATTGGAAATGATTTTGGCATGGGTGACATGTTCGCTCTGATAGCTGTTAAGCATGGCGTCAACTGCCAGCGTGCGAAAGAGGTAACCCAGCAGCAGCGCAACTATTGCGAACGCGACTAGGCTGGCGCTCGTAAAATAACGCAACAGCTTGAAGTCAGCCTCGCTGCCGGCTGCGCTGGATTCGCGGTTCCGGTGATCCCACGGGAGCCCCAACTTCGATAAATTCATTGGCATGTGGCGCAAAAATAGACGCACGTCCGAGAACATTCTAGTTTCTATTTTTTCGGATAGCTGTAAAAGCCTTCACCGGTCGATGTGCCGAGCTTGCCCTTGTCGAGGTAGCGCTCCTTGAGCAGTTTCGCGAAGGCCTGCCGCTTCGGATCCGGGTTGGACAAGGAAATGTTGTAGGCCGTGGTGAGTCCGACGATGTCGAAGATCTGGAACGGCCCCAATGGCGACCCGGTGGCGATGCGCCAGGTCTTGTCCACCATGTCAGGCTCGGCGATGTCGTCAACGAGAAGGTCACCCGCAGCGTCCAGGAACGGCACGAGCAGCGAGTTCAGGAGGTAGCCCGCATGTTCCTTCTTGATCTCGATCGGCACCATGCCCGTTGCCGTCGCAAAGTCGATGATTGTCTGGACCACACCGGGGGCGGTGGCCGTCGTTCCCATGATCTCTGCCGTATTGTGTGACCAAACACGATTGGCGTAGTGCAACGCAATGAAGCGGTCGGGGCGACCGGTGAAGTCTTTCATCGCACTTGGCAGCAGGGTCGACGAGTTTGTCGCGAAGATCGTCTTGGGCGGCGCGAGCTTGGCCAATTCGGTGTAAACGGCGCGCTTGATCTCAAGCTTCTCCGGCACGACCTCGATCACAAGGTCAGCATCTTTGACCGCGTCGCCTAGTTCGAACGAATAGCTGATATTGGCAAGCGCCGCTGCGGAGCCGCCATCATCCGCACCGGCAACATGCTCGTCGATGTAGGTCTGCGCCAAGCTGGCGAACCGCGCCTTCGCTTGCTCAATGATCTGCGCATTGACGTCGTACGCGATGACGGTGAAGCCATGGAACGCCGTCTGGAACGCAATTTGCGAGCCGAGCATGCCTGTGCCGAGGACTGTGACATTCTTGATAGTTGTCATGAGGTGTTCCTTCTGTTTGGTAGTGGGTGGCACAACGCTTGGAGGAGAGTGCCTTCGCCAATTCTGATTGAAACTGCTGCAAAAAACCGTGCGCCAGCGCGCATAGTCCGGCCAAACAGCGAGGGCAGTCGCGCCCACGCCCACGCTGTCGCTTCCATTGAGCGGAACACTCGCGACCGGTGCTCCCAACCCTGCACGCCGAGGCCTACCTGTGTGCCAATTGGACGCATGTGGCCAGCGGACAGTGCGCGTGCGCGATGGTGTCGGTGATCGCCGGGTTGTCGTGGTTCCTTCCCGAGGTCAATATGGCCTGAGAAAGGTCGTTGAACTGGACTTCCTGGAAACAGCCGTTCGTGGTCGTCTGCAAACGCTGCAAAGCCGAAGTAGTTTTCCAGAGTTCCACGACGACCTTGCTCACACCGCAGTTGGTAGGTGTTAACGTGCAGGTGCAGGCAAAAGATACCAAGCACAGCGCTGGTTTTGCCCACTGTGGGTCATCATAGATGGGATCGGCACTGGCATCGCCAAGGCGGTGACGGCGATGTTTGAACCGTCATGCCGCCCGAGACTTCAATCACGGCACCGTTGATGCAAATTCATTTTGATTTAATCTCAAATGAGATACATAATGCCTTTGAAACTTAACGAGCACCGCCATGACAGCACAAACTTCAATGCTCCACATTCGGGTGGAGGATGACATCAAAGAGCAAGCCACCCAGGCCTTGACAGCCATGGGCCTGTCTGTGTCGGATGCTGTGCGCTTGTTTCTGCGTCGCGTGGTGATCGACCAGGCATTTCCACTCGAACTCAAGGTGCCAAATGCGCAGACCCGTGCCGCGATGGAAGAGTCGCGCGCCATGATGGCAACCCGCCGTGCGCGATTTGCTTCTGCTGAAGAACTGTTTGCTGATCTTGAAAAAAACAGTCGCAAGTAAACGCGCGGTGTTGCCGCGCTGCGCCGATTATGCAAAGGCGTTTCTGAAAGATTGGCAACGCTTGTCCCGCGCCGGGCGTTTTGATATGGGTCGGCTCAAGGAGGCGATGTTGTTGCTCATTGCCAATGACGCACCTCTTGGCCCTGAATGGCTGGATCACAGCCTGAAAGGGGAATGGGCAGACCACCGTGAATGCCACATCAGGGGCGACCTCCTGCTGATCTACCAGGTCGATGCGAACTGGATTAACTTTGTTCGTTCGGGTACTCACTCCGAACTTTTCGGCAATTGACAATTTTCAACCGAAACAGCTTGTCGGTTTTCAAATCAATCCGACTGCTGGCTTCATTGCATGAGCCGATTCGCTACCTGCACAATAGCCCACCAGACGGCGCTGTTTAAACCGACATGCCACCCGAGACTTCGATGACCGCACCGTTGATGTAGCTGGCTTCGTCGCTGGCCAGGAAAGCATAGACGTTGGCGATTTCTTCAGGCTGGCCCAGCCGTTTGAGCGGCACTTTGGCCTGCAAGTCCTGCAGCACCTTCTCGGGCATGGCGGCAACCATCGGGGTGTTGATGAAACCGGGCGTCACCGCATTCACGCGCACGCCTTTGGGGCCGAGCTCGCGGCTCCAGGTTTTGGTAAAACCGATCACGCCAAACTTGCTGGCGGCGTAGTTGGTCTGGCCAAAATTGCCGTAGATGCCGACCACCGAACTGGCGTTGAGAATCACGCCGCTGCCCTGCGCGACCATGCCATCGGCGACGGCCTGTGCGCAATGAAAGGTACCGCGCAGGTTGACATCAATGACGCGATCAAATTGTTCCAGCGTCATTTTTTGCAGCCGCGCATCCTGGGTGATGCCCGCGTTGTTGACCAGCACGTCGATGCGGCCGAACTGCGCCTGCACCTGCGCCACCACCTCGTCGATCATGACGCGCCGGGTCACGTCCATCACAAAACCGGTGGCCGTGGCCCCCAGCGCACGGCATTGCGCCACGGCCTGATCCACGCCCGCTTGGCTGAGGTCGCAGACGACGACGCTGGCGCCTTCTTGCGCAAATTTGAGTGCAGTGGCCAGGCCAATGCCTTGGGCCGCGCCGGTGATGAGGCAAACTTTGTTCGATAGTCGAGCGGTCATGATGATGGGGTTAAGTAGTGGACAGGATAGGCTGGATGTTAGCTGCGCAGGTCTGCATGGATCGCCACGGCCTTCGGCCTCGCGATGACGAGTCGGGGGTATCGTCATTGCGAGGAGCGCAAGCGACGCGGCAATCGCAATGACGAAACTTTGTCGTCATTTCCAGCGCAGCGGCTCCAGACTCACGTTGTGCCTGCCGTCGTCCAGCATCAGCACGCCATCCTGGACGGTGGCCTGCAACTGCATGCTGCGCTGGGCCATGGGAATGAGCGACTGGGTTGCGGCAGCGGGTATGCGCCATACCTGTAGATTTTGGGGGCGGGCCAGCTTCGCCTCCATGGTGCGCCACCAGATTTCAGCGCCGGAGCTGAAGCAGTACAACACCACGGCATCGGCTTTGCCGCAGGCTTTGAGCAGCGGTTTGTCTTCGGGTTGACCGACTTCAATCCAGAGCCGGGTCTGGCCGGTGAAGTCGCGCAGCCAGGCATCGGGCTCGTCCGGGTCGGACAGCCCGGCGCCGAAGGCGAGTGTGCCGTCGCCGCCGCACAGCGCTTGCAACTGGTGCGCCTGCCAGGCCAGCGCGCACAGCCGCACCATCATGCGTTCGTCGGTTTCGCTCGGGTGGCGCGCCAAGGTGAGTGCGTGGTCGGCGTAGTAGGCGTGGTCAATGTCGGCAATTTGCAGACTGGCTTTGAAGATGGTGGACTTAATGGCCATGGCGGGGGCGCTTGCGCTAGACGCGTTGTGCCAGCTCGCTCGCCTTGCCGGTGTAGCTGCCCGGCGTCAGGGCCAGCAGACGTGTTTTTTCTTGTTCCGGGATGTCCAGTTTGGCGATGAAACCCTGCATCAATTCACGCGTCATGGGTTCGCCCCGGGTGAATTGCTTGAGCTGCTCGTAAGGGTGCGGCAGGCCAAAGCGGCGCATCACCGTCTGCACCGGCTCGGCCAGCACTTCCCACGAGCTGTCCAGATCCGCGGCGATCACCTCCTGGTTGATTTCAAGCTTGTTCAAGCCCGTCAGCAGCGACTGGTAGGCCAGTACCGCGTAACCGAGCGCCACCCCCATATTGCGCAACACGGTGGAGTCGGAGAGGTCGCGTTGCCAGCGTGAAATAGGCAGCTTGTCACTGAGATGACGCAGCAGGGCGTTGGCCAGGCCGAGGTTGCCTTCGGCGTTCTCGAAATCAATCGGGTTGACCTTGTGCGGCATGGTGCTCGAGCCCACCTCGCCATCACGCAGGCGTTGCTTGAAGTAACCCAGGCTCACATAACCCCAGATGTCACGTGACCAATCGATCAGAATCGTGTTGGTGCGGGCGATGGCGTCAAACAGCTCCGCCATGAAGTCGTGCTGTTCGATCTGGATGCTGTAGGGCTGGAACGTCAACCCCAAGCCCAGTGGCTCGGGCGTTTGCACGACGCGACGCGCGAAGGCCTCCCAGTCAAAGTCGGGCCAGGCCGACAGATGGGCGTTGTAGTTGCCCACGGCACCATTCATTTTTCCCAGCAGTGTGATACTGGCAATTCTGTCGCGGGCGTTACCCAGGCGCACCACCACGTTGGCAATTTCCTTGCCAACGGTGGTCGGGCTGGCGGTCTGGCCGTGGGTGCGGCTGAGCATGGCAACATCGGCAAAAGCGTGCGCCATGTCACGTAGCTTGGTCGTGATCGCGTCCAGCGCGGGCAGCAGCACCTGGTCGCGGCCATATTTGAGCTGTAGCGCATGGCTGGTGTTGTTGATGTCTTCGCTGGTGCAGGCAAAGTGCACAAACTCCTGGGCGCCGAGCAATTCAGGGCGGGCCTCGAATTTGGATTTGATCCAGTACTCGACCGCCTTGACATCGTGGTTGGTGGTCTTTTCGATGACTTTGATGGCTTCGCCATCGGCCTCCGAAAAATGCTTGACCAGCCCGAGCAAGTAAGTGCGTGCTCCTGGTGAAAGTGGTTTGAATTCGGCAAAACCGCAATCGCTTAACGAGATGAACCAAGCCACTTCGACTTGCACGCGGCGCTGCATGTAGCCCTGTTCGCTCATGACAGGACGAAGCTTGGCAAGCTTGGCGGCGTAGCGGCCATCAAGCGGGGAAAGAGCTGAGATGGGTGAGAAAGTCATAAGCAGATTGTAGGAGTTCGCCAGCGCTCATTCGCCAGCCAACACGGCTGGCGGGTGGATGTATAGAATAGCCCTCTCTGTAACGATAGACTCCCTATGAAATTAATCGGATCCAACTCCAGCCCCTACGTGCGTAAAGTGCGCATAGTCATGCTTGAGAAAAAACTCGACTACGCCTTTGTGACCGAAGATGTCTGGGCCGCGCAGACCACCATTGCCGAGTTCAATCCGCTTGGCAAAGTACCTTGCCTGATCCTCGAAGGTGGTGAGGCCATTTTTGATTCAAGTGTCATCGTCGAATACCTGGACACCTTGTCACCGGTGGGCAAATTGATTCCGCCGGTGGGCCGCGAGCGCGCTGAAGTCAAAACTTGGGAAGCCCTGGCCGATGGCGTGCTGGATGCCGCCATTTTGGCGCGGCTGGAAGCGACCTGGGCCGCGCGCGCACAGGCGCAGCGCTGCCCGGCCTGGATCGATTATCAGTTGGGCAAGGTGCGCGCTTCGGTCAAGGCGATGAGCCTGGGTCTGGGCGAAAAGCCGCTTTGCGCCGGCGCCCATCTCAGCTTGGCCGATATCGCGGTCGGCAGTGCTTTGGGTTATCTGGACTTTCGTTTTCCGCAAATTGACTGGCGTGGCGACTATCCCAACCTGGTCAAGCTGCAAAACAAGCTGATGCAGCGCCGGAGCTTTACCGATACCATGCCGATTTGATTGCTGGCGCCGCCTTGATGCAGGGCGCCGCTAGGCTGGCGATTTGGTCAACAGCAGCAGACGTTCGAGGTTGATTTTCACTTTGACTTCACGGTGCGCCACACTCAAGATGATGCGAAATTCACGCTGACTGGTGTCGCGCACCACGGTCTCCACTGTCGGCAGGCCGTCGCGGTTGGCCAGAATCACCACCCGCGGTGTAGTGGTCTCGGCTCCGCGTTGAATCACTGCCGCAATCTCGCCGTTGGCCAGTCGAACGAAGGACCCCGGTGAATATATCCCGACGGCCTTGATCAAGGCGGCACCAGCTTGGTCAATCTGGCGGTTCTCGTCAAAATAGCTGGCTTGCAGGGCGGTTGCGGGCATCGCGGGCGTGCGCGCGGCGCGCGGCGACAAGCGGGCTGCGAACATATCGGCGCGCTGAATCAGGCGCGCCATACGCTGGCCCTCGGTTCGGTCGTTCAGTGGCCCCGGTATCTTGGTGTGGTGATGGAGCACCGCCTCCAGCCAGTTGGCGTCGGTGACACCCAGTTGTTTGAGCAGATCCACCGAGGCGGTCGCATGCTGGTCGATCTCGCGGCGTTGTTCCGGGTTGGGCGCTTCTTTTTGCAGGGTCAGTTGATTTTGCAGATCGGTCATCCCGATGTTCATGGTCAACGCCGCGTGGCCCAGTGTGGCTTGCAATGCGGCGCTCCATTTCAATACTTCACGCGCTGCCATGCTGCACATCACAAATACCAGCATGGCATGGGTGGCGCTGTACATTCTGAGCTCACTGCTGGAAAGAAAAATCAGCGCGAACAAGGTCCCATCCGGGTTGCGCTGGGCATGCTGCCCGAGCTGGGTCTGCAGTTTGTCGAGCCGCTCGCCAAAGCTGATCGGGTTGGTGTCGCGCAGCATGGTGCTGGTCTGTTGCTGCAACGCCAGCCAGTCGGGCTCAGCGTCGTCATCGCGCTCACGTTGGCGATCCAGGTCAGACGTGGTCATTCTGAGGTCGGCAATCTGTCCCAGCGGACGCTCATCGCGCACCAGCTTGTGCAGCTTGCCGACATATGCGCGGCGCTGACTTTCGGACTCGGTAAGGTCTATGAACAATTGCTCGCGCTGTCCAATCATCCGGTCCAATGCATTTCGGCTCGTCACCCAATACCCTTTGTGCGCCAGCAGCGCACCGCTGGCATCGCGCAGCGAAAAGGGCAGAGGTTGACCGATGAGAATGGAATCGACGTTGATAGTGACGAGATTCATGACGTGAGGGATTATGCCAATACAGGTGCAGCCGCTGCCATAGTGTGATTTATTTGACAGACTGAGCGACCTTCAGCTTAAACCCAATGTTGAACCTGCTAGCATCAAAACTATGAGCAATTTACCAGGCATTTCTGCTGTTATTGGCGCTGCCGTCTGGGCTGACAAAATTTGTGCGCGTGAGTCTGTGTTGGCGCGCGTCGCGCGGCTGCCACGGCCACTGGTGTTCACCAATGGCGTGTTTGATGTGCTGCACCGGGGCCATGTGATGTACCTGGCGCAGGCGCGTGCCTTGGGTGCCAGTCTGCTGGTGGCGCTCAACACCGATGCGTCGGTGCGCAAGCTGGGTAAAGGCGCGGATCGCCCGCTTAACAACGAGATTGACCGCGCTTTGGTGGTGGCTGCGCTGGCCGACATCAGCTTGGTCACCTGGTTCGACGAGGACACGCCCTTGCATCTGATCACCCAAATCAAACCTGACATCCTGGTCAAGGGCGGCGATTACGACATGCAAAAGCTGGCCGAAACCCGGGTAGTTGAGGCCTACGGCGGGCGCGCGTTGGCGCTGCCTTTTGAGAGCGGTTATTCGACCACCGCGCTGGTGCAGAAAATTCGGCAGGGTGGCGTCTGACCGATGGCCAAGTTCAGTGCCAGGGACGCTCGCTCGCTGGGGCCGTTGATCTGGGTTTTTGTTTTTATCACCTTGCCCTGGCTCAATCCGTTTTCTCCGGGTCCGACACCCGCCGTCATGCCCTGGCTGGTGTCGCTGGGAAGTTTTGCCATGGTTTTGCTGTGGGGTGCGCGTGTACCGCTGGCGCAAGTGGCGGCGTGCTCCTGGCTGGTCGCGGCGCTGCTGAGTGCCGCGTTCGGTTTGTTGCAGTATTTTGGCGCAACGGCGCTGTTCGGCCCGTGGATTGACAGCACCGCTGTGGGCGAAGCCTTTGCCAACTTGCGCCAACGCAACCAATTTGCGACATTGACCAACATCGGTCTGGCCGCCTTGTTGTGGTGGCGGGTTCAGGGGCAAGCCGCAACCATGGGTGAAGGCGCCTTGGCGAGCGCCAAGCCGTTGGCCTGGCGGGCGCTGGCCGCGCTGGCGGCCGCGGTGCTGCTGGCGCTGGGCAATGCCGCCTCCTCTTCGCGTACCGGTCTGGTGCAACTGGTGCTGCTCACCGCCATGGTTGGGTGGTGGCAGCGAGGCCGGCTCGGCTGGGCGCAGTCCGCTCAATTGCGCCTGTTGCTGGCGGCGCTCATGGCCTATGCCATCGCTGCCTTTGCGCTGCCGACGCTGGTCGGCCATGATCTGGCGAGCAGCGGCATTCTGGCGCGCCTGCATGATGGCGGCCCGCAGTGTGCCAGCCGCCCCACCTTGTGGCGCAACGTGCTGTATTTGATAGGTCAAAAACCGTGGTTCGGCTGGGGTTGGGGTGAACTTGATTTTGCCCATTTCATCACGCTCTATCCGGACTCGCGTTTTTGTGAAATTCTGGACAACGCCCATAACTTGCCACTGCATTTGGCCGTCGAGTTGGGCCTGCCCGTGGCGCTGCTGGTGTGCGGCGGCGGCCTGTGGCTGACGCTGCGGGCGCAGCCCTGGCGCGAGTCGGATGCGACACGGCAACTGGCATGGGCGGTGGTGGCGGTCATCCTGCTGCACAGTTTGCTTGAGTATCCGCTTTGGTACGGGCCATTCCAGATGGCATTCGGACTGTCTCTTTGGCTGCTCTGGCGCAGACCTGACAGGCTCCCGGCTGGCGTCGTCGCCGGGGCACAAGGCCTGGCGGTTGGCTTGATCGTCATAGTGACCTATGTGGCCTGGGACTACGAACGCGTCGGCCAGATTTATTTGACGCCGTCAATGCGTTCGCGAGCGTATCGCGAGGACACTTTGGCGAAGATTGGCAACTCCTGGTTGTTTCAAAATCAGGTGGACTTTGCCGAACTCACCACCACCGATTTGACCAGCGCCAATGCGTCGCATGTGAACCGGATGGCCAAAGCCATGCTGCATTTCTCGCCTGAGCCGCGCGTGATCGAAAAGCTGATCGAGAGCGCCTGGCTGATGGGCCATGCCGACGAGGCCAGCTTCTACCAACGGCGTTACCGGGCGGCTTTTGCCGAAAGTTACGCGCACTGGTCGCAAGCGGCGAACCTGCCGGCGTCTGCCGACAGCGCTGAACCGCGATTGGTCACTCCGCAGGTGGCCAGGTAAATGCACTTGACAGGCTTGACCTCGGCGGGCGCCTCGCAGATACTGCCGACAACGCAACCCATTGATGACCATGACCGATCTACCCGCTGCTGACGCTGCTTCGGCACCACCCTCTTACCTGAGCGAACCCTTGCCGAACCTGGCCGCCTGGACGCACTATTTCCGCCAGGCTGAGATACCGGTGTTGGCCTCCACGTCCGAGGCGCTCGAAGCGCTGCGCGCGGTTGAGGACGATGTGGACGCGGGCCGGTTGAATACCGTCATCCGGGTTGACCCATTGATGACGCTCAAGCTCATGGCTTTTATTTCCGGTCGGCGTCGGCCCGAAGACTCCACAGAAATTGAAAGCATCACCAGCTCGCTGGTGATGATGGGTGTATCACCATTTTTCAGAAATTTTGGCTTGCAATCGACCGTCGAGGATAGGCTGCGCGAGCAGCCGCAGGCGTTGGCGGGTTTGTTCGAATTGCTCCAACGCGGCGAGCGGGCCGCTAACTTTGCCGTGGGTTTTGCGGTGCATCGCAACGACATGGATGCGGGCGCCATTCACATGGCAGCGTTCCTGCATGACTTTGCTGAAATGTTGCTGTGGTGCCACGCGCCCAGCTTGGCGCTCACGATTCGTGAAGCCCAACGCGCCGACCCCACCTTGCGCAGCGTCACCATTCAGCGCCAGGTTTTGGGGATAGAACTCGACGATTTGCGCCAGGCGCTGATGGAACTTTGGCGCTTGCCCGAGCTGTTGGTGCGCATCAGCAATGGCCGTCATGCTGATTCGGCCAACGTGCGCAATGTCGTGTTGGCGGTGCGCCTGGCCCGCCATACCATGGATGGCTGGGACAATGCGGCGCTGCCCGATGACATTGATGCGATTGCCGAATTGCTCAACGCGACACCGCGCGTTGCGTTGGCGTTTTTGCACAAGATCGATCAGTCCGTTTAAGCTGCGCGCTAGCCCCGAAAGCGCTTGCGCGTCAGTGCCAGCGCCAGCCAGAAGCCGCCCACCGTATAGGCCAGCAGCACGGCAACCGGGCGCAGCACCTGCGTCGGCCATTGGTCCATGAACAGCGGTCGCACCAGGTCCACGGCGTTGGTCAGCGGCAGCCATTGCGACACCGTGCGCACCACCTCGGGCAACTGTTCAAGCGGGAAAAAGATGCCGCTCAAAAACATCATGGGCGTGAGAAACAGGGTGAAATAGTAGGTGAAAAAATCATAACCTTTGGCCAGCGCGTTGAAGATCAGCGC
>Ga0315272_10000329_pt1 | contig 23523 bp, 15 predicted proteins | sample C3_middle_MG_FD_203918 | JGI IMG/M metagenome (GOLD analysis project Ga0315272, IMG submission 203918) | Sediment microbial communities from Yellowstone Lake, YNP, Wyoming, USA - C3_middle | ecosystem: Environmental > Aquatic > Freshwater > Lake > Sediment | place: USA: Wyoming | collected...
GAGATGGAATGCGCTCGAACGAAAATCCTTGCCCGTGCAGACAAAGCTCAACGCGTGATGGCCGCGCGTCAGTTGGGGCCACCCCAGGACATGGTCCTCGGCGACGTACAACTCCGAGTGGTACGCGTTGACCACGGTGCCGCCGCCGGTGTTGGCGCCGGGTTCGTGCTCCAGGTCCGCATCCTGGGCCAGCGGTTTTCCGTCCAGCAGGACTGAGTACGTACCATAGTCCGGGCTGTGCGCCACCTGCGCCAGCAACTCGTAGCGGGCGTCCTCAACCACATCGAACGGGATCTCGATCCGCGAGCCCGGTCCCTCGGCTTCGAAAAACAGCAGATCGCGCGACCAGAATACTTCCTTCTGCACGGAAGCTTTGCCGTGCTCGGTCCTGACACTGGCAACGCTCTGCTCTACTTCAATCTGCCGCGCATTGCCGTGAGGCAGACGCGCAACGCCGTAAGGCGCGGGCTTCAGTCCCACCGCAATGCCCAGTTGATACCAGTACGCCACGCTACTGAACAGATCCGCGCGCTCCTCAAACCCCGATCGGACGCTGCCATCGGAGTTGTATGTCCACCCGGCGTGTTCGATCTCAAAACGCAGCGACGATTGAAACGGCACGGGGTCCGGCAGGTGCCATCGATACGCGCTCATCCTGGAGCCCAGTCCGGTGCCTTCGGCGATCGGCACGCCGGTGTAGTTGCCCTGAGCCTCGCGCAGCGACCACGCGTCGTTGAAGTAGTCTTCCGTGCCCGTTCCTTCGATGGACGGCCGCGCCTCCCCGTCCACGTAGAAATACTCATCGCCCTCTCCGAACCAGCCCGGCTGATTCTGAATAACGTTCAGCAACGTGCCGGCATAGTGGCCACGGCCGCGGACGTTGAGGATCTCGTAGCGCCGGCCCATGATTGCGGGGATCTCCTGCTTATACCAGGCGTGGAAATAGGCTGTGTCCTCCGGCAGGCTCGGAACCTTCTTCCAGTCCACGTGATAGTAAAGGTTCGAGACCCGCAGGCGTCCTTCGTTCGTGACAGTGATCCGGCAGTGTTTGCGGAACGGCATCGGCCAGTAAGAGTTGCGCGAACGCCCGCTGGATCCGTCGCGGATGAGGAGTGAATCGACGGGCTTCTCGACCCCATGGCCGACCGCGAAAAAATCTCCCAGCGGCGCGTCCACGCTGGGTGTCGCGCTGCCGTCGTAATAGACGCGGAAGCGCAGCAGGCGCGGCCAGCCATATTCGTTCGCCGCAACGGTGATCCAGATGTGCGTGACCACGCCGGGCCCGTCGAGATCGGCCAGCACGACGGTTTCGCCCGCGATGGGCCGCTTGCTGTCGTCGTTGCTCGCCCAATCGGGGTTATTGCTGGATGAACGGTGAGCCGAATAGTCCTTCAGCCGCGAGAGATCGTACCAATCCAGCGCGGTCTGCGCCAGAGCCGGACCGGAGAGTCCAGCCAGGACCAATGCCGAACACAGCTTGAGGGTGCGCATGCGAGGTCCAGCTTAACAGAGCGCCGCGGGCGGCCCGGCGACTCATCTCTTCGACCGGCGCTCACCGCCACAAGATTCAGATTGAATCGCCAGGCGCCGTTTGCGGCTCAGGTCCTGGCGAGGCGGTTGCAGCCGGCGCTCAATCCGCTGCTCCGCGTTTACTCACATCCGAGCCGCTGCTTCTTCTCGCGCACGAACTCCACGAATCGCCGGGCGTAGCGATCGAGCACCTGCAGACTGTTTCCATCCCGCAATGGCGAACACATTTCATAGACGATGTTGCCGCGGAACCCGCCCTGATACAGGGCTTCCAGGAATGCGGCGTAATCGATAAATCCTTCATCCACGGGGACAGCGGACAGGGCCGGCTTTTGTTCGATGAAATTGACGATCGCGGGATCGTAGCGGAAACGCGGACGGAGCTGGTAATTCGCGACTATGGTCTGCACCGTGAGCGGGGCCATTTTGCGAGCGGCGGCAACCAGGTCCGCGCCATGCAGGGCCGGCGCCCACGCGTCGAACACAGCCTTGAGGTTGGGTTCGTCCACCTCGCGGATCAGATCGTACTGGCTCTGCCAGGCCGTGCCGAGGTCGTGATGGTTTTGCACGCCGAGCGTCACTCCGAAATCGGCTGCGCGGCGCGCGCACTCGCGCAGCGATTCGACCACCAGGTTCCATTGCCGGCTGTACCCCGCCGCCGGGTTCTCGTACCCCGTGAATACGCGGACCAGATCGCCGCCCAGATCCCGCGCGAATTCAGCCAGCGCGCTGACGTAGTGTATTTGAAACTCACGCTGCGGGATGTCGGCGTGTTCCAGGTCGGCGGTGAAGTTGGTGTAGGCGGCGACGCATACTTTGCACAGCCCGCGCTGCTCAATCTGCGAGCGCAAACGGGCGCGTTCTCGCGGTCCCCAGTCGAGCACCGAGAGATGCGGACGCTTGCCCCCGAGCATCACCCCTTCAAAGCCCAGACTGGCGGCGCGGTCGATGAACTGCTCGAGCGGCAGCGTCTCCTGGCCCCACGATCCGGAGTAGCTGACTGAGAATAGGAGTGCGTCTAGCATGTGACGTTCAGGAGAATTGAGATTCGCTCATAGCTCAATAGGGCTGGCCCGATCCCGCAACAATTGCGGACCCCATTATTTCACCGGCGATGCGGAAGGCGCTACCGCCAGAGTGATCCAATTCGGGATGATCGCGCGGAAGCGTATGCGCGGCCCTGGAAACGCCGAGTGTCGCACTCAGCCCCGATAGAGCGTGATGCCGGCGATGCCCGCAGCGCCCGCCGCGACGCATTCCGCGGCGTTATCCCGCGTCACGCCCCCCAGCGCATAGACCGGCGCCGTGACGGCCTGGCAGATCCGCCTGAGCCCGTCGAGTCCCAGCGGTTGGCGGTACGCCGCTTTCGACAGCGGATCGAACACAGGCGCCGCCACAATGAAATCCGCCCCGCCCGCTTGTGCCTCGATCGTGTCTTCCAACGAGTGGCAGGAGACTCCAAACAGAAAGCCGCGCGGAACGATCCCGCGCCAAACCGACGGAGGCGGCGAGCCTCCCGGCAAATGCGCGCCGTGGGCGCCGCAGGCCAGCGCCACATCGACGCGCCCGTTGACCAGCAGCCGGATGTTCCGGCAGCGCGTGAGGCACGCCGCCACGACTCGCGCCAGTTCGTTCGCCGGCAGAGTCTTCTCCCGGATCTGGACCATGTCTGCACCGGCGCTTTCCAGCCCAGCGACCCAGTCCGGCAAACGCTCCACCCCGCCGAGCAGGCGGCTGTCGGAGATGGCGTAGCTTTTCATCGGCGGCAATGTCCCATGAACTCCTGCATTACGGGGCACGATCAGCTTTTCACAACGCGCAGCGACTGGGGACGAAAGCGGACCATGGGCGCGCGCAGTTCGTCCTGGCCGGGCGATGCGGGAACGGTCACTCGAATTCCTCCGCTCAATTCCACCCTGACCCCGCGCACCAGCGGCACAACCCTGCGCACTTGCAGTTTCACGCCGCCCGCCAGGCCGGCCCCGAACTCGATCTCGTCTTCCCGGACGGCCAGCGTGACTCTTGCTCCGAGCAACAAGCCGGGCAGGTACGGCCCCACAATCTCAAAGCGGGTCTCATCTTCGCCGGAGATCTGCAGACGGCTGCGGTTCGTCCCCGGGTCCAAGGCCGCAACTTCGGCCGCCAGCAGGTTGTAGCAGCCCATCAGGCGAGCCACCGCCGCGGTCGCAGGGGCATCCAGAATCTCTCTCGGCGCGCCGCTTTGGACGATCCGTCCACCCACCAGGACATGCATGGACACGCCGAGTTCCAGCGCTTCCTCAATGTCGTGAGTAACCATGACGGCAGGAATTCCGAAGGCGCTGCGGGCCTCCCTCAGTAGCGAATAGAACTCCTGCCGCAGCGCCGCGTCCAGACCGCGCGTGGGTTCGTCCAGCAGGAGCAGCGACGGCCGGGAAAGAATAGCGCGCGCAATCGAGCCCCGCTGCCGCTGCCCGCCCGAAAGTTCATGCGGACGGCGCGAACCTAATTCTTCCAGGTGGAAGCGCTCCAGCATCTCCCCGACTTTGCCGCGCCGCTCCCGGCGGGCCACACGTCCCGCCGCGAACCACAGATTCTCGAACAGGCTCATGTGCGGGAACAGCGACTCGCTCTGGAACACGCACCCGCAACCTCGCTCCCGCGCCGGGAGGTTGATCTTCGTATCAGCGTCGAAAAGCAGCCGGTCGTCTATCAGGATCCGCCCCTCTTCGGGGCAGGCAAAGCCGGCGATGCAATCCAGGCTGAGTGACTTGCCCGCGCCGCTAGGTCCGAACAACACCGTGATCTCCGAGTCGCCTCTCAGGTGGATGTTCAGCTCGAAGGGCGCGGAACCGCGGCTGCCTGGAAACACCTTACGAATGCGCGCGTCGATCATGCTCTTACCGCCATCTCACACCGCGCGTCCAAACTGATTTCGAGCCATCCGGTTCGCCAGATAGAGCAATGCCAGCGCCACGGCCGAAATCACGAGAACCAGGATCCGGGCGACGTCACCGCGCCCGCCCTCCACCGCGTCGTAGATGGCGACCGACACGGTTTGTGTCCGGCCAGGAATGTTGCCAGCCAGCATAATGGTGATCCCGAAATCGCCCAGCGAACGTGCGAAGGCCAGCGCGGTTGCCGCCAGCACCTGGTTCCAGGCAAGCGGCAGCGAGACCTGCCAGAACACGCGCCACTCGCTCGCCCCCAGGCTTCTGGCCGCCTTCTCATAGTCGGGGTCGATGCTCTCCAGTGCCGCTCGCGCGGACTTGATCAGAAGAGGCGAGGCATGCAGCAGCGCCGCCACGACCGCGGCCTTCCACGTGAAGACCAACGGCTCTCCGAAAACCCACTCATAGAAGCGCCCTATAGGGCCGGCTCGCCCCAGCAGCACCAGCAGGTAGTAGCCGAGCACCGTCGGCGGCAGGACCAGGGGCAGGGTGACGGCGGCGTCGATCGCGTCCCGGCCACGAAAGCCCTTGCGCGAGAGCAGCCACGCCGCCCAAAGTCCGCCCAGCAGCGCGATCAGCGTCGAGAGCGACGCGACACGCAGGCTCAGCCAAAGTGGGAACCAGTCAATCGCCATTACGGGAAGTCCCATTATAGGTGTGCGCCGGGCCGGATTGAGGCGGGCGTCTGCCGGAGAATCAATCCGCATCGTATTCGCTCCGCTTTCGTCCATCGGCAACGCCCATGAGGCGCGCCGCTTTGCACGGAACAACGGCCGCCCAAGCGCCGTGCACCGTACGTTCGCCGCACGCGATGTAGAAAGAAGGACGCCACGCCCGGTGATGTGCAATTTTTCTCCTCCGCTCGCAATTACCGCCAACGTGAGATTCCCGCACGTTCGGGACATCGGATTCTGAGTCTAATCAAGCCTTTGGACGCCGGAATCCACTGAACATTGACTCCGACGTCTGGCAAGAAGCGCGTGGCCTGTAGTATGCTAGCGATGTGATTTGTAATCAGAGTTGGAGGTCTCTTTCCTGATGCTACGCATGCTTCGCCGAGCCGCTACGCTTGTGGCCGTTTGCCTGATCATGGCTGGCTTGGCGTTTTCCCAAACCCTCTGTACCTTCGCGGGTAAAGTGATCGGCACCGATGGGCAACCGATGAAGGACGCCGTAATCAAAATCGAGCGCAAAGATATCAGAGGAAACTGGAAAACCAAGACCAACAAGAAGGGCGAATGGCTCTACGCCGGGATGCCCGTCCCGGGAGTTTTCAAGGTGAGCTGCGAAGTCGATGGCAAACTTGCGGACGCGATGGACAACGTCAAGAGCCAGCTCGGCGAGCCCGTCATAATCGATTTCGACCTCTTCAAAGGGGCGCAGCGCGCCAAGGAACTGGCAAGGGCCGCCGATGCCGGCCAGTTGACCAAGGAGCAGGAACGGCAGATGTCTCCCGAGCAGAAGGCTGCTCTCGAAAAGCAACTGAAGGATCGCCAGGCGTCCATGGCCAAAAACAAGGCATTACAGGATTCCTTCAACACGGGCATGACCGCTCTGACCGCCAAGGATTACCCCGCCGCGGTGGAGGGCCTGACTAAGGCTTCTGAACTCGCTCCGAAGGAATTCGCGGTATGGGCGAATATGGCCACTGCCTACGAGGGCCTGGCAAAGACCAAGACCGGCGACGAGGCCAACGCGGCGCTCGCAAAGGCTGGCGAATCCTACGCGAAGGCTCTCGAAATCAAGCCGGAGGATGCCGGCGTGCACAACAACTATGGCCTCCTGATGGTCAAGCAGAAGAAGCTTGACGAAGCCAAGGCAGAGATTGTCAAGGCCGCCTCACTCGACCCGGTCGACGCCGGCAAGTACTATTTCAACCTTGGCGCCATCATGGTGAATACCGGGCAGAACGACGCCGCTCTCGACGCTTTCCAGAAGTCGGTCGCGGCGGATCCGAATTACGCCAATGCCTGGTACTACATTGGAAACGTCCTCAGCGGCAAGATGACGATGGACAAGGACGGCAAGCCGATTCCTCCCGCCGGTATGGTGGATGCTCTGAACAAATACCTTGAGCTTCAGCCTACGGGCCAGTTTGCCGACGCGGCTAAAGGGCTGCTGTCTGTCGTCAATACGACGATCGATACGAAGTATGTAAACCCGGACGCGAAGAAAGCGCCGGCTAAGAAAAAGAAGTAAGGCCTCCGGCCTGCGGTGAGAAAATTGGGGCGCTGCGGCAACGCCGGGCGCCCTATTTCTTTTATGTTTCGTTACATTCTGTTCTTTCTGCTGTTTCTGATCCTCGTCCCGATGCTGCGCGGCGTCCTCGGCGTGCTCGCCAAGCTGCTCATGTCCTGGGCGATGGGGAGCAGTTCCAAGGCGGCAACAAGGCGCGAGGCTGGCGCACCTCCCGCGGCTTCAGGGTCAACGACGCTGCACAAAGATCCCGTGTGCGGCGCCTACGTCAGCGAGGCCGTTGCGGTCAGTTGCCGGGACGGCAACCAGACGCTCTGGTTCTGCTCGACCGATTGCCTGAACAAATATCGCAAGAGCGCCTGATCCCCCGCCCCTCGAATCCCCGGGAAGCTGGGTGCTCACCACGTGGATGTGCGGACGGCTACTCGAAGGAGTGGCTTTGAGACAGCCCTGCAAACAGCATGAAGCAGCAATTAGAGCGAGTTGCCGCGGAGAAAGGCGAACTCGCCAGTGCGGCCCACTGGCGTTGGTCCTTCGCCAAACCCCGCGCGGGGAGGCTGCGGCGCACGCACTCTCGGACGTAGCCGCCGGGCTCCGGCCTCGCAGCGGCATCACTTCTTCTCGCACCGCGTCGAAGTAAATGGCGCGTCCCTCTTCGGAGGACCGGACGGCTTGCAGGCAAGCCTGTGCCGGCCGCTCTGAGAAGCATCATCCGCTCCACCGACGCAATAGGCTCGGGTACAAAATATCTGGCTGTTTTCAATGCCAGCGCTGAGAGGCTAACCCAGATTCGCGCGGACTGGTCCGCGCTAAGGATGCCCGTAATGCGCGACCTGTGGGAGCGTAAAGACCTCGGCGCGGTCGATGGCGGCTGCACGTCCAGCGTGGCGCCTGATGCATCCGGCCTGTACAGGCTCATGCACCCCAAGTGATCTTGTGATCTTGCTGGAATTGTGGCTGGAGGCGCGGGCCGGAGTTGAACCGGCGCATAAAGGTTTTGCAGACCTCTGCCTTACCACTTGGCTACCGCGCCCCGCGTGGAAGGATCTTCTGCCAATATAACGCAATCTCTGCCGCCAGCCAGCATTGAATCGAGCAGGAACAGAATCAGGCGGGAGGGGAGGAGCGATGGAGGCGCGGACCGGAGTTGAACCGGTGATGGAGGTTTTGCAGACCTCTGCCTTACCACTTGGCTACCGCGCCGATTGCACTGCCTACTGTAGTACTATAACGCAAGCTCAGAGAAACAGGCAGGTTTCCCGATTACAATTGAGAAAGTGCTGCGCCGCGTAACCCCTGTCGTATTCTGCCTCTCGCTCGTCTCGCTCGCCCAGACGCCGCCGGGCGCTCCGCCCATCTTTCCGCTCAGTGAAATCAAGGCTGGCCTGAAGGGCGTCGGGCGCACGGTCTTTTCAGGCACGAAGGTGGAGGAGTTCAACGTCGAGATCCTGGGCGTACTGGAAAACGCCGGACCGAAGCAGAACATTATTCTGGCCCGGCTCTCGGGTGGACCGCTCGAGAAGACCGGCGTGATGCAGGGCATGAGCGGCAGCCCGGTTTACATTGGCGGCCGTCTGGTGGGCGCGGTCGCCTTGTCGTTTCCTTACTCCAAGGAGCCGATCGCCGGGATTCGTCCCATTGAAGAGATGCTGCGGCCGGAGCCGGCCCCCGCTCGCAACGCCGCCCGCGCGAACCCTCTCTCCTACAGCGCCGAGTTCCCCGCGCCGGCGTCGGTCCAGGCCGGGTCCGAGAGACTGATCGAGATCTCCACCCCGTTGTGGCTCGGCGGATTCACGCGAGCAACCGTGGACCAGTTTGCGCCGCAACTGCGCGCGGCGGGCCTGGAGCCCACGCAGGGCGCCTCGGGCGGAAACTCGACGCCGGCGTCCTCATCGAAGGCACCCGCAACGGCTCCCGGCAAGATCGAACCGGGCTCGATGATCAGCGTTCAGTTGGTCACGGGCGACCTGAGCGCCGGCGCTGACGGCACGGTCACGCGCGTGGACGGTGACCGGGTTTACGCCTTCGGACACCGGTTCATGGGCACGGGCGAGACGGCGCTGCCCTTCGCGCGCGCCGAGGTCATTACCCTTCTCGCAAGCCTCAATTCCAGCTTCAAGATATCAACTTCGCGCGAGTGGCTGGGCGCGATCCTCAGCGACTACAGCACGGCGATCGCGGGCCGTATCGGCGAACGCGCGCCCATGATCCCGGTGAGCGTGCACGTGCGCGGAGGCGGCGGAGAGCGCCGCTACCGTTTCGAGATGGTGCGGGACCGCCTGCTCACGCCGCTCATCAGCCAGATGGCCGTTTTTTCGATGATTGACGCCACCGAGCGGAGCAGCGGCCAGTCCACCATCCAGGCCTCGTGCCGGATCGCGTTGAACGGCGCGCCCGACGTGCGATTCGAAAACGTCTGGAGCGCCGAGACCGGGACCGCACAGGTGGTCGCCGCGGCGCTCGCCGCGCCTGTCGCGGCCATTACTACGAGCGGTTTCGACGCGCTCAACCTGCGCTCCATCGACATTAACCTCAACGTGGCGAACGACCGGCGGGAACTCCGACTGGACAGCGTCTGGACCTCCCGGCGCGAGGTTCACCCCGGCGACAGTTTCGAAATCTTTGCCCGCTTCGTCGGGGAAAACGGCTTCGAGTTGCAGCAATCGGCGACGTACGCCGTTCCGTCCGGAGCGCCCACCGGGGTGCTGAATATCACAGTCGCCGACGGACCGGCCGCCAACATGGCTGAATACCGCCAGTTTCTCGGCATACCGCCGCGCAACCCCGAGCAACTGGTGGAGTTTCTCAATGGGCTGCGCAGCAGCCGCACGGCCTATGTGCGTCTGTGGCGGGTGGCGCCCACGTGGACGGCGGAGGGCGAAACGTTGCCGGCGCCCACCTCTTCGATAACGTTGTTGCTGGCAAGGTCCACACTCGTGCAGACGCCGGCGTCTAAGGTGGCGGAACTCGAACTCCCGGGCGGCGATTTCGTCTTCACGGGCTCGAAGACGGTTCAGATCGAAGTAAAGGATTGAGGATGCAGTCGATTCTTCTCAGGGGCTCAAATGCGGCCCCGGTCCGGCGCGCCGTTCGCACCGCCGCCCTTGTTTGCGCGGCAGCGTGCCTGGCGAGCGCCAGCGGTCCCGCGGCATGGGAGAGCAACTCGTGGGCCGATTTCCTGAAAGGCCGGTTCAACGGGGTCGCGCTAACCTCCGACGGCCGCCTGACCCTCGCTCCTCAACAAGGCCTGCTTGCGGCGACGGGCGAAGCCTCGGTCTGGTCCGTCGTGCAGGCCTCCGACAGAGCGCTGTGGTTCTCCACCGGACATCGAGGCAGGTTGTTCCGGATCGCCACTGGATCGGGCGCGAGCCCGGGTGCGGGAAAGGCCCAGCAGGTCTGGACCGCGCAGCAGCCCGAAATCTTCGCTCTCGCCCCGGCTCGCGACGGGGCCGTCTACGCCGCGACTTCCCCGGGCGGCACGATCTGGCGTGTGGATGCGGCGGGTAAGGCCGAAGAGTGGTTCGATACGAAAGCGAAGTACGTGTGGTCGCTCGCCGTATCGTCCGATGGCGCGCTGTTTGCCGGCAGCGGCGACGATGGGAAGGTCTGGCGCATCTCCGGACAGAACAAGGGCGAGGTCTGGTACGAGAGCGGGCAGGCGCACATCACCGCGCTTGCGTTCGACGCTTCCGGCGCGCTGCTTGCCGGCAGTGAGCCCAACGGCAATCTGTACCGGATTCCCGCCAAGGACCGGGCCTCGGTGGTGCTGCACTCCACGCTGCCCGAGATCCGCGAAATCGCCGTCCTGCCCGATGGGACGATGCTGGTCGGCGCGCTGGGCGGCGGGCTCGCTCAAAAGCAGGCCCAGGCAGCCGCGGCAGCCGCATCCGCCCTGTCCAGCGCGCCGCCCATAACCACGACCATCACGGTCACGGCGGACGCCTCCGCGCACTCGGGAATCGGACAAGCGGCGCCCGCGCAGGCCGTCGTCGATCCGAAGAATCCGTCCAAGGCCCAACCCGCCGCGCCCGACCTCTCGCAGATGCAGATGGCCGCCGCGCCGGTCGAGGTTTCCGGCGTGGAGAGATCGGCGCTCTATCGCGTAGGTACGGACCTGAACGTCGAGACCCTGTGGAGTTCGAAGGAAGAGAATCTGTTCGGTCTGGCCGTTCAGGACGGTCTGCCGTTCCTCTCCACCGACTTGCGCGGGCGGGTTTACTCCGTCTCGCTCAATGGCAGGAGCGCGCTGGTTGTCGAGACCGGCGAGGGTGAAGCGACGCGCCTGCTTGCCCTCCCTGGCGAACTGATCGTCGCCACGGGCACACAGGCCAAGCTGCTGGCGCTGCGCGATGCCCGCGAGCAGTCGGGCACTTTCGAAGCGCCCGTCTTCGACGCGGGCTCGGTCGCCCGCTGGGGCAGATTGGAGTGGCGCGGCGATCTCACCGGCGGCCGGTTCGCTTTCCGCACCCGCTCGGGCAATGCTCCGCGCCCCGATAAGACGTGGAGCGATTGGTCGGAGCCACTGACGGATCCGGCCGGTGCGAAGACCTCCAGCCCCTCCGGCCGCTACATCCAATGGAAAGTCGAGATGCAGGGGCCGGCCCCCTCGGCATCGAAGGACGGCGTCTCCCTCGACGCCGTGACGCTGTCCTACCTGCCGCAGAACAACCGCCCGGCGGTCCACTCAATTTCGGTCACGCCGCAGTGGGTCGCCATTCCGGCCAAGCCCGGCCTGACGCAGGCGCAGACAGCGGGTGCGCCGACCTATAGCGTGACGGTCAGCGACTCCGGCGATTCCGGCCCCGCCACGGCTACCGGCACGCCAGTCCAGCAGGTGAACCGCGCCGGCGTGCTGCAACTGTATATCTCCTGGCAAGCTGACGATCCGGACAACGACCGTCTGGCTTATACCCTCCAGGTTCGCGGAGAGGGCGAGCGCGAATGGAAGACGCTGAAGCAGGATCTTACCGACAACACCTTCCTGCTGGAGGCCGATACCCTCGCCGATGGCCGCTACCGCTTTCGGGTCGTCGCCAGCGACCGCTTGTCGAACCCGCCCTCGCAGACCCGCGAGTCCGACCTCGAAAGCGCGCCAGTGCTGCTCGACCAGACCCCGCCGCGCGTCACCCTCGCCGCGCCGCGCGTAACGGCACAGGGGCTGGAAGTCGAAGTAGATGCGGAAGATGCGCTCTCGCCCGTGCGGCGCGCCGAGGTCTCCATCGACGAGGGCCCCTGGCGTCCCATGGAATGTGCCGATGGAGTCGCCGACAGCCGGCATGAGCGCTTCACGGTCCGCCTGAAGGCACCCCCGCCGGGCGAGCACGCGGTCACGGTCCGCGCCTACGACGCTTCAGGCAACGCCGGCCTCGCGCGGAGCATCATCCGCTGAGGCAGCGACGCGATGCCCCCTCTCACGGCCGCACCCGCGCGTGCGTGAGCAGAATATGCTCGCGCCGTGGAGTTAACTGGAATTGCCTGTATGGTAAAGTGCAGGCAGAAGCGCCCTCTCGGGGCTCTGGAACCCATACATGACCGGATTTGCAAGCAAGTATAAGGGGCAGCTCCTCAACGCCCTGGACACCATCCCACTGGAGCGCGTGGAGCAGGCCATTGAGTGGCTCAAACAAGCGCGTGAGGAAGATCGCACGATCTTCGTCTGCGGCAACGGGGGCAGCGCCTCCACTGCCTCGCACTTCGTCTGCGACATGCTGAAGGGCGCGAGTTGGAACCGGCCTAAGCGCTTTCGCATTATGGCGCTTACAGACGGGATTGCCACGATCACCGCCTATTCGAACGACGTCTCCTACGACTGCGTCTTCGTCGAACAACTGAAGAATTTCGCACATCCCGGCGACGTGCTGCTGTCGCTCAGCGGCTCGGGCAATTCGCCCAACGTGCTCCGCGCGGTCGAATTCGCCAACTCGGCCGGGCTGAGGACCATTGGCCTGACCGGGCGCAATGGCGGCCGGCTCGGCCCCCTGTCTCAGCTTGAGATCAACGTCGCCGACCCGCACATGGGGCGCATTGAAGACGGCCACATGATCGTCTGCCACATGCTCTGTTACTACTTCATGGAGAGCGAGAAGCCCGGCGCGTAGGCCATATCCTTTAATACTGTAATCGGCTCCGGCGATTGGCTGTGCGGTGACACGGCCAGGGCGAAGGCGTATTCGGACGATTTGCGGCGCAAGCTGTTTGATGCGCACCAGCAGCGTGCGGGCAGCTTGTCGCGTTGGCCGGCACAGCGCCGTCCCAGCGCCCCGATCGAGCCCTGATTGACCTGTGCCAACGCACGCAATCCGTCACGACGATCCGCTGGCCTTCTCCGCGCTCCTATGGCGCCCGTAGGCTGAGGGGTGCCCGCTATTGTGACGGGCGTGCGTGCTCAGGCTCACCGGGTCCAACGGGCAGATATTTTGGACTTGCCAGGAGATGCAGAGACAGATATTGCATGCTAACACCCGCCCGGCAGCCTACGGCAGCGGTTTCGGCATTTTTGCCGACGCGCCGCCTAAGCGAGAGCCATCGCCAGCGCGTGGATGTGGACCGCGCGCGTGCCGCAACAACCGCCCAAAACCCTCAGCCCAAATTCAGACCGCAGGATCGCCAGGGATGTGGCAAAATCCTCGGGGCGCATCGTGTCGAGACTCGTGAGGGCGTCGTATTCCGACGGATCGCGAGGCGACGTGTTGGCCTGAAAGCCGGTCACGCGTGCGGCTGCCGTTGCGCTTGCGTCGCGGACTTCCTTCATCCCCGCGGCGAAAACCTCCGGGTGCGTGCAGTTGATCCAGTATCCGGCGGGCGGATGCCCGCAGCCATCGATTTCCGCAATCGCATCTCCGAGCGGGGTCCCGTCGAGGAGACAACCGTCGGGACGCAGTACGAAGCTCAGCACGTAGGCAAGGTTCGTATCGGCAAATGCGTCGGCAATGCCCAGTGCCTCTCCCAACGCGGGCAGAGTCGCGGCCAGCAGGAAGTCGCAATCGGCCTCGACAAAACGCTCCACCTGCCAGGCGTGGTAGCCTCGGGCGGCTTCCCGGCCGGGCGCTTCCGATGGCACGTAGCAGTCGCCCTTTGGCCCCAGTAAGCCTGCGATCATCGCCTCGGGCACCGCGTCCCGGAGCAGATTCACCGCGTTTCCTTCCGGCTGGCTTTTCGGTCTGCGCGCTTTCGCCATGCGGTCGCGCCCGCTGCGCCACGTTGGCGTATGGATCACAATCGGGAACGGCGCAGCCGCCGTTGCGTATTCCTTCCAGATGGAACTCAACATCTGCCGCCCCTGCTGCGAGTCCAGCATGCCGGCATAGCCAGTGGAGGGATCGAGCAGCGCCGGAGCCTGGCGCGAGACGCGCTCCAGGACCGAGCCTTCGGTCAGGGTCACGGTGTCATCGCGAAACAGTTGTTGCATTCCTACCCAAGAGTAGCCTGTGCGGGCCTCTCCGCATCAGAGAGAATAGGAGATAAGGAGAAATCTGGCATCATGAACGGGCTAAAGACAGCGCTCCTGTTAGGGCTGATGAGCGGCCTGTTAATTCTGGGCGGACGGGTTATCGCCGGTGAGCGAGGCATGACGATCGCGCTCTTCATCGCGGTCGGAATGAACTTCTTCAGCTACTTCTTCTCCGAGAAAATGGCCCTCGCTTCGAGTGGTGCGATTCGGGTCAGCGAAACGGATAACCCGCAGATCTTCTATCGGTTAGCGCCCATCGTGAAGACGCTTTGCGACCGCATGGGCCTGCCCATGCCGCGCCTGTGGGTGATTGATGAGGACGCGCCCAACGCCTTCGCCACGGGACGCAACCCCGCACATTCCTCTGTGGCCGTAACGCGCGGATTACTACAAGTGATGGACGACCGGGAGATCGAAGGCGTGCTGGCTCATGAACTAGGCCACGTTAAAAATCGCGACATTCTCACCAGTTCCATCGCCGCGACCATTGCGTCGGCCATTACCTGGGCGGCCCAGATGGCGTTTTTCTTCGGCGGACGCCGCGACGACGACGACGAAGGAGGCAATCCGATCGCCGCAATCGCCATGATGCTGCTGGCGCCCATCGCCGCCGGGATGATCCAGATGGCGATTTCACGCACGCGCGAATTCAGCGCCGACGCGGCCTCCGCGCAGTACACCAAGAACCCCGACGAACTGATCTCCGCCCTGCGCAAATTGGAAACGTACTCACAGCGCATCCCAATGAACGTTTCGCCGTCGATGTCGCATATGTTCATCATCAAGCCCTTGACCGGCGCTTCGATGGCGCGTCTGTTTTCGACGCACCCCTCGACCGAAGAAAGGATCGCGCGGCTCGAGAGCCTGCGCCGGAACTAAATTGAGCGAAAAACTGAATCTGCCCGCCGTCCAGGTCAGCCGGCGCGGAGAAGAGCGCATCGAGTCCGGCCACCTCTGGATCTACGAAGCCGACATCGTCGCGCGCGGAGGAGCGAAGGGCGGAGACACCGTGCGCGTGGTCACGCAGCGCGGCCGCAACACCGGCATCGCGCACTACAGCGACTCGTCGAAGATCCCGTTGCGCCTGCTCTCGAGGCACGCCGAACTCCCGGATCGGGCATTCTACCTGCGGCGGTTGAAGCAGGCCGTCGACCATCGCAAGCGCGTCGTCGAAAACTCCGATGCTTACCGTCTGGTGCATGCCGAAGGAGACCTGCTGCCTGGCCTGATCGTGGACGTCTACGGCGGTTCCCTCGCCGCGCAGTTCCTGACGCAGGGCATGGACCGGGCCAAGGGCGAGATCGTTTCCTGCCTCGAAGAATTGCTGCATCCCGCGAGTATTGTGGCGCGCAACGACGTGCCTTCCCGCAAACACGAGAAACTCTCCGAGACGCCGGAGATGCTGCTCGGCGAGGAACCCGGCCGCGTGCCGGTCCATATGAACGGCATCACCATGCTCGCCGACGTGCTGCACGGGCAGAAGACGGGCGTCTATCTCGATCAACGCGAGAACTACGTTGCCGCCGCGCGCTGGGCCCACGGCCGGGCGCTCGATTGTTTCACTTCGACCGGGGGCTTTGCACTGCACATCGCAAAGAAGTGTGAACTGGTGGAGGCCGTGGAGTCGGCTCCGGCGGCGCTGGAAGCAGCGCGCGCCAACGCGGCGGAGAACACGATTGAGAACATCAGCTTCCGCGAAGCCGACGTCTTCGATTACCTCTCGGGCTGCGTGCAGGCTCGGCGCAAGTTCCAGACCGTCATCCTCGATCCGCCGGCCTTCGCCAAGTCCAAGACGGCCATTGACGCCGCTCTACGGGCCTACCGGGAGATCAACCTGAAGGCGCTGAAGCTGCTCGATACCGGCGGCGTGCTTGTGACGTGTTCTTGCAGCTATCACATCAGCGAGGCGGCGCTGCTCGAAGTGCTCGCCGAAGCCGCACTTGAAGCGGGCAAGACGCTGCGCATCCTCGAGCGCCGCTCGCAGGCGCAGGACCATCCCGTGCTGCTCACCGTGCCGGAGACGCTGTACCTGAAGTGCCTGATCGTCGAAGCGGTTTAGCGGCGGCCCTTACCGAACTCATGTCGGGATATGGAGTCGAGTAGCCCTTTGCCTCCCACCACAGAATGCGATTCATGGTGGCGCTGGGGATATCGTCGATGTGATTCGGGTTGAAGCGCATGGAGGCCAAGGCGGCCTCGCGGGCGCGGCCCGAGAGCGACCGCAGCGGCGGATTCATCTGCGTCAACGGAATCGCGGGCTGCAAGGCCTTGTACGGCGTCAGATCCGGCTTCGCCTGGAAGATGCTGGTCATGGGCCGTGCCGTGGCCAGGAAGCGCGTGCGCGGCGGGATGCGGAAGATCTCCTGCATCGTGCGGATCAGGCTCGTGTGGTTGTAGTTCGTCGAATCCAACGCGCCGCGCCGCACGTGCGGCCCGATGGCAAGGCACAATGTCCGGTGGCCGTCCACATGATCCACGCCGTCCTGCGCGTCGTCTTCGGTTACCAGAACCAGCGACTGCGCCCAGAACCGGCTCTTGGAGAGCGCCTCTATCATCCGTCCCAAAGCGAGATCGTTGTCCGCCACCATGGCCTGGGGCGTCGGGAATTCGGGACTCTTGCCCATGGTGTGATCCGAGGTCATGGTGACTACCGCGAGTTCCGGCGCGCTGCCCGCCTTCTCCCACTTCTGAATCTCGGCCAGAAACGCCTCGGCGCGGATCTGGTCCGTGATGTTCATAGTTGAGGTCGGGTAGTCGGTGACCACGAGTTTGGCGAGCGCAGGCACGGCCGGACGCGAGGCCGAGGCTTCGCGCCAACGCCCTTCTTTGAACTGCTTCCAATGGTGAGTCCAACCCGGCAGGTCGATCTCGTTGATGTCCTTGACGGTCTTGGTAGCGGAGTCCCATTGCGCCGGGTTGGTCAGTTCGCCCATCAGTTTGACATCCAGCGGACGCGGCGCGCCCTGCCAGAAGAAGCCGGTGGGCGCCACTGTGAGCGCGTCGTCCATGTTCCACGAATATCCTCGCGGGGACGACGCGAACGAGCGCTCCACGTAGTCGGAAACGAAGGCCATCATCAGCCACTGGTGCCCATCAAAACTGATCGCGCTCGAGGTGTAGAAATTGTCGAGCAGAACGTACTGCTCAGCGAGCGCGTGATGGTTCGGCGTGACGTCGCGCCCGTACATCAGGAAGCGCGGATCGCGCTCGCCGCGCGGGAGGTCGGAGAGCACCTGATCGTAGGTGCGATTCTCCTTGATGATCAGGAAGACGTGGCGAATCCCGAGCGAGGCGAGATTGGCCACGCCGCCCGCCGGCTCGAACTTCGGAGCGTTGCCGGCGCGCACTTCGCGCGTCCCCGCGTCCAATCGCGTAAACATCGCGGGCGGATAGGAAGAGACCGCGCCTTCGTAATTGCGCGAGTTGTGCCCGCCAGCCTGGCCCGCGTTGTTTCCTACACCTTTAATCGACACGACGCGCACGCTCTCGTCGCCGGCAACGGCGACGGACAGCGGGAACCACGCCGTCGGCAGCATCCCCGCAAGACGCCAGTTCCGGGGCTCGACGCGGTCGAATACCGCCAACGCGTTGAGTCCTCCGCAGGCCACGAAAAGCCGCTTCGCGTCCTTCGAGAAGGCCACGGAAACCGGTTGGCTGCCGAACGTGCCCTCGGGGTACGACGGGACTTTCACCTCCGCCGAGGTCATGCGCGCGGAGTCGAAGACAGTCACCGAATCGGAGTGCGCGTTGGCGACCGCGATGGTGGAGCCATCGGCGGAAATGGTCACGGCCGCGGGGGCCAGACCCGTGGCAAAATGATGCGGCGTCTCAGGCGCCTGCGGATCGATCAACGTGAGAGTACCGGTCGCCGTCGAGCCGGTGCCTGTGTCGGTGAGCACCTCCGAGTGCGCCGAGTACGCCACGTGTTCGGAAGCCGCACCCGTCTGGGGCCGCCGTCCACCGCGGTTGGTGACGTAAATCCTGCCCGTCTGTTTGGACACGGCGATCGCCATGGGCGCGATGCCCACGGGGATCTCGCGCACGATTTCGCGTCCGGCCGCATCCACCACGGCTACCGAATCATTCGAACTGAGTGAAACGTAGGCGAGTTTGCCGTCGGGCGAGAACGCGATGCCGGCCGGGACAGGGTGTTCGGGGAACCGCAGCCGCTCCGCTTTCTCCGTGCTGCCATTGGCGCCGAGCGTCACCACGATCAGCGCATCGTCGCCCGAGCGCGCGCTCTCGCAAATCCACAACTCGTTCGTACCCGGCCGGAAGGCGATCCCGCCGTAGGACGTGGCTTTCGTCGCAACGGACGCGACGTGCGCCAGCGTCCCGGCGTCCAAGAGCTCCGCGCCGTGCATATTCAGCACGGCCAGGAAGCGGCCGTCGGGCGAAAAAGCACCCTCCACCGGACGCCCGGCAATCGAGACGCGATCACCCCAGGGCCGCAGGATCTGGTTGGTCACCAGCAGCGAAAACCCTTCCTTTTGAGGACCGGCAAAAATGGAGTTCTTCAAAACCGGAAACAGCGGGGCTTGAGCGGAGAAGACTGCTACGGCCGAAAGGGCGACGGCGGCAGCGGCGAATAGCGCGAGCCTGCGTGTAGTCACGCTCCCATTCTATGAGCAGACGGCTTCCGGGATGCGACACCTTCGCGCAACTCGCTCGACGCAACGGACCCACGCGGAACCTACCCGCCAGGTTCCAGCGCTATTTCGACAACGCCGTAAGCGGGATCAGCGGCCGTTTACTCTGCGTCTCCATGCGCTTCAATTGCCCGCACGCAGCGAAAATATCCAGCCCGCGCGGACGGCGCACGAAGCACGGCAGGCTCTTGCGCACGATCTCCTGAAACGCGGCGACTCGCTCCGGCGCGGGAGTCTCAAACGCGATGCCGGGGCCGGGGTTCAGCGCGATCAAGTTCACCTTGCAGTCGATCTTCGCGAGCAGCCGAACGACGCGGCGCGCATCGACGTCGCTGTCGTTGACGCCTTTCAACAGCACGTACTCGAAGGTGAGTTTCTCCCACGACCGCAGCGGATACGCCCGGCAGGCCTCCATCAATTCCTTCAGATGCCATTTGCGCGTGACGGGCATCAACTCGCGGCGCTGCTCTTCGTGCGACGCGTTGAGCGAAATGGCCAGCTTCGGGCGCTGCGAATCCGGCGCCGCAGCGAACTCGGAGATGCGCGGTGTGATTCCGGAGGTCGAGACCGTGATGCGGCGCGGCGAGAGTCCGACGCCTTTGGCATCGGTGAGGATGCGCGAGGCCTTCAGAACATTCGCCAGATTCAACAACGGCTCGCCCTGGCCCATCATGACGATGTTCATGCGCTTGGCGTCGGCCCACAGATTGTTCTCGCGCGCGGCATAGAGAACCTGGCCCACGATCTCGCCGGAGGTGAGATTGCGCTCGAGGCCCATCTTTGCGGTCAGGCAGAACTGGCAATCGACGGGGCATCCGACCTGCGTGGAAATGCACAGCGTGTCGCGCCCGATTTCCGGCATGTAGACGGTCTCGACCGTCTTGCCGTCGCTAAGTTGCAGCAGATAGCGTCTCGTTCCGTCTTCCGACTGGTAGACGGTCGCGGCCTCGGGATAACCGAAATCGCAGCGCTGCACGAGGTTCTGCCGCAGCGGCTTGGCGAGCGCCGTCATCTCATCGAACGAGCCGGCGCGGCGGCGGTAGAGCGCTTCGTAGAGCTGCCGGGCGCGGAACGCCGGTTCGCCCTCCGGAAGCAGGGCGCGCAATTCTTCGGTTTCGAGTCCCAGTAACGCCAGTTTCAAATGATGTCCTGTCCCGATTGTCGCGCGCCAGCCCTTCAGGCCGGAACTATATTCCCATCCACCACGCCCCGAAGACGAGCGTCAGGATCGTGAGGACCGATCCGGCGCGAAAGTATTCCCAGAACCCGATCTTCACTTCACGCCGTGCCCGCTGCACCACGATCAGGTTCGCGACCGAGCCTAGAATGGTGAAATTGCCGGCCAGCGTCGTCGCCATGGCAAGCGTCAGCCAGCCGCGTGCCGGATCCGCGAGGTGCGTCATGACGGGGCGGAACAGCAGCACGGCCGGCACGTTACTGACGATGTTCGAGAGCAGCGCCGAGAATAAGGTAAGCACGGATACATGGTGCAATCCGAACTGCGAGGCCAGCCGGAACAGATCCGCGTCCAGCGAGGTCTTCTCCACTCCCGACACGACAATAAATAGCCCCGCGAACAGCGCCAGCAGCGGCCAGTCGATTTCGTGATAGACCTTCTCGGGCTTCACCCGGCGGGTGATTAACAGCAACGCTCCGGCCACAATTGCCACCTGCGCCACGGGCCATCCGGCGAAGAAGCATGCCACCATGCCTACCGCCACGGCGAGTGATTTCCAGAGCAATGGCGCATTCACGCGGACCCTCAATGAGTCGACCTGGATGAAGGCTTTGCCCCGAAACTCAGCTCTGTAGAAGGCCACCAGCACAATCCATGTAAGGAGCAGCGAGACCACAGCCACCGGCGCGAGCTTCCACACAAACAGGCGGTACGAGAGGTGCGACAGCGAGCCGATCAGCATGTTTTGCGGGTTGCCCGTGACGGTTGCCACCGAACCGGCGTTCGCGCTCATGGCCACGGCCAGAAGGTACGGGACGGGATTCCGCCCCAGCGCCAGGGTCACCTCCAACACGAGCGGGGTCATCACGATGCACATCGTGTCGTTGACAAAGAATGCCGAAAAGACGCCGGTGACCAGAATGATGCCGGCCAGCAGCGTTTTCGGTCCATGCGCCTGACGCACGACGAAGGCGCTGGTGGCGCGAAAGAACCCCGACAATCTGAGATTCGCGACCACGATCATCATGCCGAGCAACAGCACGATGGTCGGCCAGTCCACCGCCTGCAGCGCCTCCCCGAAGCCGAGCACGCCGAAGGCAACCATGAAGCTTGCGCCGACGATAGACGCCCCCGTGCGGTCGATCCTCAGCCCGGGAAACCTTCCGGCAGCGAGTACGATGTAAGTGGCGGCAAAGATGAAGTAAGCGGCCATCGAGTCGGGTATCTTCCATAGCTCCACGACGCCATGTGCTGCCTCACGGCGACGGGCGAGCGATTAAGCTCCAGCTACACCGCATCTCTTGGCGTCTTGTTCGTAGTCGTACGAATGGCAGTTCTTGGGTCCATTATATGAGACAAAGAGCAGCAGAAACTTTGGTCTGCCCGCCCAAGGCTCATCCGCGAATCCGGGGAAGCACGAGCAATTCAATGGCGGGTAATGAGGAACAAGAACTCCCGATTCGGGGCGTCAGCAGCCCTAAGCTATTCGCTTGTCCATTTCATGTCCGCCATGACGGTACGCCTGTAATCCAACTCGACGACTCCTCGCAATCTTCCCCAGGCGGCGTGTGTTCCAGCACCGCCGACGGCGGGAAAGGTTTCGAAGCACGCTTACTGGCTGAATGTTGAACTCTGATTTCCATTCGCGGGCTGACAGCTTCTCGTGATCCACGCCAGCGAGGGGATTAGTGCGTGTCGTCTCCCAAAGCAGCGTGCGTCTTGACGTCAAGACCGTGAGAATTGCTGTTGCATCAAACCGTGGCTAGCAGCAAGACGCCGGAGTTGGTGAAGCAGGAGTTCCGGGGACTGGCCAGGGCCCAATACGCTATCCGCGGGCTGAAGCGCAAGATGAGCAGCTATCATCTGCGGCCCCGGAAGCGCCAGCACCCGCGCCCCGCGGATGTCGCCAAGGGGACGGGGTCATTGAGTGAAGAGTATCGGGGCCAGCACTACTGCCGGAACGTCAACTTCTCGTCGTCTCTTTCGAGATAGGGCACTCCCTTTTCCATCCACTCGGGCGCGGGCGCGCCTTTAAGGAAGTGGTCGAAGAACTGCTGTAGCCGGACGGTGTAGTCCTTCTGATCGGCACGCCGCCGCAGGCCGTGATACTCGCCGTTATAGTCGAGCAGGTAGGCCTCCTTCGCGTTGCGCCGCAGCGCGAGGAAGAACTCGATGCCCTGGTACCACGGCACGGCGTCGTCGTTGTCGTTGTGCAGAATCAGCATCGGTGTGGTCACGCGGCGCGCGTGGAAGACAGGCGAATTCTCCACGAACTTGTACGGGTCGTCGAAGATCGTCTTGCCGATGCGGCTCTGCGAGTGTTCGTACTGGAACTGGCGCGGGAGGCCTGAACCCCAGCGGATGCCGCTGTAAGCCGAGGTCATGTTGCCCACCGGCGCTCCGGCCTCGGCCGCGCGGAAGCGCGTGGTCTGTCCCACCATGTAAGCGATCTGGTAGCCGCCCCAGCTGTGGCCCTGAATGCCGATTGCCTTTTCGTCCACAAAGCCCCGGTCCACGACGGCCTGAATCGCGGGCAACACGCATTTCAGCGCACTCTGCCCCGGCTGGCCAACGGTGTAGACGATATCGGGCTGGAGTACCAGGTAGCCGTTGCTGACGTAGTAACTCGTGTTGATGTTGTGGCCCGGAGCGGGGTTCACAAAGCTGTGCAGGTTCTGCGTCAACCGCTCGTAGATGTAGACCAGTAGCGGATACTTCTTCTTCGCGTCGAAGTTGGCAGGCTTAAAGAGCGTCGCCTGCAGCGGCACGCCGTCTGCGTTCTCGAATCGGATCAGCTCGGCCTTGCCCCAGGAGAACGCCTTCATCTGCTCTCCGCCCGAAGAGACTTTCTTTCGCGCGCGGAAGTCCGGACCGGTCACCTGCAGGTCCGGATACTGGTCGAAGCGGCTGGCGGTCAGCAGAAACACTTCGGCGTCCTTTGCCCGCGCAACATAGCGCCAGGCCGCATCGTTCCAGAGCAGCCGTTGGGGAGCGCCTGCCGTCGCGGCCGAGGCGCGGAAGAAGCCCGTCGCGCGAGTCTCCTCGCTCTCGCCGCGCAGCGTCAGGGGCTTCGACGGATCCAGCCCCAAGTCCACTTCCTCTTCCGCACCGGTCAGGTCCGTGCGGACCACGCGGAACTGGGTCTTCTGTTCGCGTCCCACACCAGCGGTGAGGTTCACGGCATTTGTCCCGTCGGCCGGCACGCGCCACACGTCGAAGCGATCGTAGAGCAGCGCGGCACCGTCCCTCGTCCATCCGCCGAAGCCATAGGCCGGCGGCGCCTCGGGCATGTCGTTCTCCTCATCGAAAAACGCAACAGGCAGCTTATCCGTGAGATTACTGATCGCTCCGGAACTCGCGTCTACGGCGTACCAGTGCTTGTCGCGATAGAACACGGCAGCGTTTCCGGAAGGCGACCACTTCACCAGCACGGGTCCGCCGCTGGATCGTACTCCCTTTTGCACCAGCTTCCGCGCGCCGGTGTTTCCGTCCACCAGGTAGAGATCCGCATAGCTGCCGTCGTAGTCCACCCTCTGGCGGTAGGGCCGGTCATCCAGGCCGATGGCAGCCGTGCCGAAGTCGTTCAGAACC
>Ga0315272_10000330_pt1 | contig 23513 bp, 23 predicted proteins | sample C3_middle_MG_FD_203918 | JGI IMG/M metagenome (GOLD analysis project Ga0315272, IMG submission 203918) | Sediment microbial communities from Yellowstone Lake, YNP, Wyoming, USA - C3_middle | ecosystem: Environmental > Aquatic > Freshwater > Lake > Sediment | place: USA: Wyoming | collected...
TGTTTTTGGCCATGGGATTCTCCTTTCAAGTGTGCTTTTGGAGAAGTATCCCATACGACCTGGGACAAATAGCGTCCTACGCCTCGGAAAAGTGGCTGAAGATTAGTGGTAATCAGAAATTAAAAAGGCACATAACTGCGTATACAGACAATGACTTATTAGTGCTTGATTTTTTTGACAAAAACTGGAGCAGGCAGGACACAAATAGCCCGTTTAGTAAAATTATCGAAGAGCCCGCAGGAAGTATTGTCTACGATGACCAGACAGGCCTACTTTTAGTGTATAGAGATCTTGACCCCCAAAAACAGAGGGGCAAAGTTGCAAGGATATATATCGTTACGAGCAAAGACCTAATAAATTCATTGAGGAAAATAATTTCTGTGTCGTCAAAAATAAACGCTTATTTGAAAGATGATACAAACTGTGCGCTCGCTCAAGATATTCGAAGCTCTATAAATTTTAATACGGATGTTTTTGGAGTTTTCATCGGCGACAATCGCATCACACGGACAAAAGGTACTCGCCCTTGTGATGATTTCCGGAGCGAGATTGATCTGGCTTTCGTAGCTTTGATTGAAAGCTTATACAACGAAGAGTCCCTGTCAGAATCGGCTTGGGTGGAGTACCATTATTCTCCAAATGTTAAAGGGGTATATTACACGCAAAGATTTCCTGACAATACCTTAAACAGCAGCGCCTTCATCATAAAACAAATGCTCAAAGGAGGAGTGTATGGTTTTGCCGGGACTGCGTCGAGTACAAGCAGTAATCCTGGTAATTTTTTAATGGCTGAGATTGATCCCCTAATTCCTCCTTCCAAAGATCAAATACTTTTATTAGGTCCATGGGACCCGGTAGCAACTGCTTTAAGATTCCGAAACCCGAGAATACAGGAAAAAGTTAACTCCATCTTGAAGCAGAAAAAGTAGGAGAAAGGTGGCAATGAAATATTTTATTATTTGCATCGGAGCACTATTATTGGCTCTGAACGGAGTAGCCAAAGCAGGGTCTTTTTCTGAGTTAGCTCAAGAACGACTAGAGGTAGAGCAAACAGCGCAACGTCAGAAACAGGAAGCTCAACACCAGATAAATCAGCAGCAACAGGAAGACATAAAAAAATACAACAAGGAAAACCCTGGAGTGGCAGCAACAGAAAGTTATTGGTTGTCTATTTTGCTGGCCAGAAAAACGGCAGACATGGAAATTGAAACCGTACATAACAGGGTGCGAGGCATGGATGCGGTAATGCGCTCTGGATATTGTGATGGTTATATCAACCAAAATTTTTCAGGCTCAAACATAAATTGCAATTCAGGAAGTGGAATTTGGCGGAAAGGAACATCTAATCAAACATTCAATGGGTGGCGGCTTACCCAAGAAGAAACTCTCATTCAAAATTATTATTTCAATATGATAGATTTCCAAACAAATACCGTTCAATACTTCACTACTGACCACAACATCTATGTAACTTTAAAAATCAAGGAGCAACCTGCTGGCCAAAGGCCACAGTATACAGCCGAGGTGATTGACGCGCGTTTGCCTGATGCGGAAAAAATTACGGCACAGGCTTCCCCAAAAGGAACCAAAAAAACGTCTACAAATACAACAAAAAGTACATTATTATACATAATTAACAACACTTACAACAAGATGTTTCAGCAAAGTGGGGTGAATTTCTTCGATTTTGCACGCCAACTTGTTTCCGACCCTTGGGCGAGAGATAACTTCCTGGAAAAAGCCACAGAGCTTAACCGCAATGCGGCAAGGTGAGGGAATGGGAATGAATGAAATCAGGCCAACCCAAAAAACTGTGAAAGAAATGGAGGTTCAGTTCCGGGTGTGGGCGTACTTCCTCAACAATGTCATTGGACTTTTTGCGTTTACACTTGGACTTGGCTGCTTGGGTACACACTCACCTTCTTTAAACGCACTATTCTCATTTATCCTCTTGTGTGCAGTCTATTCCCTGGGGTGGGACAAATTTTCACGAATATACAAAGAGCTTCGGGACAAAAAAGAGAAAACCACACTTGAGAAAGTGTTCTATGCGGGAGCAACCAAGCACTTCCTTGGCTTCCGTGCAATGTTGGCACATTACATAGTGTTTTTCATGGGGATTTCGTTCCTCGTGTTTATCATGTTGAGCAGTACCCTCGCAGAACGCTTCTTGGGCTTGAAAAATTACTTCTATGGAGCCTAAACCGAACTACGTCTCCCTACGAACGCGCTTATCAGTGTCCTGGTCCCCAAAAATGGGAACACCATACCTAATCCCTTCACCCTTCCGTATCCTTCCTGACCTTCGCCGTTTAAGGCAAAACGGGACACGAAGCTTAATTTTCTTCTAATCTTCTCCTCATTCCGTTTGCGGAACATCAGTCAGTAAGCTGAACCTGGGCGATTTCAATGGCCTGCTCGTAAAGCAAAGGCAGGGAGTCAAGATTGACTTTGAGTTTTTTCGCCAGGATGGCGGTCTTTTCCCAGTCTCCACGTTCGTAAGCCATGACCAGCCTAAGTGTGCGGGAAAAGGGAGTTGCAACCTCGGAAAGCAACGCTTCCTGGATATCCTCGGGCAGGGCCAGCTCCGGCAGGATATCCGCCATGGCTTTGTCAAGCATGGCGGGCAGCAGCGAGAACATCCCCACCGTATGAAACTTCCCCGCCTCCTTGCGCCGTCCCAGAAGCTGGTCGGCGATCAGTTCACAGAAACTGCCCCGGAAGGCGGCCAGGTTTAGCAGTTCGGACGGCTTGTCATCGGCGAGGTAGGAAAGCATCATCAGCGATAGCCACTTCCGCAGGGTAAGCTGCCCCAGCATGGCCACGGCCATCTCAATGCTCTCCACCTTCTGTCTCCTGGCAAAATAGGCGGAATTCGCATATTTGAGCAGCTTGTAGGCCAAGGAGACATCACGGCTGACATACTTGGAAAGCTCGGCGAAATCGTAATCCTCGTCCTGGATTACCTTCAGCACTTGCAGGTAATGGAGCTTGGAGCCGGGGATGTCCCGCCCCTCCATGATATGGGGGCGGCTGAAAAAATAGCCCTGAAACAGATCAAAGCCGAGCTTCTTTACCGCCTCAAACTCTTCAATGGTTTCAATTTTTTCCGCCAGCAACTTCACGTTGTAGCGACTGACGATCTTGGCCTGCCGTTCGAGCTCGGCAAGGCTCATCTGACGGATATCAAACTTGATGATTTTGGCCAACTTGATGAGCGGCAAAAAACGGTCTTCATAGAGAAAATCGTCGAGAGCCAGGACATACCCTGCCCCGACCAGCGTTTCGCAGGCCTCTATGACCGCGGGCGTTGCCCCCACCGTCTCCAGCACTTCGACCACGGCGATCTCTTTGGGGAAAAGGGAGGGATAGCCCTTGAGCAGCATCTCTTCGCTGAAATTGATGAAGGCTTTCTTCCCTTCGGTGATGGTGGCAATGCCGATCAGGAGAAAGCTGTTGGTGATGACCTTGGAGGTGGCCTCTTCCCCGTTCTGCAAGGGGTCGAAATAATTGGTCAGGCCGGAACGAAAAAGAAGCTCGTAGGCGAAAACCTCCTTGTTCCTCTTGAAGATAGGCTGGCGGGCAACGAAGATATTCGGCTCTGAGGCGTCCATGGCTGAGATGATCTTCTCACAAACCATCCATCAACGCAATTACCTTATGGTGCAGTAACGCCTCCAGGACCTCGGCCATGGGCAAGCCCACCACATTGGTATAGGAGCCGCTGATTTCCGGAACCAAAAAACAGCCCTTGCCCTGAATCCCGTAGGCTCCGGCCTTGTCCAGGGGCTCTCCGGTACGGACGTAGGCCCGGCACAACTCCGGGGTGAGTTGCAGAAACCGGACCTTGGTGCAGACGGCTTTCGTGCACAACTCCCCTGTCGCCTGCCGCCAGAGAGAAAATCCGGTCCACACCTCATGCCAGCGGCCGGAGAGCCGCATGAGCATGGCGCAGGCCTCGTCTTCATCGCCTGGTTTGCCGAGGATGTCCCCGTCCACCACCACTGCGGTGTCGGCAGCCAGCACCCAAACATCAGGTTGGTCCACAGCCTGGGCCTTTTCCTGGGCCACCCGGGCGACAAAGTCGGCAGGCCGCTCGCCGGACAGCGGGGTCTCGTCAATGTCCGTCACCCGCACCTCAAAGACGAGGCCCAGCTCGGCAAGAAAATCACGCCGCCTGGGCGAACCCGAGGCCAGAATGAGCCGCTCCTGCGTCCGAAATGCTTCCATGAATCGGGATCAGGCCCGGATGGAATAGCCACCGTCCACGACGATGGTCTGCCCCTGAATCATGGCGGCCAGCTCACTGCACAAAAACAGGGCGACATCCGCCACATCCTCGGGGGTGGTCAGCCGCCCCATGGGCGTTCTTTGCAGGGCGCCGTCGAGAATCTGTTCCCGGTTGGGGAATTTTTTCAGAGCCTCGGTATCCACGGCTCCGGCGCTGATGGTATTGACATTGATCCCCATGGGCCCCAACTCCACGGCCAGATGGCGGACCAGCGACTCAAGCGCTGCCTTGGATGCGCCCACTGCCGTATAATTTTCCACGGCCCGCACCGCGCCCATGCTGGAAACCGCCATGATCCTGGCGCCCTTGCTCATGAGCGGCACAGCCTGCTGGGTGAGGGAGAGCAGGGCCCGGGCATTGATCTCCATGGCCCAGTTCCAGTGCCGACTGCTCAGCTCAAGCGCCGGTTTCAAGACGCCCGAGGCGGCATTGCTGATGAGGAAATCAAGATGACCGAACTCGCTTTTAATCAGGGCGAACATGGCCTGCAGATCCTCGTCGTTGGCCACGTTGGCCTTGACCACCAGACACCGCGCCCCTTTTTCCTCGATAAGACGGGCGGTGGCTTCCGCATCCTGCCGGTGGCGCACATAGTTCACCACCAGATCAACCCCGTTTTCCGCAAGCCGCACAGCGATCGCCTTGCCTATCCCCCGCGAACTGCCGGTTACCAAGCCCACTTTTCCGCGTAGATTGTACATAAACACTGCTCCTCTCTCTATGGCTGCCCCGGTAAAGGGTTTGGGTGTAACAATGTGCTGGCCACGATAAAATTTTCAGGCGGGAAAGTAAAGAAGACTTTCCCGCGATCTCGGTGTCCGGCGCTCAACTTCTTACCTGGCCATGGCCCTTTTCACGGCGCCTCGCAAGAGCCGCCAGGGATGAAAGCTCACCGATCTCAGACGAGCAGGGGCCTGAAATCCCTGCACCGCAACCTCCTCCGGCCTGGCAAGCGGAAAAGACAGCTCCGCAAGTGTGCTCCCGGCAATATTGCGGCGGTGGCATTCCCGCCAGACAGGGCTTGCCTCCGGAGGAAGACCAAGCACGGCCATCAAGGCCGTGTCCAGAGCCACGGGATTCATGCCTCCAGCCAACAGGTGCAGGGGAAAGGGCTTGCCCCCTACCGGCCCGTCCTCATGCATGGCCTCCACCCCGTCTGCCAAGGTAATCCCGGCAGGCAATACGGCAAGGAGATCGACCAGCATGGCCTCGAACCGATTATCGATGTCGCCATGCCGGGCATGGAGCCAGGACTTACGAAACCCGACCACCGCCCCGAAATAGTTCTTCACGGCCAGGCTCAGATACAGCTGGCCATGGGCCTTGATCTTCGGCAGATTGACCAGCAGATCGCACTCGCCAACCGCCCGCGCCATTCCGACGGACAGCCCGGAGGCAAGACGAACCGCCTGCGGCGCCTCAAAATTGCTCATGGTCACCGGCAAGCCCTTAAGAGCCGCACTGATCCCGCAGGCCTTCATAACTCCCAGGGCCGTGCCAAAGGCCGGAGAATCGCCAACCCGCACCTTGGCCCCCTGATCGAGAAACCACTCCGCCACCGCAGCGACAACCTCCGGGTGGGTACAGGCCAGGCCTTTGTTCCGCACCGCAGTGACCAGATTGGGCTTGAGCAGCACCCTGCTGCCTGGGGAAACCCCAAAACCCAAAGCGCTACACAACGCCTCCACCCGCCCTTTCAATAACTGGCGGTCATACTGGCCGCAGGCCGCCAGGCCGACTTCACATGCGCTGAGTTCCATGTCCCCTCCTGCCGGGATTCCACCTTGTCGCAAGCCGTTGGCACAACCGCCGTATCTTTGTGCCGGCCACACCGCATTATCCCGCATCCACTATGCATTTTTTCCAAGCCTCGGTATTTTTTTGACGCTTGGCCGGGCTGAGGTCAAAATTATGACGAAAGGTTTCTGGACATCTGCCCCAGAAAAAGTCCACCCTTCCTGACCATTTCCCAAAAATACATTGAATTACCGATAATTTACATATACTGTTATACACAGTAAAAGCCTCGCGGCACAATGCTTGCTTTACAACCAAACTCAAGAGAGGGCTCCGGACTTTTCCGACCTTCCTTTTTCCTCGAGGAGACACGACCATGGCGGCGGAAAAAGACCAACCGGCACCGGCAGCAGAGCAGGTTCCTAACAAGAAGTCCAAGATGGGGTTTTTCATCATCCTTGGCGTGGGCATCCTCGTCCTCGGCGGCGGAGGTTTCTTCGCCTATACCAAATTCCTCGCCCACAAACCGGCGATTGAAGAGGTTGCCAGCCAGGAAGCAAAAAAAGACGCCACGCCGGTGATCGGGGAAATGCTGGTCATGGAGCCTTTTGTCGTCAATCTGGCAGACCCGAAAGGCAAACGCTACCTCAAGGTCAAAATCGAGCTCGAACTTGAAAGCAAAGAGGCCGTGGACAAAGCCACCAAGGTGTCGCCCAAGCTGCGCGATATGGTAATTATGATGCTCACCAGCCTTGGCTTTGAAGAAATCATGACCCCAGAGGGCAAGATCCGGGTACGCGATGAGTTGATGGAGCGTTTCAACGAGATCATGCGCCCCGACCATATCAAGAATATTTATTTTACGGAATTTGTCGTGCAGTAGCCCCCTGGCTCCGCACGTTAACGCAAAAAAACAGCCCACGACACCCAGCAAAACGCCATGGAACAGATTCTCAGCCAGGACGAGGTTGACGCGCTACTCAAGGGTATTTCCGGCGGCGAAATCGAAGAGCCGGAAGAGCCCTTAGACGCTGACGCCCTGGGCTATCAGGCCTATGATTTTACCCGGCAGGAAAGGATTGTCCAGGTCAAGATGCCGGCCATGGAGGCGATTTCCGATGCCTTCATGCGCGCGGTTCGCACCTCGCTTTCCACCACCCTGCGCCGGATCATCGACCTGACCTCCGCCCCCCTCGAGCTTGAGCGTTTCGGGGCCTTTGTCCGCACCCTGCCCGTACCGAGCAGCCTGCAGATCTTCCGGATGGCTCCCTTCCGGGGCAGCGCCCTCATCGTCCTCGAACCCAAGCTGGTCTTCACCCTGGTGGAGAACTTCCTGGGCGGCACCGGCGCCAGAAACATCCGCATTGAGGGCCGCGATTTCACGGCCATCGAACAGCGGCTCATCCGGCGGGTGGTGAATCTCCTGCTCAGCGACCTGGAAAAGGCCTGGTATTCCCTGCAGCCCCTTAAGGTCCAGTACATCAGAAGCGAGATCAACCCGCAGTTCGCCAAGATCTGCCAGCCTGAGGACGTGGTGATCATCAGCCGCTACGATGTGGACATGGACCGGGCCGTGGGCAGCATCACGGTCTGCATTCCCCTGAGCAACCTGGAGTCGGTCAAGGGCAAACTGCTGACCACCTTCCAGCGGGAGCAGAGCGACGAGGATATCAGCATCAAGCGCGTCCTCTCCGAAAACATCAAGAACATCCCGGTGGACTTTGTCGTGAAACTGGGCAGCGCCACCATTTCCGCAGGCGATGTCATGGAGTTGGTGGTGGGCGACATCATCCAGCTGGAGCGCCGCACCGATGACCTCCTTCCAGCCTTTGTCGCCGGAGAAAGAAAATACATGGGAACCCCTGGCGTGCATCGCGGCAACAATGCGCTGCTCGTCAAAAAGAAGGTTCTTGACCCGAACAGGGAATAAAGCAGCCCGCGCTTTTCTCTGCGAATGCCGCACAGCGCCTGTGCCTGTGCTAGAGAAGATCACCTGAAAAAGGAGAAACACCATGGCTGACGACCCGTTGGACGCCGCCGACACGAAGGCCGAAACAGAGGGAGCCGGAGATGATTGGGCTGCCGCCTTGAGCGAACATGAAGGGGCCGGAGGGGCTCAGGCCCCTGCCTTTGCCGAATTGGGCGGCAGCGCAACCACCGCCCCGGCTGGCAGCCAGAACCTTGACTTTCTGCTGGACATCCCCCTGGACGTCACCGTGGAACTGGGGCGGACCAGCATGATCATCAACAAGATGCTGCAACTGACCCAAGGGTCGGTGGTCGAACTCGACAAAGCAGCCGGCGAACCGGTGGAAATCTTTGTCAACGACAAGTTGCTGGGCAAAGGCGAAGTGATCGTGGTCAACGAGCGCTTCGGTGTACGGATCACCGAGATCATCAGTCAGGCGGACCGGATCAAGAACATCGGCTGAGCAGGGGAAACCTCTGGCCGACACCTGTCGGCCAGGCTGTGAGAGAACCATTATGAAGATCTGGCAACCATCATCCACACAAGGACCAGCCTGGAGAAAGGCGCTGACCGCCTTGGGGACAAGCCTGCTGTATCACCTCTCCTGCCCGTTGCTGCTCCTTGCCGCCGAACAGCTCGGCGACGGAACCGGTGAGGGCGCCCCCGCTGCGATTCCCCCCGGCCTTACCGGCAATCAGGAAACCCTTTCCCTGACCACGACCATCTTTAAAACCCTTGGCTCGCTCATCATCGTGGTGGGCCTCATGCTCCTCCTCCTGTTCTGGATCAGGAAAATGGGCCTGGTCCGAGTCGGCTCCAGACAGGAAGGCCTTATCAGCGTTCTCGACAGCCAGATGCTGGCCCCCAAAAAACAGGTAAGCATTCTGGAGGTGGCAGGCACTTATCTGGTGGTCGGCCTCACCGAGCAGCAGATCACCCTGCTTGCCACCCTTGCCCCCAACGACCGCCTCGCGGAGGCCGCGCTTTCCCGAAAAACTTTCAACCCACTGCCAGCCTCCTTTGCTTCCATGCTCAACAAGGCGAGCCAGGGGATATCCGGTCTGAAACAAAAAAAGGAAGGGTCTGCCCATGCGGAATAAAGTGCCATCCTGGCCCATTCTCCTCAGTCTGCTCGCAGGACTCATCCTCGCTTGCCCCGACATAAGCAGCGCCGTGACCCTGCCCACCCTGCAGATCGGCTTGGGCGAGGCCCAGAATCCCAAACAGGTTTCCGTCCTCGTCGAAATCCTCCTGCTATTCACAGTGCTCTCCATGGCTCCGGCCATCCTGTTGATGATGACCTCCTTCACCCGGCTGGTGATCGCTTTTTCCTTTCTGCGCCAAGCCCTCGGCACCCAGCAGGTGCCGCCGACCCAGGTCCTGGTTGGTCTGGCTCTCTTCCTGACCATGTTCATCATGACCCCGGTTTTCAACCAGGTCAACGCCACCGCCATCAAACCCTACATGGCCGAGCAGATCAACGCAGAACAGGCTCTTGAGGAGGCGGCAAAACCGGTGCGCGCCTTCATGTTCAAACAGACCAGGGAAAAAGACCTCGAACTCTTCCTTTCCCTGGCCAAGGTCCCCAAGCCAAAAAACAAGGACGAAGTCTCCACCGCCGTACTCATCCCGTCCTTCATGATCAGCGAGCTCAAGACCGCCTTCACCATCGGCTTTGTCCTCTTCCTGCCCTTCCTGATCATCGATATGGTGGTGGCCAGCATCCTGCTGTCCATGGGAATGATGATGCTGCCTCCGGTCATGGTCTCCCTGCCCTTCAAGCTCCTGCTTTTTGTGCTGGTGGATGGCTGGTACCTGATTGTGGGCTCTCTGGTAAAAAGTTTTGTGGTGTAAGCAATGACTCCTTCAGAAGCCATCACCCTGACCCAGAATGCCATTACCCTGACCCTGCTGCTGTCCGCGCCGGTGCTGCTGGTAGCCATGGTGGTCGGCCTGCTGATCTCTCTTTTTCAGGCGGTCACCCAGATCCAGGAAATGACCCTGACCTTTGTCCCTAAAATCGTGGCCGTCATGGCCACCCTGCTGTTTCTTTCTTCCTGGATGATCACCAAGCTGGTGGATTACACCCATGAGCTGATCGTGAATCTGCCGACCATCATCCGTTGACGGAGCCTGCACTCATGCCCGAAGCCGCGCTGCTCAACTGGACCCTGACCCAACTCCTGTCCCTGGTCATTATCCTGACCCGGGTGGCGCCGCTGTTATTTTTCATGCCCGTCCTCGGCTCAACAGCCGTTCCGGCCCAGGTCAAAATTCTGCTGGCCCTGATGACCGCCTTGGTCCTGCTGCCCGTGGTTCACGTGAACCCGCGTCTGATAACCGGTACGCCCCTTGGCTTTGTCGTGCTTGTCCTCACCGAGATCCTGCTGGGCGCTACCCTGGCTGTTTTTGCCCGGTGCGTCTTTGCCGCCACGGAGATTGCCGGCCAGATGGTCGGCGTCCAGATGGGCATGGGTATGGCGGGCGTCATGGACCCCCAGTTCGGCACCCAGGTCTCGCTGATAGGGATGCTCTGGAATCTCACCGCCATCCTGATTTTTTTAAGCATCAACGGCCACCACATGTTTTTTTCCACCCTGGTGGAAAGTTTTGAGTGGCTTAAGCCCGGCGCCGCCACCATTACCAAGGCCACCTTCGAGGGCCTGATGCAGGGCGCTTCCCACATGTTCGTCCTGTCCGTCAAAATCATGGCCCCTGCGGGAGCCGCCCTGTTTTTTACCCATGTGGCCATGGGCATCGTCGCCAAAACCGTTCCCCAGATTCCGATCATGATTGTCGGCCTGCCGCTCACCCTTGCCGTGGGCCTGATTTTTGCCGGGTTGTCCCTGGCCTTTCTGATGCCGCTCATGATCACGAATTTTGAAATGCTGGCCCGGCTTCTGCCCCGGCTGGCCATGGGCATGGGGGGCTGACACATGGCAGACGAATCCTCCGGCCAGGAAAAAAGCGAGGCCCCCACCTCCCGCCGCATCCAGGAGGCCAGGAAAAAAGGCGATGTCGCCAAGAGCATGGAAGTGCCTTCCGCCGCAGTCCTGCTCGTCGGCCTGCTCACCTTGTATTATTCAAGCGATTTCATGCTGGGGCAATTCCTCCTCCTGCTCAGGTATTACCTTGGCAACCTGCACACCATTTCGATAACCCCGAACAACATGACCATGCTTACCCGGGAAACCATGGCCCAGACCGGGATGCTCGTCGCTCCGGTCATGGGGGCCATCTTCATCACAGCCCTGGCCGCCAACTATGCCCAGGTCGGCATCCTGTTCACCACGGAAAAGCTGGCGCCGAAATTCGACAAGATCGACCCGATCCAGGGTTTTGCCCGCCTCTTTTCCAAACAGGCCCTGGCCAATGTGGTCAAGTCCGTGGGCAAACTGCTCATCATCGGCTATGTCTCCTACACGGAGGTGATAAAAGCGCTGCCCGGCATCCTGCCGCTCATGGATCAGGAGCCCATGCCCATTCTTGCCTTCATGAGCAAGGTCGCCTTCTGGATCTTCCTGAAATCTGCGCTGATCATCGCAATCCTCGCCGCAATGGACTATGCTTTTCAGCGTTGGCAATTCATGGAAAAAATGAAGATGACCAAGCAGGAGATCAAGGACGAAGCCAAACAGACCGAGGGCGACCCCCACGTCAAGGGGCGCATCCGGGCCATCCAGATGCAGATGGCCCGGCAACGCATGATGTCCGAGGTGCCCAAGGCCGATGTGGTGATCACCAACCCCACCCGCCTGGCCATAGCTCTGCGCTACGACGCCCTTGCCATGGCAGCGCCCACGGTGCTGGCCAAGGGCGCCGGGGTGATCGCCCAGAGGATTCGGGAAATCGCCGAGGAGCACGGCATTCCCCTGGTCGAGGACAAGCCCCTGGCCCAGGCCCTGTACAAAAGCACGGGCCTCAACGAGACCATCCCGGAAAATCTGTTCCAGACCGTGGCCGAGGTTCTGGCCTATGTTTACAGCGTCAAACGGAAAAGGGCCTGATTACGATGAATACAGCACTATTACAGATGCAGCCCAAATCTGCCCTTGTCACTCTTGCACTTGCGGAGCCGCTTACCCATGGCAGATAACACCGGCGCCGCGACAGGACTGAAAGCAGTCAATTTCGAGATGTCGGGCCTCTTTGTGGCGCTCGGGGTCGTGGCCATTCTCATGGTCATGATCGTGCCGCTGCCGCCCTTCCTGCTCGACATGCTGCTTTCCTTCAATATCACCATCGGCCTGCTCATCCTGCTGATGAGCATGTACAACACCAATCCGCTGGATTTTTCCTCCTTTCCCTCGCTGCTCCTGATCACCACCCTGTTCAGACTGGCGCTCAACATCGCCTCGACCCGGCTCATCCTACTGCACGGCCACGAAGGTCCGGGCGCGGTGGGACACGTCATCCAGTCCTTCGGCAATTTTGTGGTGGGCGGCAACTTCGCCGTGGGCATCATCATCTTCCTGATCATGGTGCTCATCAATTTCATCGTCATCACCAAGGGTTCCGGCCGTATCGCCGAGGTGGCGGCCCGTTTCACCCTGGACGCCATGCCCGGCAAACAGATGGCCATCGACGCGGATCTCAATGCCGGACTGATCAACGAAGCGGAAGCAAAACGCCGCCGCTCGGAAGTGAGCCGCCAATCGGAATTCTACGGGGCCATGGACGGCGCCAGCAAATTCGTGCGCGGCGAGGCCGTGGCCAGTCTCGTGATCATGGTCATCAATATCATCGGCGGGTTCTTCATCGGCGCCATCATGCAGAACATGCGCGCTGCCCAGGCCGCGGAAACCTACACCCTGCTCACCATCGGCGACGGGCTGGTCTCCCAGATCCCGGCCTTGGTAATCTCCACCTCCGCAGGTATCATTGTCAGCCGGGCCGCCTCCGATGTGAGCATGGGCAAGGAATTCATGAAGCAATTCGGGCACCAGCCCCAGGCCCTGGCGGTTTCTTCCGGGATCATCATCCTGTTCGGACTGGTGCCGGGCCTGCCGCACCTCCCCTTTATCATTCTGGGCATGGGCATGGGCGCCATCTCCCTGATGGCCTTCAATAAAACCGCGGCTGACAAGGAAGAGCAGAAGGTCGAGGCGGAAAAAGAAAAGAAGGCAGCCACCCCGCTGCCCGGCGCGCCGGAAACAGTGGAAAGTCTGCTGCCCCTTGATGTCTTGCAACTTGAAGTGGGTTACGGCCTCATCCCCCTGGTTGACGAAACCCAGGAAGGCGATCTGCTGGAACGGATCCGGTCCATCCGCCGGCAATTTGCCATGGACATGGGCATGATTATCCCGCCCTTGCATGTGCGCGATAACCTGCAACTGAAGCCGGACCAGTATGTCCTTCTCCTCAAGGGAGTGGAGGTCGCCAAGGGAGAGATCATGATGGGCCATTTGCTGGCCATGGACTCCGGCATGGCCAAGCGGAAGATCGAAGGGATTCCCACCATGGAGCCCGCCTTTCAGCTGCCCGCCCTCTGGATAGACCAGGAGAAGAAAGACGAGGCCCAGGTGGCGGGCTACACCGTGGTTGATCCCTCCACGGTCATCGCCACCCATCTCACCGAGGTGCTGCGCACCCACGCCGATGAACTGCTGGGCCGTCAGGACACCCAGAAGCTCCTGGACAACCTCGCCAAAACCCATCCCAAGGTAATTGAAGAGCTGGTGCCCGGACTACTGCCATTGGGCCTTGTCCAGAAGGTGCTCCAGAATCTCCTGCGGGAGCGGGTGTCGCTGCGCGACCTGCTGACCATCTGCGAGACCCTGGCCGACTTTGCTCCCCTGGGCAAGGATCCGGACATCCTCACCGAATATGTGCGCCAGAAACTCGCCCGTTCCATTATCAGCTCCTTCACCGATGAACAGGGGACGCTTACGGTTCTCACCCTGTCCACCCAGGTTGAAGACATGGTCCGCGAATCGCTCCAGAAAAGCGACCAGGGCGTGTTTCTCAATCTGGAACCGAACCTGGCCCAACGCCTTCTTGCCTCGGCAAAGACCATGGTGGAAAAAGTATCGCTGGATGGCTATCAGCCCATCATCATCTGCTCCCCGATTATCCGCCGCCATTTCCGGCGGCTCATGGAACGGTTCATGCCCCATGTCATGATCCTTTCCCATAACGAGTTGACCGCGCAAACCCAATTGCAATCCCTGGGGACAATCGAACTCAACCCCAAGAAATAGGAGTGAGGGACTTAGAAAATGGCACAGTACTCATTTTTGAATCCCTAAGGAGCAGCGATGCGAATCAAACGTTTTGAAGCCTCGGACACTCACAGCGCCATGGCCATGGTCAAGGAAGAACTTGGGGAGGATGCGGTTATTCTTTCGACCCGCAACCTTCCCGGGAAAAGCGGCTCATCCAGAGGCGGACCGAGGATTGAGGTTGTGGCGGCCATGGAATACGACCCGGAGCCGGAGATTACCGTGCCGCCTCCGGACGCGCCCGGCACGACGGAAGGCAGACGGCCAAAGACGGTGGGATATGGATATCAGTCCGTGCGTCAGGCCCCGGCAAAAGGTGCGCCACGCCAGACAACACCGAAGCAGACCATGCCCCAGCCCGGCTTTGACAGCAAACTGTCCGCCGAGCTTGTCGCCCGCGCCCTGCCCTCCGAAAAGGTCGGCAAGAGCGCCAAGGCCGCACAGGTCCATTTTGAAGCCAATGACCTCCGCCTGCGCTTTGCCAATTTCCTGCGCCGTCAATACTGTGCCAAGGAAGAGCTTGATAGCCGCGCCTCGGATCAGGCCGCCGGTGCCGCCTCCCGGAAAGGCTCCCGTCCCGACCCGAAACAGGTTGCCCAGTGGCGTGACAAAATCATCGATCAGTTGCAGATAGCCCCTCTGTCCATCGGCATCAGCAAGACCCCCACCGTGGTGGCCCTGATCGGCCCCACCGGGGTGGGCAAAACGACGACCGCCGCAAAAATCGCCGCCTGGTACAGCATCCATGAAGGAATGAAGGTGGCGCTCCTCTCCATGGACTGCTACCGGATCGGCGCCACGGACCAGCTGCGGACCTATGCCAAAATCATGCGGTTGCCCTGCGAAATCGCCCTGCGCAAAAAAGATCTGCAACTAGCGCTTCTCCGTCACCAGGACAAGGATCTGATCATCATCGACACGGCGGGCAAGAGCCCCTATGACCCGAACCACATCCGGGAACTGGGTGAATGGTTTTCCCTGAAAAACGGGATAGACCCATATCTCGTGCTCAACGCCACCTGCAAAAAAGAAGACCTGCAACAGATCCTCGCCACCTATGAGCCCCTGCGTATCAAAGGATTGGTTCTCGCCAAGCTCGATGAAACCAGGGCCTACGCCACCCTGTGCCAGCTGCTGGCCGGGACGGCGCTGCCCATTTCCTGCCTGTGCACCGGCCAAAGGGTTCCGGAGGATTTCCTCCTTGCCTCACGGGAATTCTTGCAGACCCTGTTCGGACAGGGATGGCAGGCGGCCGCCGGTGAACTTGCCACCGAAGCCCAAGACAGATGGACTCAATGACCAAACAGGGGAGATTGCAAGCGTTCATCAGGACGAAAACATGACTCAATCTCTGAAATGTAAACGTTCAGCAGTACCGCAGATGCGCGGAAGAGGCCTGCGAAGTGTGCTATTGCACATAAACAGGCCGATGACAAAGCAGATGCGATGCGGCTGAACGTTTACGGGGAACTCTCATGAATCAGGCGGAAACACTGGAACGGATTATGACCCACTCACAACCCCATAAAAAAAGAATGGCGGCGCCCCGCAACAGCACCGAACCCCAGCCACGGGTTATTTGCGTGACCAGCGGCAAGGGCGGGGTCGGCAAAACGAACATCGTCACCAACCTTGGCTATGCCTTGGCAAAGGCCGGGAAGAAAGTGCTGATCCTTGATGCGGACTTGAATCTGGCCAATGTCGATATCCTGCTGGGCCTGACCCCGCGCTACAATCTCCACCACGTCTTCATGGGCGAAAAAACGCTTGCCGAGGTTCTGGTGCAAGGCCCGGAAGGCCTGCTCATCCTGCCGGCCAGTTCCGGAATCATGGAACTGGCGGACCTCACGGAACAGCAACGCCTGTACTTCCTTGCAGAGATGTCCGCCCTGGCGCAAAAAATCGATATCATGCTGATCGACACAGCCGCAGGCATCAACAACAATGTGATCTATTTCAATCTGGCCGCGCGGGAACGCATCATCATTCTGACCCCGGAACCAACCTCCCTGACCGATGCCTACGCGCTGATCAAGGTTCTCTCCAGCAGACATGACGTGAAAAAATTTCGCATCCTTGTCAATCTTGCCCGTTCCGAAAAGGAAGCCCTGTCTGTCTTTCGGAAATTGAGCATCGTGGCAGACCGTTTTCTCGACTCGCTTTCCTTGGATTATCTTGGATATATCCCCTATGACAGCAAGTTGCCCACTGCGGTTCGTGAACAGCGCCTGGTCTCGGACATCTTCCCGGATGCCCCATCCAGCAAGATGTTCAGCAAACTGGCCGAGAATATTTTTTTGGAAGAGCCCGAAATGAAAGCCGATGGAAACATAAAATTTTTCTGGCAGGGACTTGTTGATCTGTAATATACTTTTGCATATTGCAGGCCATCAATCTCCTCTGCTCCAGCGGGCCTATTTGGAATGAGCAAACAGCCGTCACCCAAGTTCAAAGACTATACGAATACTTTTTTCAGCCAGGCTGAACCGCTCAGCGCCGAAAAACGCAACGAGCTGATTCTTACCTACACCCCGCTGATCAAGTATATCGCGGCACGCCTGGCGGCACGCCTCCCCGCGCAGGTGTCGCTCGATGATCTGATCAGTTGCGGGATCATCGGCCTCATTGACGCCATCAACAAATTTGACGTATCCAAAAACGTCCAGTTCAAAACCTATGCCGAATTTCGGGTCAAGGGGGCGATGCTGGACGAACTTCGCGCACTGGATTGGGTTCCGCGCTCCATCCGGCGAAAGACCACCGACCTGGAAAAAGCCTATGCCGACATCGAAAAACAGGTGGGCAGACCAGCCACGGATGAAGAAGTAGCCCGGACCATGGGTCTTGCCCTTGATGATTTTTACAAGCTGCTCGATGAAACCAAATCCGTCACCTTCATGGATATTGAGTTTCTCAGGCAAAAAACAACGGAGGCAAATGATCCCACCCTGGCCGAGACCTTTGCCATGGATGATCGAGATCCCTTCACGGCCATCAACCTGTCCCAGATCAGGGAGCTCATCGCCAACGCCATCTCCGATCTTCCTGATAAGGAAAAAATGACTGTCTCCCTCTATTATCAGGACGAACTCACGATGAAGGAAATTGGCGATGTGCTGGGTTATACGGAGTCGCGCATTTCCCAAATGCACAGCAAGGCCATGTTCCGTCTTCGCGCCAAGCTAAAGAAAACCCTGGCAAGCTGATCCGTGCCCAACAAATACAGCCTTTTTCGTATGCACAGGCCGGGGAGGAAAATCCAGAAGTATGGGCCGACTCTCCACAATCCTCTTTTTTTATTTCCAAAACCAAATGTTACAGTTACAATAAATAAGATGCGGTTGATTATCCGCGCTGCGAACATGCCCCAAGGCACTCGTACCATAAAGCTGTTAGGGAGGAAATATGGCTGCTGATCCTAATATGAAAATTCTCGTGGTTGATGATTTTGCCACCATGCGGCGCATAATAAAAAATATCCTCACCCAACTTGGCTTCAAAAATATCATTGAAGCGGATGACGGCACAACCGCTCTGGATGTCCTGAAATCAGAAAAAATCGGCCTTATCGTCTCGGACTGGAACATGCCCAAGATGACCGGCCTGGATCTGCTGAAAGCAGTGCGGGCTGACGCCAGCCTGGCCAATACGCCTTTTATCATGGTGACGGCGGAAGCACAGCAGGACAACATTATTTTGGCGGTCAAGGCCAAGGTCAGCCAGTACATTGTTAAACCATTCACCGCCGAAACCCTGTCCGAAAAACTCAACAAAATATTCTGACATAAAACATGGCTGATGACCGCCCCCAGTCTGTTGACCAGTTCGCCAGCACGGAGACTCCTGCTGAACAAGACGAAACAAACTGGGGTGAAGACTGGGAATCAGCCTTCCAGGCCGAGGATGATGCGTTTTTCTCCGACGAGAAAGAGGAAGAGAATTTCTTCCTTGAGGAAAACGAGCCGACAGTTACTGCCGGAGTTGCTGGCCAAGACCTTAGCTCCTCCCTGGAAGAGGCCCTTTCCGGCATACCGGATCAGGGCATCGCCCCGACAAAATCCCTTATCGGCATCGGCGCAATCACTGCCCTCTTTCTCTCCGGCAAGATCGCCGCGCAAAAACAGTTCGCCCGTCTCCAGTCTTTTCCCATTTTTGTCCGCATCCCCCTGTATGCCCTCCCTTTTCTCCTTGTCGGCATTTTGTTTGCTTTGAGCGGCACCCGCAAGCCCCCCCATACAGCCACCTCACCTAGACAGCACTCAGGAACCGCAACTGTTTCTCCTGACAAGACCACAAACGCAACAGGCCCCCAGGAATTTAGCCAAGCCAGCCAGCTTCATCCAGGAAAAGTTAGAAAAAAATGGGCCTTCCCCGCTTTCATTATTCCGGTGAACAACCCGGCCAATGATCAACCGGTAACCTTTGTCCTCGTTGACATCACCCTCATTGCCTCCCTGGATGACCAAGAAGATCCCCCTGCCGAAAAAAAGATCTTTGTCCGCGACATCATCTATCAATTCTTCCAGAACAAACCTCTTGAGGAATTGCGCAGATTTTCCCTGGCCCGTGGCGAGATGAACAAGGAATTACGGGCCTGGCTCATGAAACAATGGCCTGATGCTCCCATCGAATCGATCATCTTTAACCAGTACCATCTCTCCTGACCCTCCTCCGCCACGTCCTCTCCAAGAACTAAAAATTACCAATATGTAACTAATCAAGAAAAACTATACTTTTTTGTCACTTTATTATTTCTTGACACATGCCAGATGTGAACACTATATTCACGCAAACTCAGTTCGTTACATAAAAAAATAATCCTCTGGCACGACATTTGCTCTTATCCCCTCTTAGCATGCATAGCTACCCACAGACAAACGAACAACTTCAAACAATACAATGAGCACAGAGAGAGGATATATTTATGGACACAGGTGATACCGCATTCATGCTGATTGCCACCGCCCTGGTCATGCTGATGACTCCGGGACTGGCCCTTTTCTATGGCGGCATGGTCCGCTCAAAAAATGTTCTCAGCACGGTTCTGCAAAGTTTTATCTGTCTTGGCATAGTCTCAATAATATGGGTGGTCTTCGGCTATTCTCTGGCCTTTGGCCCTGACGTTAACGGCCTGATCGGCAACCTGGATTGGGCAGGCCTCGCGGGGGTCGGCCTTGAGCCCGGCAAATATTCGACAACCATCCCCCATTTGCTATTTTGCGCATTCCAACTGATGTTCGCCGTCATTACCCCGGCGCTCATCACCGGCAGCTTTGCAGAACGGATCAAGTTCCCGGCTTTTCTTTTGTTCACTGTCCTCTGGAGCACCTTGGTCTATCTTCCGGTCTGCCACTGGGTCTGGGGCGGAGGCTGGGTCAGCGGCCATGGCGGCCTTGATTTCGCAGGCGGCACCGTCATCCATATCAACTCCGGAGCAGCAGCCCTCGTCGCCGCTCTAGTGTTTGGCAAACGCAAGGGTTGGGGCAAGGAATCCTTTCATCCGCACAACCTGACCATGACCATGCTGGGCGCAGGCATTCTCTGGTTCGGCTGGTTTGGCTTCAACGCGGGCAGCGCTCTGGCGGCAAACGGCGTCGCGGTCAACGCCTTTTTCACCACCCAGGTCGCCACCGGTGCGGCCCTACTCTCCTGGTTGATCGCGGAATGGCTGGTACAGGGCAAACCCACCACCCTGGGCGCCGCCTCCGGCGCCATCGCCGGTCTGGTCGCCATCACCCCCGGGGCCGGGTTTGTCGGCTCCACCTCGGCCATAATTATTGGCCTGGTGGCTGGCGCCCTTTGCTACTTCGCTGTTCTCGCCAAGAGCCGCCTCGGTTACGACGACGCCCTTGACGTGGTCGGGGTTCACGGTGTGGGCGGCTTATGGGGCGCTCTGGCAACTGGACTGTTCGCCACCACCGCAGTCAATGCCGCGGGCAAGAACGGCCTCTTTTTCGGAAATCCACAACTCCTGGGAATCCAGGCCATGGATGCCTTTACAACCATTGCTTACTCGGTTGTGGTAACATTCATTATCCTCAAATTTGTTGACCTGGTGATCGGTCTCCGGGTAAGCGAAGAGGAAGAAGTCCAGGGTCTGGATCTGACCCAGCACAGCGAAATCGGCTACTCACTCTAACAGGGTCAGCGTTCCGGGGATCGGTGCACACCATCCCCGCCGCTGCACACTGCCAACGAAAAGGAAAGACAACTATCCAGCCTGAAGCCGGAAAGTGAGAAAAACCACGAAACGTAGCTGTTCAGCAGCACCGCAGATGCGCGAAAGAGGCCTGCGAAGTGTGCTATTGCACATGAGCATGCCGATGACAAAGCAGATGCGGTGCTGCTGGACAGTTACAAGAAAAGGAGAATTTCATGAAGAAAATCGAGGCAATCATCAAGCCGTTCAAGCTGGACGAAGTCAAGGACGCCTTGAACGAGATGGGCATCAAGGGTATGACCATCTCCGAGGTCAAGGGATACGGTCGCCAGAAAGGACATAAGGAAATCTACCGCGGCGCAGAATACATCGTCGATTTCATCCCCAAGGTCAAGATCGAGATCATTGTGGACGCCGCCATGGTGGAAGCCGTGGTCACCAAGATTCGGGAAACCGCCAACACCGGCAAGATTGGGGACGGCAAGATCTTCGTCCTGCCAGTGGAAGAGGTTATCCGCGTCCGCACTGGGGAAACCGGCAAAGAGGCCATATAGGTGGTGGTGGATGTTGAGCTGCGGGCAAAGCGGGACGCTTTGGAATACCTCTGGCGGCAGGGGCTGAGCGGTCAGGCCCTGCTTCACAGACACTCGCAACTCATCGACGACTATCTTGTTTCCTGTTTCGCAAACTGCCCGGAGGCAGCAGAGGGAATGAGCCTTGTCGCCCTTGGCGGCTATGGCCGGAGAGAGCTGTTTCCCTATTCGGACATCGACCTGCTCCTGCTCCACGCGCCCGAGGCGGAAGATCGCCTCGGGGCGGTGACGGAGGCCCTGTTTTATCCCCTGTGGGATGCTGGCCTTGAGGTAGGACATGGGGTGAGAACATTGGATGCCTGCCTGGCCGACGCCAGGCAGGACTTCTTTTTTCAGGTAGCCCTGCTGGACGCCCGCCATCTGGCCGGCTCGGCACCGCTTTTCACCTCAATGTACCAGGCCTTCCACCGGGAATTGATAGCAGGACACCGACGGGAATTCTTGCAAAACATGATGCAGCACCGCAAAGAACGCCACCAACGGTATGGCATGCACAGTTACCAACTGGAACCGCACATCAAGGAAAGCCGCGGCGGCTTTCGCGATATCCAGGCCATGGTCTGGGTAAGCCGCGCCCTCTTCGGCCTGCAAGAACTGCGAGACATCGAAGAAGCAGGCCTGATTTCGCCCCAGGAAAAAGAGGCCTTTGCCCAGGCCTGGGATTCCCTGATCAAGATCCGCAACCAGCTCCATTACCTCAGTGGCCGAAAAAACGACCAGCTGTTCTTCGAATATCAGGTGGAGATGGCCAAGGCCTTCAAATATCCCGACACCCGAGGCACTCTGGGGGTTGAACGCTTCATGCAGGATATCTACCGGCATCTGCAAACCATCGCCACCACCACCGACCTGTTTTTCGAACATGTCGATGAAACCCTGGGCTCCCCGCGTGCCAACCCGGTCGAGCAGGCCATCGAACCAGGAATCACGGTGCGTCAGGACCGCCTCCACCTCACCGACCAGGCGCTGATCGAAAAGCGCCCCTACCTGCTGATGCGCCTCTTTGCCCATGCCGGAAAAACTGGCCTTGAGATCCACCATCGCAGCAGGAAGATCGTTACCGCCAACCTGCATCTGGTGGACGACAGGCTTCGCCACTCCAAACGCATGGCCAAGGCCTTTTTCGATGTTCTGGAAAACGCGAAAGATGTGCTGGCCGTTCTTACGGTCATGCTGGACACCGGGCTGCTCACCGCCTACATCCCGGAATTTGAGCAGATCCGCGCCTTGGCCCAGCACGATGTCTACCATGTTTTCACGGTTGACCGGCACCTCCTGCAAACCGTGGCGGAGCTGAAAAAACTTACCTTAAGCAAAACCCCTTTTGCTGGCGTCGAATCTCCCCATGTCCTCGCTCTGGCCGCGCTCCTGCACGACATCGGTAAGGGCCACCATGAAGATCATGCCCAGCGGGGCAGCACACTTGCCGCCGGAGTGGGCAAGCGCCTGGGGCTGACCGAGGCGGAGACCGGTTGCCTCAGCTTTCTCGTGGAAAAGCATCTCTTCCTCACCGTGACCGCCCTGCGCCGCGACCTTGAGGATGATGCCTTTCTCCGGCAATGCGCCGAGCAGATCCAGAGCCCGGAGCGTCTGACCATGCTCTACCTGCTCTCCATCGCCGATGCCAAGGCTACCGGCCCCACGGCCTGGAGCGAATGGAAGGGAGCTCTGCTCCTGGAGATCTCCCTCAAAATCGCCCACCTGCTGGAGCGAAAGGATACAGTTCTTCCCGACAAACGCCAGGGCGCCGAATGGATGCTCGACCAGGTTCGTGCGTTGATGGGCAAGGCCGCCCCGAGCGATTACGGGATTCTGCCGGAAGAATACCTGCTGAGCTTTCCCCCGGAAGAGGTGGCCCACCACCTCAAACTACGCCTTGGTTTAAAAAACGAAAAACAGGCCATCACCGAGCCCACCGATCACACCCTGTTCTGGTCGGTCCTGGTGATGGCCCACGACTCCACCGGCCTGTTGGCCAAAATCTGCGGAACCCTGGCCCTGCATGGCCTCAATGTGGTGGGTGCCCAGATCTTCACCTGGGAAGACGGCACTGTGGTGGATGTGCTCAATGTCCGCCCCGCAGCGGAGCAGACCTACGCGGAGCAGGACTGGCGAGCGCTGGGCGAGGATCTCAATCTGGCCATAAAAAACCGGCTTGGCCTCAGCCACCGTCTGGTCGAAAAATTCCGCACCACCTTCCGCGGAACCGGTCAAAAAAACGTGCAGGCCGCCCCGCGGGTTGTTATAGACAATATGGCCTCGGAGCAGTTTACGATCATCGAGGTTTTCGCCAATGACCGGCCCGGACTGCTCTACGACATCACCCGAACCCTGGCCGATTTTGAACTGAACATCCACCGGGCCAGAATCAGCTCGGATGGCGATCAGGTGGTGGATGTTTTTTATACCCTGGACGGCTTTGCCACCAAGATCAACAACCCTTCTTTCCAGGAAGAGATCTCAAAGGCCCTTCTCCATGTCGCGGAACCCGACACCGGGACGGGAGCAAGACTGCAATGGTAAGACCATGGCACGGGAACAA
>Ga0315272_10000331_pt1 | contig 23498 bp, 19 predicted proteins | sample C3_middle_MG_FD_203918 | JGI IMG/M metagenome (GOLD analysis project Ga0315272, IMG submission 203918) | Sediment microbial communities from Yellowstone Lake, YNP, Wyoming, USA - C3_middle | ecosystem: Environmental > Aquatic > Freshwater > Lake > Sediment | place: USA: Wyoming | collected...
GCGGACCAGGGGGTCCGCCCCACCCCGGTCCAGCGTGCAATTCAGCGCCGCCACGTCCCGCTCTTCCCGCCCGTCTTTTCGACGAGCTCGATTCGTTCGATGGTGATGCCCTTGTCGAGCGCTTTGGTCATGTCGTAGACCGTCAGCGCGGCGATGCTCGCGGCCGTGAGCGCCTCCATTTCCACGCCCGTCTGCGCTGTCGTCGCCGCGGTCGCTTCGATCAGCACGCCATCCCGCTTCACGGCGATCTTCACGTCCGAGTGGGTCAGCATCAGCGGATGGCACATCGGGATCAACTCGGAGGTCCTCTTCGCGGCCTGTATGCCGGCAACGCGCGCGACCTCGAGCGGGTTGCCCTTGGGGTTCTCCGGCAGAGCTTTCAACGTGGCCCGGCTCATGCGCACGAAGGCCCGGGCCGTGGCGGTTCGCCGCGTCTCCGCTTTTGCCGAGACATCCACCATCCGGGCTTGCCCCGCGTCGTCGAAATGGCTGAGCTTCTTCATGACAACCCCCGCCAGGCCCCGGCCTCCATCATCGCATCAACACCCGGATGCGCTCACCGGCGGCGTAATGCGGCTTGTCCGGCTCGGCCACCAGGAACGCGTTCGCCCGCGCCAGCGCCATCACATCGCCCGAGCCCGACCACGGTACCGGAGTCACCTGGCCTCCATCGGCGCTTAGCGACGCCGGCAGGAACCGCGTCAGCCCGGGACGATGGTGGAACTCCACGCTCAGAACGGCCTCCGTTAACGGCAGCATCGGATGGTCTCGCCCGCCCAGGAGTTCGACTGCGGCGCGAGCGAACACCTCGAAGCACACCATGGTCGAGGCCGGATTGCCAGGCAAGCCGAAAAAGAACGTTCCTTGCGCGTGCCCGAAAACCAGCGGCTGGCCCGGCTGCACGAGGACGCGATCGAAGTAGAACTCCCCGCCGTACTTCGCCAGCGCGCTCTCCACCAGGTCATACTTGCCCGCCGAGACGCCGCCGGAGATCAGCAGCAGATCGGCCTTCAACCCTTCTCCGATGAGTTCTATTGTCCGTCCCACCGAGTCGGGCGCCGCGGGCAGGATGAACGGCTCACCGCCGACCCGCCGGACCTGGGCGGCAAGCGACCAGACGTTTGAGTCGCGAATCTGATGCGGCAAGGGCTGCGCGCCGGCGCCCAGAATCTCGTCGCCGGTGGTGAGAATCGCCACGCGCGGACGCCGGTAGACGGCCACGTTCGAGATGCCTACCGTCGCCAGCAGGGCCACTTCCGGAAATCCGATGGCCTGGCCCGTGCGCAGGACTTCGTCGCTTTTCAACGCATCGCAGCCGCGCGGACTGATATTGACGCCGGGCGAAAGACGATGCTCGATGGAGACCTGGTCGCCCTTCACGTGCACGTGTTCAACCATGACTACGGCGTCGGCCCCGTCCGGCACGGGAGCGCCAGTCATGATCTCGACCGCCTGGCCGGCTTGGACTTCGCCCTCAAAGCGTGCTCCGGCCCGAACCTCGCTGATCACCGTGAACGTTCCCGGCGCGTCGGCGGCCCGCACGGCGAAGCCATCGCGCACAGAGCGGTCCAGCGGCGGGTAGTCGCGGTCGGCGTACACGGGCTCGGCAAGCACGCGTCCGTCGGCGTCCGCCAGATCGACGAATTCGATCCGCGGCGGCACCCGTCCTTTCCCGACGGCGTCGAGGATGATGGAGCGAGCTTCGGAGAAGGGAAGCGCCTGCGGCATCAGTTGGGATTCTAGCAAGACAGGTCGACGAAGATTCTCACGGAACTCCGCTTCTACCTGCCCGGACTTTTCGCCGCGGTTGTCAGCCCGTCGCCAATCTGCGCGAATCCGGGTATGGTGACCGGGAGCTTGCCGCTGATTCCAATCTCGCCGGTGACGGCTCGCACGGCCGCCACCTCGCTCGGCTGCGTCGTGCTGAAGGTGGCGAGGTAGGCCGTCACCTTGGGGAAAACGCGCAGCAGATACGGGTTGCCGAGTGCGATGAAGACGACCGGCTTACCAGTCGCGATCAGTTTGTCGACGAAGGCCGGGTAGTTGCCCGGCAGGCCCACCGTGCCGGAGTATGCGGCGACCAGCACGTAGGCGGAAACCACCACGGTGTCGCAGTTTGACTGGGCTTTGGCGGCCAGTTCATCGAACTCGGAAGTGGGCAGCATCGGGTCGAGCAGCGTGACCTGGGCGCCCTTGGCGGAGCGGCGGGCGGCCTCCGCCAGATCCCGGCCCTGCGTCGAGAAGCGTCCGCCGCTGAGAACGAACCAGCAGGCGCGCTCCGGGTTCGCCAGCGGCAGAATGTTGTTCTCGTTACGGACCAGCGTGACCGCCTTCTCCGCCACTTTCCTGGCGAGTTCCTCGTCTTCGGGCGTATCGAGCGAGTCGGGGACCTCCTCCACATCGGTGAGCCGCTTCTTCTGCAGGCCCAGCCGGGCCTTGACCGTGAGCAGCTTCAGCACGCTCTCGTCGATCCGCGCCTTGGTGAGACGCCCGTCCTTGACTGCCGCGACGACTGCGCGCATGGCCTCTTTCGGATCGCTGGGCAGCAGCAGCAAGTCGACGCCTGCTTCCAGCGCGCGCACCGCGGTCTCGCCCGGTCCATACAGTTTCGTGACACCTTGCATGTCGAGCGCGTCGGTGCAGATGAGCCCCTTGAAACCCAGTTCATCCCGCAGCAGCCCCGTAAGAACGTTCCTGGACACAGTCGCGGGCTTGTCTTCCGGTTCCAGCGCCGGGACGGCCAGGTGGCCTGTCATGACGGAATCGACGCCGGCCTCGATCGCCGCCTTGAAGGGCACCAGTTCCACCTGCTCCAGCCGCTCGCGCGAGGCGTTGACACGAGCCAGATTCATATGCGTGTCCGTGTCGGTGTCGCCATGGCCGGGGAAGTGCTTGGCCGTCACGAGCACGAAATTGGCGGGGTCGGAATGCGCGCCCTCGATGAAGGCCTTCACATTCGCGGCGACGGCCTGCGGGTTCTCGCCGAAGGAGCGGATGTTGATGATCGGGTTGTCGGGATTGTTGTTGACGTCGGAGTCGGGCGCGAAGATCCACTGAATGCCCATCGCGCGGGCCTCGCGCGCCGTGGCCGCGCCCAGTGCGCGCGTCAGTTCCAGGTCGTTCGCTGCCCCGAAGGCCATCATGTAAGGGAACGGCGTGGTGCGCACCATGCGCATCGAGGCGCCATGCTCGAAATCGGCGCCGACGATCAGCGGCGTCTTCGCCAGGCGTTGCATGCGGTTGAGGAACGCCGCGGTGGCATGCGGCTCGGCGCGCTGCACGGCGCCGTCTCGCACCCGGTTCAGCACGATCAGCCCGCCCACCTTCAGATCGACCACCTGCGAGCGGAACTCGCGATACTCGCGCGAGCGCACGCTGGGCGAATCGCCATAGCACGCCGTCATGACGAGTTGCGCGACGCGGTCGCGCAGCGTCATCTTTGCCATCCAGCGGCGCGCTTGCGCGGCCGCATTGCGCTCTTTGGCGGATGCGGCGTGAGCGCTCTTGGAGGACGCGGATGGACTGGCCGGCGCCTGGCGCGGCTGCTTCTTAGACGAAGCAGCAACAGACGCGGAGCACAGCTCCGGCAGAGTCACGAGGAGCATTGCCCCGAGGCCCATCCAGGCCGTGAGGCGGGAACGATTCACCATAGCTTTCAGGCTAGCAAGCGAGGCGTCGTCGCTGGACGACGCTTGAAACGGTTTCACATTTCTGTGAACCACGGCTCCGTCGCCAGCGGGAGGCTGCGGAGCAGGTTCCGGAGTGGCGATCCATCGTCCCCTATCCCCGAAACTTCCCCGATGCGGACCTCTGGCCCGGCCGCCATTCTCGCCATTTTCCAATTTCCGAATACGTCATCCAGGACTTATCCGTTCCCTGATCGGTTACGAGAGCCGCCGGCTAGCGGGTCAACCGGCTCTCCCAGACGCGGGATAGCAGTTCTTTGAGCTCAGCGAAATGCTTGGACCCAAGCTCAGCGCTCCATTCGTGCTCGATGTCGCGGAGTATGTCGTGGATCTTTGAGTATGCCTCGTGTCCGCGTTTGGTAAAGCGGATCATCCGCGTGCGGCCCTCGTCCGATGCATGGGACCGGACGATATAGCCGAGACTTTCGAGGCTCCGGAGTAGCTGGTTCATGGCCTGCTTGCTCATGCAGGCACGCTCGGCGAGAGTGCCTGGGCGAACCCCATCCGGACCCGGAAACTGGAGCACCGCGATATGTGGCAAGCGCAACTCGTCAAAGCCGGCGGCATTGAGTTCCCTGATGATACGACGATGGATTGCCTGAGCCGGAACGCGCAGCAGTGCGCCGATGAGCATGTCCCCTGTTTTGACTGGTGAACTTTTTGGCGAGGAAGGTATTGACATTGAGAGTAAACTCCGTTTACTATCGCGCTATGGTAAACAAAGTTTACTGCATGAGACCTATATGACACAACAGGCCATCGACCTCCACGTCAATCCTTCCGACGAGACCATCCGTGTCGGGCCGCTCACAGTGCGCTTCCTGCTCACCGGGGACAACTCGCACGGCAGCATCACGGCTTTTGAGCTCATTGTCCCGGGTGCGCAGCGCCTGCCGGCGCCAGCGCATAGCCACGACCATTACGAGGAGACGATCTACGGTATCGACGGCGTGTTGACCTGGACTGTCGACGGAAAGCAATTCGACGTCGGGCCAGGGCAGGCGCTATGCATTCCGCGAGGCGCTATTCACCGGTTCGACAATAACGGAATCCAGGACGTGAAGGCGCTCTGCGTGATCACGCCAGCCGCGATAGGTCCGCAGTATTTCCGCGAGGCTGCCGAGGTGATCAACGCGGCGGCCGGTGGTCCGCCGGACCGAGCAAGGATGGCGAAGGTCATGCGCCGCCATGGTCTCACGCCGGCTCCGGCTCCGGCGTAGCGCCTAGGGACGCCCCAGAGCAAGCGGTCGCCACCACCGCCGATGCTGAACCAGGCAAACCCCTGACGCTCACACTCCCGATAGGGGAAGGACTTTGCATTAACATTCAGATTGGAAACGCGTCGGGAGGATAGGGGACGGTTGGTCGGCAAACCGGAATTTAGCCCGAAACGGCGTCCGAGGAATTTGTGCTGCTACTTGACCGTGTCACGCTCTAGACGAACAGGTGGACCCTTCCAACCCGCAGGCGGATGCCGGCCAAGAACGGCGCTTCCCGTAAACCTAGCCGATCAGCTCGCAGTCGTGTAGGAGCCTACTCGCACTGGAAAGGAAATCCGCCATTTACTCAGCTTGTGCGTAAATTCGTCCGGCGTCGCTGATCCGAACCGAAGCCTCAACTCGCCATCTGCGCCGGCCCGAGCAACTGGTTCTCGAAGCTATAGTCGATCTCCGGCTTGGAGTGGTGCCGCAGGTACCATTTGTAGGTTTCCTTCAGCCCTTCGTCGAAGGTGCAGGGTTTGAACCCCAGCACGCGCTGCGCCTTGTTCACCAGCAGCGTGATCGGCGGCAAGTCGAAGTACATCCCGAAATAGAGGTGCGGCCCCATGGGATGGCCGCCCGTGCGCAGAATCCGCTCGCGCGGGATGCGCACGACTTTCGACTCCTTACCCGCCGCGGCGGCTAAAGCGTCGATCACCTCGGCCTGCGTCATCGCGCGAGGGTTTCCGATATTGAAAGCGTGCCCGACAGCGGCCGGCGTATCGAGGGCCTTCACCATGGCCGCCACCAGGTCCTTCACGTACAGGAACTGCATCAGACGGCGCCCGTCTCCGGGCAGAATCAGCGCGCGTTTGTCGCGCAGACGGTCCCAGAAGAACTGCTCGCGGTAAAACGGATTGCCCGGTCCGTAGATGAACGGCGGGCGCAGGGTCACGGCTTGCAGGCCGTAGCGTTGATGCAGCCTGAACAGGGCCCGCTCGCTTTGCGCCTTTTGGCGCGCATAGCGGTCCGGCCAGTCGTCGGCGGCGAGCGCGTCGCCCTCGTGATGATTCAGCCCGTCGCCATAGGCGGCGACGCTCGACATGAAGACGTAGCGCGACACCTGGCCGCACACGAGCTTGCCCAGCTCTTCCACCACCGCGGCCGGCGTGCCTCGCTCCCAGTCGTACGCGTTATCGAAAACCGCGTCGACTTTCCGGCCTGCCAGCGCACGCCTCACCTGATCGAGGTCGTTGCGGTCGGCCTGCAGATTCTCCACCTTCTTGCCGAATTCGTGTTCGGCTTTCCGGTGCAGGATCGTCACCTCGTGTCCCAACTTGGCGAGTTGGGCTACGAGGTGACGTCCGATGAAAGTTGTCCCGCCGATTACGAGGATTCGCATCCTCTTGTTTTCGTCCTCCCTGGCATTGGACCGCGCGCTCCCGTCTTTGATGGAGACGGGGCGTTCTCGCGGCTCAATCGTAGTATTCAAGGCCCAGGTGCGTGATGAGGTCTTCGCCCTGCATCCAGCGCAGCGTGTTCTTCAGCTTCATCAATTGGATGAAGATGTCGTGCTCGGGATAGAGCCCGGGCGCCGTCATGGGGCCCTTGAAGTAGAAGCTCAGCCACTCCTGGATGCCCTTCATGCCGGCGCGCTGCGCCAGATCCATGAACAGCACCAGGTCGAGCGCCAGCGGCGCGGCCAGAATCGAGTCGCGGCACAGGAAGTCGATCTTGATCTGCATCGGATAGCCGAGCCAGCCGAAGATATCGATATTGTCCCAGCCTTCCTTGTCGTCCCCGCGCGGCGGGTAGTAATTGATGCGCACCGCGTGATAGAGCTTCGAGTAAAGGTCGGGGTAAAGTTCCGGCTGCAGAATGTGGTCGAGCACCGAGAGCTTCGTCTCTTCCTTGCTCTTGAAACTGCCGGGGTCTTCCAGCACTTCACCGTCGCGGTTGCCCAGGATGTTGGTCGAGAACCAGCCGTGGATGCCCAGCATGCGAGCCTTCAGGCCAGGCGCGATGAGCGTCTTCATAAACGTCTGCCCGGTCTTGAAGTCCTTGCCGCAGATCGGCAGGTTGTTATCGCGAGCCAGGTCGCGCAGGACCTGCGTGTCGGTGGTCAGATTTGGCGCGCCGTTAATGTAGGGCACACCGGACTTTAAGGCCGCGTATGCGTAAATCTGGCTGGGAGCGATTTCGGGGTCATCGTTCCGCAGGCCCGCTTCGAATGCCGCCAGCGACTCATGAACGGCTGACGGCCGGTGGAACACTTCGGTGGAACCGCACCAGATCATGACCAGGCGGGAACAGCCGTTGTCCTTTTTGAACTTGGCGATGTCGGCGATCAGCGCCTGCGCCTTGTCCATCTTGGTGCCGGTGGTGTGCTTGTTCGGGCCGTCGATGTTGCGGATGTATTCGTGGTCGAAGACCGCCTTCATCGGCTTGATGGCCTGCAGCGGCTCTTTCACCTGCTCCAGAAGGTCGGACTTCAGGACTTTTGCGTTCACGGCCGCTTCATACGCGGTGTCTTCGTAAATGTCCCAACCGCCGAAGACGAGATCTTCGAGCTTGGCGAGGTCCACGAAATCTTTGATATAGGGGCTGCGGCCGTCGGTCCGCTTTCCCAGACGGATGGTCGCAAGCTGGGTCAGCGAGCCGATCGGCAGCGCCAGTCCACGCTTGACGGCCTCGACGCCCGCGATGAAAGTCGTCGAAACGGCGCCGATTCCTGGAATGAGAACGCCGAGCTTACCTTCAGCCGGGGCGATTTTGATAGGGGATTGAGATGGCAAAACTTGTACTCCTCGCCGGTCTCGCATGGGCCGGGAACACGTAACTCCAATTGGTATCCTATCAACTAGATGCAGGTACGTGCGACAACCGCCATCCCGACCGTGGTAGCCGACGACGAAGCGCCGGCCCTGGATGAACTGGTATTTCTGCTTCGCGAATTCCCTGAAATCGACGTCGTGGCTACCGCCCGCAACGGTTTGGAAGCCGTCGAGGCGATCGAGCAGCATGAGCCCGACCTGGTCTTTCTCGACGTTCAGATGCCCGGCCTCGACGGTCTCGGCGTCATCAACAAACTCCGGGTCGACAGGGCACCGATGCCCTCATTCGTGCTCTGTACGGCTTACGACCAGTACGCGCTGGAGGCCTTTCGCCTGGAAGTGCTCGATTACCTGCTGAAGCCGGTGGATCGCGACCGGCTCGGACTGACAGTCGAGCGCGCCTGCCGCCAGATGCTCGACCCGGAGCCGCACCTGGCCGCCGCTCCGGCCGGTCCCGCGCGCAGCAAGATCGTCGTCAAGGCGGGCGGCCACAACCTGATTGTCGATGTCGCCGACCTGATCTACGCCACCATCGACGACGGGCTGATCACCGTGGTGACCACCTCGCTCGAGGGCCAGACCAGCTTCAAAACGATTGAGGAACTACAGGCCAATCTCGACCCGGCCGTCTTCTGGCGCACGCATCGCAGCTACCTGGTGAACATCAACCACATTAAAGAGGTCATCGCCTGGTTCAAGTCCAGCTACCAGCTCCGGATGGATGACAAGAAGGGCTCCGAGATCCCCGTCAGCCGGGTCCAGACCCGCCGCCTGCGGGAACTCTTCCGCCTGTAGTTGTGGCGCGGCTCTCCAAAACCGGGCGAGGCCTCCAGGCCCTGCTCTTGAATTTAGACCTGGAGCTGGGCTCAAGAAGATGTAAACGATTCGGAACACTCCCGCCTGCCGGATCGTAATTCCCGACAGCATGCATATCGAACGGGTTCGCGAACGGACTGCTCAGGGCTGGCAGGGGGTGAAGCGCGCTTTCCGGACGGCGCGCTCCTGGTGCGGGCGGCAATGGACCCTGATCCGCCCCGGGCCGGAGGTCCGCCGCGCTTCCATCATCGGCGCGACGATCCTGACGGTCGTCTGGGCGGCCTACATCGGGACGCAGATTCGCTTCGGATTTGGACCTTGGATCGACGCGCTGATCTGCATGGTCATCGGCGCAATCCTGCTGTTCCTCTCGGCGGGCCTCTTATGGCTCGTGCTCTGGCTGCTCGGCAAGCCGCCGCGCTGGCCGGCCTCATTGATTGCCGCAGCCGCGGGCGTTACCGGATTCATGTGGCCGAACTCTCCCTGGTCCGGCATCATCCTGGCGGTCGCCGCCGCTTCACTAGTATCGGTTCTGGCCTCGCTCGCGTTCGGCGGTTTCAGTCGCATGGCTCGCCAGCGACAGGTGATCACTTTGGTCTTGCTCGTGCTGCTGCTCGGTTTTGCGGGCACGACGATCTGGCTGCTCACCTGGCGCGGGTTTGAAAAGGACATGGCGGACGCTCCGCTGTCGAAACAGCCCAAGGTGGCGGCCCTGACGCTGAGCGACCCCTCGCGGCCCGGACCGTTCAAGGTGCTCAGCCTCACCTACGGGCCTGGGACGGACCGGCGCCGGCCGGAGTTCGAACGCAGGGCCAAAGGCTCCGGCGTCGCACTCAGGTCGCGCTCCGTGGACGGGTCGAAGGTGTTCAAGGGACCGGAGAGCTGGCATGCCAAACTTTATGAGTGGTACTGGGGCTTCGACAGCAAGAAGCTGCCGCTCAACGCGCGGGTCTGGTACCCGGATGGAGCCGGTCCGTTCCCGCTGGTGCTGATCGTCCACGGCAATCACCTCGCGCAGGACTTCTCCGATCCCGGCTACGAGTACCTGGGGAAGCTGCTGGCCAGCCGCGGTTACATCCTGGCCTCCGTGGACGAGAACTTCATCAACAGCAGTTGGACCGACGGCCTGGACCTGAAGGAGACCGCGGCGCGCGGCTGGCTGCTGCTCGAACACCTGAAGCTCTTCCGCGAATGGAACTCCACCAAAGGCAACCTCTTTGAAGGCAAAGTGGATCTCGACAGAATCGCTCTGATGGGCCACTCGCGCGGCGGCGAGGCTGCGGCGACGGCGGCGGCGTTCAACCACCTGCCCGCGTTCCCTGGCGATGCGACGCAGAAGTTCGACTACAACTTCAACATCCGCGCGGTGATCGCGATCGCTCCGGCCGACGGCCAGTACAAGCCCGCCGGCGTGGACCGGCCGTTGAAGGACGTGAACTATTTCGTGATTCAGGGCGGTTACGACGGCGACGTAAGCGCATTCGCCGGGAGCCGCCAGTACAACCGCACCACCTTCAGCGACTCCTTCCCCGGCTTCAAGGCGGAGCTGTGGATCTACCGCGCCAATCACGGCCAATTCAACACCGTGTGGGGCGATGACGACAACGGACCGCCCGGCGGTTGGTTTCTGAACAAGAAGCCGCTGCTCAGCGGCGACCAGCAGCGCCAGATCGCCAAGGTTTATTTCTCGGCATTCCTCGAAGCGACGCTCAAAGGTCGCGACGAATACCGGGAGCTGTTCCGCGACTATCGCAGCGGCGCCAACTGGCTGCCCGACACGACCTACGTGAACCGCTACGCCGACGCAAAACGCAAGATCGTCGCCGGCTTCGACGAGGACTTTGACGTCGAGACCGCGACGCTCCCCGGCGCTCGCATCCATGGCGACAAGCTCGCGGTGTGGAAAGAGCAACGGACCGAGCTGCGTTGGGACAACCGCGGCGACAATGCGGTCTATCTCGGATGGCGCGAACCGGCCGCCACGTATGCGGTAACGCTGGGCGATGAGTTTTCCAAAACTCTGACGCCGGACTCGACGCTCTGTTTCGAACTGGCCGATACCAATGACAATCCACCCGAACCGGACGCGGACAAGAACAAGAAGGAAGGCTCAAAGTCCAAGGACATTGGGAAGGACGCGAAAAAAGACGCCAAGAAGAAGGACGGCAAGAAGGACGATGACAAGAAGCGCAAGCAACCGCTCGACCTTACCGTTGAGCTCGTGACGCTGGACGGGAAAACGGCGCGCCTGCCGCTGTCCTCCATCGGCCCGCTCTACAAGCCTTTCCACGTGGAGTACGTCAAGTTCAAGCAGCTCGGCTTCGGCCGCGGCGACAAGGATACTGAAGCCGTGCTGCAGCGCTACGCGGTTCCGCTAAAGAACTTCCCGGGTCTTGCTTCGGCCCGGATCCGCGAAATCCGCTTTCGTTTCGACCGCTCGAAAGAGGGAGTCATCGTCGTGGACAACATCGCCTTCGAACCGGGCCGCTGAGTTAGCCAATAGATCGGTGCACTGGCGCAAGGGACCGCGCTCTTCGTCCGCGGTTGCGTGCCCGGCCGTGTGGTCAATCGTGCCGCATGCGTCTTTGTGTTGGCTTGCGCCAGCGCAACCTTACTCGTCGCGCCGGAAGACATCGCTGTTCGTGCCGGGTGAACATGCCGCACATCCGCCCGAATAGCGGCTGAAGCGCCCTGGGAACGCCGATCTCCAGATCGGCACCGATTGCCGCGCGAGCGGCAACGTTTGGAAGTGACTTGCGACGGTCATTACCGGACGCCACCGCTTCCTTACGGTCGCGCCTCCGTTCCGTAGTATCGTCAGAGCACCGCGAGAAGGTGCAGAATAAATCGGGTACGCCTGCGCGGGAGAGTGCTTCCCGCCAGTGTCCGGCCGGGAGTGATAGCTTAGACGTTCTGCGGTCCCGGCCACGCGGCGGACCTCTGCCGGAACGCGACGGGCGCCTGATTGAGAATCGCTCTCTTGCCGCCCGTTCGCTGCGGGTGACGGGGAGCGAGACTCGCCATCCGAGCTTGTAGAACCGGTGCGGGAACACTGAAAATTGTCCCGTGTGAGGATAGTCACGAAATGGTCTCACTGAGCCTGGAATGTCGCGAAGCGGAGTCCGAACTTCTCTCGGCCGAGCTTTGGGATTACGGGGCGACCGGCATCCAGGAGGAAGATCTGCCCGGCGGACGCGTGCGGCTGCGTGCCTGGTTTGACTCGGGCGAGAACCTCGTCGCCCGTTTTTCCACGTTCATGCCGCTGGTGCGGCCGGAAGAACCGGTGGATTGGGAGGAAGTGACCCGCCAGGCATGGCAGCCGGTCGAAGTCGGTTCCCGTTTCTACCTCGCCCCGGAATGGGACGAATCCGACACGCCGAAGGGCCGGGTGCGGCTCACGGTACATCCCGGAATGGCGCTCGGTACCGGCGACCATCCCGCCACGCGCCTGGCGCTAATCGCCCTGGAAAAGCACTTGCGCGAGGGGGAACGGATTCTCGACGTCGGCACGGGTACGGGGATCCTTTTGGCTGGAGCCTATCTGCTTGGCGCAAGAGGCGCGGGTTGCGATATCGAGTTTGAGAGCGCGCGAACGGCCCGGCACAACCTGATCCAGGATGCGCATCCGCCGCGCGTCTTCGCGGGCTCCTTGCGCGCCGTCGCTTCCGGCTGCGCGGACGTGGTCGTGGCCAACATCAATGCGGTCACGCACCAGGCTCTCGCCGCGGAGTATGCGCGCGTGGCGCGCCGCCTGGTCATCCTGGCGGGCTTCCCGGAGCGGCATGCGGCGGGTGTCGAACAGGCGCTTTGGGATCAAGGCTGGCATCCGGCCGACCGGTTGACCGATCGCGAGTGGGTCTGCCTGGCGTTTTCCCAGGCGGCCGACTCCCCGCTGTACTGACCCCTGGCTACCGGTTCTAGGCCACCAGTTCGGCCAGCGCGGGCAGCAGCAACTCGCGGCAGCGGACGACGTCGCCAGTGACGAAGACGGCGGGCGCCTGCACTTCGACGCGGCCCGCGGCCACCAGATTGAGATTACTCAGCACCACGCGTTCGCGCGGCGTGGAGCCGTTTTCGATGAACGCCACGGGCTCCGCGCCCCGGCGTCCGGCGGCGATCAGCGCGGCGGCAATAGCGGCGCGGTTCCGTACGCCCATCAGAATGATCAGCGTGTCGACGGCGGCATAGCGCGGCCAGAAATCGGGATCGTCCGCCGCCCGGTGGCCCGTGACCACGGCGAATCCGGAGGCGAACCCGCGGCAGGTCGGAGGGATGCCCTGCAACGCGGCAACCGAGAGCGAAGAACTGACGCCCGGCACGGCTTCCACTGCAAACCCGCGCGCCGCGAGCCACGCCCACTCCTCCGCGCCCCGTCCGAAGACGAACGGATCCCCCGATTTCAGGCGGACCACCAGCGAGTGGCGCCGGGCGCAGTCTTCCAGGAGTCCGTAAATCAGCGGCTGGACACTGTCCTGCTGGCCCTCTTCCTTGCCTACGTCGATGACTTCCGCTCCGGGCCGGATCAGCGCCAGAATCTCGGGTGAAACGAGGCGATCGTGCAGGACCGCGTCCGCCTGCGACAGCAGACGCGCGGCGCGCACCGTGAGCAGCTCAGGGTCGCCCGGACCGGCGCCCACCAGGCAGATTTTCGCGCTCACAGGCCGGCCTCCGTCGTTTGGCCGGCGGAGGAAGCCGCCGCCTCCGAACCCAATTCCTCATCGAGAATGCGTCCAATCGTGCGTTCGGCTTCGTCCTGGCGACTCTCTCGCAGCAGATCGAGCGCCGGGCTGTCCACGACGCGATACCAGATGCGCCGCCGGTCGCCGAAACCGAGGCCGGACGAACGAATCCGGACGCGAACGGCGGTCGCCAGGCGCAGGAACTCAGCATATTCCGGCCCGATCCAGGCCGCGATTCTCTCCTTCAAGCGAACCGCCAGCGCCGGGCACTGCCCCGAAGTGGACAACGCTACGACGAGCGCGCCCTGCCTGTGAACGGCCGGAAAGTAGAATCCGCAATTGGGCGGGTCGTCCAAAGCGTTGAAAAGAATACCCCGCTGCCGTGCTTCCTCGAACAACATACGGTTGAGCGCGGAGTCCCTCAAGGTGCAGACAGCCAGAAATGCCCCATCCAGATCGGCGGGACGCGGGGCTTCCGTGACCCGCCGGACCACGGCGCCGGCGGCCTGCAACTCGGCGATCTTCTCATCGGCCATCGGTCCCGAGCCAAAAACGGCGCACGACCGGCCGGTCAGATTGAGGAATACCGGGAAGGGATGCTGCATCGGATCGGCCTGCGTGATAACCAGAATACCGCAATCCAAGAATTCCCATCAACATACTCTGGTTCGAAGGGAGGCGAGCGGTAGGACCGAGCGCTCTGCCACGCACAGCTTGGTAGTCTCCTGATGGAGCGCTGCAAGCCGATTGAGAAGGGGTTCACCCTGCTCGTGCTGGGCTCGCGCGTATACTACAACATCTTTCAAAGAATATCAATTGATTATCGCCGTTCGTTCGTTGATACTGAACTTGGGGAGCAGGCAGCAATGGCGATTAGATTCACCTTCAGTTTCGCTAAGGCGAAGGCCGCGTTGCTTCACTTGGCCCAAAAAAATCTGACCGGGTTTTCCAAGGGGAAGGCATGCAAGCTGCTTTTCTTGTCAGACAAGCGCCACCTTGTTCAGTACGGGCGACCCATCACTGGCGATTGGTATGTGGCAATGGATCACGGTCCGGTTCCCTCAAGCATTCTGGATCTTCTTGACGCTGCGCAATCGGGAGTCATCAAGACAGAGCGAGAGGCTGAGATCGCGGCGTGCATTCGTTTTGATCGATCCTTCGAGTACCCGCCGATTCACGCCTTGGAGCCCCCCGACCTGGACGATCTCTCTGAATCCGACATTGAGTCGCTTGACGCCATCGTGCAAGAGCATGGGCACAAATCATTCACAGAGCTCCGCAACTTGACGCACGGCATGCCGGCCTATGAAAAGGCATGGTCGGGTCGGTCGGGAGCAAGCGCGCCGATGAGCTTTGAACTGTTTTTCGAGGAAGATGAGGACGCCGTCGCCGGGGTCGTCGAGGAAGTGATTGAAAACGGCGAGATCAGGAAGGTATTCCCTGAACCAGCATGGTTTTGATCCAGCTCAGCTGGACAGGTTTTCGGTTATTCGAATCCCCTTTGATTTTCGAAATGGCAAAGCTCCAGAACCAAAGAGGTTTGTTGTACTTGGTCATTCCCAGACGCACAACGCTTGCGTTTGCGCTAAGGCTACCTCGAAGAACATCGAAGGCTACCATTCAGACCCAAAAATGGCATTGCTGGCCGTGCTCTGCGAGCCCGGGGATTGCGAGTGTTTCGAGAAGGCTACCGCAATTCAGTTAACGAATTTGTTTCCCATCCTTTATGCTCACTTGACTTCGTACCATAGGCAGGGAGCATTAGAGGTTCTTGGCACCCTTGACGGATCATTCCCCGAGAGGATAAAGGCTGCGATATGTGAATGTCCCACGATCGAAAAGAAGAAGAAGCTGACGCTTCTCGCATTGATTGAGGGCCAGAGAGTTTAGGACAGTAGTCACAGCTTGTCCCGGGCAAGACGATCAGTGTAGCCTGAAACGGGTGAAACGGACTCTGCGGAGGCGCGAAAGACATTGAGCCTCCGGGAGGAAATCGCGCTGGCTCCCGACACCAGGACTCGATTGAAGTATTGGACTCCCCGCAGAATTCAGAGCTGGATCTTCTGGGCTCTGGCCGTGCTCTACGTCGCGGCGAGAGTGTGGCATCTGGCCGCCATCTGCCTGGACGGAGACGAGATCTTCAGCGTCACGATCGCGCGCGGCGATTGGGCGGCGTTGACCGCGGACGCGGCCCGGGATTCGGTCCATCCGCCGACGTTTTACTACCTGTTGAAGCTGTGGGTGAGCCTCGGCGGCGATTCGCTGCTCTGGCTGCGCGCGCTGCCGGCGCTGATTTCGGTGCTGTCGCTCGCACCGCTGGTGCTGCTGTGCCTGGAGTTGCGGCTGCGCCGCGTTGAGATCAGCTGCGCCATCGGCATCGCCGCAATCCATCCGCTGCTGGTCTATTACTCCCAGCACCTGCGCATGTACTGCCTGCTGCTGCTGTGCGCCAGCACGTCGCTCTGGCTGTTTCAGAGGCTGCTCAAGGCCAACGCGCACGATCTCGCCTTGCGCTTGTTAGCGCTGACGGCCGCCAACGTGGCTCTCGTCTACTCGCATTATTTCGGCTGGCTGGTGGTGGGCTGCGAAGGACTCTATATCCTGCTTTGGAGGCGCGACCGCTTCCGGCCCGTGGCGTGGTCCTCGGCAGCCGTCGCCGCCGCGTTTGGACCCTGGCTGTATGTGGTTGCGAAAGCTGCAATCGCGAAGGGCGGTCTGTCCTCCAACCTTGGTTGGATCCCGAAACCATCACTGGGCGACGTGGGCTGGGCTCTGGCCGAGTTCCTGGGCTTCGGCGACTTTCCCGAGACAATCCGTCCTATCGCGTGGACGATGCTTGCCGTGCTGGTGGCCATCGTTGCCGGAGCGGCCGTGTATCTGGCCCTGCGCGGGAAACGCGATTACAGTCACGCGACCGGCTTTTTGGCCCTCTTCGTGGCCGGCCCGGTGCTGGCCGCCTTCGTGGCGTCCGTGCTGATGAAGAATTCGATCTGGGGCCAGAGACATCTGATCTTCGTCGCGGAGCCGTTGCTGGTGCTCTGCGTGCTCCCCTACTTCCGTCTCCGCTTTCGCTCCATTCGCGCCGCCGGGATCCTGATGTGCGCCTTCTGGTCGTTTATGGCCATCCAGCACGAAATCGCCGTCGACGACAAGAAGACGCCGTACGACACGCTCGTCTTCCGGATGCTCTCGAGCGAAGAGCGGACCACCGGCCCCATTCGGTTGTATGCGCTCGACCGCTACGTCCACTACCCGTTCTGGTTCTACTCGGAAATTCTGAAAGCGGGGGAGGTTACGGGCATCGCTGTGCCTCTCACTCCGGCCAGCCGGCAAACGCTGAGCGCGGTGGCGCAGCGGCTGCAGATCACGCAAAACACGACGCTGGAGGAGGCCCGCGGGGCTCATTTCTGGGTCGCCTACAGCAGTAAATCGTGGTCCCGGGCGAGAACGCCGCAGCAGATTCTGGCCCTGCGGCATTGCCGTACCGGCACGACGCTGACAACCGGCGACCGCTTCCACACCGTCAACGCGATTCCTGTGTGGTGCGAGGACGCGGACGAACTGGCTCGCCAGTAGCCTTGCTGCCGGAATCTTGGGACGCCGATGCAACTGCCCGGTTCTCCGGAGCGGGGCTTGGAAGCCCCGCGCGGCTCTGGAGAGCCGCCCCACGTTGCCCGCGGTGGTGGCTCCGTTCAGAGCCTCGGCGAAGGGAACGCTCCGCGAGCGTCCTCAAACTGCACGGCCAGTTCGAGCAGCGTTTCCTCGCTCCATGGCAGTCCGGCGAATTGCACGCCGGCCGGCATTCCATCGCCGTCAAACGAAACCGGGACGCTCATCGAAGGCATTCCAAACAGGTTCCACGGCGACACCACCCGGATCGCATCCAGCAGCGAGATGTCGCCCTGCGGCGTGGGGAAGACGCGTTGACGGTGCGGGAACGCCGTCACTCCGAACGCCGGCAACAGCAGAACGGGCGTGTCGCGCATCCCCGCAAGCAACCTGGCCCGCAGCGCATCCCGCTCGCCGAGTTTGATGACCAGATCGAGCATCGACGGCGGAGCCTGTCCCTTGACGGTGTCGATCAACTCCAGGCCTGTCCAGTGGCAGCGATCTTCGCGGCCATCGATCAATGCGCGCAGCAGCACATTCAGCACCTCGACGAAGAAGTAACGCCACAATTCGTGAGAGCCGCGGAGCAGATCGAAATCGAAAGGCACGACCTCGATGCCCATGCCCCCCAGCAGCCTCGCCGCTGTGCGGACCGCGTCGCGCACGGCGGGCTGCACGGGCGTGTCTCCATATCGTTCGAGCAGGGCCACGCGGCGGGGCAGCCGCACCGCGCCGCTGCCATCGCTCAGTGGCAGCGGAACCGAAAACGGGTCGCCCGGATCGTCGCCGGCGAGAACCTGAAACAGAGCGCGCACGTCGGAGGCGGTGCGAGCCATGGGGCCAGCCACGCCCATGAAGCCGGTCGGGTGCGAACAGACGGGCCAGTGCCCGGCGATGGGGACCCGCCCCGGCGTGGGCTTCAGCCCGCAGATTCCGCAAAAGTGAGCAGGCTCGCGGATCGATCCGCCGCCGTCGCTTCCAATGCCGCCCGCGGAACAGAACGCCGCAATGGACGCGGCCTCGCCGCCGCTCGATCCGCCGCTGGTCCGCTCCAGATCCCAGGGGTTGTTCGTGCGGCCGATATAGGCGTTGTCCGTCTCGTAGTTCATCAGGAACTCAGGCGTGCTGGTCTTGCCGACGATGACGCCGCCGGCGTTCTTGAAGCGCGCCGCGGCCCAGGAGTCCGTTCGCGCGACCTCGTGCTCGCGCAAGAGACTGCCGGTGCGGGTGGCATGCCCCGCCAGATCGAAGCAGTCTTTCAAAGAGAGGGGCACGCCCAGCAGCGGAGGCAGCTGGCCGCCTTTCATCAATAGAGACTCAGCGGCGCGCGCCGAGACGAGCGCCTCCCCGGCACAGACTTCGATGAATGCGTTGATAGACGGGTTGACGCGCTCAATCTGGTCCAGGGAGGCCTGGACGACTTCTACGGGCGACAGTTCGCGGCGCCGGATGCGGGACGCGATCTCAACAAGGGATTGCCGGACAGGCATAGATTCAGCGTATCGGAGACGCGAGGCGTGAGAGAACAGTGGCGTCTGAGCGGCCTGGCATCCCGGCGTGCTCGCGAACCCTGTGGCGCCTGGGTCTTCGATTCAGGCTCGCCGGGGCCGGATGTCATCCAGTAGACTACTTGAACGTAGATCCCATGGCCAGACCAGTGAAGCCGTCCCGCTACGTCTCAAAACCGCTCGTTGACTCTGTGCTTTGTGTCACCGACTTCTCGCCGGCCAGCATGAACGCCTTCGCCCACGCGCTCACCCTGGCCATGAACACGCGCTGTCACTTCACGCTGCTGCAGGTGAGCAGGAGGGAAGGCGCGCCGAAGGAATGGTCGGGAATTCCGGGCGTGCGCGGACTTTTGGAACGCTGGGGTTATCTCGAACCCGGAACGCTGGAGTGTGCGATGTTTGAGCGGCTGCAACTCGACGTCACCAAGGTATTCAAGAGGAGCGGCGACACCTACGGCGCGGTTCGGGAGATTCTGGCCCAGAAACCGATCGACGTCGTGGTGTTGGCGGCCGGAGGCGCGGGAGGTTTCACGTCATTTGTCCGCCCCTCCGTGGCCGAAGCGGCTCCCGAGGACTGGCGCACGATGACGCTGGTCGTGCCGGCCAATGGGAACGGATTTGTCTCGCAGCAGACCGGATATCATACCTTGCGCAACATTGTGGTGCCGGTGAGTCAGGACCTTCATCCCGAGACGGCGGTGACTTACGCGATGAGGTTCGCGGTGTTCTCGCCGGAAAATGTCATCGACGTTCATCTGCTGCATGTGGGCGACCAGAGGCGTGCGCCCAAGGTGCAAGTCCCGGAGCGTCCCTATCTGAACTGGCGCACTGTGCACCGCACTGGCAACCCTGTGCTTCGAATCATCGAAACGGCCCGGGAAGTGGATGCCGACCTGATCGTCATGAGCACCCCTGGAAAACGCGGCTTCCTGGACAGCGTGCTGTTGACCGTGTCCGACCAGGTGGTGCGCCTCGCGCCATGCCCCGTGCTGGCCGTGCCGGTCTAGATTCATCGGCCGGGCCTGTGCCGCCGGCGTCACAGCGTTCAGTAGTCCGAGCAATGGGGCGGGTTCTCCAGAGTCCGCTCATCCATAGTCCGCGGCGCTGGAGCGCCGTCCCACTTCACCCGCGCAGGCGCGAGGCGATCTTCTCCTGAATGCCTTTCGAGTCGAAGCCGGCCGCGGCATAGATCTCACCGGGCCTTCCCGAGCGCTGGAAGCGGTCGATGCCGAAACAGCGCCGGTCGTAGTCCGAGCTCAGCAGGAACGGGTAGAGGAAGCCCTTCCACCCGTTGTGGAAGGCGATCGCGTCGCGGCGTTCTTCACCGGAGAGAACCGCGTCCGCCTTCGCCGGATCGTTCGCGCGCAGTTCCTCGAAGAGTTCCGGCGAAGTGACGGCAATGATCTTGATATCGGCGTCGCGCTCGAACTCGGGTACGGCGGCGAGAACGTTCGCGAGCACTTGCCCTCCGCAGACCGCAATAGCGAGTTTGCGTTTGCCGTTGTTCGCGTAAGGCTTGAAAACGTACGCCCCGTTGATGGCCTCGCGCGCGGGTGGAACGCCGTTGCCGCGCCGGAACACCGGCACGCCCGGCCGCACCACCGAGAAGGCCACCGGCTCGCCACGCGACGCGGCGTGGAAGAGCATCTCGATTGCCTCGTTGGCGTCCAAAGGCTTGTAGACCTTGATGCCGGGATAAGCCGAGTAGAGCGACATCCAGAACAGACCGTGATGCGTGGGGCCGTCCTCGCCGGTCTCCGGGCCATCGTGCGCTGCCAGCAGGATGAAGAATGCCTTCGCCACCGGGTTCACGTCGTTGTTGATGAGTCCCATGCGCACGGCGTTGGCCATCATGACGGAGAACACGCCATAGCTCGCGAAGGCCGTCATCGGACGGTATCCGCCCGGCAGCGTTTCGCCCGCCATGGCGACGCACATCATGGCCATGTTCTGTTCCGCGATGCCGAAGCGGATGCCGCGTCCTAGCGGATTCAGCCGGCTCATCAGTCCGTGAACCTGCTCGGCTTTGCCGGTCAGGATCGACTTGGAAAGGTCGCCCGCGCCGGTGTAGAAGAACGGCGTCTGCCGCATCATCCAGGCGAACCAGGCCTCAGTGGCTTTCCGCGTCGGGACGCTGCTGCCCTCTTCGAAGACCAGTTCCGGCGGCAGAACATCGGGGCGGCGGATAGTCGTGTAGTCGGCAAGCGCGCGATCCCCGAGCGCCTTGCTCATGGCTTCGACGAGCGCGGGTTCCGGCGCAATCAGCGCGCTGGCGGCTTGCAGCCGCGCGATGAGGTACCCGGCGCCGGCATCGCTCAACGCGTTCGCCACCACCCGGACATCCTCCCCGGAGTGGCCGGCCTCGGGGTTCACGGCAAAGCCGAGTGCGCTCATCAGCGCGAAGTACTCGGCGTGCGACAGCGGCGTGCCGTGCGAATCGGCCGTCCCCTCCAGCCGCCCGTAGTGCAGCCCCTTCACGGTATGGCAGAGCAGCACCACCGGCCGGCCGTTTCCGAAGCCCGCGGCGGCCAATCGATAGGCGTGGATCAATTCATTCACGTCCTGGCCGTTGACTTCAATCACGTTCCAGCCGAACGCCGTCCAGTGGCTCGCATAGGGCACCGGCAGCACTTCCGTGATGGGGCCGTCGATGCCGTAGTTGTTGTAGTCGAGCGCGACGATGACGTTCTCCATCCCGAGGCTGGAGGCAAGGTTTCGCGCCTCGTAGCTCATGCCCTCCTCGGTTTCGGCGTCGCCCGCAATCACAAACGCCCGCCCGGGCAACCCGCAGGAGCGTTGCAGCGCGGCCAGCCCGAGTCCGGTCGAGAAGCCATGGCCCGACGAGCCCGTGGATGCGTCTGCCAAGGCCAGTTCCGACTCGACATGCCCGCCCGGTCCGCCGTAGTGCCGGAAGCGCGGCAGGTCCTCCGGGTACACCACCTTGTCGCGCTCCGAATCTGGAAGCGCAACACCGCGGCGGCGCAGGCTCTCGTAGACCAGCGCCACCAGCGCGTGAAACAGCGGAGAGCAGTGTCCGGCGGACCAGACCAGGCGGTCCCGCCCCGGATGCTTCGGGCGTGTCGCGTCGAAACGAAAGACCCCGGAGGCGAGCAGCGCCAGAACCATCTCGGCCTTGGACGAAGAGCCGCCCGGATGGCCGGATTGCGCGCTGTCCACAGCGGTAAATAGCAGGCCGCGCACGATTCGCGCCAGTTCTGCGATCTTCTCATCGTCGATGCCTTCGATTGATGCGAGATCCGCGCCCCGCAGATCGAGATGCCAGCCGCCCTCCCCGGTGCGCTTTAAGCGCCCGGAGTCGCTCATATTGAGCAATTCAGGCATGCTCGCTTCCGGAGCTTCGAGGCTTCCGGATTCACGCACGTCCAGAGCGTCAGCTGCCATATTGGGACTCCTTATCCGCGACCATACCGCTCACAGCGCAGTCCGGCCGGGCTCAATGCGTACAATTCACCTCTTATTATCCGATGTCGGAGGGCCTCTTGCGAGATACCCCCTTTCCGTGATGGAAGCCGCGATCGTGAGGGAGTCGCCATGGCCGTGCGGGCCACAGGTGGGACTGGACGTGGCCCGAGCGTGGTGGGGCAGACTTCAGCCCGCAGAGCGGCTTCAGATGGTCTTTCTGGCGAGGCTTGCGAGGCTGAAGTCCTGCCGCACCACTCAGGCCGCAATCGCCCGGGAGCGGTGGATTTTGCCGGTCCCGGTCAGTAGGGTTTCTCGCCGATGAAGTTGCCGGGGGGCGTGTAATAGCACACCCAGAACTCACCGTTTCCCCCGTGGGCCACTCCGCAGCCAACTTCCTTGGTCTCTCGCCAGATGAGCTGTGTGAAGTGCCCGCAGACCGCTCCTCTGGCACAGCGGAAGTGGCGTTCATCGTAGTCCTTCGATTCCTCGGCCCATTTGCCGACGACGAAGGACGGACGCCGGGCTGCCCCGTAGCTGGCGAAGAGGTTCTGTCCCACCATCCGGCTGCGGTCGTGCACCAGTTCTCCGATCCGGGCCAGATGCTCAGCCCACTCCTGAGCTGTCACCGCCAGGCGCGGCGACCACCGCAGCGGAGCAATACCCCGCTGGCGGCGCACCTCGTTGTGGGCTCTCAGCAGCTCCTGAATCGAGGCCGAATCCAGCACGGCAGAGGAGGCGGCAGACGGCGAGGAACGCACACGCTGCGCGTTCAGAAGGCACAAGCCGCAGCTCAGCAAGGAAACGATTGCGATGCATCGAACGAGTAATTTCATGGCCGGAAACCGCTTTCTGCGCCACGCCCAGTAATAGCTTCAGGATCGCACGCCTGCGAATTCCCGAGGAGAGACGCCATCCGGTCAAGTTTGCGAAGCAGTGGGGTAGCGACGCTCCGCTACGATGATCACTTGCATGTCCTTCGCCAGGGCAACCGTCCTCATTGCCGTCTGACGTTTCTGGAGCAGCGGCAACAGGCGCTTGCGCGGTTTGGCCAGGAAGATCTGCGTCACACCGTTGCGGCGCGCAAAATCCACAAGCGTGGCCGCGTCGTCCTGCCCCTCCAGTACGCGCGTCTCGATGTGGAGTTTGCGCGCGAAATCGAGGTGGCTCTCGACCGCCACCCTTGTTGCCGTTGGCAGCGCCGATAGCGCGACGCAGGGCAGAACGCAGACCGCAAAACAATCGGCCTTCAGGTAATCGGCCACGCGGCGCCCACGGCGGATCAGCGCTGCGCTTGCGGGCGATTCAGTGACATGAATCAGGATCCGCTCCTGCTCTTCGGCGGCGCCGGGCGATGGGGAAACGGAGACGGTATGCGCCTGCGGGATTTCCGCATGGCGAACATCCACCTCGTGCGCTGTTTGCCGCAAGGCGAGTTCTCGCAGTGCGGCCAGCGTGGATTCCTTGAAGAAGTTATCCATGGCCCGCTGTGCTTTTTCGGCGCCGTAAACCGAGCCCCGCTGCAGGCGGTTGAGAAGCGCGCCCGGCGTGAGATCGACGAGCACCACCTCGCTCGCCTGCTTCATGACCCAGTCGGGGATCGTCTCGCGCACTTGAATGCCCGAGATCTCGCGTATCCGGTCGTTGAGGCTTTCGAGATGCTGGACATTCATGGTGGTGAGCACGTCGATGCCGGCGTCGAGGAGCACGGTAACGTCCTCCCAGCGCTTGGCCCGCAGCGAGCCGG
>Ga0315272_10000332_pt1 | contig 23495 bp, 23 predicted proteins | sample C3_middle_MG_FD_203918 | JGI IMG/M metagenome (GOLD analysis project Ga0315272, IMG submission 203918) | Sediment microbial communities from Yellowstone Lake, YNP, Wyoming, USA - C3_middle | ecosystem: Environmental > Aquatic > Freshwater > Lake > Sediment | place: USA: Wyoming | collected...
CAAACCTTCAAAAGTTATGGCAGATGGTAAATTAATCAATGGCTCCGGGAATCTCACAGCTGATAATTATACCTGGAAACCGATGAAAAACGGAGGAGTGCTGACTGTTAACAGGGTCAATGCAAGTGAGGTGGTCATAATGGAGTAAAACACGGAGCCCTGATTAAGGAAAAGGTTGCACTGTGCATGGTGCAAAGGTACAAAGGTGCGAGGGTACTTTGGTGCTAAGGTTACTGTTCACTTCTGACTTTTGACTTATGACTTTATAGACTTTACAGACTTTAGATACTTTCGCCTGCTTCAGAGATAAATTCAGTCTTTCTATTTAGACAATCAGGCACTTCATGGACTTCATTTTAATATGATTTAGCAGTTATTACCTTTGTATTTAGGTATGTTAACAAAAAATTATCGGGATCAATGAAACTGAAAAAAAACATAGCTACAAGTGAAGCTGGATTTATCTTCAATCCTGGAACAGGTGATTCATTCTCAGTGAATAATGTGGGTTCTGAGATTCTTTCGATGCTTAAGGAGAACAAGTCGATGGATGACGTCATAACCGGAATTTCAACGAAGTATGATGTCGATAAAAGTCAGCTTGAAAAGGATCTTGAAGATTTTTTTTCTCAGTTGTATGGCTATAACCTGCTTGAAAAGTAGTAAGTACTTACCGGGAAATTAACATAAATCACAGAAATGGATAAAACTCAGAGGATCGTTGTAGCAGTAACCGCTCTCAATGCTATTGACAGTCCGGGTCCGGGCATAGCAGTTATCCGTGCTATAAGGGAATGCAAAGATTTTGAGGTTAGGATCATTGGACTGGCTTATGAAGCGCTCGAGCCGGGTATTTATATGCACGACATCGTCGATAAGACTTATCAGATCCCTTATCCATCATCCGGTACTGATTCTCTGTTTGCAAGGATACTGCACATTAACAATATTGAGCATATTGATGTACTGATCCCGAATTTTGACGCTGAGCTTTTGAATTTTATACGGATAAGTGACGATCTCAAAAAAATAGGGATAAGCACCTTTCTCCCGCGGCGTGAGGAATTTGAAGCAAGGGATAAAGTGAATCTTGCGAAGTTTGGGAAGAAACATGAGTTTCACATTCCGGCTGACAAAGTGGTCTTCCAGGTTGGTGAATTAGCCAAAGCTGCAGTGGCAATCAGCTTCCCTCTTGTAATAAAGGGAAAATATTATGACGCGATAATATGCAATTCAATAGAAGAAGCAGAAAAAGCTTTTTATAAGCTTCAAGCTAAATGGGGTCTTCCGGTCATAATACAAAAATTCATTCCCGGAACTGAGTTTAACGTAGCGCTCCTGGGCGACGGAAAAGGAAATGCCGTCAGTATTGTTCCAATGAGGAAGCTTTATATAACCGATAAGGGCAAAGCCTGGGCGGGCATAACTATTGAGGATCCGGAACTTATTAAGCTTGCAGAAAAATTTGCAGCAGCCACTCGTTGGAGGGGAGGGTGTGAGCTCGAAATAATGATGTCATCTGATGGGATACCGTATATTATGGAAGTAAATCCACGATTTCCTGCGTGGATATATCTCTCTGCTGCAGCAGGACAGAATCAGCCGGCTGCACTGGTGAAACTTGCTATTGGACAGAAAGTTATGCCATACAGGAAATATGAAGCGGGTAAAGTTTTTGTCCGTTATTCATGGGATCTCATTATCGGAATTTCTGAATTTCAGGAGATTTCGGGCAAAGGAGAATTGTAGGAACATATTAACGGAAAATCTAAAACATGGAAAAACTAAAATATGAGCATCCTATCATAAGGAAAATGAGCACAGGATTCATGAATAAGTTCGGCTCACGATCGGAGCATGAGCCGGTTGTTCAGATTGAATCCAATGCTGTTGCGCAGCTAATCAAAAACTACGGCTCGCCTCTGTTTGTGCTTTCTGAAAAACAGATAAGGAGAAATTTTCAGAATGCTTCACGGATATTCAAAACACGTTATCCCAAAGTTCAGTTTGCCTGGTCATATAAGACAAACTATTTAAGTGCTGTATGCAATATTTTTCATCAGGAAGGTTCCTGGGCTGAAGTTGTTTCAGGGTTCGAATACTCGAAAGCAATTGCTAATGGGGTACCGGGAAATAAAATTATTTTCAATGGTCCCGATAAGTCGGATGAAGATCTTAAAACTGCAGCGGAGAACAATTCACTGATTCATATTGATCATCTCGATGAGTTATTTACTCTTATTGAATTGAGCGCGAAACATAAACTTAAGCCAAGGGTTGCAGTGAGAGTAAATATGGATACAGGCATTTATCCAAAATGGGACAGGTTTGGTTTCAACTTTGAAAACGGGCAGGCCTGGAGTGCTATTACCAGGATCATGAATGACAGAAATATAGAACTTGTTGGCCTTCACTGTCATATCGGAACTTTCATTCTGACCCCTGGTGCATACGCAATAGCAACAGCTAAGCTGTGTGAACTTGCCCATAATCTGAAAGCTAAATATGGTAAATCGCTCGAGTATCTCGATCTCGGAGGCGGTTTCCCATCCACCAATACACTGAAAGGCACTTATATGCCCGGATCGGACGCTATTCCGTCGATTGACCAGTTCGCTGATTCGATTACCTCGGTGATCCTTGATTCCGGCTTCAGGCACGATGAGCTGCCGCTACTTATTCTCGAGACCGGACGTGCGCTAATTGATGATGCGGGATACCTGTTGGGAACTGTGCTTACAAATAAAAGGCTTTCCGATGGAAGAAGAGCAACTATTTTTGATTTCGGCGTGAACCTGTTATTTACTTCGTTCTGGTACGATCACAGGATAAGCCCGGCAAGGGAGATGGGACCGCAAACAGAAGATATGTCAATCTATGGTCCGCTTTGCATGAACATTGATATGATCAGGGAGAGTGTAAATCTTCCGCTTCTTGAAAAAGGAGATCATGTTGTCGTCCACAAAGTCGGAGCTTATAATATGACCCAGTGGATGCAGTTTATTACACTCAGACCAAATGTTGTCATGATCGATCAGGAGAACAACGTTCATCTTGTGAGAAAGTCCGAAACACTCGGTCTGCTTCAGGGAAGCGAAGATCTTCCGGAGCATCTTAAGAATACTGGTTTTGAATAATTGATTGATTTATGAAGAGGCTTTATCGGACAATAAATGACAACATATTCCCGGCAGTTCTTAACAGCTATTCTGTTATATTCTTCTTTAACAGGAAATTACTGGGGCTTGTTTTACTGATAATTACATTTTTTAATTTCTGGGCCGGATTCAGCGGCCTGATATCTGTACTGGCAGTAGTGCTGATAGCCAACCAGATGGGTTTCGATAAAACAACACTGAAACAGGGAGTCTACAGCTTTAATGCTCTTCTGACCGGAATAGGACTTGGCACCTTTTTCGAACCCGGAGTTGTTTTTTTCGTCATATTATTATTTGCTGCCCTTTTCAGCCTCATTCTTTCTGTTGTTCTGAACGGATGGCTGAGCAAATATGGATTGCCATTCCTGAGTATCCCTTTTGTTATTTCAGTATGGCTTATATTATTGCCTTCGGTTCAGTTCACAAATCTGGGTCTGACTCAGAGGAACATATTTTGGATGAATGAATTGTACGCAATCGGGGGGAAACCGCTTCTGACTTTTTTCCAGATAATTGAATCTCTTCCTCTTAATAAAATAATAATTGTTTATCTGAGGTCGCTGGCGTCAATCTTTTTCCAGGATAATCTCGTTGCTGGGATCCTTATTGCTGTTGCCCTGTTGTTAAGTTCGAGAATCACTTTTCTCCTGTCCCTTACAGGCTTCGTTTCAGCATGGCTTTTCGCTCATTTTCTGGGAGCTGATATGGCAAGTTTCAGCTTTTATAATATTGGTGCAAACTATATACTGGTAGCAATTGCTGTAGGCGGATATTTTCTTATACCCTCAGGATACTCATTTTTATGGGCAGTGCTTCTTGTACCTTTGACATCCCTGGTATTGCTTTTCATGAGGAGACTTATCGGACCCGCAGGACTTCCTCTCTTTTCTCTGCCGTTCTCATTAATCACCATTATATTCATTTACTTCCTGATTTTAAGAGCAAAACCCGGGAAACTGGTGCTCACTCCTGTTCAGCATTTTTCACCTGAAATAAATCTTTATACGTATATCAACAATGCCGATAGGTTGTCAACAAGCAGGTATTTCCCTCTCCACCTTCCGGTTTGGGGAGAATGGACTGTAAGTCAAGGTTATTCAGGAAAATACACTCATAAGGGAGACTGGAGCAAGGCTATTGACCTTGTTATCACCGACGAATTGAACAACACTCATGGATTATCGTCGAATCAGTGTGAAAATTACTATTGCTACAATAAACCAGTCGTAGCTCCCGCCGATGGCTATATAGTCGATATTGTTGATAATATCGATGATAATGAGCCCGGGAAAGTAAATACAAACCAGAACTGGGGTAATACTATAACTATCAAACACCTGAATGACCTCCATACCCAGTTATGCCATCTTCGTGCCGGCTCATTCAAAGTTAAAAAAGGCGATTTTGTAAAGAGGGGAAATATAGTTGCGATATGCGGTAATTCGGGACGTTCACCCGAACCTCACCTTCATTTTCAGGCTCAGATAACTCCTTTGCACGGAGCCAAGACACTCGAATATCCTTTTTCCTACTATCTGCAGAAGTTAAATGGGAAAATGCAGCTGAAGTCTTTTTCAATTCCCTCTGAAGGTGATATTATTTCTAACCTTTCAACCGATCAGCTGCTGCTTTCAGCTTTTGATTTTGTGCCGGGATCAATACTGAAATTCAATTACAGGGAAGGAAAATCAAAAGAAAAATCTGCCAGCTGGGAAGTTTTTACTGATGCATGGAACAGCAGGTATTTTTATTGTTCTGAGACACATGCTGTAGCTTATTTCATTAATGACGGTACCATGTTTTATTTTACCGCCTTCTATGGTGATCAAGACTCTTTATTGTATTACTTCTACCTTACAGCATATAAAGTTCTTCTGGGGTATTATCCTAATATTGAGATTTCTGACAGTTTTCCTCTTCATATAATAAGGAAAAATAAAGTTTCATTATGGCTTCATGATCTTATTTCTCCCTTTTACAAATACATGGAGGCAAAGTATTCAATCAAACAGGTGTGGTCCGATACCTCGGTTAATCCATCTAAAATCAGGCTTTTGGCAAGTGTGAATATCTGTTCATTCAATAAAACCGTTACAGAGGGGACAGGCATTATTTCTCTCGATCAGGGCAGAATAAAAGATTTTTCTTTTGAATCATCAAAATCCAGTATATGGGCTCAAAGTTCAGATTTATTGTAACCACTCTTTCCTTTATTGCATTAACAGCTGCCGGTCAGAATAAGCCTGACTTCCAGTCGGTCGACAGCCTGACCTATAAATATTATCTTTCCAACGAGTGGGAGAAGCTTATCAAAGAAGGGAACAACGCTATTGACAATAACATAGATTACAAATACCTGCGTCAGCGAATTGGTTACGCTTACTACTCAAAGGGTAATTACATACAGGCAAAAAAGCACTTTGAGAAAGCTCTGGCCTTTGATAGTTTCAATGATTTTACACTCACATATCTCTATTATTCTTATCTCAGTCTTGGTGAGGATGAGTATGCTTCGCTTATTTCAGCTAAAATGTCAGACGAGCTTAGAAAACAGTTGAATATCAGATTTTTTAAGCCGATTGAGAGTGTCGATTTTGAATATAATTATAAGTTCGTCACAAGCAGTCTCCGGTCTGATCCGCAATATTTCCACATCGGTTTAAATACAATTCTTGGAGCAAGATTTTCTCTTTATCAGATGTTCGGACACTATAACCAGACCTACCTGGTTCAGCAATTTGGAGGCTACCGGAAAATTCCCGACACCCAGCCCGAATATTATGCCCTTCTTAAATTCGCTGTATCGCGTCATTTTATAATATCTTCCGCTTATCATTATCTGAATCCGACTTATGATCAGGTAGCTAGCCCGATACATCTCGGTATGATTGATATTTCGTCGGGTAAAGGAAGATTCAATCTAGGACTTAATGTGTCTGTTCTGAATACCAGTTCATACACTGTTAGGCAGGCAGGAATAAGGACTGTGATTTCATTTACAAATAATGTCCACATGTACTTTGGATCATCATTATCGATGACATTTAAAAGGAAAGAGGATCATATTATATTTACCCAGACAGCTGGTTTCAAAGTGTACCGTAATCTGTGGATTGAAGGAAACGTTACCGCTGGTAATTTTACTGATTACCACGATCATGAGGCAATGTATGTGTATGATTTTATTGATCCGACAATTTTCAGAACCGGGATAACCGGGTTGCTGTACACAGGGAAGCATCTTTCACTATGGACCAATCTGTCATTGGAACAAAAAGAATATAATTCAAACACTAATTACCATTACAATCAGTTCTCATATCTAGGAGGGATAAAATGGAAACTATAAATAAACTATTCGCATCAATTGTATTGATTTTGTCAGCAGGGGTTATCAATGCTCAGACAGAGGCACAAATTCAAACTGCTTTTGCCGAGAGCTATAAAACAGAACTCAGCAGTAATTATGTCATGAGTGTATCTGTGCTAAAATCGGTATATCAGCCGGATAATTACAATATTAATGCCAGACTGGGATGGCTTTTGTTCCTGTCGAAGCAATATACCGAATCAATCAGCTATTATGAGAAAGCCGTAAAGCTTAAGCCTTATGCAATTGAGGTCAGGTTTGGCCTGATAAAAGACTACAATGCACTTGAAAGCTGGGATAAGGTGAAGGAACAGTATGAGGCAATCTTAAAAATTGACAGCCAGAATACCACTTCATTATACTGGCTTGGGGTACTGTTATACAATAGGAAAGATTACGATGAAGCCGGGAAGAACTTTGAGAAAATAGTCAATTTATATCCAATGGATTATGGTTCGGTTATAATGCTGGCCTGGACAAAACTCTACCAGGGCAGGAAATCTGACGCTCTGGTGCTGTTTAACCAGGCTCTTTTACTTTCTCCGAATGACGCTTCCGCACTTTCAGGATTAAATCAGCTTAAATGACCACTTCCATGAAAATAAATGCAAGAAAAATTCCTGAATACGTTATTTACCTGTTCTTGTGGCTGATATTCCTTATAATCCCGCTGGTAACTAATAATTATAACATCAAGGGTGGATTTATTAAAATTTGCTACGACTGGCTCAGATTGGTGCCATTTATTATTGTATTTGTAATCAATAACTTCTGGCTTCTGAGAAAGCTGCTATTTAAAGGGAGGACGATAATGTACGGTATCAGTCTTTTCATTGCAGTAGTCCTGGTTGCCACTTCATTTTATTATATCAACCCGGTGCTTCACAAAAATGACCCGCGGGTTATTGAGGAGAAAATTCTTCGTGATCCCCAATGGGGAAGGGAGGATATGAACCCCGATAAAAGCTCCTCACCAAGAAGCGTTACACCCGGGAGTCCGGAATTATTTAATCCGGGAACTGACAATCTGCCTGCAAAAGGTAAATTACCGTTAACTGACCAGACATTTTATACTTTCCTGAATACTTTATTGATCTCTTTTCTTATTGCAGGCTTCAATACAGCGATCGCAGTTACGAACCGATGGTTTACAGAGGAACAGGTCAGGAAAGAGATTGAAAAGGAACATATTGAATCCAAACTGGCATTCCTGCAGAATCAGGTAAATCCTCATTTTCTGATGAATACCCTTAATAATATACATTCGTTGATTGAAGGTGATCAGCGGCTTGCACAGAATGCGGTTTTGAAACTATCGGAGATGATGCGTTATCTTCTTTATGAATCGGGAAGAGGTACCACGACGCTTAAGAAAGAAATTGAATTCCTTGAGAGCTACCTTGAACTCATGCAGTTAAGGGTTGATAAGTCAATTAAGATAAACCTCGACTTACCCAAAACCTTTAATAATGTAAATCTGCCTCCATTGTTATTCATCCCATTTATTGAAAATGCCTTCAAGCATGGGGTGAGTTACAGGGAACCTTCTGCACTCTCATTCACCCTTGTTCAGAATGATAATGAGCTTGAGTTTACTTCAGTTAACACCATTTCAAGTTTTGTGAATAATAATAAATCTCCAAACAGCGGAGGTTTTGGACTAGAGAACATCAAAAAGCGTCTCGAAATTATTTATGGTACCAGTCATAAGCTTGATATTGAAAAGACAGATCATGATTTCAGAATACATCTCATAATACCAACATGATAATTAAATGTTTAGCCTTGGATGATGAACCTCTGGCACTTGAGAAGATGGGGAATTATATCAGAAAAACTCCCTTCCTTGAGCTTGTAGGCTCATGCAGATCGGGTTTTGAAGCTATCGATTTTCTGTCAAAGATCAGGGTTGACCTCATCTTTGCCGACATTAATATGCCTGATATCAATGGCCTCGATTTTGTCAAATCGCTGCAGGATAAGCCGCAGATCGTTTTTATCACAGCATTCAGTGAATACGCTTTCGAAGGATTCAGGGTGAACGCCCTTGATTATCTGCTGAAACCAATCGGATACAACGAGTTTCTGAAAGCTGCCAACAAAGTGAGGAATTATTTCGAAACTATCAGAGCTTCAAGGGAAGAACAGGATGAGAACAAGGATTATTTATTTGTAAAATCAGAATATAAAATTGTCAGAATAAGTCTCGATGATATTATCTATATCGAAGGCATGCGGGAATATGTGAGGATTCACCTTACCACCGGTAAGTCGTTAATGCCGCTGATAAGCCTCCGGGTCCTGGAAGAACAGCTTCCTTCCTCCAAATTCATGAGGGTTCACCGTTCCTACATAGTGAACCTTGAAAAGATAAATACTATTGATCATTCAAGAATTGTTTTTGATGGCAAGATATACATTCCTGTAAGCGGGCAATACAAAGATTATTTCCAGAAATTCATCAATTTACACTCCCTGGGCTAAACCGGTCTGCAGATAAAAAACCGAAATTCATTTAGTTTATTCCGGCATTAGTTGAATATATTTTTTATTCGGATACACCGGATATATTTTTGTAATGTGATAATGTAAATACTCATCAAAAAACAGGCGATATGAAAATTTCAATCAGGGTAATAGCAGGCATCATTCTTGTGAATCTTCTTTTATGGGGATGTTCAAAGAATAATAATTCATTAAGCACTCTTAATCTTAAGGAGTCGCTTAATCAGAGTTCAGCAAATCTGAACAAGGCCGTCAGTGCAATTGCTTCAACAAAGGCATATAGCGTCTTTACTATTAATGATGGGACTACCAAATCAGTCACAACAACTGATTCTGTTTATAAGGTATATATCCCACTCAGCAAGATAAGCGGGGTGTATGAATATAAACCAGTTGCCACTTTTGACAAATGGGGAATGTCTCTGATCAAATTCTTCAACAAGACGTCAGATAACAGCAATATGATAGTCAAACTGCCGTTGACAAAAGTTCAGAATCCCAGGTCATTAAGACATTATTCAGCAGGAGACTCGGCATTAACGAACAACTTTAGTATTTCTGTTTCCGATTATCATAATAATTATAACAGCTACTGGGATTATGATTATCTGCTTTCATCTGAAGTAACAATTGATGGCACAGTTGCCGGAGATCTTAATATAAAGTCAATAATAAGTCCAACTGCCGGTATCGATTATGCTTCTCAATTTGCTTTCACAGAAAGCTATACCGCGAAATATAAATATCTGTCAGGCGATACAACTGTTTCCAGTTTCACGATAACAGGAAATGACAAGGTGTTGTATGAAGAAAAGCGTCTCACCATTAAAAACGACACAGCCCGCTTTGGCCGTGAACATGAATATATTCTCACAATCGGTGATGTCCAGATTGTAAGAAAGAACAGGGCCGATAGCGCTAAAGTTTATGTGGGCGGTGTTCTTCAGCCTGATGCCGTTGTAACAATTATTGATAAACAGTCAGATGCTGAAGCATCAGTATGCAAACATCGCGATATCCAGATTACCTTCGGAGACGGAACAGTCACAACTGTGTCAGCATTAATTGGCAACTCGATTGATAATATTGCTACAATATTTGATTCACTTCATTCAGTCTATTTTGCCGCTTATATAGTCGACTGGATTGCATATGATATATATTACGAAAGGAATTAGTTTTATATAGTTAGGTTTTCAGGTTAGTTTTAGGTTAATTCAAAATCAGGTAAGGTCAGTATTCGACAGGTAATTCTTCCGTGGCATATTTAATTATGTTCACGGAAGAATTTTTTTTATATAAAAATCCTATCTTGTCTTTATAAAACCAAAAGGTTCAGTAATGACAATCAAATGCATCGCTGTTGATGATGAGCCTCTGGCGTTGAAGCAGATAGGCGCATATATTAAAAAGACACCGTTCCTTGAACTTATTGCTTTGAATAACAGTGGCTTTGAAGCTTTGAAGTGTCTGAGCACAAACCAGATTGATCTGATCTTTGTCGATATCGATATGCCAGATCTTAACGGGATGGATTTTGTCAAATCACTGAAAGATAAACCATATATAATTTTCACCACTGCATATACTGAATACGCTGTTGATGGATTCAAAGTGGATGCAACTGACTATTTGCTGAAACCTGTTGGCTATACCGAATTTCTGAAAGCCGTTAATAAGGTAAAGAACATGGTGGATCTGAAAGCAAATCTCTCGTCTTCGAAAGCTGCACCAGATCACCTGTTTGTCAAGTCAGAATATAAACTTATGCGGATTGCTCTTGCTGATATTAAATATGTTGAGAGCATGCATGAGTATGTAAGGATCCATCTCGTCAACGATAAGCCTGTTATGACGCTCGTGTCTATGAAGTCAATTGAGGAACAGTTGCCTGCCAGTAAATTCATGAGAGTTCACCGCTCATTTATCGTAAATCTCGACAGGATTAAGGTTGTGGAGCGAAACAGGATAGTCTTTGATAACAGTGTATATATTCCTGTAAGCGATCAGTATAAGGATGCTTTTCAGCAGTTCATAGATAAAAACTTCCTGGTATAGAACAAAATATCCAGGCTAGTTGTGAAGTATAATTTTTAAGTTCTTGTTTTGAATCACCCATTTATTTATAATTGAATTTATGTAATTCTCTTTGTGATATGAAAAAATATATAATTGCCCTTCTCTTATTATTATTCTGTTGCCCCGCTTTTTTTGTTGCAGAATCACAGAATGTCACTCAGAAGCCAATCCGCCTGGCAGTTGCCGGAGTCTCTCATGGACATTCGGCTTTTATCCTTGGAAGGAAAGATAAAACTGATTTCACTATAGTCGGGATTTATGAACCAGACACCGATCTGGCTGTCAGACTGTCAAAGCAGTATAATTTTGATTCTAAGCTAATCTATACTGATCTTGATAAAATGCTTGATGCCGTGAAACCGGAAGCTGTTGCTGCGTTTGGATCCATATTCGATCATATGGCTGTTGTTGAGGCATGTGCACCACGCGGAATTCATGTGATGGTTGAAAAGCCTCTTGCGACTAATGTGGCTCATGCCGAAGAGATGCAGGCGCTGGCGAAGAAATACAACATTTTGCTTCTTACCGATTATGAAACATCGTGGTACCCGACTACTACAAAGGCATTTCAACTTGTTAATGACAGCAGTTATGTAGGTGAATTAAGAAAAGTGGTTATTCACGACGGGCACCAGGGACCTAAAGAGATTGGCGTTGGTAAAGAGTTTTTCGACTGGCTTACCGATCCTGTTCAGAACGGGGGAGGAGCCCTTATTGATTTTGGCTGTTATGGCGCCAACCTGATGACTTACCTGACAAAGGGGGAGGAACCGGTTTCCGTGACGGCTGTCACCGGGCATTACAAACCGGAGATTTATCCTAAGGTGGATGACGAAGCTACGATTATAGTAGCATACCCAAAAGCCCAGTGTATTATTCAGGCTTCATGGAACTGGCCTTTTGGGAGAAAGGATATGGAGGTTTACGGAGTAACAGGATATATAATTGCTTCGAATAATTATACCATGCATTTGAGGCATGGAAAAATGGAAACAGAAAAAGTAGCCAGGGTGACTGCAAAGGATATTGCTGTTTTCGAGGATCCATTTGCCTATTACGCGGCAGCAATTAAAGGTGAAATAAAAATGACAGATTATGATCCTTATTCATTGAAAAACAATGTCCTGGTTGTAAAGATACTTTCGGCCGCACGTGAATCTGCTGCTACCGGCAAGACTGTTTTTTTCAGTAAATAGAATTTGGCTCATTAACGAATTTAAACCACTAAATCTGGCTCACATGGCACAAAAAGTACTTATTCTAATAAATGATGCCCCATACGGTACCGAGAAGGCCTATAATGCTTTACGTATGGCAATGCAGATACGGAAAGACTTTGAAGATTCTGAGATCTGCGTTTTCCTGATGGCTGATGCGGTGACCTGTGCTTTACCCGGACAGAATACTCCGAACGGATATTATAATATTGAAAGGATGATTAAGTCGGTGATAGCTAATAATGGTAAAATTAAGCTATGCGGATCGTGTTCCGAGGCACGAGGACTTAAGGAATTAAAGCTTATTGAAGGAGTCGAATTCAGTTCAATGAAGGAGCTGACTATGCTGACTATGGAATGTGATAAGATGATTACCTTCTGATAAGATTGTGCGAGTAAAAAAAGGCTATATCAAAAAGTACTTTTGTTCTTGTTTTCCTTTGTGTTACTTTATTTTCTACCACTAAGGAACACTAAGGAACACACGAAGGACACAAAGTACTTCTAAGAAAGCCTAGAAGATCTCAGTTAATATAGACCAATTAACTTTATGGGGCTATTTTTCAGAATTTCAAATCAGGGAAACCGGAAATTCTGACTTTCTTTTATCAGAGGCAAATTTGAAAACCAATACTGGCGGCAATACCCTGACTGGTCTCGTTCCAGTTCATATTAGTAGATTTATCGAGCCATTTATCTGAAGCATAAGAATAGCCCATACCAATATCAATGGAACAATGCTCATTCAGAAAGATCCCCAGACCGCCGCCAATTTCCCTGGCTATAATTTTTGAAGGGACTTTGAGTTCAGGTGAAGTGGATTCTTTATAACTGGTACTTTCCCATCCCATACCCATACCACCCTGCAGATAGGGTTTCACTTTGGATTTGCCGAAATAGCATTTTAGAAAAGGCACTAGGGTAAAAGATGATGAAGTGATGGTTTCATATGAGTTAATAGTCTTAGTATAGATGTAAGGGACCTCCAGTCCGAATGATATGTTATTAAGGACAAAATATCCAACCTGTGACTTCAGTTCCAGATTTCTTGACTTGCCATTATCCCCGCTTCCATAATCCGTCTTCCATTTCGAACTGAATGAAGAAAAATCGAGGCTGCTCCCTGCTGCTACAAAGAATTTACCTATTTCGGACTGGGCACTGATTTTTTCAGCAGGTATTAAAAATACAATTATTAACAGGCAACAGATTATTGTTTTTTTCATTTTAGGGGGGATTGAATAATTGGTGAATGACAGTGGCAATTCTGTCGGTAAATTTAAAATTACTATCAGATTCCGGACATGATAAAAGATGGCTTTTACTTTTATTTTCTTCTGTGAAATAATCTTTTGATGAAAGGGAAAGAGGACTGAACAGAGTAAGTTTGAATTATTTGTTCTTTTCAAATTCTATGAGTTCGACAGGAGCTCCGTTATGCTCTATCATGGCAACTTTTATACCCTAAAAATTAGATTCAGGAGGTGAAATAACATTGAGCCGATGTTTCTTAATTTCTATCTCAATATCACTTACTTCAAAGGCCAGGTGAGGGACAGTTCTTATTAGTTTGTTCACCGGACTATCTTTTTCAAATCTCATCCATTCAATTCCGAAAGGACTGGTATCAAATCCTGAGACAAAAAGTCTGAACACTGACAGATATTTCTCTTCCGGCATTTTCTTTCTTGTAGGGATTCCCAGGTGATGGTATTTCCAACCCCATTCAGTCACTGATAGCGGGAGTTCATGATCTGATCTTTTTTTATGCATAGGTTTAAGCTAATTTTAGTGATATTAACAACCTTAATTGTCAATCGTTTTAATGGCGTGGTCTTATTTAATCGTGGAAAAAGTAGAAATCCTCAAATCAAGGTGTTTTGATCAGCTCTTTAAAGTCCTTCAGATTTTTCAGAACATTGCTTTTATACTGAGGCTCTTTATTATATGTTTTATCCGGTATATAATTCTCGGCCCACTTTATAAAAGCATTCAGCGAAACGAACCAATCGCCTGTTTCAGAGAGAACATACCAGTATTGATTTTTATTAATAAGAAGATATACTTTATGCAATTTCATCATCATTACCGGGAGCCTGTTCAGAACATTTCCGTAAGAGACAATGTCGAGTGCCACATATCCAAAGGCATGATCAGAGAACACCTGCAAAGAATCAATCTGGTATGACCTGGCAATAAAGCAGTAATCAGATTGAACCACCCTAAAGAGCTTTTTATAAGATCTCACCTGATCTTCATAATCAGAGGCGTCAAGCCGGAGCGAATCATCTGCATTTCCGGTCCACCCTACATATCTGGCATCTGCTGAATTTTTCAGGAATTCAGATAAGACACTTTTGGCATCGTGCCGGTTTAGCTGGCAATTCGCAATGAGGGAGAAAAGCAGAAATGCAATCCAAAAACAAATACACTTTTTCATTATCATGTGCAGAAAGCAATTACAAAAACTGAATCGCAATGAATTTACAATTGAAGGGCATCTCTAAAAACCCATTGTTGATTTAATCATTTGAATGTTAATAACATAACTATAATATAATAGATATATTTGCTTAGTTTTACAGTATAAATATAAGCAAAATGAAAAACATTAATCCACTTGGGCTTTTTGACGATCATTTTTTATTGGAAGCTCTCAGTAAGCTTGGTGATCCACTACAAAAATTGAATAAATATATTAACTGGAATATATTTGAATCGCCTATATATGAGGCATTTAAAAATGAAGATAGAGATTTATCGAAAGGAGGCCTCCCCTCATTTAGCCGATTGATGTTGTTCAAAGCTCTTGTCATTCAAAGTCTTTATAACCTTTCTGATGATCAACTTGAATTTCAGATTGTTGACCGGGCAAGTTTTAAACGGTTTTTGGGATTGAAGAAAAGTGACAATGTGCCTGACAGTAAAACATTTTGGTTATTCCGGGAGCAGCTTATAGAAAAAGGGGTAATCCTGGGCTTGTTCAAAATCTTCAATGAAACACTTGATGCAGCAGGAGTTTTATCAAATCAGGGGAAGATGGTAGATGCCAGCTTTGTAGAGGCTCCCCGCCAACGAAATACCCGTGAAGAAAACAAGCATATTAAAGAGACAGGGACAGCACCAGAGGAGTGGAAAGTGAAGCCCCATAAATTAGCACAGAAAGATATTGATGCCAGATGGACTAAGAAAAACAACAATACTTTTTACGGTTATAAAAACCATGTAAAAGCCGATACAAAAACTAAACTCATAGAAGAATTTATTGTTACAGATGTATCGGTACACGATTCGCAAGCTATGGAACAATTACTAACGGAGAAAGACGAGGGACAACCTCTTTATGCTGATAGTGCTTATACAGGAGAAGAACAGGAAGCGGTTTACAAAAAGAAAAAAGTCATCAACAAAATAATAGAAAAGGGCTACCGCAACAAACCCTTAACCGAAGAACAAATAGTCAACAACAAAGAGAAATCCAGTACACGTGTAAGGGTCGAACACGTCTTTGGCTTTGTAGAAAACAGTATGCATGGCTCCATTGTCCATACTATTGGGATTGCAAGAGCGAAAGCAAAAATCGGGATGATGAACCTCACTTACAATATTTGTCGCTGTACCCAATTAAAAATAATGGTTTCCATGGGATAGGTATGTCCAGACGTGAAAGACTAACTTTTGTAAGTACCTGTAATTCAATTAAATAAGAATTAGAAAGGGGGGGGGTAAAATTAGGTTTTTAGAAAACTAATAAATATATTTGTTTCAAACAACGGCACCGAAAAATAGTATTTAGAGGTGCCCTTAAATAATTTGTCCGATGAGAACCAGTTGACACTCTGGGATTCTTAACCGGACAGCAGTGTTCTTTAGTTTATTTATCTTTCATGTTCATAGCACAACGCAAGGCTAAAAGTCGATGCTCAGGCAATTATTCAGTTCTATTCATAAATGGTTTTATACTATTGTTCCTGTCAGTTTCAGTGTTATTTATCTGTTAATTTTTATAAAATCATAAAAGATGGAGAGTGTTAAAGAAGAGCCATCTTCCTTCGATATAATTTGTCCCTGATTATTAATAATAAATTTTGCACGGAATCCTATGACATTGAATTGTTTAGTAAAGTCAGTATGTTTGTTGTCATAAAAAACCGGAAATTTATCATTGAAATTCTTCGCAGTAGTAATTACATAAGAACTGTCTTTTCGGATAGTTGAAAAATCAGAGTTTACAGAAATAAAAACAATATTTTCACTTTCATGTAGAAGTGAATAAAGTTCATTCAATTTAGGTATTTCAACGATGCAAGGGTTACAAGACGAATACCAAATATCAATGAGTATATATTTTGCTTTTTTGATTTTCTCTTCGGGCATGCTATTGAGAATCCAGTTCCATTTTTGTGGCAGCAGAATTGACGGCTTCTCATCGGTTTTAAAGTAATTGTTCGAATATTTAATAATGGCATCAGTATAGATTTTGTTGCCATTGACAGGATCAACAATAGTATACCATTTTGATAATGTATCCCTTGGTAATACATCATTTGTAGTATTATGAAACAGATTATTCAAAATAGTGAGGCATTTATCGCTTTCCCCTTTTGCTAAATAATATTTTAAAAAAATATCTCCCAGGGAGTAAATTCTATAAACAGGATATTTATTCGTTGAAAGACTCTCTTTCATTCCCATTTTCAAGAAGTAAATTTTTAAGCTTTGCAGCATAAGCTTTTGTTTCATCATCAGAGTTTTCAAACGAATTCAGCAGCTCCTTTAACTTATTATACAAATTATAAAATGATCTGAATGTTTCAATATTATTAAAATATTCTGCACCAAGGATTACTGTATTTGAAAGAGAACCGGCCCAGATTAATTTTAGATTGCTTAAGGAATGATTGGCTTTAATATATTGATAATCATTAATAAGAGATGGCAACATGTAGTATTTAAACAAGTGGTATTCAATGTCTTTTTTTTGTTCATAACGCCTTGTAATACTGGCTAAAGTCAAATAGTAGGAATAGGCATCAAGACTCGCTAAGACTTCATCTGGGATGTTATTTTTATAGAGGCTAAGGGAATCTTTTACAAACATCCTCCAAGATTTATTTAGTGCGCTAAACAAGCTATCAACCTGTGTTGATAGCTTGTTTTATATTCATCGAGAGAATCTCATCAGAAATGAATTTCTGCTGAAAATAATGCCTGGGTTTTGCTTCTTCAGCTTTTGTCCAATCATAGTTTCAAGCGCAAGAAAAACAAAAAAGGAAACAAGACTGATAGATTTCATAATAGTCAGGTTAGATGATTTTTATAATAAAAATTCCAAGGACTGATTTGGCATACAGACTCACTATGAATAAAAAATTATAAAGGCCGGTCCGGAGTCCGGTCAATTCATGGAGTAGACAGACGAGCTGAAATTATCAGCCGGTAACGGTTTTTTTAGATTTTTAAGCCCCCCAGTTAAGACGGAAATTTTCACCTAAGTCGAAAACAAAATCCTTGACCTTGATTACTTTACCTCCCTGAAGAGTAATCACACTTACGCCGCTGTTTTGCCCCTCCCGACCTGTTTTATTGGTAAGGTAAATATTCCAGTGGACCATAAATACATTAGTCCCGGTAAAGGCAAAGATTTTTTCTGCAGCGATTTGCTGGACATCAAAAAAAATCTTAGGATATTGTTCGAAAAATTTACGGCACCACTCTGAAACTGCAGGTTTGCCAGTAAATATTCCGCTACCCCACATTTCTCCCGGGTAAGTAAGAACACCATCGTTACTCCAGGCAGCCATGAAGCTTTCTAAGTCATGATTGCTTAAAGCCTGAAATGCGTTACGTACTGCTTTTCTTGCAATAATTGTTCCGATCATATGACTTAATTTGATTAATCCGGTAAAGATAGGCTAATCACAATCTAAAGTCAATATTTTCATTTTTGTCCCTGAGCGGCTGAGCAGGAACAATAGTAGAATTTTCCAGAATCACAATGCTGGTTTAACCATTCGCGCCATTTTTATGTTGATTAACAATAATGTGTTTGTGTGTTCTCAATGATCTCCAAATTGCATTGTTCTTATCTGATATACATCCTGATCTGTCTACCTTAGTAAAATCTCCTCCATTGACCTGCCTTTAGCCAATTCGTCATTCAGCTTATCCAAATATCTGATTTTCTGCATGAGACTGTCTTCGATTTCTTCTACACGATAGCCACAAATTAAACCGGTAATTTTTGAGGCATTTGGATTTATTTCAGGGGCCTGTGTGAAAAAAGTTTCAAAATCTGTTTTCCTTTCAATTTGAAGCTGCAAATCATGTTGATTATATCCTGTCAGCCAGCTGATAATTTTATCTACCTCTGCCTTTGTTCGTCCCTTTTTCTCCGCTTTTTGAATATATAATGGATAGACATTGGCAAAAGGCATCTTAATTATCCCCTTGTTTTTCATCGTGCCTTATTTACTTTACCTGTTGGTCCAAAATTAGAATTTTCATGCTTTCGCCGGTTCAGTCACAGCTTAAAACGACTAACATTAGCAGGTACAATCAACAAAATATGCAAACGAATTACTCCGGTTTGCTCATGCTGTATCAAATTTGCACAACTAATTCTATATAGCGATTAGCTGATATTAAATTTGTTTACAGAATTTTAATCAGAATAGGAGAGGACTATCTGGTATTTGGGAAACCTTCAGTGCCCTGCTTCACAGCCGTCATCGCAACAGCATTCCTTCCCCTTTGCTTTTTCAAAGGCTTCCCCTCCTTCAGAAATGGAAAAGTAAGTAATTCCGGCTGCGCCAATGACATCTGCATAGACAAACCCCGTGAGCTCATAGACAAGACTCGAGAGGAGCAGTACCACAGACATATAAACGCAGATCTTTGTACAATTTGCATCAGATATTACAGGCTGCGAATTCAATTGCCGGCCAGCTCTTTTTTTTGCATTCATAAGCCAAACCATAGCTGCAATTGAAACTGAAGATATAATCACACCCCAAAGGGTGGTCACGGGTTTTTCATGGTTAATTATGTCAAAAACAATCCCAGTGATCAATCCTGCAGATAAAAGATAGAATGCCGTACCTGTTATTTTTAGTGCCGTTATTTCAAACCTGCTTTTCGGGCTGTCGGGATTCTGTTTTATCCGTGTTATCATCACCGCGATACCGATTCCCGACATTACTTCAATGAAGCTGTCAGCACCAAAGCCAAACAGGCTGAGGGTTTCATCCTTATATCCGAAAGCCATTGAAACAACGCCTTCAATAATATTGTAAAATATAGTGAAAAGGCTCAGCAGGTAGGCTTTTCTGTATAATTTATCTTCTGAGTCCGTCATGGGAAGCATATATTTAGCAAAGATACTCTATTGGTGATGCTGACGACCAGAAGGTGCTGAATGCGACTGGGGAGATGCGCACTCGACCTCAACCTCAACCTCAACCTCAACCTCAACCTCAACCTCAACATTAGCTTCTCTACTCACTCCTTGTTTCAAAAGCCCTAGCCTTGTACGAATCATAATCAGGTACCAGCCTGTCATAATCACTGTCCATCAGCGAAGATGATATCATAAAGTCAGCAGAGGCCCGATTGCATGCTATTGGAATGTTCCATACTATTGCCATCCGTAATAAAGCTTTCACATCCGGATCGTGCGGCTGAGGTTCGAGCGGATCCCAGAAAAAGATCAGAAAGTCAATTTCATTATCGACAATTTTTGCGCCTATCTGCTGATCACCACCCAACGGGCCACTTTGCAATTTCTTTATTTTCAGACCAAGCTCTTTCTCAAGTAAGGTTCCTGTCGTGCCCGTTGCATAAATCTTGTGATGAGCTAAAAGAGTTTTATTAAATTTTGCCCATTCAATAAGGTCAGCTTTTTTATTATCATGTGCCACGAGACCTATCTTCTTGTCAGGATTCATAATAATAATTTTATTCCCGTTGCTTTTCATTGTATCCTTCTTTTATGTTTCAGCTGTTAAAGATAACAGCATGGGAAGGATTTTCAAAAGCATCCATTGAGGAAAGCTTTAAAGGCTTTAGAAGCATATTAGTCTTTATTGACTTTAAAGCTTTTAATTATCTTTTTGTCTCTGAGTCCTTAAGCCTTCTTCTTCCTTAACCTTAGCCTTAGCCTAAACCTTAACCTTTACTTGCAGTTTATTTCCAACAACTCATCCATATTCATCCTTCCGGTAAGGTCAACTTTTCTCAGGTCAGCGCATGCTTCGTTCTTCTTCCCTAAGTTCAGTTCACAGATTGCTTTGAAGTAAAGAATCTCATAGTCTTCAGGTTTAATTTCTGCTGCCAGTTCAAAATTGTACAGGGCTTTTTTATAGTCAAGATTCATTATCAGTGCTTTACCCATCTGATAGTAATCCAGCATTTCAAGTAATTTATCAGATGAATAAAACCTGAAAGATATATCCATCTGAACATCCACTTTTCCCCCGTTTAATTCAGCAGGTTCCCAGGAATCATGCGACCTGTCTAATGCTTTCCTGAATTGTTTATCAAATATCTTATTGGTAGTCCCTGATGCATGAATACTGTCGATTATTCCTGTTTTTCTGACAACAAAGGTGTACAGGAAGGAATTATCAGATGACCTTACTAAATTGTATTCCGGAATATTTTCATAACAATACTCTGTAAAAGAGATTGGATAGTTAAATCTGGCATGTAATTTTTCAGATGATTTATAAATTGTATCACCGTTGCTGAAAGTGAGAACATGAGATTTTTTAGGTCTCAGGGAATTCTGATATGTTTTTTCTCTCATGAAATAGAATTTAATACAATCAGAATCACTGAACCCTGAGTGTCCTTTCTGTATTAAGATCAATTCGTTATCAGTTACTTTACTGATTAAAAATGAGTTCGTTATATAACCATAAGAATTCTTGATCAGGATTATACTGTCGTTTACTTCAAAGGAAAAAGCAGTCCCCCTGTCATCAAAAGAAGTGCCCGAATAAAATCTCGTATCCTTATCAAAAGTGTATCTTATAAATTGATATTTCAGAATGTTTTCGTTTAGGAATATGGCATTGTCAAGGTATGATACTTTTGTTTTTATCCAATCACCAAAGATGTTCTGAGCTTTAAGATCCAGTCCATAGCTGATAAATAAAAATATACCAACAATTCCGAATATTTTGAGATAATAATTTCTATTCATCCTTAATCACTTCTTAAAGTTTTTTATAATTTGTGATTGTTTTAATTTCTGATCGGTGGATAACCGGAAAGATTGCGATGCCTGGGTCTCAAGTATGATCTGATTGATTTGCTCAGGCTGAATATAAGGATCACAATAAAAGACCCTAACTATTTGAGTTAGAGTCTTTTGTGGAGCTGCGGGGAGTCGAACCCCGGTCCAAACATGGAAATCATACGCTTTCTACATGCTTATTTCTGCTTGATTTTCGTGACCGGCCAGCTGCAGAACAACCTAACCTGCCCTTATTTCCTGTTTGTTTCGCCATCGGGTCGGAACAACCTTCAGACTAGCCCCGGATTGCGTGCGTCTCCGTGTCGGGTTGGATCAGGGCTTGACCGCCCGGGAAACGTCTCGTCCCGACACATGTGCCGGGAGATTATGCCTTTCGGCGTAAAGTGCTTAAGCTACTGTTATTCGCTTATGCTGCGAGAGCGTAATTAGTTTCGCCTTTTATTGTTTTGTGACACTGTTTAAGCGACGCGCCACCACACGCTGCATGCTTACATAACACCTCTCATGCTGTCAAAACCAGGTCAGCCCCGGGTGAAATGTCCTGCAAAGATACGAAAAAGTATGGAAAGTCAAAAGTCAAAAGTCGAAAGTCAAAAGTGAATAGTGAACAGTGAACAGTGAACAGTAAAGTGTCTTGAAGGTCTTGCAGTCTTGCAGTCTTGCAGGTCCTATCGCAATTGGATCGTAGAGAGGACTTGCACGACTTGCACGACTTACACGACTTGCATGACTTTGGCCTATTGTTAAAAGTCCTTAAATCACTAAATGACTTTATGGCCAATATAGACTGAATTATGTATCTTCACAATTCCTACTGAAATGTTGTTGAAATTATGGAAAAGACGTTAAGGGTTGGAATACTCAGGGAGACCAAGAATCCTCCTGATCGTCGCGTACCGCTGACTCCTCCCCAGATCGTGGCTCTCGAAGAACTGTATCCGAATGTGGAATTCTTTGTACAGCCCAGCGATTACCGTTGTTACTCAAATGAGGAGTATGAGTATCTCGATATCCCACTGAAAGAAGATCTTCGTGAATGTGACATACTTCTGGGTGTCAAGGAGGTAGATAAGCGGACTTTTATCCCCGGAAAGACCTATCTGTTTTTTGCACATGTTGCAAAAAAACAGCCTCATAACCTTGACATGTTCAAGGCGATGGCTGAAAATAATTTAAGCTTTCTCGATTTTGAATACCTGACCACAGATGAAGGACAGAGAGTCGTGGCATTTGGCCGTCATGCCGGTATAGTAGGCGCTTACAACGGTCTCAGGGCAAGAGGTATTAGAACGAACAGGTTTAAACTTAAACCCGCATACCAATGCCACGATCTTGATGAGATGTGGGCCGGTCTTAAGCTTATAGAACTGAAACCGGGCCTGAAAATTCTTGTTACAGGCGACGGACGCGTATCTCATGGCGCAATGGAAACACTCGCCGTTGCGAATGTTGAAAAGGTGTCACCGGAAGACTATCTTACACGTGAATTCGATGTACCCGTATTTTGCCAGATAGGACCGGAATATTACACCAGACATAAAAATGGACTCAATTTCAGCTTCAGCCATTTTGCAAAATTCCCTCAGGAATATGAGTCAGCATTTCTGCCTTATGCAAAAATAACTGACATATTGATTACCGGTCATTTCTGGGATCCCAGATCTCCTGTCTTTTTTTCAAAGGAGGATATGAAAAAACCTGAATTCAGAATCTCTATAATTGCTGATATAAGTTGCGATATCAATGGCCCGATTCCTCCAACGATAAGAGCTACAACCATATCAGACCCGTTTTATTCCTATAATCCCATTCTGGAAGTTGAAGAACCGGCTTTCTCAAAACTAAGCAATATAACCGTGATGTCAATTGATAATCTTCCCGGGGAATTACCAAGAGATGCCTCTCAG
>Ga0315272_10000333_pt1 | contig 23494 bp, 19 predicted proteins | sample C3_middle_MG_FD_203918 | JGI IMG/M metagenome (GOLD analysis project Ga0315272, IMG submission 203918) | Sediment microbial communities from Yellowstone Lake, YNP, Wyoming, USA - C3_middle | ecosystem: Environmental > Aquatic > Freshwater > Lake > Sediment | place: USA: Wyoming | collected...
TCTTGTCGGTCAGGGATATCATGAGTCAGGAACCCCATTCATGCATGGATTTGCAGCAGATCAGGCTGCGGATCAGGGAAAAACAGCGGAGCTACGCGAGCTACAATCTCAGTCCGGCCCAAAACGATCTGCTGCGCGCTTTTTTCGATCTTGCCCAGGAGTTCGACTCCAACGAGGATTTCTACAGGGTCTGTGTTGCCGCCCTTTCCGAGTTTCTCGGCTTGCGCAGTCGGCTCTATTTTTTTGACAAGACCCGGGAAAAGCTGGTTTTGGTCTGCGACAGTCAGAAAGGGCTGCTGTCCAAGCCAACTGTTGCCCCGGACCATGTGCGTTTGACCTTTAAGAGCTACGAGAGTGAGCATTCGCTCTTGGTGCCGATCCATTGTAAGCCGTCCCCAGATACGCAGGAGGAAGGAAAGCAACCGATCAATCTCCAGGTTATAGGGGTTTTGGAAGTATATCCCCTGGAAAAGATTTCCAAGGCCGATCGGTTTTTCCTGGGAAAATACGCAAACCGTATCGGCTACAATCTGCACAACCGTCTGATTTCACACGAAAATATCAGGCATCTTCGGTTCATCAACAACTTGGTGATGGACATCGAACACAATGTTATCACCCCCAACATGTATTTCAAGCATCTGTTCAACCAGCTCAAAGCCCGTATCGGGGATATCGACGAGCTGGAAAAAATGATTGCCGGGTTCAAGGCTGCCCAGGGAGTGCCCAGCGGAAGCTGTGAGCTGGTGATCAGCAAGGTGAGCAGCCTGCATCGGAGCCTGCTTGAGAACCACCGGGAGTTGTTGGAGCATCATGCCAATTACAGCCTCTTCCTGGAGAGCCTGTTTAGGCGGGATCACTTTGCCCAAGGCCGTTTTGTGCTGCATCCCCGGAAATGCTCCATCGATCGTGAAATTGTCTCGCCGCAGTTGGATCATTATCTGAGCAGATTCGGAGCCCGGGGGATTGCGGTGGAAAAGCCCGAGGATATGCAGGAAGAAGAACTCTTCTTGCGGGTTGATGTAGGGTTGCTGTCGCAGGTCTATGCCAATCTTTTTTCCAATGCCGTGAAGTACACCAGCGAAATAATGAACCGTCACGGAGAGACTCGAAAAGCCGTGGCTTATGGTCGCGAATTGCTTGCGGATTATTTCGGTCCTGGCAAGCCCGCGGTCAAATTCAACGTTTTCACCACCGGGGAGCATCTTTCCGAGGTCGAGGCGAAGACTGTTTTTGCCGATGGCGTCCGGGGTGAAAAGAGTCGAGCCGTACCCGGAACCGGGCATGGGTTGGCTTTTGTCAAGCAGGTGGTGGAGATCCATGGCGGCGTGGCCGGCTACGAGGCCACGGAAGAGGGGAACAACTTTTACTTCATCCTGCCGTTGCCTGATCCGAAAGCCCCCATTGTTGACCAAGCCTAGAGGGAACTTGCCGAGGCATGTTCCCTCTAAAGGATGATATTCCCTCCCAGCGCTTCCCTGTTGTCAATCTCTGGCTCATCATCGTCAATATCCTCTGCTTTGTCTATCAGCTGAGCCTTGGCCCGGAATTAGAAGGGTTTATCCTGAGCCATGGCTTTGTTCCGGCCAGGTTTGCCGCCGAACAGGCGGCAAACTTCATGTCCCTTGGCAGTTACGCCCCGATTTTCAGTTCCATGTTTCTCCATGGCGGCCTGCTCCATATCTTTTCCAATCTTTGGATGCTGTGGATATTTGGCGATAACGTGGAAGACCGGATGGGGCATGGCCGTTATCTGCTCTTTTATCTTCTCTGCGGGGTGGCTGCAGCCTTTACCCAGTTCTGGGCCAATCCCCATGCCCAGGCACCGATGATCGGGGCGAGCGGCGCCATTTCCGGGGTGCTGGGCGCGTATGTTTTTCTCTTTCCTCGCGCCCGAATCCTCACCTTTATCCCGATCTTTATCCTGTTTTATCTGGTGGAAATTCCCGCTTATTTTTTTATCGGTGTTTGGTTTCTCTTGCAGTTTATGCAAGGCGCTGCCCAGCAGGTTGCGGTGGGCGGACCGGTCGAAGGTGGGGTGGCCTGGTGGGCTCATGTCGGCGGCTTTGTGGCCGGGGTGATGTTGCTGTATTTTTTCAAACGAGGGGCGAAAAAGTCAGGCCAGGTGTGGCTGTAGTCAGCAGGGACATGTTTTGCCAGGTTATGCCCCGCCTTTCTTGTTCTCCACATAATGGGCCGCAGCCAGGGCTGCGGTGCAGCCATCCGCTGCGGCAGTGACGATCTGCTTGGCGTATTTCTCTTTGAGATCGCCAATGGCAAAGATACCCGGCGTGTTGGTTTCGCATTTGTCATCACCAATCACATAGCCGTTGGCATTCATCCTGGTGCCCGCCGGAACCAGCCCATTGTTCGGTTCAAAGCCGATAAAGACGAATACCCCGTCGGTGGCAAGGGTGGCGGTTGCGCCATCCAGGGTGTTCTTGGTGATCACCCCGTTCACCCCCTGGGCATTCGCCTGGATCTCTGCCAGCACCGTGTTCCAGAGCACGGTGATCCGTTTTTCATTCAGCACCCTTTTTTGCAGGATCATCCCGGCCCGGAAGGCGTCCCGACGATGGGCGATGTATACCTGCTTGGCCAGCTTGGCCAGATACAGGGATTCCTCCAGAGCGCTGTCGCCGCCGCCCACCACCACCACGGTCTTGTCGCGGAAAAAAAAGCCGTCGCATACGGCGCAGTAGGAAACCCCACGGCCATAGTATTTGTCTTCCCCCGGAACGCCCAACTTTCTCGGGCTGCCGCCGGTGGCAAGGATAACCGCATGGGTCGCAAGTATTTCCCCGTTATCAAGGGTGACGGTGTGGTGGCCAAGGCCCGGTTCGACACCAACGACCTCGCGGTTCATCACTTCAAGGCCATAGGCAGCGGCATGTTGGGAAAACTTCATGGCCAGTTCCGAGCCGCTGATTTTTTCGGTGCCGGGCCAGTTTTCCACCTCGTCGGTATTGTTCAACTGGCCGCCGGGGATGCCTTTTTCGATGAGCACCGTTTTCAGGGCGGCCCGCTGGGCATAGATGCCTGCGGTGTAGCCGCCAGGGCCGCCGCCGATGATGATGAGATCGTAAGGTGTTGAGTCCGGCATGATGAGTTCTCTATTTGGTGGTAAAGGTGAACACTCCGTCCCAGTCTTCCGGCGGAGGGCTGACCGCGAAGTGGGCGAGGCGGTCGAGGTAGAGGCTGTAAAGCTGTGAGGGCGCAGCCGTGTTGAGGGCTTGGACGATTTCCGTTGCCTCCTGAAACTCACGGTTTGCGTAATGCTCCAGAGCCTTGGTAAAGGATTCTGTTGCCTTCTGCAACTCCGGTGTCGGTTCGCCCTCGCAGAGGGGTTCATATATGAGTACTGGAAGATCCTTGCCCTTGACCCGAACCATGTCAAGCATCCGGCAAAAAAATCCTTCGCCCAGCGCGGCGTTGGTGTATTCCGAGATAATAATGCCGGTTCCGTAGGCTTTGTTCGCGCCTTCCAGCCGGGAGGCGAGATTGACGCTGTCGCCCATGACCGTGTAGTCAAAACGCTGGTCGCTGCCAAAGTTGCCCACGCTCACCATCCCGGTGTTGATGCCGATGCGGATGGCAACATCGGGTAGCCCTCGTTTCGTCCAATCCTCTTGGAGCGATTTGAGCTTTTTCATCATTGCAAACGCTGCCCGCACACAGTTGGCGGCGTGGTCTGCATCCTCAAGGGGCGCGCCCCAGATGGCCATGACTGCGTCGCCGATGAATTTGTCAACGGTTCCCTTGCCTTTCAAAACAATATTGCTCATGGCCGTGAGGTACTCATTCATAAACCGGCCAAGCTCCTCGGAGGTCATCTTTTCGGAGAGGGAGGTGAACCCCTGGATGTCGCTAAAGAATACAGTGAGATTTTTCTGTTCCCCCTGCAGGGAGAGCCGTTCCGGGTGTTCCATGAGCTGGTGCACGATCTGCGGGGAGACGTAATGGCCAAATGCCGAGCTGATGAATCGCTTTTTCTGACCTTCAAAAAAGTAGTTGAACAGGGTGACCACCAGAAAAATGGCCAGAATGGTCAGGAGCGGATAAGAGAGGCCAACGAGCTGTCCATGGCTGAAAAAGAAAAGATAGTTGCCAGCAAGCGTGCTTGCAACGAGTAGCAGGCCGCCCAGGCCGCCGAGCAAAGGGCTGGCATAGGCGAGCAGCGCGCTTAGGCCCAGGCCGCCGATCAGGAGCAGGGCGTAGGTGATGCCAATCTCGGTGAAGATGTCATGGGTGAAGGAGTCGTGGCTCAGGATATTGTCGATGATGTTGGCATGCACCTCCACCCCAGGGTAGATGTTGGAAAATGGTGTGGCCCTGAGGTCAAGAAGCCCTGCGGCGGAGGTGCCGATGAGCACGTATTTGCCCTGCACCTGACCCAGATTTTTGCCTGCCAGGATGTCTGCTGCGGAAAGGTAGGGATAGGTCTGGCCCGGTCCCCGGAAATTGACGGTGAGCTGGCCTTTTTCATCGGTGGGGATAAAGGTTGCACCCACTTCCACCCCGAGGATGTCCTTGGGGTTGGTCTGTGCCTGCCGGGAAACCTGAATGGTCGTCTCCTGTGCCCCGAGGCCGATGCGCAGCATTTCCAGGGCCAGGGACGGGTATGGGACACCATCCATCATCATGAAGAGCGGCACCTTGCGCACCGTGCCCGAGGCATCGGGGAAGACATTGAAAAAGCCTTCGCTCTGGGCCTGAGCCACGGCGGCCACATTGGTAATGGCCCGGTAGGCCCGGAGCAGGGAGATATTCCCGTAGCGGAGGCTGCTTGGGGCAAGGCGGGTGGTGCCCGAGGGAAAGGGCATGTCCGCCTGGTTTTTCAGGCCGTCATCCTGGGTCTGGAAGACATAGCCCAAAACCGAGGGCGTTGCGGCCATGGCCTTGCCCAGGGCGAGATCGTGGTCCAGGCTTTCCTTGGCTTTCAGCTCTGCTAACGCCTCTGGTGGGAGCTGCGTCGGGAGAAGCTGGTGCAGTTCGTCAACAAAGTTTTTCGGAGAGGTGCGGTCCGCTTCGGCAAAGACGATATCCAGGCCGATGACCCTTGCCCCGCCTGCGCCAAGGTTACGGATCATCTTGGCCACGGTGTTGCGCGGCCACGGCCATTGACCGATGGCCCGCAGGCTTTTCTCGTCGATATCGACAATGATGATGGGCTGGCCAGGCTTGACCGCACCCCGAAAGCGGAACATGGTGTCGGTCAGCCGGTTGTCCATGGTCTCTAGAACGTCCGGTTTTTGCCGACCAAAGGAAGCGAAAAGCAAGACGGCTGCCAGGGTAACCAGGCAGCCGACCTTGAAGGGCGAAGGGGTGAAGATCGCCCTGATGCGTTGGATATTTGTCATCTTTTGGCGTTATTTTTTCATTTTTTTTAACGGTTTCCGCCGAAGACCCCGAGATAACGGACGCCGTTGTTGACGTTGCTCATCTTGGCGTGGAAATTGCCGCCCACTGCCTCGGCATGCGGACCGTAGAAAGTGCCGTTGACCTGGCTGGTGACGGGGATGGCCGGGGCAACGTCGGGAACGGTGACGCTGGAGACGTAGGCATTGAAGCCGTTGGCATTTAAGGCGCTTTCTCCAGAATTGATAGCCAAGACTGCCTGGTCGAAGCTGATGGTGCCGGTGATCGCATCCGTCCAACCGGGGTGTTGGAAGTTGATCGCCAGCTGGGTTGTGCCGTTGGTCATCGGTGTGGTGAATTGACCAAGGTCGTCAATCTTCACGCCAAAAGCCTTGCCATTGTAGGTGCCGGTGAAGGCCGTATTCAGGAGATTGTTGGTGATGTATGCGGGATCGGTTTGTTGTCCGATAACGAAAAATGATTGCTCGCCAAACAGGTGGGCATTGAGCTCACTGACGTTGTCATAGTAAGCAATTTCCCAGTAACCCCAAGTCATAAAGTCATTGGCGGCGGTGGTGATTGTCGGGGCATCCGGGCCGGCGGTAACCAGAAAATTGCCGTGAGTCTTTAAGTCGGCACCAGTAAGAATGGCCACCATGTCGTTATTCGCTACATAGGCGGAGTTATCTTGGTTGCCGCCTATGGTCAGGTTCCTAATCTCGCCGTTGGTATAGAGGTCATTGAGATTGGCGATGGTGCCGCTGAGTACTCCGGTGGTTGGGTTCACGCTTAGAGCTACATCGCTGGCTGTAGAGTTCGCATAAATACGGTTTGCGTAACCGTTGCTGGTCTTGTCGCCTACGCCGATGAAAAACCCGGTGTAGGCGAGGGGAGAGGTTGGATCGGGGGTGGTGTTCCGGGTCGGGCTGCGCAGGGCTGCACCAATAGCCTCCCAAGTGCCGGTTTGGGTGTTGTCGATGACCGAGTAGTCAGCACCCGAGGCGGTAAAGGCGAGGCCTTGGTGGAAGCCACCGTAAAGGGTGACTGTGGCGCTCCCAGAGGCGGAGGTAGGATCGTTGCCTCCGCCACCATTAAAATTGGAGTCGCCGCCGCCCAAAATGGTGACATTGGCAGTGCCATTTGCAGCCATGGTGCCGAAGAACACGGCTCCTTTGTTAATTTCTTGAAAATTGTTATCAGAGGAACGGCCGATGATGCGTTTGTTGTTGTAGTTGACTGTGGTTCTCGTTTCTTCCATGTCCGCATCAATATTCAGCGAATTGGGTGAGGTGTAGATCAGGTGTCCGGTGAATTTGTCGATGCCTGAGGCGGGAACGCTGCCGGATGGGACACCGGCGTAGATCAGCCCGCCGACGAGAAAGTCCGGGGCAGAAAAGGCGATTGTACTATAGAAGAATTGGCCGGTTGGTTCGACATAATTGGTGGCGGTCATGGTAAGCAGGCCCGCCACGGCGTCATTGTAGCTGAATGTGTCGGTAAATGACGTGAAGCCAGTATAGTTTGATGCTGTTGGTGCGTAACCCGGATAACTGTATGGTGCGAAGAAGGATGTGAGAAAGGGCGTCAGAGCGATTGGGCTGGAGTCGTATTCAATAGCATAAGCGCCATTGCTGAGGAAAGAGGCTGCGAGTGTTCCGGTACCGGAAGGGGCGGTGGAAAGAGTCGCGTTTACCGCGCCGCTATCCCAGGCGAGAAAGGTGGAATAATAATAGTTGAATTCGCCGTCGTAGATGTTGTCCCGCATAAATATGCGGTAGTTGCCGGCAAGCGAGGTTGTGGTGGGAACTAAGGCGGCATCTATGATGGCAGCTTTTTCGACAGCTGTGTCGACAACGTCTACCGCACGGATTTTATCTGTTTTATCCTTCCCTATCTTATTTACTGTATCTTTCACCTCATCTTTTACTTTATTTAAGCCTACGGGATCGGGAGGAGGCGTGTTTGTCGTTCCACCGCCGCCCACGGCAGCCTTGTCTTCAGGGGTAGGAGGGGCCATGGCGCCCTGATCACCTTTGGGTGTAGGGCTTTTGTCCTTTTTCTCCTCTTTCTCGTCTTTCTTTTCACCAGCGCCATTGCCGGACAAGGATTTGTTCATCTCTCCCACTTCTTTTGCCGTGAATTTCATCGGCGGTAGCGGCGGCTTGGCCAGGGCCACCTTGGTGCCGAAGCCGGGTTTGGTGATTTCCACGGTGCCAAAGGCGTTGGTTATCTCAATGCCCTTGCCGCCTTGGAAGACGACTGAGAGAAAGTCAGGGGTAACGAACCCGGCGTACATGGAGCCCCGGATACCGATGGTTGCCGTCGGGGTTTCGGTTTTGAAGTTCTGCGGCGCCGTCTTGGTCAACGCGCCGCCCATGACCCGAAAGGTGCCTTCCTTGACCTGGGTTTTGAGAGCGCCATCTTTTTGTTCCGGCTGCCAACGGTATTCGGCAATTTTCATCGTTGTTGCATTGCCGAGATTGATCAGGGTGTTGTCGGAGAACATGATCTGCACTTGGCTGTGTTCCCCCGTTTTAATGCTGTCTTCTTCAAAAATGGGGGTCTGGATAGCGAGTGGCCGACCTTTACCCTTGGCATCAAAGGCTTGTACATCGCCGCGTGCCGCAACTACAGTGGCGACTTGTTTGGCAGCGTAGGCTGGGGAGCAGGTCAGGATGAGGGCAAGAAAGCCGAGGGACAGGGTACTGGAGATGGAATGTTTCATGCGCGATCCTCCGGAAAAGGGGCGGGCAGGCAGGTCTTGTTTATGGCGGTCATGGTCATGATCTGCGCGGTCATTTAAAAAAGGTTAAAAGGCGAAGGTCAACTCCGCTGCGGTTACGTTCTTGTCATATTGGTACAGGGCGATGTTGGATTCCGCCTTCGTGTTCGTGTAGCTGATCTGCCCCGAAAGACTGCGCCGCTTGTCCTCCGTCTGCCACAGGCGTTTCGACAGGCCGCAGGACAGGTCGATAACATCATCGGCTCGGTTGCTGATATAGAGCGGGTCGGTTTTGTCGTACTGGGTGTTTTGGAAACGGAAGCTGGCAAAGAGGGCGGAATCAAAGGGTAATTGCCGGTCGTAGCGGGCCAGGAACATGAAACGGTCGTAGCTGTTGAAGTCGTGCGCCGCGTTTTCAAGTTCCTTGCCAAGGGAGAGGGTGAACCGATCCGGGCCCCGGGTGAAGACCGGTCCGGCGGTGATCAGGTAGTTGTTTGCATCCTTGTCACCGTCCTGGTAGTTGTTTTTTTGCTGTACCGTGGCGCCGATATTAAAGAGAATGGTCTGGTCCACCAACCAGGTCAGAGTGGAGCTCAAACCGAAGGCGCTCTGGTAACGGTCGTATGCGACATCGACGGTGTTAAGCATGCCCTGGATCTGCCAGAGGTAGTTCTGTCCCTGAAAAACCGGGCCGGAGGCAAGGCTCAGGAAGTTGATGTCGTGGACGTTTTGGTTGCCGTAAAAGGCGTTGTAGTTGACCGCCGTGGTTTTCCAGGTGTAGGGGCTGTCTTCGAATTTGTAGATGTGGTTGGCCACCAGGGTGGTGTTGTAGATCTGATCGCTGATGGCTTTCTGGTCTATGGTAATAGGAAGGGTAAGGCCGCCCAGGTTGACATTGACGCTGCTTTCTGTGGGAGCCACATTGACATTGTCATCATGGCTGAAGCCGAATGAGAAAAGGCCGTTTATAAAATGGCGCTGCTCCGAGGCGGCGATGGCGTCCAGAAACTGTTGGATGTTTTTCCACACCTGCTCCGGCGGGTTGGTGGCCTGCACCTCTTTGAAATACTGCTTGGCCAGCTCGCGGGAGCCGAGGCGGAGATGAGCGCGGGCCAGTTCGAGCTTGGCGCGTTCTGCATCAGGGTTGGCAATGAGGATTCGGTCAAAGGCCATGACCGCTTCTTCAAGGCGTCCGGATTCAAAGGCAGCCCGACCGAGATAGAAATTGATCTCCAGGTTGGCCGGGTCTTGAACAAAGGCTTTGTGCAGCTCCGTGTAGGCCTCATCGAATTTGCCTTGGTCAAAATATTGTTTTCCCAGAGAGTAGGAAGGAGGCAGCGCCTCAGCGGCAACGGTCTGGGCGCAGGAGAGGTGCAGAGCAATCAATACCACAGCGAGGAATTTCAATTTAGCCATGACGTATACCCGGTGCGGCCTGCAACAAGGCCAAAAGGTTATTGGTTAGGTAAATAATACAGTATAAAGCCAAGTTAGTATACTTTTTTTGGGGGAGGAGCCTTGCGTTTTTTGCTCTTTTGGCTTGTTGTTGGCGAAGGGGGGTGGGTCTGGTATGATAGGATTTGTGGAGTGTTTTTTGCCGGGTGCGAGAAAAAAATATGGGGGCTGGTCGTGTTGTTGAATAATTGTAAGCAGAAGCTTGAACTGGAGTACCCCTGTTCCTGGGTGTACAAAATTATCGGCAGGGAGCAGGAGGAATTGCGGGCAGCCATCGCCGAGGTTGTTCAGGCGCGGGAGTGTCTGGTGTCCCTGTCCAATTCGAGCAGCGGCGGCAAATATCTCTGTTTGGACGTGGAACTTATCGTGCTCAGCGCCGAGGACCGGGAGGCTCAGCATTGTGCCTTTAAGAGGCATCCGGCGGTGGTCATGGTGCTGTAACATTTTGCCGCGCCGCACCTGTTCGGGCGGCGCGGGCCGTTTTTACCCAACCACCTCGAAGCCGATGGCTGCGATGGCCTTTTTGATGGCGTCCATGGGCACGTCCTTGCTCTGGTTGAAGGTGGCCTCGCCTTTGTCCAGAGCGATGGCTACATCGCTGATGCCGTCGATGGCGTTGAGCGCCGAAGTAACCGAGGCGCTGCAATGGCCGCAGCGCATACCCTTGATTTGGATGGTTGGCATGGGGGACTCCTTATGGTTTGTTTGTAATCGAAAACTGTAAAGAGTTTCATTAAAAGCTAAAATATTCTCAGGCGCAAATGATTTTTTGATCCATCTGCGCAATTTACTGTGAAAGAAAAAAACAATCAACACCGGAGCAATGCGCACATGACACCGTCAACCGAAAAGCAGCGGGTCGCCATCCGGGGCATGCATTGTGCCTCCTGTTCTGCCCGCATCGAAAAAGTGCTTGGTTCCACCAAGGGCATTGTGGCGGCAGCGGTGAATCTCGCCGCTGAGAGCCTGGAGGTGGAGTGGGAGCCAGCCAGGCTCAGTCTTGCGGATATTGCCGGGATCGTCAAAGGGCTTGGTTTTGACTTGGTGCTGCCGGAAAAGGACATCCGACTCGCTCTGGCCATCAGTGGCATGACCTGCGCCTCCTGCGCCGCCCGGATCGAAAAGGTGGTAGGGGATATGGCCGGGGTGCGCACCATGCAGGTGAATCTGGCCACGGAGTCAGCAACGGTGGTCTTTGATTCTGATTTCGTCAGCCAGCGGCAGATCCGTGAGGCCATCGAGCGCCTTGGTTTCAAGGCCGAAGCGGCCGGGTTGGCAGGAGGTTCTGATTTTGAGCGCCAGCAGGAAGAGGCCGTCATTCGGCTTGCGGCCATGGCAAAGCGTTTGTATCCGGCCTTCACCTTTGCCGTTTTGCTGCTGCTCCTATCCATGGGCGAGATGGCCGGTCTGCCGTTGCCCTTGTTTCTTGCCCCGCATCACTCGCCGTTTACCTTTGGGTTTGTCCAGCTTCTTCTGGTGCTGCCCATCATGTGGTCGGGCCGCAATTTTTATCTGCTCGGGTTTCCTGCTCTGTGGCGCAGGTCGCCCAATATGGATTCCCTCATCGCCATTGGCACCGGAGCCGCTTTTGTTTACAGCACCTGGAACCTGATCGAGATCGGTCTGGGCATCGAGGTCATGACCAGGGTCATGGATCTGTATTTCGAGTCGGCCGGTGTGCTTATCGCCCTGGTTTCTCTGGGCAAGTATCTGGAAACCCGCTCCAAGGTGCGTACTTCGGACGCCATCCGTCAGCTCATGGCGCTGGCCCCGGAGGAAGCCACTTTGTTGGTGAATGAAGAACAGAAAAAGATTCCCGTGGCCGAGATTGAGGTCGGCGATATTTTGCTGGTCAAGCCGGGCGAGCGCATTCCGGTGGACGGCTCGGTGGTCAAGGGCCGCTCCAGTGTGGATGAGTCCATGCTCACCGGCGAATCCCTGCCGGTTTCCAAGGAGGTCGGCGATCCGGTGGTGGGCGCTACCCTGAACAAGAACGGCCTCTTGCAGGTGCGGGCCGAGAAGGTTGGGCAGGACACGGTGCTTGCCCGGATCATCACCATGGTCCGCGAGGCCCAGGGCTCCAAGGCGCCCATCGCCAATCTGGCGGACCGCATCAGTCTCTATTTTGTGCCCACCGTTATTGTCTTGGCCATTCTTGCCGGGCTGGCCTGGTATTTCATCGGCCAGGCCGAGTTTTCCTTTGCCCTGCGAATTTTCATCGCCGTGCTGGTCATTGCCTGTCCCTGTGCCATGGGATTGGCCACCCCGACTTCGATCATGGTTGGTACCGGGCGCGGCGCCCAGTTGGGAGTGCTGGTAAAAAGCGGTGAGGCCCTGGAGATGGCGCAAAAAATTGACGCCATCGTTTTTGACAAGACCGGCACCCTGACCCATGGCCGTCCGGAATTGACCGATGTGCAGGCTGTGGCGCCGGGGATGGATGTCGCCCAGATTTTGTCCCTGGTGGCCAGCGCCGAGAGTGGATCGGAACATCCCCTGGCTGAAGCCATTGTCAACGCGGCCCGGGAAAAGGAGCTGACCCTGGCGGAGCCTTCGCATTTTGAGGCGGTTCCCGGTCGCGGCATCCGGGCCATGGTGCGGGGTGAAAATGTGCTGCTCGGCAACCATGAGTTCATGGTTGAGCAGGATGTTACGGGGCTTGGCCTGGTGGTTGAGCAAATTGCCCATGGCTTTGCCGGGGCGGGCAAGACCGCGCTTTACTGTGCGGCGGATGGCAAGCTCATCGCGCTTCTGGCCATTGCCGATCGGTTAAAAGCCGAAGTGCCTGCGATCATCAGCGCCCTGGAACGCATGGGCATCAAAATATTCATGCTCACCGGCGACAATGCGCTTACGGCCCGGGCCATTGCCGACCAGGCCGGGATCAGCGAGGTGTTTGCCCAGGTACTCCCGGACCAGAAGGTGGAAAAGGTGGCGGCCTTGCAGGCAGAGGGGTTCCGGGTCGCCATGGTGGGCGACGGCATCAACGACGCTCCGGCTCTGGCCAAGGCCGATGTCGGCATTGCCATGGGCACCGGCATCGACGTAGCCATTGAGTCCGGCGATATCGTGCTGATGAAGGGCCATCTTTCCGGCCTGCTTGCCGCGCTTTCTTTAAGCCGAGCCACCATGCGCAACATCAAGCAAAATCTCTTCTGGGCCTTCATCTACAACATCATCGGCATCCCGGTGGCTGCCGGGGTTCTGCATCTTTTTGGCGGTCCGACCCTAAACCCCATGATCGCAGGAGGGGCCATGGCCATGAGTTCAGTTTCCGTGGTCTCCAACGCCTTGCGCCTGCGCTTTTTTACCCCGCCGGGCAGCAGCTTAAAATATGGGGCAAGCACAGCATCGTCTTGACAATTTTTTGAAACCTTGCGTAGATAATAGTATTGGCCGTGGAGTTTGCGGTCTGGTCCGTTGTTGTCGTAGTCGGTGATAAAGGAGCATCCCCAATGAGAAAGTTTGTTGTAGCAGCGGTGATTATCGTTTCTGCCTGCGGAGCTTTTAGCGGCAGGGACGCCCGGGCGGAAAACATCACCAGTCATGCGGTGCAAAAGGGAGACACCCTCTGGGATTTGAGCGGGGAGTATCTCAACGATCCACTGCTCTGGCCGAAAATCTGGAAGATAAATCCTGGGATTGCCAACCCCCACTGGATTAAGCCGGGTCAGATTATCAAGCTTCCAGGCATGGGGATTGCCCCAGCCAGAGAAGTGTCTGTGGAAAGGGTTGTTGCCCCGGTGGAGTATGGGGACTCACCCCTAGCTCAAGCAGGAATGGCTTCTTCTTCCGAGCCGCTGCCCATCGTGGTGGTAAAAAAGGATGTGTCCTCCGCTGGTCAAAAGGCCAAGGCAGTTCTGCTGGCTGATCCGGCCCAATATTATGACCGCGGGATCGGCATGGTCACCAACGATATCCCCAACGAGGGTAGGGTGCTGCTTACCGAGCAGGGTTGGCAGAGCGCCGCTCTCGGCGAGACCATTTTGATCTCTGCCCCTGGCGCACAGGTTGGCCAGCAGTTTGGCGTGTACCGGGATATGGGCAAGGTCGAATCCTTGGTCTATTTCAGCAAAAGTCCCGGCCATTTGCTGGCGGATATTGCCATTGTCGAGGTTGTCGCCTCGGATGCGTCCAGGCAAGAGGCGGTTATCCGCCGTGCTTATGATGCGGTAAAAACCGATGACGTTTTGGGGCAGGTTCCGGAGCGGCCCGCGGTCTCCGTCCGTCCGGCCCAGGCAGGGACGACCACGGTCAAGGGGGCGGTGGTGGCGTTTCAGTTCATGCGTCAGCTTGCCGGTCCCGATGATATTGTCTATCTGAATGTCGGCGCGGACCAGGGGCTTGCGCTTGGCGACCTGTTGTCGGTGGCAGCGGAGAATCAAGCCGAGGGCAGGAGTTCCGGTGAAATCATGATTCTGCGGGTTTCGGCAACCACTGCGGCTGCCGTGGTGACGAAACGGAGCGGTCATGAGGTGCGCCGGGGGGATGTGGTCGGGCCGCCGGTTTTGTAGAATCTGCAATCTGCTACTGTTTTTGTGAGAGAAAGAGGGGTCTGTCGGGGGGGAGGGCGCTGTTTTGTAGTCTAAAATTTTCACAGAAGGTGATGCCCCATGGATGATGCGAAAAAAACAGGTGTTTCTCTTGGCGGTTTGCTGGAGCTCGTTGAGGCCTCGACCATCGCCTCAGTCAAGGGGACGGTGGGGGGGATTTTGACCCTTATCAACGATCCGGCCGCCAGTTCTTCTGACCTCCTCCAGCTTATTCAGCTTGACCCGCCGCTGGCGGCAAAGATTCTTCGGGTTACCAACTCATCCTATTACTCCCCCTCCCAAACCATCGGCGATATCCATCAAGCCCTGATCTGGATAGGCCTTGACACGCTCAAGGAAATCATTCTCACCCAGAAGATGAGTGAACTTTATTGTGGCGGCACACCCATCGACGGCTATTCCCGGCTGCAATTGTGGCGCAATAGCCTAGCTGTCGCCCTTCTTGCCAAGAATATTTACAGCCGTGAGTTTGGCGAGAAGGGAGATAACGCCTATGCCGCAGGATTGATGCACGACATCGGGGTTATTGTGGAAGACCAGCTTCTGCATCAGGAGTTCATACAGATGGTGCAGGCCATGGAGAATAAGCCCCAAGCTCTGTCCGATGGCGAGACTTCGGTCTTTGGCTACGATCATTGCCTGGTGGGCAAGGGGTTGGCCGAGAACTGGAATTTTCCGGTGGAACTTATGGAAAGCATAGCCTTTCATCATAAACCCGAGAGCGCCAAGGAGGAACATCGCCTGCTTGTGAAAACAATCTTCATCGCCGACGCTCTCATGTTTGAGCATTACGGCTATGTCGCCACGCCGCCTCCCGATCGGGATATTCTACAGCGGTATGTCAGCGATATTGGGCTTCAGTGGGATGCCTTGCCCGCCCTTGTTGATCTGGTGCGGGAAGAAATGGTAAAAATTGAGCAGAAGGGATTGATTGCCTGAGCAACAGCGCCCCAACGGCTTGTTTTGCCTGGGCTTGTTGCTGAGGTTTTTATTGCTAAGTTGGCCTCAGCGGTTGTCCGTCATCAGCCTGCCCACTGCATCCCAGATTCGGTGGGCAGTTTCTTCCTTGCTGAGAAGCGGCACCTCTTCCTGCGCGCCATTGCGGTCAAGCAGGGTGACTCTGTTGGTGTCTGCAGCAAAGCCGGTTTCCATTCCCCCAATATCGTTGACCACGATCAGGTCAAGGTTCTTTTCTTTAAGTTTTCTCGCCCCTTCCTTGAGATGATCCCGACTCTCTGCGGCAAAACCGATGAGCAGGGGGGGGGTCGGCGATTTTTTCTTGCGTTTTCCCAGCTCTTTGAGGATGTCCGGGTTGGCGACCAGCGCCAGGGAGAGTGCGGCCTGTCCCTTTTTTACCTTGTGGGGCTCTTTCTTGGCGGGGCGGTAATCAGAGACAGCCGCGGCCTTGACGACAATGGTGGCCGCGTCGAGACAGTTCATGACTTCTGCCTGCATTTCCACGGCGGAGGTGACTTGGATGCGCCGAACTCCCGGCGGGGCGGCCAGGGCGGTGGGTCCGCTGATCAGGGTGACCGTTGCTCCCCGTTGTCTGGCCGTGGCCGCCAGGGCATAGCCCATCTTGCCGGTGGAGGGATTGCTTAAGAAACGGACCGGATCAAATGCTTCCCTGGTGGGGCCTGCGGTGATGAGCACGTGTTCGTTGGCAAGATTTTTGGGGGCAAAGATGGTGAGGATGGCCTGCCGGGCGTTTTTCCACTCTGTCAGGCGGCCCGGGCCTTCTTCGCCGCAGGCCATTGTTCCGCAGTCGGGTTCGAGAACCTGATACCCGTATGATTTGATGGTGGCAAGGTTTGCCTGGGTGGCCGGATGCTGGAACATGATGCTGTTCATGGCCGGGCAGACCAGGATCGGTCCGGATGAGGCCAGGGCGATGGTGGCGAGCAGATTGTCGGCCAGACCATGGGCCAAACGGGCGATGGTCTGGGCCGAGGCCGGGGCAACGACCAGCAGGTCATGCTCCCTGGCCAGGCTGATGTGGGGAATGGTTTCCGGTGCTTCGGCGGCGAACATGCCGGTGTGCACCGGATTGCCGGAAAGGGCCGCCATGGTCAGGGGGTTGATGAACCGGCAGGCAGACTCGGTCATGACCACGGTGATCTGGCAGCCTTCTCGGCGCAAGGCGCGAACCCAGTCCGCGACTTTGTAGGCGGCGATGCTTCCGGTAATCCCGAGAAGAATCTTTTTATCGGTCAGAAGAGACATTGGGTTCGCGTCGTCTCAGTCTTTACATGCCAGAGCCGAAGGGGTTGGCCTGTTTGCCACTGCCTGCGCGTCCTGCCGTGATATCTTCGGCGATATAGATGGCAACCTGTGTCTTCATGAGCAGCTTGTCCTCGGACAACAGAATGGTGCAGGTTTTGTTTGGTTTGACAAAGGCGAGAAGGATGTTTTTGTACTTGGCGGAACCGGCAAGCTTCCAGCCGTTTTTAGGCATGTTGTTTGAAAAAAAGTCGGACAAGGAAGTGATGTCGACCCGACCGGAGTATTGCAGCACCCCGCCGGCAAAGGAATCGGTCCGGACGAGCATGCTTTTTTCCCGGTCCCAGGAAAGCTCGCTGGGAAGCAGCAGGTCGGAAAACTCGTTGGCCCGGTATGGCTGTTCCCCAGGGGAAGAGGCAGAGGAAGCGAAGGGATCGGAGGAAGCAGCTCCTGGGTCGCTGCTGCCGCCCAGGCCCAATTCGGCGCAGCCGCTGAGGGCGACAAGGCTGGCGAGTGCAAGAACGGTTGAGAGGAACAAGGTGCAAAGCGGTTTGCGTGGCGTTGTCATGAAAAGCCTCCTAAGGGAATGGTGTGTAGAGTACATTACGGTTATAACTCTTTGACGATGAATTCCGCCAATGGTTTTCTCTGCGATTGCTGGTCGCGTCGGCTTGGGTGGCCGATGGCTATAAGCGCCATCAGCTCCAGATTCGCAGGCAACTCAAGAATCTGGCTGACTTTCCCCCGGTTTTTCAAAATCTGCCCGAGCCAGACGGCTCCAAGGCTAAGGGCTTCGGCGGCCAGCAGCATGTTCTGGATGCAGGCCCCGGCTGATTGTGCGTCTTTAAGGTCATCGTACATGGCTTCCCGGTCAAGATATACGGCGATTAGGGCAGGGGCGGCAACGACGATATGGCCGTAGGTGGTCTGCTCGGCCAATTTGGCGCGGATTGGTGCATCTGTAATAATAGCAAATCGCCAGGGCTGATTATTCAGACCGGAAGGCGCCCAGACCCCGGCTTGGATGATTTCGTAGAGCGTGTTGATGTCCACCGTCTGTTCGGTGAAGTTTCGGATACTGCGTCGCTGTTCGATGGCAATAAGAATCGGCGAAGGCATGGGGGCTGAGAGCAGGTCGCGTTGTAGTGATTATCGGAACAACTATTCGGAACACCGTGAAATTTATAGAAATTATAGCCGCATGGGTAGGAGTTTGTCAAACGGTTTCCGCGGATGGTCCATATTGCGCAAGAAATGAAAAACTGTTAGAACCTGCGGCCATGGAGGCTTGCATGGAAAAAGAGACCAAAAAAACAGAGAGACCCCTGCCGGTTCTCGGCAACGGGGCAGCGCTGATCGACACCCATTGTCATCTCGATATGTCGGCCTATGAAGCGGATTATGAGGCGGTGCTGGCTCGGGCTTTGGCGGCGGGGGTTACCCGGATCATCAGCGTAGGCATCAATCTGGAAACTTCGCGCCGGGCCATTGGGCTGGCTGAACAGCGTCAAAACATCTATGCCACGGTGGGGGTGCATCCCCACAATGTCGCAGAACTCACAGAGGCTGATTACGCGGAGTTGCAGGGGCTGTGCCGCCACGCAAAGGTCGTGGCCTACGGCGAAATTGGCCTTGATTATGTGAAGAACTACGCGCCAATTGCCCTGCAAAAGGAGCATTTTGCCCGGCAGGTTGTCCTGGCCAAGGAACTGCAATTGCCCCTGGTGGTACACGACCGTGAGGCCCATGACGATATCATGGAAATCCTTGAGGGGGCCGGGCCGTTTCCTGCCGGAGGGGTGATGCACTGTTTTTCCGGGGATGCGACCTTTGCCCGGCGGGTGCTTGCCCTGGACTTTCATATCTCCATTCCAGGGGTTGTGACCTTTGCCAAGGCCGAGATGCTCCAGGAGGCAGTGCGCGAGATTCCCCTCGGTTCGTTGGTTTTGGAAACGGACGGGCCGTTTCTCGCTCCGGTGCCCAGACGCGGGAAACGTAATGAGCCGCAACTTATGCTCCATACTGCCCAAAAGGTGGCGGAACTGAAAGGCATCTCCCTTGACGAAGTGGCAAGGCAAACCACCATGAATGCTGTGCACCTTTTCGGCCTGGAAGGACGATGAGACAGATGGGAATGGTGGCCGAGAACATAGAGGTAATTCGGGTCAGGATTCGGGCTGCGGCGGAGCGGGCCGGGCGTGATCCGCAGTCGGTGCGGCTTGTGGCGGTGAGCAAGCATCAACCCCTTGCGGCGATCCGCGAGGCCATGGCCGCCGGGCAGGTGATGTTTGGCGAGAACTATCTGCAGGAGGCTGCGGACAAGGTCGCGGCTCTTGGTGAGGGTCTGGTTTGGCATTGCATCGGGCACTTGCAGTCCAACAAGGCCCGGATCGCGGCGGAGGTTTTCGACTGCATCGAAACCATCGACCGGATCAAACTTGCCAAGGCGCTGGAAACGAGACTCGCCGAGCTGGATAAAACCATGCCGGTTCTGATTCAGGTTAACGTGGGCGGTGAGTCCCAGAAAGCCGGGGTTGCCCCGGAGGAGGCAGGTCTGCTGTGCCGCGATCTGCAACAGTTCCCGCACCTGAGACTGCAAGGGTTCATGACCATGCCGCCATTTGTCGAGAATCCGGAGGAAAGCCGGGCCTGTTTCCGCCAGCTTCGCTTGTTAGGGGAAGAGCTTGTGGCCCAGGGGTTCCTCGGCCAGCATGGGCCAATGCAGCTTTCCATGGGCATGTCCGGAGATTTCGAGGTGGCCATCGAGGAAGGCGCTACCCTAGTGCGGGTGGGCACGGCGCTGTTTGGTGAGAGATAGCCCCTCAACCTACTCCTTGCTCAATTTAACTCATCATCCTTCCAGTATTTGGTGCCCTTGACCGTAGCCTGGAGCGCCAGGCCGCTCTGCGTCAACTGATAGATGGTGATCCCGTCGAGCGTCGCCTCGCCTCCCACGGCACCGCCTTTGTCGCTGGCCTTGGCTGCGGCATCGGCATGTCCTCCGAATTCCCAGCCGCTGTTGATGAATTTTGTCATGGTTTCCCGATCGTGGAAGATAAAGACGGCGCGGAAGTCCTTCACGCCAAGCCCCAAGCCAATCCCGGCCGCACCCATTTTCATGAACACCGGTTTGCTGGCCCTGGCGTCTGTGACAACCCCATGGCCGCCGCCGACACTGACAAAGATTACGTTGATGTCGGCATTGTTGAACACCGCATAGCCAGGGGCCTTGGAAATTTCGGATTTTGCCTGGGGGTGAACCTTGTACAGATCGGCCAGCACCTCATCCCGCATGGCGAGAACAGCCTTGCGTTTGTCTTGGGTGGTTGTACCGGTGGTCGTGGCGCAGCCCGCCAGCAGGCAGGTGAGCACCAGAGCGTATAATCCGATGGTTATCCTTTTCATGGCATTCTCCTGTCCCTGTGATCTCGTAGCATATTGTTTCCCCTGGCACCATCTCGAACAAGCAACATCATGGGGAATCTTGCCGGTTATGTCAATGAGTAAAAGGCAGTCGCAGGGCAGGCTGGGGTCTGAAAAAAGCATGGGCGCTAGCTGATTTGCCAGAGGCGAATCGGCTCTCAATCTGTTACAGTGGGGGCATGGAAAAACAATCTGCACGGAACATGGAACTGCTTGCCCCGGCTGGCACCATCGAGGCCTTTGAGGCTGCGGTGGAGAGCGGGGCTGATGCCATCTATATCGGCGCTCCGGCCTTTAACGCCAGGGCTCTGGCCCGCCATTTTTCCCCGGCCGAGGTCGCGGCCATGATCGACCATGCCCATAAGAACCGGGTCAAGGTCTATCTGGCCATGAACAGCCTGATGAAGGAGGAAGAGATCTCCAAGGCGGTGGAGGAACTGGCAGCGCTTGAGGCGCTCAAGGCCGACGCCCTCATTATTCAGGATTTGGGCATCTCCTATCTGGCGCGCAAATTCTTTCCCGGTCTGCGCCTGCATGCCAGCACCCTCATGGGCGCACACAACTCCCTCAATGTGAGGCAGTTTTCCGAGATGGGCTTCAAACGGGTGGTTTTGGCCCGGGAGATGACGTTAAACGAGATAGGCCAGATCCACAAGCAATGCCCGGTGGAGCTTGAGGTGTTTGTGCATGGCGCCCTGTGTTTCGCCTATTCCGGCTTGTGTCTGTTCAGCAGCTATCTTGGCGGGAAAAGCGGGTTGCGGGGCCGTTGTGTTCAGCCCTGCCGCAGGCGGTACACCTGGGGCAGCAAGGGCCGTGGACCGGGGGCTCCGGCGGGGTATCTTTTTTCCATGAACGATTTGGCCGGGCTTGAGTTGATTCCCCAACTGCGGCAGGCCGGGGTCAGCTCGCTCAAGATCGAAGGGAGGATGCGCAGCCCCCAGTATGTGGCCTCGGTGGTCAAGGCCTATCGGCTGGCCCTTGATAATCCAGCGACTCCGGAGGTTTTGGCCGAGGCGAAAGAGCTGCTGGAGCAGGCCATGGGCCGCAAGGCCTCGCTCGGCTATTTCAAAAAGGCGCAACCGGCGGACATCATCGCTCCCCAGCACTCGGGCAATGTCGGCCTGTTTCTGGGCAAGATCGAGAAGGTCACTGCCAATCGCGCCCAGATGACCTTGAAAGAACCGCTTAAAGTTGGCGACCGGCTCCGTATCCACCAGGAAGGTTCGGGCGAGAGGCAGGGCTTCACCCTCAAGGGGCTGTGGCAGGGGAAGGTGGCTCTGAACAAGGCTTCGGCTGGCAGCAAAGTGCAGCTGGACCTGCCGCCGGGTGCGCAATGGGGCGACAGCCTTTACAAGGTGGATATTGGTGAGCGCCGTCAGCAGGGAGCCAAGAAGGGTATCCAGCCGGGGTTATTCAGCAAAAGGATAGCCAATCTGGTTGATCCCCGCAAGCTCGCGCAGATTTCCCATTTTTTGGGAAAGCCTGTCAACAGGCCGGCCGGGGGCAAGACCAGGGAGGAACACCCTGCTCGTGGCCAGGCCCCGGTTCAGCCCCAAGGCGGCCGTCGGGGCGTGCCCCAGGTGCAGCTGCCCCTGGAATGGTGGTTGAAGATCGACGATTTTGAATCGCTCAAGGTGCAGTTGCCCACCCCGCCTTCGCGACTGGTGATCACTCTGTCCCGCCAGACCTTTGCCCAATACTCCCGGCAGCAGAAACGGCTGACCCTGTATCGGCGGCGGTTGGTCTGGGCGCTGCCTCCGGTGATTTTGGAGGCTGACCTGGAGTTTTATCGGGAGGCCATCGCCCATCTGCGCGGCGGCGGCTACAACACTTGGCAGATCGGCCATATCGGTCAGCGCTTGCTGTTTGAGGCGGGGACTCAGATTGAGCCTGGAGAAGAGAGCCAGTCGGCCGGCCGGAAAACACGCCTTCCAAGGCAGGCTCCGACAGAAAGGCTGCTTCTTTTCGGCGATTATACCCTGAACGTCCTGAACAGCATGAGCGTCCAGGCCTTGGCTGGACTGGGACTGGGCAATGTCCAGCTGGCCATTGAAACCGACCGGCAGAACCTGTTCAATGTTCTCGGCCATAAAAATGCGCTGCCAATGGGCATGACCATCTATGCTCAACCCCCGCTCTTCACCGCCCGGCTGGCCTCTTCGTTTTTCAAATACGATCAGCCCCTTGTCAGCCCCAAGGGCGAGGTGATTGTGCTCAAGCAATGCTGGGGCCAGACCGTGGCCGTGGCCGATCAGCCCTTTTCCCTGCTGCCATACAGCACTGAGCTTGCCGCCCGTGGTGTGGCTTTTGCCGTGGTTGATCTTTCCCACATGCGGCCGAAACCCGACGAACTGGTCGCCGCCTTCCGGCAGTCGGGCCAGCCCGGACGTGGGGGCCGCAGACTCAGCACCTTCAACTACACGGGAAGTCTGCTTTAAGGGTATTTTTTTGAGGTGGTGTGCGGCCAACCTGGCCGCATTCTGTTTATGCTCAGGAAAAACCGGATTTTGTCGAACAGCCCGAAAGCGCCCCGGAGGGGATGGAGCTTGAACCGGAGGATATCCGAAAGCTTGAGGCGGAGATGGTTTTTTTAACCACGCTGCTGCCGCATTTTGGACAGGTCACCTCGGCTGAGGTTTCTGTTGAGGTGAGAATGGCTTCAAACAAGTTCTTGCAGTCCTGACAACGGTATTCATAGATGGGCATGGGGTTCTCCTTGGAAAGTGCCGATCGGTTTTACAATTCCATATACGAATAGAATTTAAGTCTTTTCTTAATCTTTGTCCAGGGGAAAATGTGCTGTTGTGCGCAAGGGCAGGGCGGAGAGCAGGGTGCAGAGGGCGACCAGGCCGAGGATCAGCGCGAGACGCAGCCAGGAGAGCCCCTGTGCCTGTCGGTCCGTGACAAGCCGGATTGCGGTGACGAGCCATTCCGCTGCGCCTGCCACGAGCAGTCCTTGCATGAGCCAGACAGCTTGTGGCTTGCGGATACAGAGCAGGCCAAGGGAAAACAGCGCTCCCAAGGCAAGGAGAAGATGTCCTGCCCGGTAAAAATGGGCGACAAGCAGCAGCATGCTGAAAATCACCGGCAATAGTCTCAGTACCTTCATGGAGTCTCCAATTTTTTGTTTAGAGTAATCCCGTCCCAAGCGCCACGGACAATAGCAGAAGCAGGCAGCCCACCAGGGTCTGCACCGAGTGCAGGGTCATCTTTTTCAGAAAACGCGAGGCAGAGAAGGTTCCCAGAAAGGCGGCGAGGGTGCCTGCCGCCACCAGGCCGAAGCCGTTTTCAGTCTGCATCACCGCAAAATCACGAATGAAAAAGGTTGTCCCATACACCAGCATCCGGCTGATGTCCACCACGATGGCGGAGAGGATCATGGTCCCGATGAGGGTTTGCTTGCTCAGTCCGGCCCGGAGGAGAAAGGCGGTGCGCAATGCCCCCTGATGCCCGGACAATCCGCCGAAAAAACCGGAAATGATCCCGCCGATGGGGATGTAACAGGGAGGAAAAGAGAGTTTCTTAAGGCCCGGCCGTAACTCGGCCAGGGAAAACCCAAAGATCAGCACAGCAATGGCCGACTTGAGCCAGGTGATGGAGAAGAGGTGTGTGCCTACGTGATAGTGGCTGATCGGCTCCATACCGCTGAGCCGATTGAGGAGCAGTGCGCCGAGCATGGCTGCAAGGGCGGCTGGGATGGCGAACTTGGTAACGACCCCAAGATCGGCTTGTTTGCCGAACAGGGCGGCCTTGAGGAGATTGT
>Ga0315272_10000334_pt1 | contig 23473 bp, 19 predicted proteins | sample C3_middle_MG_FD_203918 | JGI IMG/M metagenome (GOLD analysis project Ga0315272, IMG submission 203918) | Sediment microbial communities from Yellowstone Lake, YNP, Wyoming, USA - C3_middle | ecosystem: Environmental > Aquatic > Freshwater > Lake > Sediment | place: USA: Wyoming | collected...
GTCTCGGTGGTGCGGCGGCGGCCCGAGATCGGCGTGCTGCGCGCACTGGGCGCGACGCGCGGTGGGGTGCTTGTGGCGTTTCTCACGGAGGCCGCGATCATCGGCCTGGCCGGCTCCGTCGCGGGCGGTCTGCTGGGACGTCTGCTCGCCTCGGGAGCCGTGGGGATGGTCGCCGCGACGGTGAACTCGCTCTACGTCAGCAGCCGGCCGGGCGCGATTGCCTTCACACCGGTGACCGCATTGCTCAGCATCGCCCTGGGTGTGTGCGTCTCCGTTCTCTCCTCACTCGCGCCCGCCTGGGAAGCCTCCCGCGTTGCGCCCGTGGAGGCGATGGCGCGGGGCCGTATCGAACACCAGGCCCGCGTGCACAAGGCGCGAGGCCTGGCCTTCGCGCTGGCGCTCGGCGCGGGCGCGTACTGGGCCGCCCTGCAGGATCCCGTGACCGGCAAGCCGCTATTCGGCTATCTGGCCGCCGTGCTGATGATCGGCGCTGCCGCGCTGGCGATCCCCTCGATTGTGGCCGGGCTGTCGGCGCTCTCGGGACGCTACCTGGAGGGCTTCCTGGGCGTGGAAGCGCTGCTCGCCTCACGCAGTCTCTCCGGCTCGTTGCGTCGTACCTCCGTGCTTGTAGGTGCGCTGACAACCGCCGTGGCCATGATGGTCGCGGTGGCGATTATGGTGGGCAGTTTCCGCCAGACCGTCGTTGTCTGGATGGAGGACCGCCTGCAAGCAGACCTCTTTGTTCGTTCAGCCGAAGGCTCGTCGGGAGAACGCTTCCACGCCCTGTCTCCGGACACGGCGGATCGGCTGAGCTCGCTCCCGGAAGTCCTCGCAACCGACGCGTACCGCAGCTACTCCATCGATTATCAAGGGCGGCCGGCCACGCTGGTGGCCAGCGACGCGAGACGGTCAACCCAGCACATCCGGAGGCCGTATCTCGGTGGCGAGAGTCCCGTCGACGTCGCGCGCGACGTGAGTTCGGGCGGAAGCGTAATTGTCAGCGAGCCCTTCGCCAACAAGCATTCGGTGCGCAAGGGCGACCTGCTGCGACTGAATCTGGGCGGGCATGAAGTGCGCGTGCGGATCGCCGCCATTTACGCCGACTACTCCAGCGAGCGCGGCTCCATCGTGATGGATCGCGCCACCCTGCAACGGTATCTGCCCGACCCGGCGCCGACGAGCGTGGCGATCTATCTCAAGTCCGGCGTTCCGGTGGAACGGGGCAGACGAGCGGTGGAGCAAGCTTTAGCCGGGCGCATGATCCGCGTATTCACCAACCGGAACGTGCGAGAAGAAGCGATCCGCATCTTTGACCGCACCTTCGCCATCACCTATGCCCTCGAAGGAGTGGCCGTGTTTGTCGCTGTCATGGGCGTTGCGGGCGCTCTGATTGCCCTGATCATCGACCGCCGGCGCGAGTTCGGATTGATGCGCTTTCTCGGCGCGGCCTCCGGACAGATCCGTACGCTGATTCTGTTTGAAGCGGGTCTGCTCGGTCTCGCGGGGAACGCGGCTGGGTTCGGTCTCGGCTATCTTCTCTCGCTCCTGCTTATCTATGTCATCAACCGTCAGTCGTTCGGCTGGACGATCCAGTTCCATTGGCCCGTGAGCGTACTGCTCGGAGCGCTGAGCGTGGTGTACGCGGCCACACTGCTCGCCGCGATTCAACCGGCGCGCATCGCCACGCGGCTGAACCCGATCGAGGTGGTGCATGAGGAGTAGCGACTGCCGCACGGCCGTATTCTTGATTTTCTGTTGCAGCACCATTTCCGCGGCGGATCCGGGTCAGTACGAAATCGCAAGGCCTGGGTACCATTATCAGTTCCCGCGCGACCACTTCAACCATGCGGCCTACAAGACCGAGTGGTGGTACTACACTGGCAACCTCTCGGCCAAAGACGGCCGCCGTTTCGGCTTCGAACTCACCTTCTTTCGCCAGGCCCTCGATCGTCAAAAAGAGCGGCGCGATGCGAAGCCGGGGGTCTGGGACATTCCCGACGTCTATTTCGCCCATTTCACGGTCAGCGACCTGGACGGCAAGCGCTTCTTTCAGGCCGAGCGGCTGAACCGGCCCGGCGCTGGCATCGCCGGCGCCGACCTTGCGCAGGCACGCGTCTGGAACGGGAACTGGCAGGCGCAGTGGCAACTTGACTCTTCGCATCCCGGCGGGTTTCACGCACAGACGCTTCAGGCGATTGCGGAGAAGTTCTCGATCCGGCTGAGTCTCAGCAGTGACAAACCGCCTGTCATTCACGGCGTCAACGGCATCAGCCAGAAGGCGGAGGGCGCGGGGCACGCCTCACATTACATCTCGCTCACGCGTCTGCGAACCAGCGGAGTCATTGAGATCGAAGGCCAGCGTTTTGAGGTCGGCGGACTCGCCTGGATGGACCACGAGTTCTTCACGAACCAGCTCGCGGCGGACCAGGCCGGCTGGGACTGGTTCAGCCTGCAACTCGACGACGGCTCGGAGTTGATGCTCTACAGGATGCGCCAGAAGGACGGCACGGCGGGCCGCTGGTCGCACGGGACGTTCATTGAAGCGCGTCGAGACGCGCGTATTGAAGTCCGTGGAGACGCCAGCACCGATGCACGAGGCGCGGCGCGCGGCCTCTCCGCTTCAGAGTTCCAACTCTCGCCCGGGCCAAGCTGGACCAGCCCTCGAACCGGCGCGCGCTATCCCGTGGCATGGCGGATTTCCGTGCCGGCCTTGCGTCTGGAACTGACTTTGAACACACGCCTCGAGTCGCAGGAATTGACCAGTACGAGCGACATCTCACCGTCGTATTGGGAAGGCGCGATCGAGGTGACGGGCACGCGTGCGGGCCGGCCCATCGCCGGGCGCGGCTATCTGGAGATGACGGGCTACGCCAAGCCGCTGCAACTCAGCCAGTGAATTGTCGCTTCAAGAGAAACAGCGGTACGCACGCCAATCACACCCGCCCCCGGCTGCGCTAGCATAGAAGTTTCCCGTCATGCCCAAATCCAAGGCCCCCGCACAGACTTTTGAGGAGCCAAAACATCTGGCCCATCTCGTCGACCGGGCAGTGCTGGTGAGCGTGCACTTGATTTCCGGCGAGGAGCATACGGGCGTCTTGGAGTACTGGGACGTCGATTTCGTCCGCCTGACCTGCGAGCACGGTCCGAACCTGTTCATCTACAAACACGACATCCGCTACATCGCCGAACTGTAGAAGACTCCTCATGGCCCAATTCCTGGAATCCGCCCGTGATATCGCCCGCGAAGCCGGAGCTTTGATCGCCGGTCACTTTCATCGCGGCGTCCAATTCGAGCTCAAGGATCAGTACGACCTCGTCACCGTGGCCGACCGCGCCAGTGAGACCCTGATCGTCGAGCGGCTTTCGAATCTGTTCCCAACGCACTCGATCCTCGGCGAAGAGGGCGGGCAGCACGAGCGTTCTTCCGAGTACCAGTGGTATGTCGATCCGCTCGACGGCACCACGAACTTCGCGCACGGCTATCCGATGTTCAACGTTACGCTGGCCCTGGAACATGCCGGCGAGCTGGTTTGCGGCGTCGTCTACGATCCTCTGCACGACGAAATGTTCTCAGCCGAACTCGGCGGCGGAGCGTATCTGAATGGCAAGCGTATTCACACCAGCCAGACACGGGGTATGGAGACCGCGCTTCTCTCTACCGGTTTCCCGTCCCGCAAACGCCACGAGAGTGTGAACGTTCACTTCTTTTATCAGACTTCGATGTGTACGCACGGCATTCGCCGGGGCGGCTCGGCGGCCATCGATCTGTCGTACGTGGCCTGCGGACGGCTGGATGGCTTCTGGGAATTTGGACTGAAACCGTGGGATATGGCGGCGGGTCTGCTGCTGATTCGGGAAGCGGGAGGCAAGACGACCGACATGCACGGAGGTCCGGTGAGTCTGTTCGGTCCTCACCTCACCGCCTCCAACGGCCCGATCCATGACGAGCTGATCGGTCTTTTTGGAGAAGTTTTTGAAGGTCATTATCGCTATCCATTGACGCAGATTCCGCCCAAACAATAGGGTTGCCGACGTAAAATCAACGATTTCCCCGCCAGCGCCGTGCCTTACCCCGCTTTACGCGCGTGGTTCCGAGGTGATACCCTAACAGATTGAAAATGCGTACACTAGACCTCATCCAGAGGAAGCGCAACGGGGAGGAACTGGCCCCCGAAGAGATTACCTGGCTGGTGGAAGGCTACACCCGCGGGGAGATCCCGGACTACCAATTGTCCGCGTTCCTCATGGCCGTGTACTTCCAGAGCATGAGCGACCACGAATGCACGGCCATGACCGAGTCGTTTATCGCCTCGGGGGAAAAGCTCGACCTGAGCTCCGTGCCTGGCCCGAAGGTGGACAAACACTCCACCGGCGGCGTTGGAGACAAGACCAGCTTGATTGCGGCGCCCCTTGCAGCCGCAGCCGGCGTCAAGGTCCCGATGATTTCGGGCCGTGCGCTGGGCCACACCGGCGGCACGCTGGACAAGCTGGAGTCCATTCCCGGCTTCCGGACCGAGATGACCGCCGATGAATTCCGTGAACAACTGGTGAAAGTGGGCTACGCGGTCATCGGTCAGGGTCCCACGGTGACGCCGGCGGATGGCAAGTTCTATTCGTTGCGCGACGCCACGTCAACGATTGAGTCCATTCCGCTCATCGCCGCGTCGATCATGAGCAAGAAACTCGCCCTGACGCTCGATGGCCTGGTTCTCGATGTCAAAGTCGGTTCCGGCGCATTCATGAAGCGCCAGGTGGACGCCCGCCGTCTGGCTCAGATGATGGTGACGATCGCCCGCCGCGCCGACCTTCGGGCGCAGGCTCTGGTGACCGACATGAACCAGCCGCTGGGCTATGCGATCGGCAACGCGCTCGAGATCATGGAAGTCTCCCAGACGCTGCAGAACGCGGGTCCGGCGGACCTGACGCGGATTTCGCTCGAACTGGCCGCTCGTATGATCTTCCTCGGCAAATTGACCGAGACATTGGACGAAGCGCGCGACATCGCGCAGCGCCGTCTGCTGGACGGCTCCGGATACCGCAAGCTGAAGGATGTGATCGCGGCGCAGGGCGGCAACCCGGCCGTACTCGACAAGTTCGAACTGCTGCCGAACGCCACTGGAGCGATGGAAATTACGGCTCCGCGCGCGGGCTACGTCTCGGCGATCGACGCCGAAGAGATCGGCTTGGCATCGACCATCATCGGCGCGGGACGCGACAACAAGGATTCGGTGATCGATCCGGCCGTGGGTGTCATCCTGGAAGTCAAAACCGGCCAGCGCGTGGAAGAGGGCAGCGTTCTGTGCCGCCTCTACTACACGCACGAAGAGCACCTGGAAGAGGCCTCCGAGCGCGTGGAGGATGCCTTCCGCATCGCCTCCAACGCACCTGAGGGCCGCGAACTGATTCTCGAAGTCGTCAGCTAAGCTTTCCCGTCAATCGGATATAGAGCCGGACGCCGCTGCGCCCGGCTCTTCGCATTTGATAGCCTTGCTCATTTGGATTCTCGTTCTCAGGGGTCTGCCGCATGGGGCGCTTTACCGGACTGCTCGGACTGGTCGTGATTCTCGCACTGTGCGTGCTGGCGTCGAAGAATCGCAAGGCCATCCGTCCCAGCCTGTTCCTGTGGGGGCTCGGAATGCAGTTCGGCTTTGCCTTCCTGGTGTTGAAGACCGATTTCGGCAAGCTCTTCCAGATCGCGAGCGTCGCGGTGAACGCGCTGCTCAACTATGCCGAGGAGGGTTCGCAATTCGTCTTCGGCCCGCTGGGCGTGAAGTCGGGGCCATTCGGCGTCGTGTTCGCCTTTCAGGTTCTTCCCATCGTCATTTTCATTGCCAGCCTCTTCGCGATCCTCTATTATTTCGGCATCATGCAGGTCGTCATCAAGGGCATGGCCTGGGTGATGCAGCGCGTCATGGGCGCGAGCGGGGCGGAGTCCACGAACGTGGCAGCCAGCATCTTCATGGGCCAGACGGAAGCGCCGCTGACGATCCGCCCGTTCCTCGCCAACATGACCGAAAGCGAGTTGTTCACCGTGATGACGTGCGGCATGGCGCACGTCTCCGGAGCAGTCATGGCGGCCTATGTGAAGATCGCCGGAGTGTCCATCGAGCACCTCTTGACGGCCGTGATCATGACCGCGCCGGCGACCCTGCTGCTGGCCAAAATCCTGGTGCCCGAGACCGGCACGCCCGAGACGGCGGGCACGCTGAAAGTGGAAGTCCCGAAGCCCGGCGTGAACATTATCGACGCAGCGGCGCGCGGCGCGGGCGATGGTTTGCAACTCGCGTTGAACATCGCCGCCATGCTGATCGCCTTCATCGCGCTCATCGCTCTGGTCAATGGCTTCCTGGGGTGGGTCCACACGGTTCCGCTGCTGGCCTGGGTGCCGCCCTCGCTGCAGAAGATCTTCGGCATCCTTTTTGCGCCGGTGGCCTGGATGCTCGGCGTCAGTTGGAAAGACGCGGCCAGCGTGGGTGACATGCTGGGCACGCGCATGGTGCTGAATGAGTTCATCGCCTTCCTGCGGCTCGGAGAGTTGAAGAACACGCTCGACCATCGCAGCTTCGTCATCGCGACGTTTGCGCTGTGCGGCTTTGCGAACTTCTCCTCCATCGCCATTCAGATCGGCGGCATTGGCGCCCTGGCTCCCTCGCGCAAGTCCGATCTGGCGCGGCTGGGGGTCAAGGCGATGCTGGCGGGAACGCTGGCGAACTTCATGTCGGCCTGCATCGCGGGGGTGCTACTGCCGTGATCGGCGACGTTCCGCAAGTGATCGAGGAAGCGGCGGCGTACCTGCGCTCGCAACGGACGGTGTGGCCATCCGTGGCGGTTGTGTTGGGCAGCGCGCAGGCTGTGTTCGCGTCGGCGCTGGAAGAGCGGCAGGAGATCGCCTACACCGACATCCCGGACTGGCCCGTGCCCTCGGTGCCCGGCCACGCGGGGAAGTTGATCGTTGGTAAAACGCACGGCCGGCTTGTCACGGTCATGTCGGGCCGGGTCCACCTCTACGAGGGTTGGACGCCGCAAGAGGTCGTCTTCGGCGTGCGGGTGCTGGGCCGGCTGGGCTTGAAGAATCTGATTCTGACCAACGCGGCGGGCGGCATCAACCCTGCCTACCATCGCGGGTTGCTGGTGCTGCTCACCGACCATATCAACCTGCAGGGCACCAATCCCCTCCTCGGTCCAAACAACGACGGGATCGGGCCGCGCTTTCCCGACATGACGCAAGCCTACTCGCCCGCCCTGCGCGACCTCGCCAAGGCCGCGGCGGCCGAAGCCGGGGTGGAAGTGGGCGAAGGCGTCTACGCCGGACTGCTGGGTCCGAGCTTCGAGACACCAGCCGAGATTCGCTATCTGCGCACCATCGGCGCGGATCTGGCGGGCATGAGCACGGTTGCCGAGACGATTGCCGCCCGCCACATGGGGATCAACGTCCTGGGCATTTCGACGGTCACGAACATGGCCTCGGGCATGCAGGCTGAACTGAGCCATGCGGAAGTACTGGAAATCGGACGCAGCGCCAGCGGCGGGCTGATCCGCCTGCTGGGCACGCTGATTCCGCGCATTGGCTAGCCTGCACGGCCTTCGCGCAAGGACTTCAGAGCTTCTTGCACGTGATCTTGAACGTGTAGGCGTAGCGGCAGGGCCGTTTTGCGGGTGGCTCGATCACCAGAGCGGACGCGTCTTGCTTCCAACGCACGGTCTCCCCGGAGCCGAGCATCTCCACGCCGGTCACTTCCTTGCCTGCCAGCGTGGTGAGCCGCACGCTCTCTTCCGGCCATTCCAGGGCGATGGCGTAGAGCGTGTTGCCCTTGCGGGTGAACCTCACATCGCCGTCGCGATAGGTCTCCCAGTAATGCGAGCCGTAGATGGCTTCACCGTTGACACGCAGCCACTCCCCGACGCGGCGCAGCACGTTTTGCATCACCTCGGGGATGGTGCCATCGGCACGGGGGCCGATGTTGATCAACAGGTTGCCGTTCTTACTCACGACGTCCACCAGATAGTCCACTACCTGGTTCGGGGTCATGTAGTCGCCTTCCTTGAGATTGCGGCTGTAGCCCCAGGAATTTGGATCGAGCGAATCGCAGGTCTCCCACTTATCCTTCAGGATGCTGGTCATACGCGTCCGCTCCGGCGTCGAAAAGTCGCCCAGGAACTTGCCGTCGGTGTCGACGCCCCAGCGATCATTGGCGACCACATGGTCCGGCTCCGGCGAGTGGTTATAGTAGTAGGCGAGCACCTGCTTGCTGCCCCAGTAATCGGCGGGCAGTGGCCGGCCCTTCACATCGCGAACGGGGCCGTTGTCGACGTCGCCCCACAGGATGCTGGGGTGATAGAGATCGACCAGTTCCTTGATCGAGTTGTTCATGTAATCCACCCAATCGCGTCCCGGGTAGCGCTGGTCATAAAAGGTATAGGTGGTGTTGTGGTAGAAGCCCATTTTCATGCCCGCGCCGCGAACCGCCTTTGCCAGATCGCCCGCCACGTCGCGGTGCGGTCCGGCCTCCATCGCGTTGCGGTGGGTGAACTTGCTGGGCCACATGGCGAACTCGTCGCCGTGCTTCGCGGTCAGCACGACGTACTGCGCGCCCGCGTCGCGAAACAAAGCGGCCCAGGCAGAGGGGTCGAATTTCTCGGCCTTAAACATGGGGATGAAATCGTCGTAGTCGAACTTCTCGCCCCAGTTAGCCTTGTGATACTTCACGGCGTCTTCCACCGTGTTCTCTTTATAGATGCTCTCCGGCAGATCGCCGCGCGTGGCGTTGTATGGTGGCGCGCCGTACATGAAGCCGAAGTTGGTCTTCGGGCTGATGAACTCGAGGTACCACTCGTGATAAGCCGGAACCGCGTAAGGCCCCCAGTGGATGAAGATGCCGAACTTGGCGTCCTCATACCACTGCGGTGCTTTGTGCGAACGCAGCGACTGAGTTGTTGGCTGGTATGGGCCGGCGGTGGCCGCCCCGGTCTGGGCGGACGCCGGAATTGTGAACGTCGCGGCGAGGCAGAGCCAGACGGACGAAAACGATTTGCTGCTCATTGTTTGTTCTCCCCCAATGCAGGTCGAGGAACATGCCGCGGAACTCCGCGGCGGATCCATATCAGTCTATTGCAAAGGGAGACACGCCCTGACAAAGCGGAGGCGCGGCAAATTTAAGGCACGTTCAGACCGCGCCTCTGCATGTCCTGAACAGTGTCGCCACCGGAAGTGCCCGCGGACCAGTCCACGAATTGCTCGTAAGCCGTGTAGCCGGTTGGCCGCATCAGTTTGAATGTGAGGCGCAACGCCCTGGCGCCGGAAGCCTTAAACGGGACCTCGATGTGGCGCGGGGAACCGATGTCGCCAAAGGCGCGCGCGCCATGGGCGATCAGGTTGTGCAGGTCGTCCCGTACGTCCCACACCGCACGGTAGCCATATAGCGGATATGACGGCAGCGTATTCTCGCCTCGCCGTGAAACCGTGGCGGAAAATCCCGACGGTGCAGAGCCGTCGAACAGGAAGCGCACGCGCGCCTCGGCCGGTGAGTTCTCCGCTTTCCACAGGTCGTAGGACGGGTAGCGCTGCCGGTTCTCGTCTACGACGCCCATCTCCACCAGGCCGCTGGTCTCGCCCGGGCGCAGATTGCGGTGCGAGCGATAGTCCTGGTAGCACCACAGAATTGCGCCGCCAATGAAGTCATATTTGCGGTACGTATCGAGGTGCTCACTGATGATCTTGCGCCGCAACGCGTCGCCTTCCGCCTTGTCTTTCGCGAAGATGCCGGCCGCTCCGAACTCGGAGATGATGATCATCTTGTCCGGGTATTCGCGGCCCGCACGCTCCAGCGCGGGCGCGAGCTTCGCAGGGTCGCCATGCCAGGTGCCGAAGTACTCGTTCATCATGACGAAGTCGGCCAGCGCGGCGGCATTGACCTTGGGATCCGCTCCCGACTGGATGCGATCGTCGGCATAGGAAACATAGCGGTCCGGATCGAGCCTCTTCACCAGTTCGTACATCGTCTTGAAGTACTCGCGTCCGCCCGGAGTATTCGTCGAACTCTCGTTGCAGACGCTCCATCCGAAGATGGCGGGGTGATTCCAGTTCTGCTCGATCATCTCCGTCATCATCTGCTTTGCCAGCGCGATAATCTTCGGATCGGTAAACTGCTGTTCGCTGAAGTGCCAGATGGGGATCTCGGGCACCAGCAGAATCCCGTTGCGATCGCAGAAGTCGAGGATGAACGGATGCTGCGGGTAATGCACCGGACGCGTGAGCGTCACCTGCAACTCCTTCATCTCGGAGTAGTCGTGGAGCATGGTGCCGCGCGTTTCGGCCAGTCCCTCAAACGGCGATTCCTCATGGCGCGTCATGCCGGTGAGCCGTACGCGGTCGCCGTTCAGATAGAGGTGGCGGTCGCGCAATTCGAGCGTGCGGAAGCCGTAGTTGTCGCTGAGCGTATCAAGGGGCGCGCCGCTCGCATCCAGCAGCGTCGCCTCCACGCGATACACCTCGGGATGGTCAAAGTGCCACAGCCGCAGCGAGTCCACGGTCGAGGCGATCTTCACGCTGCTCTTACCCGGCGCCGCCGAGACGTCACGGATCCCAAGCGCAACGGTCTGGTCGTTGTCGGGCGAGATGAGCGCGACCTTCAACTTCACGGTCACGGTCCGTTTCGAGAAGTTGTCGATGAGCACTTCATCCGAGATCTGGGCGCTGACCTGGTCGGAGGCCGGATTCACCGTGCTGCGGATGTGCTGGTTGCGCAGCAGCACGGGTTCGTTCACGGTGAGCCAGACGTCCCGCACGATGCCGCCGTAGTGCCACCAGTCGTACCACAGGTTGCCGCCCGCCTTGAGGTCCATCGCGTAGCCCGGAATCGTAGCGACCCCAGGCTCGTTGTTGATCTCCACGGAGATCAGATTGCGGGCCTTCAGGAGCGGCGTGATATCGACGAACCAGGCTGTATGTCCCCCCTCATGCGATCCCGCTTCCGTCCCGTTCACCCAGACGTGCGCACTGTAGAACGTACCGCCGAAGTGCAACTCGACGTGCTTGTCGCGGGTCCCGGCCGGCAGCGAAAAACTGCGAAAATACCAGGCCGTGCCTTCGAAGTCCTCGTACCGGCCGATGTTCCAGGTGTGCGGCACATTCACCGTGTCCAGGGCGATGGGCGCGGCCTTGGTCCAGTCGTGTTTGGCCCCCGTCTTGTCAGGATCGATTCTGAATTGCCATTGACCGTTCAGGTCGATGCGCTCCGAAGCGAAGCCGAGCGAAACCAGAGCGAAGAGCAGGGGGGTAATACGACGAAGCGGAGAGATCATTACTCCTTCAGCCTATCGTAAGGACTACCCGAATCGCCTCGCGAAGCGCAGTCGCGACAGCCGGAACGGAGCCGCTCCGATGCGCAGTAGCCAAAGATATGTTGAAGTCTATTTATCTCTCTGCGATACTTTTTTTAATCCCGCGAGGGATCTGTGCGCTCCTGCCGCAAAATGGCTCACTTCGAGCGTTTCCCCGTTGTCAGACGCCGAGAGGCGTAGTGCGGCCGGGCAAAGACTTGGGCGAGGAGAAGTAAGACAGTGAGAGAACGAGGGATCGTAAAGTGGTTCAACGCCGCAAAGGGCTACGGCTTCATCCAGCGGCAAACTGGGGAGGACGTCTTCGTTCACCATTCAACAATCCAAATGACCGGGTACCGGGTGCTTCAGGAGGGCGCCGAGGTCGAGTTCGAGGTTAAGACGGGCCCCAAGGGTCTTCAAGCCGAGAACGTGATGCCGGTCTGATTCGAGCTTCAGCAAGACAACGCACAAGAATGGCCGGCCCTCTGATCAGTCGAGGGCCGGCCATTCTCGTTCTTGCCGAAATCGGGTCGCGGGATTCCGCTTAGGAGACCGCCGAGCCTGTCGAGGGTCGCACGGGCTTGTTCAACGGCGCGCCGGGAAACTCCTGCACGGGAGCCTTGAGGTTGCCTGGCAACACGAGGACGCGTGAGTCGATATCGAACAGCGTGAAGATCAGGAATATCGCCAGAAAGAGCACGCCTCCGAGGAACACAACCGCGTTGAATTTGTCGTGCCGCAAGTGCATGAAGAACAAGGCCACAAGCGACGCCTTCATAGTCGCGATAATCAGGGCGATCACTGTGTTGTAGGCGCCGAAATCAATTCCCGCGGCCGTCACCGTGATCGCCGTCAGTGCGAGCAGGGCGGCGAGCACGCCAAGGTAAACCTTGGGACTCGTGACGGGATGCGAATGTGCAGTGTTTTCCATGGTCGTGGCTTCCTCAGGAAATCAGATACATGAGCGGGAAGAGGTAGATCCAGATCATATCTACCAGGTGCCAATACAGGCCCACCAGATCGACCGGGCCGTAGTAGCTTGCCGAGAAGTCTCCCCGGATGGCGCGGATGAGCAGCCAGGTTATGGCGCACATACCTCCGATGACGTGGAAGCCATGCAAGCCCGTCATCAGGAAGTAGAAGCTGAAGAACATGAACTGGCCCGGAACCGTGTCGCCCCGGTGCGTGTAGAAACTTCCCGGTAGCAGGCCTAATTCAAATTTGTGCTGATATTCGAAGAACTTCACCACGAGGAAGGCGCCTGCCAGGAGCAGCGTCAGGACCAGAAACAGGATGAGCAGTTTCCGGCGCGAAGTTTGTGCGGCCCAGACGCCCATCACCATCGTAAAGCTGCTGGTGAGCAGCACGACCGTGTTCAGCGTACCCATCGTGCGGTCCAGGTAATGGTGCGCTGCCAGAAAGGCCTCGGGGTGCTTGGCGTGCATAATCCCGTAGCCGACGAAGAGCCCGCCGAACAGCAGCACTTCCGTTACCAGGAAGAGCCACATGCCGATCTTCGTCGCGTCGAGTTGCTGCCCCATGTCGTTGAAATGGTGCTGCAGGAACTGCGGGTGGTCTTGTTCGGCGTGAACCGTCGTTATTGCTTGACTCATCGTGAACTTCTCTCAGCTATCGGTTTCTCTGGGCTTGTCTTCACTCAGCCGGTGTGTACTTCGCTGCCGATGGGAGCAGGCACCGCGCGATAGTCATAGGGGCCATGCAGCGGCACGGGTTGGCCTTCAAAATTGTGCGTGGTAGGCGGAGAGGACGTCGTCCACTCCAGCGTCTTGCCACCCCATGGATTGTCCACCATGCCCTTGGGACGGCGGAAAGAAGCCAGCAGATTCGCCAGCGTGAGGAACAACCCCGCGGCCAGTATCATCGCGCCGATGGTGGAGGCCACATGCAGGGCCTGGAACTGCGGAAGGTAGTTGAAATAACGGCGAGGCATGCCGCGGCTACCCAGGATGAACTGGGGGATGAACGTGGCGTTGAAACCGATGAAGACCAGCACGCAACCGACGCGCGCAACAGCTTCGTTGTACAACCGGCCGAACATCTTGGGCCACCAATAATGCAGCCCGGCGAGTAACGCGACGAGGTTCGATCCGGCCATCACGTAGTGGAAGTGGGCGACGATGAAGTAGGTGTCATGCAGGTGCACGTCCGTTGACAGCGAAGCCAAAAACAATCCCGTCAGCCCGCCGATGGTGAACAGCAGCAGGAACGATATCGCGTACAGCATGGGAGTTCGAAGTTCAATCGATCCTTGCCACATCGTCGCAATCCAGTTGAAGACCTTGATGGCCGACGGGATGGCGATGAAGAAGGTCAGGAACGAGAAAATCGCCGCGGCGTAGATGCTCATTCCGGCCACGAACATGTGATGCGCCCAGACCAGGAAGCCTAGCAGGGCGATAGCGACGGAACTGAAGGCGATGGCCTTGTAACCGAAGATGGTCTTCCTTGAGAACACCGGGATCACTTCGGACATGACTGCCATCGCCGGCAGGATCATGATGTAGACGGCCGGGTGCGAGTAGAACCAGAAGAAGTGCTGGAACAGCACTGGATCGCCGCCCAGTTGCGGATCGAAGATGCCGATATGCAACACGCGCTCCATGACCAGCAGCAAAAGCGTGATGCCGAGCACGGGCGTAGCCAGAATCTGAATGAGCGCCGTGGCATACATGCTCCAGCAGAACAAAGGCATCTCAAACCAGCCCATGCCGGGAGCGCGCATCTTGTGCACCGTCGCAATGAAGTTGACGCCGGTAAAGATCGAGGAAAACCCGAGCACAAACGCGGCGAGCACTATCAGTGTCACACCGCCGCCGATTGTCGTGCTGTAAGGGGTGTAGAAGGTCCAGCCGGTGTCGACGCCACCGATGAAGAGCGTGCCGAGAGCCATCAATGCGCCAGTCCAGTACAAGTAGAGGCTCATCAGGTTGATTCGCGGAAGCGCGACATCCCTGGCCCCCAATAGCAGTGGCATGGCGAAGTTTCCAAGCACGGCGGGGATGGCGGGGATGATTACCAGAAACACCATGATGATGCCGTGCAAGGTGAAGACGCGGTTGTACATTTCCGCGTCCATGATGGTCTTGCCCGGCGTCAGGTGCTCGATTCGGATCAGCATGGCAAGCAGTCCGCCTACGACCATGAAGAAAGTGACCGACCACAGATACATGATGCCGATGCGTTTGTGATCGACCGTAGTGAGCCAGCTCATCACGCCCTTGGGATCGTCCAGATAATCGCCGTGGGCGTGGGCCGTGGCGCCAGTCGCCGTTAAAGTCAATGCGTCCGCCATGGGTCTGATGCCTCTCTCTGAAAATGCACTGCCCTACTTTAAGGACTTGATGTACGCGATCACGCCCTGGATCTCACGCTCGCGCAGCAGACCCTGGAATGTCGGCATGATCGGTTGGTAGCCCAGAACGATTACCGCCTGAGGATAGAGAACGGACTCCCGGATGTAGTTGTCATCCACCAGGTGGCCTTTGCCGTCGGTGGCCTGTTCGACATTGCCGTAGATGCCCTTCCACGAGGGCCCCTGGCCGCGCGTCCCGTCGACTGAGTGGCAGGTGGCGCAACCCTTGTTTTCGTATACCATCCGTCCCAGCTCTTTGAGCGGCATCTGCCTGACCTGCTCGTCGCCCTCGCGCAGGAACGTCTCGTATTGCTCATCGGTGTCCACGTGAATCTTGGCCAGCATGTCGGAATGCCCTTTGCCGCAATACTCGGCGCAAAAGACCTGCTGCTCGCCAGGCTCGGTTGCGGTGAACCATAGTTCCGTGTAGCGGCCTGGCAGGACATCCCGCTTCAGCCGGAAGCTTGGCACGAAGAAGCTATGGATGACGTCCTCGGAGTGCATGATGAGCTTCACAGGCTTGTTCAGCGGCACGTGCAGTTCGTTCAGCGTACGGGTGCCGTCGGGATACTCAAACTGCCAGACCCACTTCTTCGCGGTCACGACGATCTCCGTAGCGTCGTTGGGCGCCACAGCGGCGCTGATATAGCCTTTGAAGCCCCAAAAGAAGATCATCATCACGACCATCAGAGGAATGATGCTCCAGATCAATTCGAGCTTCGTGTTGTGCGTGGTGTGCGGGGTGTCTTCGCCGGATGAGCGCCGCCGCCAGCGGCGGGTCGCATAGAAGATGAGAGCGCCATTGAAAAAGAAGAAGAAGACCGTGAGGTAGATGATGAACATAAACAGTCCATCTACTTCACTCGCGTGGGTCGCCGCCGCTTTAGGCAGCAGAAAGCTTTGGAGCCAGTTCATTTCGCAGTCACCAATTCCCGATTCGCGGCCGCTCGAATCCGCTCGCGCCGCCAGAAGCCGTAAAGGACGAAACCCAGTATTAGAAGAGTCAGCACGCCGCCGGACTTCATGATGTTCTGCGCGAAGGGCACGTAGCCCTTGGCCTCCGGATCGTAGTGATAGCAGAACAGCAGGATGCGGTCGGTCACGCCGAACTTTTCCTTGGCCGCTTCAGTAAGCGCCAGCCGCACATCGAGCGGCTTGAATTGCACGCCATACAGGTAGCGGCTGACCTTCCCCTCCGGCGTCAGGACAAAGACTACGGCCGGATGGGCGTATTGGCCCGTTCCCTCGTCGAATTTGTAGCCGAAACCCACCTGGCGCGCCAACTGACGGACATTGCCGCCGTTGTCGGCAAGGAAATGCCAGCCCGGAGCGGGACGGCCGAAGCTCTCGAGGTACGACGCCTTCTTCTCGCGCGCCAACTGAAAGTTCTCCGCCGGATCGATGCTGACGGTCACAACCTCGTACTGCTCGCCCGGCGTCCAGTCAATCTTGCGCAGCGATTCCACCTGCGCGTTGAGCACGACGTTGCACAACATCTTGCAGGTGAAATAGACCAGGTTCAAAATCACCGGCCGCCCGGAGTGGAAATACTCCTTCAGCGCATGAGGGTAGCCGTCCTCCGCAATGAAGGTGAGATTCAGATCCACCTTCTCGTTGAGGTGCTCGGTGACGCCGACTTCTTCGAGTTCCTTCGGTTTGATCTCCTCCCTGTCCTGCGCGGACACGAGTCCGCTGAGGGCCAGGGCGCTTACCGCCAGGAGGCTAATTCTTCTGAGCATTCTTCTGCGCAGGCGCATCCTTCTTTGCCGGAGCTCCATTCGGGGGCGCCGCGGGCAGTCGCGCCGCAGTGCCAGTTCCATCGGGTTTCCAATTCATGCCCGCCGCGCCGCCAGGCAACTCGGGCTGGGCCGGGTAGGTCTTGGTATTCCAGCCAAATTTCCCAGCCTTCGCCTCATCTTCCACAAGCTGCATCGCGCGCTCCACGGGAAGGCGAACAATTCCCTTACTCTTATTGATGTAGCCGTACTTGTGAAGTTGCTCATCTTCGCGTTCCCGAATCGCAATTAGCTCTTTGCTGGCCACTCCGGAGTACTGATCTTGCTCTACCTGCTCCATGGTCACCGTGTAGAACCAGTAGACGCCGATGACAAACACCGCGAGCACCAGAATGCTCACCAGCGAAACGATGGCGATGGAACCGGCGTTGGCGTCGCGCCGGTCGAAATCGATGTGCTCCACGAACTGAACGTCTTTGTTGCTGTCTGCCATTGCTTTTCCCTGCCGTCCTTAAGCGTTATGGAACGCAAGACATTGCTTCAGCCTGGGATCTCCCACGGGCACCAGCGGCTTCTCGCGGAAGCTCGACCAGAACACCAGGGCCATCGTTGAGGCAATCGCAACCAGGCACACCGGACTCAACCAGCTCATGCCGAATCCGCTCTTATAAAACACCGGCATCACCTGCCAGTAAAGGTCGGTGTAGTGCATCAGCAACAACCAGGCGGAGAAAAACGCCAGCGCTCCCCGGTTTCGCTTGACCGATCGCGGCAGCATGGCGAACAACGGGAAAACGAAGTGGCCCACGATCAGCAGCAGCGCCACCCAGAGCCACGAGCCCTGGAAGCGCGTCTTGAACCAGATGGTCTCTTCGGGCATGTTGGCGTACCAGATCAGCATGTACTGCGAAAACGCGACGTAAGCCCAGAAGACCATCAACGCGAACAGCCACTTTCCCAGATCGTGATAGTGCTCGGTGTTCACCGTGTTGACCAGGTAGCCGCTGGAACGCAGCCACAGGCACAGCAGAATCAGCACGGCCATAAAGCCCATGGCGCCGCCGGATAGGAAGATCACCCCGAACATGGTCGAGTACCAGCGGGGATTCAGCGACATGATCCAATCGAAGCCCACCACCGAACTGCCGACGAAGAGCACCAGCACGCCCGGCGCGCTCCAGCGCTCCGCGCTCAGACTGAGCCGCACCGCGCCCGAGTCGTCCTGCTTGCGCGATTTTGAATAGAGCACCAGCGCCCACAAACTCAGCAGCCCGATGACCAGGAAGCCGCGAATGGTGAACCATTGCTCATTCAGGTAGCCGATTTTTAATCTCAACAACGGATCCTTCGCCGCATCGGCGTGCGACCACTCGTAGAGGTAGTGCAAGCCGAAAGGCAGAGGCGCGAACAGAAGCAGAAACAGAGGCATGGTCCGCATCAGCGCTTCCATCAGACGGCGTACCGTCACGCTCCAGGCCGAGCCCGTGAGGTGCTGCACCATGACGAAAAACGAGGCGCCGATAGCGATGCTGATCGAGAACAGGAACGCCACCAGATAGGACCAGAAGAAATGCTCCGGGTCTGTGGCGTAGCCCACAACGGCGCCCAGCCAGCCGATGATGGCGACAAACAGAATTGCATTGCGCACGCGCGCCCAACTGTCCATGCCCACGAAATATGTGTCGGTCTCTTGCGAGTGGGTATGCGCCATGGTCTTACCTCAACCTCCCCTGTGTCTCGGCGGGGACTTCGTCCAACTTGCCCAACCACGACCGCTGCAGAACCCGCACGTAGGCTACAATCGCCCAGCGGTCCTTCTCCGGAATCTGAAAACGATAGCTCGGCATGGACCGGCGGCCCCTCGTAATGACGTGAAAGATCTCGCCATCCACGAAGTTCACAATCCGTTCATCGTGCAGGTTCCCCGGGATCCAGGTCGTTTTGGCGGGGACCACTCCGCGGCCGGACCCCGTTCTGTCATGACAGGGAGCGCAGTAGACGTTGAACTTCGCCTGACCGAGTTCCAGAAGCTCGCGATCGATCGCTTCGGGATTCTTTGCTACGTAAGTGCCGTCCGCGGAGATGCCGGTCGAGTACGGCAGGTCCGCGTGATAGGTCTCCTGGGACACCGTGTGCAGCACCGGACGCCGGCTGCCACGTCCGTCGGCGAAGAATGGACTCGAGGTCTCGAACTTCACCTTGTCCTGCTTCTTCATATCCGGGAAGACCCAGATAGGAGCTCCGCGAGACGGGAAATTTGAGCAGGCCGCGCTTAGCAGGCTGAGCGCCACGACCGCCAGGGCCGTAATCGTTCGTTTGTTGGCGATTCGCATGTCCATTGATTCAAATGCCTCGAACAACTCCTCAGGCCTCGACCAATTCCGAGTGGCGGCTGCCGAGAGAATCGAGCAGCGTCTTCAGTTCCTCGCCGCGGAACTTCGGATCGGCGGCTTCCACCGCTAACAGAAACCGGTCGTTGCTCGCCCCGCCCGACTTCGAGTAGTTGAAAAACGCGTGGTAGTAGGTCGGCATGCGGTTCAGGTGGAACATCCCCAACAAGGCGCCGAATGAGCCGAACAGCACGCTCAGCTCGAACATGATTGGCACCGAGGGTTCCAGCGCAAACAGCGGCTTGCCCGCGATAACTAGTTTGTAGTCCACGGCTCCGGTCCACCACTGCAAGGCGACCGCACTGGCGAGTCCGAGCAGCGCGGCGATGACAACAACGCGGCCCAGCGGCGAACGGGGCTCGCCCAGCGCCTCGTCGATGCCGTGAATGGGAAACGGCGTGTAGGCTTCCATCTTCGTGAAACCCGCAACCCGCAAAGTTCGAATGGCGCGCAGCAGATCCTCCGGCGTATCGAAGTCTCCCACGACGCCGTAGTGTGGACCCTCGTCGGCGGGCTTCAGAAACCCCGGCAGCGGAAGTTTGTCGAAAATGCCCGTAGACATTAGTGAGCCCCCTTTTCGTCTTCGATCTGCTGGTGCAACACGCCCTTGACCTCACTCATGGCGATAGCCGGCAGGAAGCGCAGGAACAGCAGGAACAGCGTGAGGAACAACCCGATGGTTCCGGCGAAAGTGCAGATGTCCACCCACGTCGGCCTGAAGTAGCCCCACGAGGCGGGCAGAAAGTCGCGGTGCAGCGACGAAGCAATGATGACGAAGCGTTCGAACCACATGCCGATGTTGATGAAGATCGAGATGATGAACATCAACACCGGCGTGGTGCGAAACTTCTTGAACCAGAAGAACTGCGGCGAGAGCACGTTGCAGGTGACCATCGTCCAATAGGCCCACCAATACGGGCCGAACGCGCGATTGATGAAGGCGAAGCGCTCGTACGGGTTACCGCTGTACCAGGCGATGAAGAACTCGGTGCCATAAGAGAAGCCCACCATTAGGCCGGTGGCAATCAGCACCTTGCACATGTTCTCGAGGTGCTTCGTCGTGATCAGATTCTCAAGGTTGTAGACCCAGCGCGCGACCGTCATCAGCGTGACCACCATGGCGAAGCCCGAGAAGATGGCGCCCGCGACGAAATACGGCGGGAAGATCGTCGTGTGCCAGCCCGGGATCACGGCTGTGGCGAAATCGAAGGACACGATGGAGTGCACCGAGAGCACCAGCGGCGTGGAAAGCCCGGCCAGAATCAGGTAGGCCAGTTCATAATGCCGCCACTGCGTGGATGAGCCGCGCCAGCCCAGGCTCAGGATGCCGAACAGAATCTTGCGCCCTCTGCTGACCGCCCGGTCGCGCAGCGTTGCAAGATCGGGAATCAGTCCGGTGAACCAGAACAACGCTGACACCATGGCGTAGGTCGATACGGCGAAGACGTCCCATTCGAGCGGGCTGCGGAAGTTCTGCCAGAAATGCAGGTACGGGTTCGGAGCCGGGAACAGCCAGTAGATGGCGCGCCATGGGCGGCCGGTGTGGAACAGCGGGTAGATGCCCGCGCAGGCCACCGCAAACAGCGTCATGGCTTCGGCCGCGCGGTTAATCGAAGTCCGCCACTTCTGCCGGAACAGGAACAGGACCGCCGAGATCAGAGTGCCCGCGTGGCCGATACCGATCCACCACACGAAATTCGTGATGTCCCAGCCCCAACCCACCGGGTTGTTGTTGCCCCAGACGCCGATGCCTGTCATCGCCAGATAACCCAGGCATCCAAACAGCATTACCGTCATCAGGCTCGAAATGGTGATGAGGTAGTACCACTGCTTCGGAGGCTTGTTTTCCGTAATGGCGCTGATCTTTTCGCTGACGTCCGCGTACGTCATTCCACCCTGAACCAGGGTTGGATTCAGATCCACGCGGGGATCGATCGCTAGGTCTGCCATGAACTAAGCGTTCTCCTTCTCCAGCTCCGGATTGGGATTGCGCAGCCGGCCGAGATAGGTGGTGCGCGGACGGATGTTCAGTTCCCCAAGCACTTCATAGTTGCGAGGCTGTTTCTTCAGCTTCGACACACGGCTCTCGGGGTCGTTGATGTTGCCGAAGACGATCGCTTCGGCGGGGCACACCTGCTGGCAGGCGCTCACGATTTCTCCGTCGTGCAATGTCCTGCGCCCGTCGGCGTTGGCCGCGATCTTGTGTTTCTCGATGCGCTGCACGCAGTAGGTGCACTTCTCCATGACGCCGCGCATACGCACGCTGACGTCGGGGTTGAAGCCCAGCTTGCGCACTTCCGGCACGTCCTTGTTCCAGGCCAGGAAGTTGAAGCGGCGTACTTTGTAGGGGCAGTTGTTGAGGCAGTAGCGCGTTCCGACGCAGCGGTTGTACGCCATGTCGTTCAACCCCTCCGGGCTGTGCGAGGTGGCAGCCACCGGGCAGACCGATTCGCAGGGCGCGTTCTCGCACTGCTGGCACGCCATCGGCTGCGTGACCACCTGGGCCTCTTCGTCGGAGCCCGTGTAGTAACGATCGAGCCGGATCCAATGCATTTCGCGCCCGCGCTCCACCTGGTCCTTGCCGACCACTGGAATGTTGTTCTCCGACTGGCACGCCACCAGGCAGGCGTTGCATCCGATGCACGCGTTCAGGTCGATCGCCATGCCCCACTGGTAGCCCTTGGAGTAATCGACGAAGGGGAACAGCGTGAGGCCGTGCGGAGACTCCTCCATCTCCTTGATCAGCCCCGGTTCCTTCTTGTACTCCTCCACCGAGGCCTCGCGTACGATCGGGCGGCCCTCCATGCGGTGGTGTTCCTGCGTCGTGACGATGTCGTAGGTTTCGCCGGTCTTCTTTAGCTCGACTCCCGAGGCATAGAAGAAATTCGCGGTCGTCCGCAGCGCTTCGACGCGATGGCCGACGCCCTGGCCGACTCGTCCGCAAATCGAGCGGCCATAGCCGAGGGAGAGCGAAATCGAATCGTCCGCATGGCCCGGCTGGATCTGCACCGGCGCATCGATTCGCCGGCCGTCTTTGGACAGCGTCACCACGTCGCCGTCCTTCAGGCCGAGGGAGCCTGCCGTTGTCTTACTGATCAGCGCGGTGTTGTCCCAGACGACCTTGGTCATCGGGTTCGGCGCTTCCTGCATCCACGCGTTATTGGCGTAACGCCCGTCGTAGGGACCGTGGCTCGGATAGAACGCCACTTCCAGACCGGCGGACGCGGGCTGTACCTGCGCGGCGGCGGCGGCGTAGACTTTCTTGGCGTCAACCGGCGCGTTCACCGTGGCGGTCTTCGTATCGGCAATCACGCCGTCGTAGAGCGCGGCGTTCCACTTCTTATCGCGCTCGGCTTGCGGCCATTGCGACGTCCAATAAGCATTGACGATGTCGTAGCCCGTAGCCGGCTCGCGGCCCGCCAGGATCGCGGCCACCTCCAGCACGCTCTTGCCGCCATACAGCGGTTCAATCATCGGCTGCTGGATGGACGCCGTTCCGTCCAGCGCCCTTGCGTCGCCCCAGCTTTCGAGCAGATGCGCCTGCGGCAGGCGCCACTCGCACGCAGCCCAGGTTTCGTTCTCATCTTCAGTCAACGCGACCGTGATGGAAGCTTTCTTGAGAGCGTCGGCCAACTTCACGTCGGCGGGTAATGAGTACACCGGATTGCCGCCCAGCAAAACCAGCGCCTTGACGATGCCGGCGTTCAGATCGGCAGCCAGTTGCTTCAGCGGCTCCAGCGACTTTGCGTTCTCGCTCGAAGACTTGGTGAAAATGACCGTTTGCCCGATATTGCCCAGCGCGGCGTTGATGGCGAATACCAGGCCGTGAACCGCCGCTGGTTGGCGCGGACCGGCGATGACGATCGAGCGGCCCTTGTGCGCAGCCAGATCTTTCGCCAACTCGGCGACGAACTTTTTCGCCTTGTCGGAGCCGTTGCCGACAACCTTCAGTTCGGCGCCGGAGACATTCAACTCTTTCGCCAGCGCCGCGGCGATCGCTCCGATGTCGCCCACCTTGGAACGCAGCCGGTGGTCGGCCATAGCGCCCGTGATCGTGTAGTTCGCCTCGGCCGAATAAAGCCGGTTCAATTCGTCGCCGGGCTTCTCCGCCTTGCGGCGGCGTGAGTATTGCTTCACCGGCAGGATGCTGGCCGAGTCGAGCCCCAGGAAGTCGCAGTCCAGCGCAAAGACCACGTCGGCCTGGTCGAACAGGAAGTGCGGCTCCACACTCTGCCCGGTGGCGAGCGCCGCACCCTCTCGAACCGCATCCAGGTTGACGGACTCGTACTCCACCCACTGTGCTCTCGGGAACTTCTTCAGCAGGTCGCTCTTCACCTGCTCGAGCGATGGGGATATAACCTTCTCGCTCACGATGCGCATAGCCGCACCGTCACCCTGGCGGTCGGCTGTGAAGAACGCCCGGGCCCAGGCGGCAAACTCGTCCCAATTGCTGCGCCCGCCCTTGTGCATCACCTGCTTCGCGCGGTCGGGATCGTACACGCCCAGCACGGAAGCTTGCAGGAATGCGTTCGTCGCGCCCAGCGAATGCGGGTGCTTCGGATTGCCCTCGATCTTGGTCGGACGGCCCTCGTTGCACTCGACGATCAGCCCGGTCGCCGCGCCGTTCAACGCCGCGACGGTGGCGAAGTGCATCG
>Ga0315272_10000335_pt1 | contig 23447 bp, 24 predicted proteins | sample C3_middle_MG_FD_203918 | JGI IMG/M metagenome (GOLD analysis project Ga0315272, IMG submission 203918) | Sediment microbial communities from Yellowstone Lake, YNP, Wyoming, USA - C3_middle | ecosystem: Environmental > Aquatic > Freshwater > Lake > Sediment | place: USA: Wyoming | collected...
TCAGGGTCGTGGCGCTCTCGCTCTATTCCGCGGTGTTTGCTCTTCTCTATGGCCTGAGCCTGCGGGGCGGGAGTCAGGCCTATGCGCTGCTGATCCTTAAGGCGATCACGCCTGCGCTGGCCATGCTCACCCTTATTGTGAGCACGCCCTATCCGAAGATCTTCGGTCTTTTGAGCACAATGCTGCCGGAGCTGCTGTCCGCTGGACTGTTCATGACCTACCGGACGCTCTTTATTCTGCTCGATATGATGGACAACTTTGCAATGTCCATCAGGCTCCGCGGCGGTTTTTCGCCGGGCAGCATTTACCAGAACGGTGCAAACATTTCGAAAGGCATTGCCATGCTGCTCGTCAAGGCAGTGGAGCGCGCTTCGCGTCTCTATGCCGTCATGGCAGTGCGGGGGTATCACGGCAGCATGGCCCGGTCAGGCGCGGGCGGGTTCCGCCGTGACGACTGGCTGCCGCTCGGGACCGGCATCATCGTTCTGACGCTTGTGCTCGTCTGGCGCTAGCGCGTAGGAGACGATATACTATTCAAAACTCAAGATTCAAAATAGTGAATATTCCTTTTTGAATGTTGAATCGCGGCGAATCAGGGTGTCATGGTGCATTGTTTGCGGCGGGAGGCCGCGCTATGGAAAGCCTCGTAAAAGTAAGCTGTCTGAAACATATTTATCCCGACACCACGGAGATCCATATCTGCGGTCTGGATTTTGTCGTGAACCGGGGCGAACGCGTGGTGATCCTGGGCGGGAACGGGTCCGGCAAGACCACGCTGCTGTTCCATATTCTGGGCCTGCTCACGCCGAATGAAGGAAGCGTGTCGGTCTTCAACATCAACCCGGCCCTCAAGTATAATACGGTCCGCGAGCGCATCGGCGTGCTGCTCCAGAACGTCGATGACCAGATCCTGTCTCCGACCGCATGGGACGACATCGCCTTTACGCCCCGCAACTATGGTTATGATAAAGAACGGACCGCTCAGATGGTGGAGCGGGTCATGGCCGAACTGGGGATCAGCCGGTTGGGCGACAAGATCTGCCATTATTTGTCCGGCGGAGAAAAACGGAAAGTGGCGCTTGCCGGCGCCCTGGTCATGCAACCGGAGCTGCTGATCCTGGATGAGCCCTTCGAGGGACTGGATTCCCGTTCCCGCGGCGAGCTGGTGACGCTTCTGAATAAACGGCACCGCGAGGGGATGACCATCATCATGTCCACGCACGACCTTAACCTGGTGGCTGCATTCGCCGACCGGGTCTACGTGCTGGCCCGCGGCAAGGGTGTGCTCACGGCGGGCACTCCCGCTGAGATCTTCTCGCAGGCCGAGGCGCTGAAGGCCTCCAATATCGATCCCCCGCTGCTCACTGAGCTGTTCATGAAGCTCCGGGAGCGGGGACTGGATGTGGCTATTCCGGAATCCATGGACCATGCTGTACACGACCTTGTCCGGCTCATCAAGGGCTGATGAGGCAGAGGGCCAACGCAGTTCGCCTACAGGAGGGATGAACCATGCAGCAAACCGATTTTGAACAGAGCCCGATGGACGTCAACCGGAAGGGGGTCCTGATCGTTCTTATTGTCCTGGCGCTTGCCGCCGCCGGCGCCGGTGGAGCCGCCGGCCTGTTCCTCTCGCGCGGTGAACAGGGGTGGATGCTCATCTCCCTGTTCTGTGTCCCGCTCCTCGTGCTCCTGGCCCACAGTTTTTACCAGAGAACGATCGTCCCCTACTTCCGGCGCCTCGAAGACTCTAATCTCGAGCTGCACTTGAAGCAGGAAGAGCTGCTCGATATGAAGGACGACCTGTTCATCAAGTTCCTCGGCATCTACGATGTGAATTACGCGTCCAACTCGCCGCGCCTGTTCCCGGACCGTCTGAAAGATGCGGCTGATATCACGGCCAGGGCCATGGATGCCGAGGTCTGCCTTGTTTTTCTGTATGACAAAAAAAAGGACGAGCTTGTGCTTGAAGCCACGAACGGCTACCGCAGCGAGGCTGTCCTGAAAACACGCATCCCGCTCGGCCAGGGGATCGAAGGCTGGGTCGGCAGGCGGCTCGAACCGGTCATGCTGAAGGATTTCGCTAAAGACCAGCGTTTTCGTGAACTCCCCGAACTGATGCTTTCCGAATACACCTCGGTCTACTGTCTGCCGCTCTACGTCTACTCGAACGGCGCCCTGGTCGGGGCGATCGAGGTGCTGTACAGCAAGGCAAAGAACTTCACCGATGAAGAGATCAACTTTTTTACCACGCTTGCCGGCATCATCTCGACGACGGTCCAGAACGAGGACTTGCAGACGGAGCTTCGCAAGATGAACATGGAACTGGAGCAGTGGGTCGCGGAAAAGATCGAGGAGCTCCGGTCGTCTGAAGAGCGCTACCGGACCCTGGTGGAAAACGCCGCCGAATCCATATTCGTGCTTGCCGAGAACGGCGATATTCTCTTTGCCAATGAACAGGCCGTACAATTGACCGGATTGGTGAAATACGACCTTGTTCACAAGAACCTGTTCGAGTTCCTGGTCATGCCGGGCGCCGCGCGGCAGATACTTGCCGAGGCAGTAAAGAATCGTCAGACGGTCCGGCAGGGGGATCTCAAAAAAGCCGATGGAGCGGTCGTACCGGTGGAAGTGAGCGTTGTGGAGCTCACCCTGATGGGAAAACGTTTCATCCAATCGGTCGTGCGCGACAGGTCGTCCTATACCCGCCTCGAGAAACTGGTGGAAGAGCAAAAACGGGAATTGGCAGCCCTCAGGGAACGGATCAAGGACTGACATGAATGTTGCAGAGCATATGTCTTCCTGTCCGTAATTTATTTAGCCTTTACTTCAAAGGTATCCTATGGTATAAATTATGCATATGGCGGCTGGAGAGGCCGCCATATTCCTTTTAACGTCATGAATGTAAACGTAGACAGGGGTATCATTACAGCGCTTGGGGTCTTCCTCGTCCTCATTGCGGCACTTTACGGCGGCTATGCCCTGCTTCGCGGCACCGATCTTACCGTGCCCATGCTGTACCAGCCTCCATCCGGCGCTCGCCTGCTCATGAGCATGGAAGGCTTCAGGTTTGTCGAGATGGAGGACGGCAGGGTCTTGTGGCGCATGGTCGCCGGCAGCGCGGATCTGTACGAAAACAAGGAAGCGCAGTTAAAGAATGTTGAGATCACCTTTGTCTCCCCGGACAGCCGTGAAGCCCGGCTTTTTGGCGAAGCCGCTACGCTGGACACTGCCACGGGAGATGCTTCCATCAGCCGCGGCGTCCGCGAGGTCAGGATCGTAACCAGCGAGGGATATATCCTGACGACCAATTCGCTGTTCTGGCGGGCCGATCAGCGAATGGTGCGGACAGCGGACCCTTTTAAATTGCTCGGCAGCGAGCTGTATCTCGAAGGGCAGGGGCTCTCGGGAAACGCTGATATGCGTACGATCGAGGTGGACAAGCATGTTAAAGCAGTGCTTCAGGAGTAGCCTGCTTGTCGCTGCCGCGCTGCTGCTGATGGCCGCGGCGCCGGATGAGGCGCGCAAGTTTGAGCTTAAGCGGGAACCGATCGTGGTCACCTCGGCCAGCATGAAAGCCGACAGGCTGGGAGAACGTGTCACCTTTTCCGGAGAGGTGACCCTCAAAAAAGAAGCCATGACGCTCAACTCGGACTCGATAACCGTTTTCTATGACGCCGGGACCAAGGCCATCAGGGAGATAGAGGCTCTCGGCAATGTGATCGTGCGCAAGGAAGGGCGGATCGCGCTTGCAAACCGGGCGCTGTATTACAGCAAAGAGGAAAAGATCGTGCTGACCGGCGATGCACGCATCATTGAAAATGACAACCAATTGGGCGGGGAGCGGATAACCCTCTTCATTCGCGATGATCGCAGTATTGTAGAGGGCGGCAACGTCCTGTTCTATCAGGATAAACAACCGGAGAAAAAACGGGGCCAATAGCCCGTCGACATGATCATGCAGGCACTCGAGGCAAAAAAACTGGAGAAGGACTACCGGGGCCGGAAGATCGTCAGGGGCGTCAGCCTCCAGGTGCGGTATGGTGAGGTCGTGGGTCTGCTCGGGCCGAATGGAGCAGGCAAGACCACCACCTTTTACATGGTCGTGGGCCTGGTCAGGCCTGACCAGGGCCGGGTCGTGCTGGACGGAACCGACATCACGCAGATGCCGATGTACCAGCGTGCACGGAAGGGCATCGGTTACCTGCCCCAGGAGCCATCGGTGTTCAGGAAACTGACGGTGGCCGAGAACCTTATGGCCGTACTCGAGACGCTGGACCTTTCGACGATGGAGCGTAATGAACGTCGAGACCGCCTGATGAGCGAACTGGGCGTTACGCACCTGGCGGACAGCAAGGCATACACGCTCTCCGGCGGAGAGCGGCGACGGGTGGAAATAGCCCGGGCGCTCACCCTTGACCCGAAGTTCATTCTGCTGGATGAGCCCTTTGCCGGCATCGATCCGCTGGCGGTCCAGGATATCCAGGGGATCATTTCGCTTTTGAAAAGCAAGGGGATTGGCATTCTTATCACCGACCATAATGTCCGTGAGACGCTCGCCATTACCGACCGGGCTTATATCATCAGCGACGGAAAGATCATTGAAGCAGGGAGCGCGGAAGAGATCATGGCAAGCCCGCGGGTGCGGCAGTTCTACCTGGGCGAAGCGTTTAAACTGTAGGAGCTGACCCGTTCAAACCGGCACCAAAAAGACGTTAGCACGATTAATCAGCGTGTGGAGATCAGTGTCCCGGAAATTGATGGTCGTTGTTCAGGTTGAACAGGATCGTATTCTTTCGTTACTCTTGCTGAAAGGGAGAGCGTGCGGAACTCGCATCTGAACTATGGAAGCACGGCTTGAACTAAGACTTTCACAAAAGCTCATCATGACGCCGCAGCTGCAGCAGGCTATCAAGCTGTTGCAGTTGTCCCGGCTCGAGTTGCAGCAATCGGTGTCTCTGGAGCTCATGGAGAATCCGGTCCTCGAGGAGCTGCCGCCGGAAGCTGCGGACGAGGGGAGTGAAGCAGAGGGCGACGCAGCTCCGGAGGGGACGCAGGAAAAGCTGCCGGACAGCGTGCCCGAGCCTGAAGTGACCGGCGAACTGAAGAGCGAGCTCGAACTCGGCCCGCAGTGGGACGAGTATCTGAATGAAATGAGCGACGGCCGCGATTACGGCAATGCCGAAGCCGACGACAAGGAACTGCCGTCCTATGACCAGACGCTCACCCGCCTCCCGTCCTTAAGCGACCACCTGATGTGGCAGCTTCGGCTTTCGACCTCCGAGCCTTCGCTGATCAAGGGCGGCGAGTGGATCATCGGCAATCTCGACGACGACGGCTACCTCCGCTCCCCGCTCGAAGAACTGGCCCAGCAGTCCGGGGTTTCCCCGACCGACATGGTGCATGCCCTGGAACTCATCCAGAGCTTCGACCCGCTGGGGATAGCGGCTCGGACGCTCCAGGAATGCCTGCTGATCCAGATCCGCCAACTCGATCTGCAGGGGACGATCGTCGAAAAGATCGTTCAGGGCCATCTGGAAGACCTTGAGAAGCGGCGCTATCCGAATATAGCGAAGGTGCTCAACGTCACGACCCAGGACGTGATGGAGGCCGCTCAGATCATCATCCATGAGCTGGAGCCGAAACCAGGGCGGCCCTATATCGTAGCAGATACCCATTACGTTGTTCCCGATGTCTATGTGTTCAAGATCGAGGACCACTATGTGATCCAGTTGAACGACGAAGGGCTGCCGCGGGTCAGGATCAATCCGTACTACCGGAAGCTTTTGAGCCGCAAGGACAGCGTCGACAAAGTGACCAAGGAGTACATCGAGGACCGAATGCGGTCGGCCCAGTGGCTCATCAAGGGCATGGAGCAGCGGAACAAAACCATCTACAAGGTTGCGGAAAGCATCGTGAAGTTCCAGGGAGAGTTCCTCGACCAGGGGATATCGCAGTTGAAACCCATGGTGCTGAAAGACGTGGCGGAGGACATTTCCATGCATGAATCCACGATCAGCCGGGTAACGACGAGCAAGCATATGCATACGCCGCAGGGCATCTTCCCGATGAAATTCTTTTTTACCACCGGTTTTGCCGACGGCACCGGTTCGGAGGTCTCGTCCCTGACGGTCAAGGATGTCATTCAGAAGATGGTCAAGGAAGAGGACCCGGCGGCGCCGCTGAAGGACCAGCAGATCGTCGACGTCCTGAAAGCCCGCGGCATTGATATCGCACGGCGAACCGTGGCTAAATATCGCGAAGAGCTCCGGATACCGCCAACCAGCGTGCGGAAGCGGCTTAGTTGAAATCAGTATAAGATACTACCGGTGTGATCACACACCTTTTGAAGGAGGAGCATATGCAGATTACGGTTATCGGAAGACACATGGACGTTACGGATGCGCTCAAGCAGTATGCGGTCGACAAGTTCGGCAAACTCGAAAAGTATTTGCCGAAGAACATTCAGGTTACGGTCACCCTGTCGGTCGTAAAAAAAGTGCATCACATTGCCGAAGCAATGCTCAAGACCGACGGATTGCTGGTACAGGCCCATGAGGAGACCGAGGAAATGTATTCCTCGATCGACCTGCTTGTCGAGAAGCTCGAGAAACGGATACGGAAATACAAGGAAAAACTGGTCGACCATAAACAGCACAGCCGGACAGAAGCGGCGCCGGTTGCGTCCGCACATCCCGACGACCGGATCCCCCAGATCATCAAAACCAAGCGGTTCGATCTGAAACCCATGCACGCTGAAGAAGCGGTGATGCAGATGGAACTGCTCGACAAGGAGTTCTACGTGTTCTCCAATGCAGCGAGCGGACACATTACCGTTATCTACCGTCGCAAGGACGGCAACGTGGGGCTTATCGAACCTGCCGTGTAGAGGGTGGGAAACGATGGCCACACTGAAGGAGCTCCTGCGGGGAGACCTGATAATCGCGGACATCAAGGCCATTGACCAGGTTGGGGTGATCCGGGAATTTGCAGCTCATGTGCACGCCGCGGGCAAGGTCCCCGATGCCGACGAACTGGTGCGCGTACTTCTGGAGCGCGAAGCGATGGGCAGCACGGGAATCGGCGATGGCGTGGCCATTCCGCACGGCAAACTGCACGCTCTGAGCGAGGTTGTCGTCGCTTTCGGGCGGTCGCACCGGGGTGTTGACTATCAGTCGCTGGATGACAAGCCAGCATACCTTTTTTTTCTGCTGGTCACGCCGGAGGACAGTCCCGGAGAACACCTGAAAATGCTGGCCCGCATATCGCGTATCCTCAAGAATCCGGTCTTGCGTGAGAAGCTGCGCACCGTACCCGATGGCCGGGAGCTGCACCAACTGATCCTTGAGGAGGACAGCAAGTACCCGCAGAAATGACGATCACGGTTAAAAACCTGGTGGGACGGTCAAAGGTGCTCGCGGGCAGCAACGGGCTCGACCGTGAAGTAACGTCTCCGCAGATCCTCAGTCCCGACCTTTCCTCGAGCTCGATTGTGAAGGGGATGGAGTCAAGCCTCGTTCACCTTCCCCCGAGTCAGTCCGCCTTCCTGCGTTCTTTGCCGAAGCTTGAACGGACGCGGCTTGTCCGGACCCTGATGCGGCAGCGACCGGCCGGCGTCGTGTTGACCGGCGGCGCCTCCTGCCCGGAGTTTCTGGCCGGCGCCGAACATGCCGGGGTTCCGGTGTTCATGAGCAGGGACCTGCAGAAGCTGGCCCGCCTGCTTTCCCGCAAACTGATGCTGCGCATGAGCCTTCACGGCGTACTGGTCCAGATCTTCGGTCTCGGCACGCTGCTCATCGGTGAAAGCGCCATCGGCAAGAGCGAAGCGGCCCTCGATCTTGTTCTGCGCGGGCATAAGCTGGCCGCTGATGACCTGGTGCTCCTTGACCTGACCGATGGCGCCATCGAGGGCAGGGCGCCGGAGATGGGCGCGGACCTGCTGCAGATCAGGGGCCTGGGCATCATCAATGTCCGGGCGCTCTACGGTGAGTCGGCCACCGTGCCGTCCTGCCGGGTCGGGCTGGTGGTGGAGCTGGAAGAATGGAAACAGGGGCATCACTACAGTCTTGTCGGTCTGCGTGAACGCCGCTACAGGATCCTTGGCTTGAATGTTCCTTACCTTAAGCTGCCGGTCAAACCCGGCAGGAATATGGCGACGCTTATTGAGGTGGCGGCACGGAACCAGATGCTGAAGAACCGCGGTATCTTCACGGCGCGGGAGCTTGGCAGGGCATTGAAAAAGAGGCTGGCGGGATGACGCAGATGCGCATGGTCGTGGTGACGGGACTCTCCGGTTCGGGGCGAAGCGCCGCTTTAAAGGCGTTCGAGGACATGGGATATTATTGTGTCGATAATCTTCCACTGTCTTTGCTGACGGCCTTCGTCGATTTTTCCCGGAGCACGGAGGCTGCCTACCTGGCTGCCATCGGCATTGATATCAGGGAAAAGGATTTCCCCAACAGGTTCCCGGCGTTGTTCGGGGAACTGCGTGCGGGCGGCCGTGCCGTCGAAATGCTGTTCCTCGATGCCTCTGACCAGACGCTGGTACGGCGCTTCAGCGAGACGCGGCGGCCCCATCCCCTCGCGCGAGGCGCTACGCCGCTCATCGACGGCATCAGGAACGAGCGGTCGGAACTGAGCGAGGTCAGAAAACTGGCAGACCGGGTCATCGACACCTCGGATTATACCGTCCATGACCTGCGACAGGCCGTTGAGCGGCAGTATGCCGAAGGCAATGCAGGTCGGCCGATGGTGATCACCATCGTCACCTTCGGGTACAAGTTCGGAGTTCCTTTTGATCTGGATCTGATGTTCGACCTGCGCTTTCTTCCCAATCCCCATTTTGTCCCTGAACTGCGGCCTCATACGGGTGAGGACGCGAGGGTGCGGGACTATGTTATGGCGAAGCCGGATTCCGGGGAGTTTCTATCCCGGCTCCTGGGGTTCCTCACGTATCTCTTGCCGCGCTATAAAAGCGAAGGGAAGAGCTATCTTACGATCGGGTTCGGCTGTACCGGCGGCAGGCACCGTTCCGTCGCCCTGTCGCTGCTGGTGGCGGAACAGCTCCGGCAGCAAGGATACGAGGTCACCGTGAAACATCGCGATATCGGCGCATAGTTGATCAATCCCGGCGAACGCTGTTCTGCGCCGCGATTGAAAGGAGAGATGAGCATGGTCGGACTGGTGGTGATATGTCATGAGGACATGGGCGTAGAGCTGGTGAAGGCCGCTGAAATGATCGTGGGGAAGATCGAGGCGGTGGCAGCGGTCAGCGTGAAACAGGACAGCGCGCCCGAAATGCTCCGGGCGGAGATCGAGGGAGCGATCAAAAAGGTTGACGGGAAAAAAGGCGTCATGCTCTTTACCGACATGTTCGGCGGTACGCCTTCCAATATAGCCCTGGCCTTCCTTGGCGACACGATCGAGGTGGTCACCGGGGTCAATCTCTCGATGATGATCAAGTTCGCCAATCACCGCGACGAAAAATCGCTGGCCGAACTGGCCAGGCTCGTTCAGGAGGCGGCGCAGAAAAGCGTGGTGATCGCGAGCCAGATGCTGAAGGGGAAAAAGTAGCATAATCATACTATGGTGCTCTTTGTCCGCATAGACGATCGTCTGATCCACGGCCAGGTCGTGGAAGGGTGGGTTCACAACCTGAAGGCGACCCGGATTTTTGTCGCCGACGACCGGGTTGCAGCCAATGCGCTCCAGCGTTCCATCATGGAGATCGCCGCACCGCAGGGGCTCACGGTCACGATCGGCGGCGTCGAGGATATCTGCAGCCAGGTGCGTGCCGCAGGGGAGAACGAGCGGGCGATCCTGCTGTTCTCTAATCCCACGGATGTTCTGCAGGCGCTCAAGTCCGGCCTGCTGTGCCAGACGATCAATCTGGGAGGGATGCACTATGTTCCCGGAAAACGCAAGCTCCGGGATGTTCTTTCCGTGGACGACGCCGATATAGCGTCGCTCCGGGCCATCATGGCCCGCGGCATCACAATCTGTATCCAGTCAGTGCCGAACGAGAAACCTTTGCAGCTCAGCAAGGTGTTCGAGGCCTGCAGTCTGAGCTGAAGAAGTTGAGAATGCATTTTGCATTGGTTTTTAGAGAAGGATGGCGATGTTCGATCTTCATATGGTGCTTGCCATAACCGGCGTTGCCCTCGTCGGCGGTCTTATCGGCCTCGACAGGACCGCAGCAGGGCAGTTCATGATCTCGCAGCCCATTGTTGCCGCACCGTTTGCCGGATGGCTCCTCGGGGATGCCACCGCCGGGCTGGTCATCGGCGCCATGCTCGAGCTCATATGGGTGCTCGATATGCCGGTCGGCAGCTTTGTACCGGCTGATGCAACGGTCAGCGCCGTAACCGCGACGGCAGTCGCAGCCCTGACGTGCCCCGGCGGGGCGCCCCGATCGGTCCTCGGATTCTGTCTTCTCCTGAGCGCGGGTACGGTGCCGTTCACCATGATGGCGGAAACCTCCGTGCGAAACTGGAATTCCCGGCTTGTTGATGCGGCGCATGCCGTTGCCGGCGCCGACGTGGCGCGCAGCCTGTCACGGGCGCACCTTACGGGGCTTTTCGCATTCTTTCTGAAGTCGGTGGTCCTCTATGTTCTGCTCCTGCCGGCAGGACTTGCTGCGGCAGCTCTTTTTATGCGGTCGCCGTCAATAGTTCAGGTCGCCATGGAGCTGTTTCTGAAGCTGCTTCCGCTTCTCGGAGTCGCCCTTGTCGTGCGCCGGCTGTCGATCAGTTCTCTGGACCCTTTTGTGCTGACCGGCTTTATTACGGCAGGCCTGGCAACGCTGGTGCTTCATTTTCACGCAGCTCTGGTCACGCTGCTGACCGTCGTGTCCGGCTGGCTGGGAGTACGATACCGTGAACATCGGCGATAAGCGTACCATAGGAAGCGGAGATCTGCTGCGGCTCTTCTGGCGGTCGTTGCTGATCCAGGCGTCATGGAGCTTCGACGGGATGCAGTCGCTTGGTTTTTCCTACGCCCTGCTGCCGGTTCTGCAGAAGCTCTACCCTGACCGCGCTGAGTTCGAGGCACGGCTGCGGCTGCATATGGAGTATTTCAACACCCAGCCCTATCTCGCATCGTTCATTCTCGGTGCAGTGGCGAGGCTGGAAGAGGACCGGGCCGCGGGGCGCGCTTCAGCGTCAGCCATAGATGCCGTCGGACTGAAGTCCGCATTGATGGCGCCGCTGGGAGCGCTCGGGGACAGTTTCTTCTGGGGTGCGCTGAAGCCTCTTGCAGCCGTGATCGCCGTGGCCCTGGTCATGGCAGGGGTCTGGTGGGCGCCGATCCTTTTCCTGGTGCTCTATAACCTCTGGCACGTAGGGCTCAGAATGAGCGTGTTGTTCTGGGGATATCACAGCAGCGGCGACGCCATGGCGCTTATGGAACGGTATAGTTTTACGAGGATGGCTCGGTTGTTCAAAGCGATTTCGCTATCCGTCCTGGGAGGGGTCCTCGCTGGTATCTCCGGCTGGCGGCCGGAGTTCGGGCCCAACCTGCCGCTGCCCGGGCCGGTTGTGGCCCTTGCTGCACTGACAGGCACCATGCTCCTTGTTTCTGTTCTGCGGAGAGGCGGCTCTCCAATAAAACTCATGCTCGGCCTGGCCCTGTTCTGCCTTGCCCTCGCATATGCGGGAGTGGTTTGATGAAAAAGAAGGAATTAATGATCGAGAACAGGCTTGGTCTGCATGCGCGGGCCGCTGCCCAGATCGTAAAATCGGCAAGCGCCTACGCTTCCAAAATAACGCTGACCAAGGATGGCCTCGACGTTGACGGGAAGAGCATCATGGGGATCATGATGCTTGCTGCCGGAAAAGGAAGCAGCGTTGTTGTTGAAGTGCATGGTGACGATGAAGAGCGTGCGCTCCTGGGGCTCGAAACGCTCTTTAAGGACAAGTTCGGCGAAAAGGAATAAGGACTCAGAACATGAAAAAGGGAATAATGGGCCGGGGACCGGAACCGGCTGCCGGGAAGACAGGGAAATGGTAATGCACGAGAAAGTATACAGAGGCATCATGGCCTCACCGGGCATTGTGATCGGGCGGGCATATCTTCTCGATCGGCGCAAGGTCGTGGTGGCAGGGCAGCGCATCGAAGAGGTCAGCGTCAAGGATGAGGTGACGCGCTTCAAACAGGCGGTGGAGCTTTCGAAAAGCCAGCTCGAGGACCTGAAAAAGCGCTTTACCAAGGGGCACGGAAAGCCCCATCTCTATATCCTCGACACGCATATCATGCTGCTCGAGGACAAGATGCTCGTTGACGGCACGGTCAAGCGTATCAAGGAAAACCTGCTGAATGCGGAAGGGGCGCTGAAAGAGACGATCGAGGCGATCAGCCTCAAGTTCGATACGATCGAGGACGAGTATCTGCGCGAGCGGAAACACGATGTGGAGCAGGTCGGCGAGCGTATCCTGCGGAACCTCGTGGGCCACAAGCAGGAGAGTCTGGCTGATATCAAGGGTGAGGCAGTGATCATTGCACATGACCTGGCCCCCTCGGACACGCTCATGATGCGCAAGGACAAGATCCTGGGGTTCGCTACCGATGCCGGGAGCCGGACCTCGCACACGGCTATCCTTGCACGGTCCCTGGGGATTCCCGCTGCCGTGGGTCTCGAGAACATTACGGCGGCGGTCAAAACCGGCGATGTCGTGATCCTTGACGGCATCCACGGGGTGGTCATCGTTGATCCCGACGAAGAGACCTTCCTCGACTATCTCAAAAAACAACGACGCTATAAATATTTCGAGCAGGAACTCGAGAACATCAAGGACCTGCCGGCGGAGACCCTCGATGGCCAGGTAATCCTGCTTGAAGGGAACATTGAACTGCCCGAGGAGGTCGCATCCGTTGCGGACCACGGAGGCTCCGGCATCGGCCTGTACCGGACCGAGTTCCTGTTCATGAACCGTTTGACACTGCCTACGGAAGAAGAGCACTATGCGGCTTACCGTCAGGTTGCGGAACGCGCCGCTCCCCAGGAGGTCGTGGTCCGCACGTTCGATCTCGGTGGAGACAAGATCGCGATCTCAACGGGTTTTGAGAAAGAAGCGAATCCCGCCCTGGGACTGCGGGCGATCCGGTTCAGCCTCAAGAAACAGGACATTTTCAGGGTCCAGCTCAGAGGCATCCTCCGGGCGTCGGCCCATGGGAACATAAAGATCCTTTACCCCATGATCTCCGGCCTTCCCGAACTGTACGCGACCAAAGCCATTCTCGCAGAAGTGAAAGTGGAGCTGCGGGCGGAGGGCAGGGCTTTTAACGAGAACATGAAGGTCGGCGTGATGATCGAGATCCCTTCGGCGGCGCTGATCGCCGATCTGCTCGCTGCCGAGGTCGACTTTTTCAGCGTCGGCACCAACGATCTTATCCAGTATACGCTGGCCATCGACCGTCAGAACGAGCACGTGGCCTATATGTACGAGCCGCTCGACCCGGCCGTTCTGCGCCTGCTCCAGAAGGTGTCGGACGCCGCCCGCGAGGCGAACATTCCCCTGGCCATGTGCGGGGAGATGGCAGGAGACCCGCTGTATGCGGCAATCCTGATCGGCATGGGGTTTAAAGTGCTCAGCATGAACGTGGCATCGATTCCCTGGGTAAAAAAAATCATCAGATCGGTACGCATGCAGGACGCACTTGAGCTGGCATCGCTCGTGATCTCCCAGCCGACAGCGGAACGGTCCCGGCAGACCGCTGTACGGTTCATGGAGGAGCGGTTCCCTGAACTTTCGGCGGAGCTGTAGCAGTATACCGGAGGTACTATTGCAGATCGGGGATCGCTTGCCGCGGAGCTCATTGGTCTGTCTGCAATCCACACTATTTTATCGAAATGGAGCCGGCATTGCAAAATATGGAATGTGATGTAATGGAAACGATGCAGGGAACACAGGAACAAGGAGTTCCGAGGACCCATGGCGGGAACATCCGCGAGGCCGCGCTGCGCTACGGCATCGCAGAAAAGGACATCGTCGATTTCAGCTCGAGCATCAACCCGCTGGGGCCGTCGTCCGCGGCCAAGCGCGCGGCCCGGAAGGCGCTCGACCGCATTGACCGCTATCCCGATCCGGACATGTCCGATCTCCGGGCAGCGATCGCCCGTTATTACGGCATCAAATCGGAACAGGTGGTCTGCGGGAACGGATCGAACGCGCTGATCCACCTTATCCCGCGCGTGTTCAGGCCGAAAAAGGTTCTGATCCCGATGCCGACCTTTTCCGAATATGCTGCTGCGGTCGAGGATGCCGGTGGTGAGGTCGTACCGTTGATGCTGCAGGAACAGAACGGTTATCGTGTCGACCCCCTCGACCTCTCCTTCGCGCTCAAGGGCGTGGACATGGCTTTTCTCTGCAACCCCAATAACCCTACCGGCACGCTCACCACGAAGACCGAAATGCTGGAGATCCTTAAAGCGTCGTGCGAGAACGGCGTGCGTCTCGTGGTGGATGAGGCTTTCATGGATTTTGTGGAAGGCGCTTCCATGGCCAAGGAAGCGGTGCATTCGTCCAACCTGATCGTGCTCCGCGCGTTTACCAAGTTCTATGGCATGCCCGGACTGCGGGTCGGCTACGCGATCACGGATACCGGGACCGCCCAACGGCTCCGCAATGGTCAGGAGCCCTGGACCGTGGATATCCCGTCCGAGCGGGCGGCCATTGCAGCGTTGAACGACTGGGGCTATGCAACAAAGACACGGCGTTCCATCGCCAGGGAGCGTGACCGTCTCCTCTCGGGCCTGCGCCTCATCCGCGGAGTTGAACCCTTTCCGAGCCCGGCAAATTATATTTTTCTCAAGCTCACGGAGATAGATTCGCAGCTGCTCACGGACAGGCTCGGCAGGAGGGGATTGCTGGTCCGGGACTGTTCATCCTTTCCGGGCCTCGATAACCGTTATGTCAGGATCGCCGTCCGTACATGGTGGCAGAATCGGCGCCTGTTAAAAGCCCTTCGGGAGATACTCCATTCCTGACCATTACCTGCCGAAATTTATTTTGCAAAATGAAGTTTGCTGTGATACAGTTAGCTCGAAAAGATGCTGAAAATAGCTTGTTTTTCAAGCTGCTGCGTCCGCGGTTTGCTGCAAGGCGGTAAACAATATGCCCCGTGGTCAGCTGCTCCCGCGGCATTCAAAAGGCGATACGGAGTATCCCGTCGCCGTACCAGCGTTGCAGCATCCTGTGCGTGGAAGTCGGAGGAATGATGGCGGAACCGATCATGTGCCCTTATTGCGGTGGAACGAACCTCTTCCAGGAAGACGACTATGGCATCGAACTGGACTATGAATACTGGAGCATCCATCATTGGGACTGCCTCGACTGTTCCGAGTCTTTCGATAAAATAGAAATACTGCCTGCATCCAACGCATTTGAGGAAAGCCATGAGAGCACCATCCACTGATGCGGCTTCTTCGGCTTCGGGGTTGTCTGCCGGTGCCGGCACGGACCGGCCTACGACGGCCCGTATATCGCTCGGTGCGCTCACGCATAATTTTGAAGAGGTGATGCGTCGTGTTGGCGGGCGCAAGATCCTTGCCGTGGTGAAGGCCCGTGCATACGGACACGGACTGGTCCCCTTAGCGCGGCATTTGCTGGGACGCGGAGCGCATATGCTCGGCGTTGCCCTGGTCGAAGAGGGAAGAGAACTGCGCGAGGCCGGGATCGATGCTCCGGTCCTGGTCATGGGTCCGGTATTCCCCGAGCAGGCCGATGCGGTCGCGGCATGGCGTCTGACGCCTGCGCTATCGAGCAGGACGGTCGCGCTCGCGCTTGCCGATGCGGCGCGAAAGCGCTCCCTGCGTATTGCCGTGCATGTGAAGGTGGACACCGGCATGAGCAGGACCGGCGTTTCACCGGAAGACGCTCCGGACCTGGTCCAGGAACTCATGGCGCTCGAGGGTATTGTTGTCGAGGGCCTGATGACGCACTTCGCCGATGCCGATCTCAGGGACAAGGCTTTCGCCGCGCAGCAGATGGAGCGGTTCGAGAAGCTCCTGGGGATACTCGCTGACCGGGGGATAGACATTCCGCTCCGCCATGCAGCGAACAGCGCATCGATCCTTGATTATCAGCGTGCGCTGTTCACGATGGTCAGGCCCGGGCTGATGCTGTACGGTTACGACCCGGTGGAAGGAAATGGCTCAGGTGTTGATCTGCAGCCGGTCCTGTCGCTTACGACGAGGATCTTTCTGCTGAAAAAACTCTCTGCAGGCACGCCAATCAGTTATGGCAGAACCTTTGTGACCAGGCGCGAGAGCCTGATCGCCACGATCCCGATCGGCTATGCCGATGGCTTCAGCCGCAGCCTTTCGAACTGCGGCGAGGCGCTCGTCAGGGGAGTCCGGGCGCCCGTAGCGGGACGGGTCTGCATGGACATGACCATGCTCGACGTCACCGATGTCCCCGGCGTCCGTGAAGGCGACGAGGTGGTGCTGATCGGCTCTTCGGGCAGCGAGAGGATCACGGCAGCGGACCTTGCAGCAAAGACCGGGACGATCCCCTACGAGGTGCTGTGCGGGATCAGCGCCAGGGTGCCGCGGGTATTTGTATAACGCGGCTTCCTGCCCAACAAGGCAATATGACACGCCGGTCGGCCGCTATTCAAAATTCAAAACGGAATATTCAATACTTTGAATCTTGAATATTGAGTCTTGAATTCTGCGTCCGTCGCAGACGACGAAGTGTAAAGGTGACCTCATCCATGATTCGCTTGATCGAGATGCTGGGCAAAAAAACGTTTGATGTTGCGACTGAGGTCGGCAGGGTCATCATCTTCCTGGGACAGACGCTGCGCTGGACGGTGAGCAGTCCTTTCTATGTAAAAAATCTCTTGAAGCAGATGGAGCAGATCGGTGTAAACTCCATACCGGTCGTCCTGACCACGGCTCTGTCAACGGGGATGGTGCTTGCGCTCCAGAGCTACACGGGGTTCAAGCGTTTTGGCGCTGAATCGCTCATCGGCACCGTTGTTTCGCTATCCATGACGCGTGAACTCGGTCCCGTCCTGACCGGGCTCATGGTTGCCGGCAGGGCCGGTGCTTCGATGGCGGCTGAATTGGGAACCATGAAGGTCACGGAACAGATCGACGCGCTCGAAACCCTTGCCACGAACCCCATGAAGTATCTCGTGGTCCCGCGATTTATCGCAAGCACGATCATGATGTTCTTTCTCACGGTGCTGGGGATGATCATCGGCATTTCAGGCGGCTATTTTGTGGGTGTTAAAGTGCTCGGCACGAATCCGGTCACCTATATAAACCAGAGCATCGACAATACCGAAGTTACCGACATCTGGTACGGGCTTATCAAGGCGCTGGTGTTCGGCGCCGTGGTTGGTCTTATCGGCTGCTATAAAGGATTCAATACCGAGGGCGGGGCGGAAGGGGTGGGCAAAGCGACGACCGGGGCCGTGGTGGTTTCGTGCATGCTCATTTTGATCCTGGATTATTTTCTGTCTGCGCTGCTGTGGTAATAATAGTACAAGGGGCCAGGCGACAGGGTCCAGGGGCCGGAAAATGAACGAGAGCAGATCAGCGGACCATTGTACCTGTACCCTGGACCCCGGCTACGGGACCCTGACTTTATTATGATCGATATTATCGATGTACATAAGAGCTTCGGCTCACAGCACGTACTTCGCGGCGCTACGCTGACCGTGGAACAAGGCGAGAGCATGACCGTGATCGGCGGCAGCGGCAGCGGCAAGAGCGTGCTCTTGAAGCATATCATCGGGCTCCTGTTCCCGGACAAGGGCAGCGTTGTTGTCGATGGACAGGTATTGAACGACCTCGATTCGCATGGCCTGAACGAAGTGCGCAAGAAGTTTGGCATGCTCTTCCAGATGGCGGCGCTCTTTGATTCGCTGAGCGTGTGGGAGAACGTGGGTTTTTCGCTGAAACAACACACCAAGATGTCGGACCGGGAGATCCGCGCCATGGCGACTGAGAAACTCGCGCTGGTGGGGCTCAAGGGTATTGAGGACAAGATGCCCGCGGAGCTTTCGGGAGGCATGAAAAAGAGGGTCGGACTGGCCCGGGCCATTGCCATCAACCCGTCCATTATCCTGTACGATGAACCGACCACGGGACTGGACCCCATATCAGCGGACGCCATCAATGACCTGATCATCGACCTGCGGAAAAAACTCGGCGTGACGTCGGTTGCTATCACGCATGATATGCACAGCGCATACAAGATCTCGGACCGCATCGCCATGTTGTATAAGGGCGAGATCCTCGAAATAGGGACGCCTGATCAGATCAAACAGACGTCGAATCCCATCGTGCACCAGTTTATTACCGGGAGCGCGGTTGGGCCGATCACAGCGGACTGAGGGAAATTTGATTAAGGAGTTTTCATGGCTAAACTGAGTGCAGAGGCAAAGGTGGGGCTGCTCGTTCTTATCGGGTCGGTCATTCTCCTCTACTTGACCTTTATTGTAGGAAAGTATCAGTTCGGCGGAGCCCAGGGGTATGTGCTTTCGGCGCTCTTCGACTCGGTAGCCGGTTTGGATGAAAAATCCGCTGTCCGCATGGCGGGGGTCAAGATCGGCACGGTCGAAATGGTGGAGCTTTCGGACAGCCGCGCCAGGGTCATCATGCGGATCAATCCGGGCATCCGGATCAAGCGCGGTTCAGCGGCCACGATCAAGACCATGGGGCTCCTCGGTGAGAAGTTCGTAGAGTTTGTTCCGCCGGAACAGGCGCAGGAAGGATCGGCGCCTGGCTCCCGGCCCGGCCAAAAGGCTTCCGAGAGGTCCGTCTATCTTGATCCGGATGAAACGATCAGGGTGACCACGTCACCGAGCGACGTGGACAAGCTCATCAACCAGCTGAGCGGCATAGCAGGCGACATCAAGCAGGTGACCGGGTCATTGCGCCAGGTACTGGGGACCGAGGCAGGGGCACGGTCCATGGAGGATATCCTGCATGATCTGCGCGATACCATGGCGAACATCAAGGAATTTTCCACCACGCTGCAGGGCGACGGGACCGAACTCGTCATGCGGCTGAATGAACTTGCCGGCAGCCTCAATGCCGTCGTGGGAGAGAACCGGGACAACGTTAAAGTAAGCATGGAGAACATCCGGGAAGCCTCGCGAAACGCCGAGCTTGCCCTGGCCTCGATCGAGAGCGTCGCCCGCAAGGTGGACCGCGGCGAAGGAACGCTGGGCAAGCTGATCAGCGACGACAGCATGTATAATAATATCGACAGTGCGGCCAAGGGGATCAGCGACTATACCTCGCGGATCGAACGTATGCAGACCGTGGTCGGTTTCCGGACCGAATATATGTTCCCGAGATCCAAGAGCTATTTTACGCTGGAGCTCAAACCCAAGCAGGATAAGTACTATATCTTCGAAATGACCAACGATCCTTATGGCAAATATGCTCGCACTACAATAACCACCACGCCGGGCAGCTCGGTCACGACCGAGACCTATGAAGACCGTTTCAAATTCAGCCTCATGTTCGCCAAGCGCTGGGGCGATGCCGCGCTTCGCGTGGGATTGATCGAGTCCACGGGAGGCATCGCCGGCGATTACTTCCTGTTCAAGGACAAAATGAAAGTGAGCGTTGACGCCTGGAACATGAACAGCAAGGAGCAGGACAACACCAAGGCCCATATGAAGGCAACGGCAAGCTACATGCTCGGCAATACGCTGTTCGTGAACGGCGGAATCGACAACTTCCTGAACTCCAAACGGTCCGCGTCGTTTGTCGGCATCGGACTGCGGTTTAATGACGAGGACCTGAAGTATCTGATCGGGAGCGTACCGATCCCCAAGTAACACTGGCCGCTGTTCCGGTTCTGTTCTTGACTTTTCGAGCATTGTCTCATAAAATGCGGGTCTGTTCCTGCTGTGCTCACGTGTTTGATTTCGCTATTTCAGGGAGATGTGAAGAATGACCACGGGGATCGTGAAAGCGGTTTTTCCCGCTGCCGGACTGGGTACTCGATTTTTGCCTGCAACCAAGGCGTCGCCCAAGGAAATGCTGGCGCTGGTCGACAAGCCGCTCATCCAGTATGTTGTGGAGGAGGCCGTTGCCTCCGGCATCGAGGAGATCGTGCTGGTCACGGGCCGGGGGAAGCGCGCGATCGAGGACCACTTCGACGTGGCTTTCGAGCTCGAGGAAGATCTGAAGGCAAAGGGCAAGCACAAGCTGCTTTCCGAGATCCAGCGCATCGCGAACCTGGTGACCTTTTGCTACATCCGCCAGAAAAAGGCGCTCGGTCTGGGACACGCCGTGCTGACGGCCAAACGGGTGGTCGGCAATGAACCCTTTGCCGTGCTGCTCGGCGATGATATCATCGACGCAGAGGTCCCCGCGCTCAAACAGATGATGGGGGTCTATAAACGGTACCCGTCGACGATCCTTGCCATCCAGAAGGTGCCCCGGTCCCAGACGGAGCACTACGGCATTATTGACGCAAAAAAGATCGAGAACGGGGTTTACCTCGTCAAGGACCTGGTGGAGAAGCCGTCGCCTGACAAGGCGCCTTCCAACCTGGCGATCATCGGACGCTATATCCTTACGCCGGGGATATTCAACGCTCTTGAAGAGACCAAACCGGGCAAGGGCGGCGAGATCCAGTTGACGGACGGGCTCCGGCTGCTCATGGAGGACCAACCGATCTACGCGTACGAGGTCGAGGGTAAACGGCACGATGCCGGCGACAAGCTTGGTTTTTTGAAGGCAACGGTGGAGTTCGGGCTGAAGAATAAGGATTTCGGACCTGAGTTCAGGCAGTATCTGCAGAAGTTAAAGCTGTGACCTCGCTGCTCTCAGAGCACGATGGGAGTCAGTACATCTGACGTGAGGAGGCTGGTGTGGCAAAGACTGAATCAAAAAATATTGATCTCCAGCAATCCATAGAGATCCCGAAAAAACTGCCGCTGCTTCCGATACGGGACATCGTCGTATTCCCCTACATGGTGCTTCCGCTCTTTGTGGGAAGGGAAATGTCCATCAAGGCGATCGAGGTGGCCCTCGAAAGCAACCGCATGATCTTTCTGACCTCGCAGAAGGACATTAACATTGAGAACCCCTCTCCGTCCGACCTGTATTCCGTGGGCACGGTCGGCGTGATCATGCGCATGCTGAAACTGCCTGACGGCCGCATCAAGATCCTGGTCCAGGGCGTTTCGCGCGCCAAGACCGTGAAGTTCCTGCAGAAGGAGCCGTTCTACCAGGTCGAGATAAAGACCTTCCCCGACGTTCCCTTGACCGTGGACCTCGAGACCGAGGCGCTCATGCGGAACGTAAAAGAGCAGATCGAACGGCTCGTGTCGTTCGGCAAGGTCATCCTGCCGGACATCATGGTCGTCATCGAGAACGTCGACGATCCGGGCAAGCTGGCCGACCTCGCCATCGCCAACATGGGGCTCAAGGTGGAGCAGGCGCAGGAGATCCTGGAGATCACCGACCCGGTGCTGCGCATCAAGCGGATCAACGAGGCGCTCGGCAAGGAGATCGAACTGCTCTCCATGCAGCAGAAGATCCAGGCCGATGTGCGCGGCGAGATCGACAAGACGCAGCGCGAATACTTTCTCCGTGAGCAGCTGAAGGCGATCCAGCGCGAGCTGGGCGAGACCGACGACCGTTCCGAGGACATGCGCGAACTGCGGGAGAAGATCAAGGACGCCAAGCTTCCCGAGAAGGCCGGAAAAGAGGCCGAAAAACAGCTCCGCAGGCTCGAACGCATGCATCCCGACGCTGCCGAAGCGTCCATGACCCGCACCTACATCGAATGGCTTGCCGAGCTTCCCTGGAGCAAGGCCACCAAGGACAATCTCGACCTCAAGGCCGCCCACAAGATCCTCGAAGAAGACCATTATGACCTTGAGAAAGTAAAAGAACGCATCATCGAGTATCTCGCGGTGCGCAAGCTCAAGGAAAAGATGAAAGGCCCCATCCTCTGTTTTGTCGGGCCTCCGGGCGTGGGTAAGACCTCGCTCGGGAAATCGATCGCCCGCGCCCTGGGCCGCGAGTTCGTGCGCATTTCGCTCGGCGGCGTGCGCGACGAGGCGGAGATCCGCGGCCACCGCAGAACCTATGTGGGCGCCCTTCCCGGCAGGATCATCCAGGGCATCAAGACGGCGGGCAACAACAACCCGGTCTTCATGCTCGACGAGATCGACAAAATCGGCGCTGATTTCCGCGGCGATCCTTCGGCGGCGCTGCTCGAAGTGCTCGATCCCGAGCAGAATAACTCCTTCAGCGACCATTACATCGGTCTGCCTTTCGATCTTTCGCGTGTCATGTTCATCACCACGGCGAACATGACCGACCCGATCCCGGGCCCGCTCAAGGACCGCATGGAGATCATCCGTTTGTCCGGCTATACGGAGCAGGAAAAGCTCGGCATCGCAAAGAGCTATCTGATCCCGAGGCAATTGACGGAGCACGGCATCACGGACAAGCAGATCAGCATCGCCGACAAAACGCTCATTCAGGTCATTGCGCAGTACACGCGCGAGGCAGGCGTGCGGAACCTGGAGCGTGAGATCGGACATCTCTGCCGCAAGGTGGCGCGGAAGGTAGCGGAGGGTGAAGACCAGCTCTATACGATCACCCCGCAGAACCTGCATACCTATCTCGGGGTGCAGAAGTTCATGCCCGAGGTGGAGCGCGAGAAGGACGAGATCGGTGTGGTGACCGGTCTGGCCTGGACCGAGACCGGCGGCGATATTCTGTATATCGAAGCAACGTCCATGCTCGGTAAAGGACAGCTGACCCTTACCGGGCATCTGGGCGATGTGATGAAAGAATCGGCCCATGCAGCACTCACCTACGTACGCTCCCGCGCTGAAAAGCTCGGCATCAACCCCGATGTATTCGCTAAAACAGATGTGCATATCCACGTGCCCGCCGGCGCCATCCCCAAGGATGGCCCCTCGGCAGGCGTGACCATGGCCACGGCCCTGGCATCGGTTTTTACGAATACGCCGGTGCGAAAGGACATTGCCATGACCGGCGAAGTGACGCTTCGCGGACGGGTGATGCCGATCGGCGGATTGAAGGAAAAGACGCTTGCCGCGCGCAGGGCCGGGATCAAAACCGTGATCGTGCCCAAGGAGAATGAAAAAGATATTGAGGACTTCCCGAAGTATCTGCGCAAGGACATGAACTTCATTTTCGCCACTACCGTTGATGATGTGCTTGCAGCGGCCCTGGGAAAGAAGAGCAATGGCAAAAGTGTGAAGAAGGTCGTCAAAAAGTCGGCCACAAAAAAGGTCGTTGTCAGGTCCAAGGCGACGCATTAGGGGCAGGAGTCAGGAGTCAGGAGTACACCACACTATTAGATGCCCCGCACTTCGGTGCGGGGTTTTTGTTAGGTGCAAAAGAATAAAGCCTACACACGGAATACTTTACCGCGAGGGCGCGAAGTACGCGAGGACGACAAAAGCAGAGGGGATTTAGTTTTACCTCAATATTT
>Ga0315272_10000336_pt1 | contig 23422 bp, 20 predicted proteins | sample C3_middle_MG_FD_203918 | JGI IMG/M metagenome (GOLD analysis project Ga0315272, IMG submission 203918) | Sediment microbial communities from Yellowstone Lake, YNP, Wyoming, USA - C3_middle | ecosystem: Environmental > Aquatic > Freshwater > Lake > Sediment | place: USA: Wyoming | collected...
GAATGACAAAAACTATCTTCAGAAAATAAAATCCATTTGGGCTTCCCTGGGAATTGATATCCCAACTTTTACAGCCGATGGTCCGACAACCAAAATGCTCGAAGCTGGTACTTTGCCTGGCAGTGCAGTAGGCCTCGATTCAGGTACATCTGCAGAAGATTTTGCACTTGCAGCAAAGATCAATCCGGGGGTTCCTGTTTTCAGCAGCGAAACTTACCCTGGCTGGCTGACTCACTGGGGAGAACAATGGGCTAAACCTGATACAGCTGAATTGTTTAAAGAGGTGAAATTCCTCCTTGATAATAAGAAATCGTTTAATTTTTACATGATACACGGGGGATCAAATTTCGAATATACTGCCGGGGCAAATTCGGGAGGAAAGGGCTATGAGCCCGATATTACAAGTTATGATTATGATGCACCTATCGACGAGCAGGGAATGCCAACTGCTAAATACCTTTCGCTCAGGAGACTGATAGGCTCATATCTGCCAAAAGGAAAAAAACTTCCTCCGATACCGGCACCTGTTCCCTCATTCGAAATATCATCCTTAAAACTTCAGCCATTTACATCACTATGGGACAATCTGCCACAACCTGTTACTTCCGAACGTCCCAAGACGTTTGAAGCAAATGGACTTGATCATGGTCTTATGTTGTATTCAACTGAACTGTCGGGACAAACAAACGGGAAACTCACGGTAAAGGATATTCATGATTTTGCCACTGTTTTTCTGAACGGGAATTTTATCGGAACACTCGACAGGAGAGAAGGAATTAATTCAATAGATATACCTGTAAGTGGCTCACAGCCTGCTTTGCTTGAGATCCTTGTTGAAGGGATGGGGCGAATTAACTTCGGAAGCAATATAATAGACAGGAAAGGTATCACGGAAAGCGTTACTCTGAATGGCGCCGAGTTGCTTAACTGGAAAATGTACAGCCTTCCAATGGACAGGAAATTTATCTGGGAACTAAGGTCTTCAGGGAAATCTATAAAGAAACCCGGAGTGTTTTTTAAAGGCAATTTTGTTTTGTCGAGAGCCGAAGGGAATATTTATAGCGACACGTATATTGATTTATCCGAGTTCTCCAAAGGAATGATCTGGGTCAATGGTCATAATCTGGGCAGGTTCTGGAATATAGGTCCTCAAAGGCGGCTCTACTGCCCTTCAACCTTCCTCAGAGAAGGGTTAAATGAGATAATGTTATTTGATTTTCTTGAAACCAGCTCAAAAGACATTAAAGGATATAAGAGCATTCAATGAATCTTTTTCCTGAAGTTAGAATTTTTGTTGGTATGAATATTGGAGTTTATATGCAGAAAAGCCTGCTAATGTGTCTGTTAAATATATTCTCGTATACACATTCCGCGATTTTGTTTTCATTGAGGTCAAGCAATCTGAAATACTCATCCTCTCGTTCAGCAGCGAGTTTATAGGCTACATGCATTAATTGCCGCATATCGGGATTATAACCGGGGTTTCCAGGATTGTGCTTGAGTGCATCAGAAAATTTCCTGCTGCTCCATCCTGATATTTCAATTACTGAAGGCAATGCCGCGGATCTGATTTCTATAACATCAGCATATGGACCAGTCAGTTCGTCAATTCTCTTTATGGCTTCTCCATATATCCCTCGTGTAAATTCCAGAGCCTCACCGCCTGATTCAGCCAGACCTATTATCTCTTCGAGCCAGGTAGTTCCTGCAGTTTTTACATGAATGCCTTTATTCATCTGTTTTATTACGGCACCGATGTGCGGATATATAGCGAACTTATCAGAACCTGAATGAATACTCAGTTTTAATTCCTCAGGAAGGCCAAATTCCTTAACAGTGTATTCTATGACGGAGAGATCTTCTTCAAATTCTTTTCTGAACAACATAGGATCACCTTTGTAGTCCACTCCCTTATTAAACCTTCCGGAAAATTTAGGAGCTATGGTCTGAACAGGAATTCCTTCCCCGGCGAGCATCCTGAGAATAAAAAACAATTCGACAGGTGATTGAGGCTGAGCTACTTCATCCATTGAAATCTCTGTTATGAAATTACCTTTTCCTTTTTTTAGCTCAATTTTTTTATAAATTTCATGTGCCATCAGTGCTGCATGAAGGTATCTTTCAGTAATCTCCCTGATCTGTTTTTCATTGGTTTCGAAAAACTTACCAGTTCCTGCAAGTCTGAATCCTCCTGAATAACACTTGCTATCAGATATATATTTCTCAATGCGGCCCTGATCTGCTTTTCTTCCAATATAGGATGCTACATCGATGGTGAAAAAATCGGAGCTGTCAATAAATCCGTCTACAGTTTCCAGGTTAATATGATCTGCATCAACAAAATACGGTTTGTTGAATTTTGCCTTTGCCGTAACTGTATCAGCTTCATGTCTGACATCAGACGGAACAGTGCCGATGGTTTTATGCTCACGGTTTGATTTATTCCAGACAGGTGTGATTTCCACCCCTTTTTCAGCAGCAGAGATAATAGCCTTTAACTGGGCGCTTCCCTGGTGACCGAACCGATCACCGAGCCCAAATGAATATTTGCCTGGTATTTTCATAATTAAGATTGGATCAGGTTAAGTGACTTTTAATAATTTATTTCAGGAAAAAATCAGCGTTCTCCGATGTTACAATATCTATTGGAAGATATTCTGTTTTGTTGGGTACCTTTCGAAGCGACAGATACTCGAATAATTTTTTAATTCCCTTATATGTCTGCTCTTCAGGACGTTGACCAATTAAGAATCGGGTAATCCCTGATTTCAGAAATTTAATATTTGAATCAAGCAGGTCGTAGCCAATTAAGTTTATTGAATGCAGGCTCTTTTCCTCAAGAAATGAAGCGGCAAGAAATGATCTGGAACCAGTAAAAAAAACAGATTTGATTTCAGTATTCTCTTTAAAAACTTTTTGCAGCGCCTGATTTACTATCTGTGGAGAAGGGGAAGGGATATTCACTGTGATTTTTTTGCCTTTGTTCTTCCCTGAATTGTTGAAATAATTCAGGAATCCATTGGCGCGTTGAGTGAGATGATGAATATTCTGGATGTTTTTTGCGATAGTAATGATCAGAATATCAGCATTCACTGGTGTAACCATATCAATCAGTTGTCCGGCGACTCTTCCACTCTGGAAGATATCTTCTCCTATATATGCCAGGAAATCGGTATTTTCAATAACCCCGTCTATAAATACGAACGGGATCTTCAACTCGCTGAGCGCGGAGCAAAAAGTAATTGATTCGGACTTAAAAATGGGAGCGAGGAGAACCCCGTCAGGTTTCATGCTAAGGACCAGGGCAGCTTTTTTCTGGAAGTCATCTTCGCTCTGCATATCGAAAGTTATCTGACTCAGTGCTACAGGAAATGGCTCCAGCTCACTGATAGCCTTGACCATTCCTATAGGATGCCTTAACCAGAATGGATTATCCTCAACAGGTTCAGGAAGAAGCGAAACCAGGTTATAACTCTTCTTTGACTTTAATGCCTGAGCAACAACATTGGGAGAATAATTTGTTTCCTGAAGGATGCGTTGTACTTTTGCCTTTGTTTTTTCGGCAACCTCTCCTCTGCTGTGTATTACCCTGTCAACAGTGCCAATGGATACATCAGCCATTCTGGCGATATCTTTTATAGTGATTTTTCTTCCCGGCATAATTGTAATTTGGATTCTCTTCCTCTTTCTCCCTTTTATGTGTTTAATCTATTGTGACTTTCTTGATTTTTGGGGAGAACACATTCATAATAATCCAGGCAAGGATGTAAGCACAGGCGGCTATTGTAAACATAACGGTATAGCCTGTTTCTACATGACCTGCATTCTTGAAAAAATTGAGAATATGTCCGGCAAAAACTGAAACAAAAGCGCCTCCGATTGCTCCGGCCATTCCCCCGATGCTTGTAACTGAGCTGACGACTCGTTTTGGGAAGGCATCAGAAACTGTGGTGAAAATATTAGCCGACCATGCCTGATGAGATGAAGCTGCAAGGCTTATCAGCGCAACCGCTCCCCATGTACTGACTCCAGCGGATTGTGCAAAGAAGACCGGAATAACGAGCAATGCAAAGATCAGCATTGTATACTTTCTTGCATTAAAAGGCGACATTCCCCGTTTGATCATATAGGATGAGATCCAGCCTCCGCCAATGCTTCCGATGGTGGTTGAAGAATATATTACTACAAGCGGAAGTCCGAATGACTTAAGATCAAGACCAGCGCCTCTTACTGTCGATAGCCATCCAGGGATCCAGAAGAGATAAAACCACCATATTGGGTCAGTAAGAGCTTTCCCGATAAAGAAAATCCATGTCTGACGGTATTTTAAGAGTTGCAGCCAGGGAACAGGCTTTTCACTCTCATTCTTTTCATCAAGATCGCTTTTGATATATTCCAACTCGCTGGCGGCAAGTTTTTTTCTTCTTTCGGGCAATTCATAAAATAACATCCAGAGTACAAGCCAGGTGAAGCCAAAAGCACCTGTGATAATAAATGCTGCCTGCCAACTCCATGTTACAACTATAGCCGGCACAGCCAGTGGGGCAATAATTGCACCCACATTTGAGCCTGAATTAAATATTCCCGTAGCCAGAGCCCTCTCTTTCTTTGGAAACCATTCCGCAATAGTTTTGATCGCTGCAGGGAAATTGCCTGATTCACTCACGCCCAGCATACCTCTCCAGAATCCAAATCCGATAACCCCTCTCGCCAGAGCATGGCCCATAGCGGCAATGCTCCACATCATGACCGATACACCATAACCTATTTTGGTTCCGAATTTATCTATAAGCCTGCCTGCTACCAGCATTGAAAAACCGTAACAGAGCTGGAATATTGTAACAATATTTCCATATTCCACTTCTCCTATTTTCAGATCAGATTCGAGAAGAGGTTTTAGTATACCAATAACCTGTCTGTCGAGATAGTTTAGAGTTGTTGCAAAGAATATCAGTGCACAGACAGTCCATCTGTAATTGCCAACTTTATTTACTCCGGTCATTATGAGGACATAAATCAGTTTATTTTTCAGACATTATATGTTGTTGAGGCTGTTGTTCCACCCCTTCCTGTCCAGTTTGTATGGAAGAACTGACCTCTTGGCTTATCGGTGCGTTCGTATGTATGGGCGCCAAAATAATCGCGCTGAGCCTGCAGAAGGTTTGCAGGCAGTTTCTCGCAACGGTAACCGTCAAAATAACCGAGTGCAGAAGAGATAGCGGGGATAGGTATTCCATTAATAGCTGCAGTTGCAACAACATTTCTCCATCCCGACTGTGCTTTTTCCATTTTATCTTTAAAAAACGGATCGAGCATAAGATTTGTAATTGCGGGGTTATTATTGTAAGCTTCCTTGATTTTACTTAAAAACGCTGATCTGATTATACAGCCGCCTCTCCACATAAGAGCTATCCCACCATAATTCAGATTCCATTTATATTCTCCTGCTGTAGCTTTCATGAGTGCATATCCCTGAGTGTATGATACAATCTTTGAGGCATAGAGAGCTTCTTTAAGATCGTCTATGAATTTTGCTTTATCTCCCTTAAACTGAGGTGCAGGACCTCCTAGTATCTTTGATGCAGCAACTCTTTCTTCTTTAACAGCTGAGAGACATCTTGAGAAAACAGCTTCTCCGATAAGTGTCAGAGGAATACCCATATCGAGAGCAGATACCGCAGTCCATTTGCCTGTACCTTTTTGTCCGGCGGTGTCAAGGATCTTATCAACCAGCGGAGTGCCGTCTGAATCTTTATAGGCAAGGATGTCGCGTGTTATCTCGATGAGGTAGCTGTCGAGCTCCCCCTCATTCCATTTCTTGAAGATCAGGTGCATCTCATCTGCTTTCATATTCAAAAGATCTCTCATTACCTGGTAGGCTTCAGTAATAAGCTGCATGTCGCCATACTCAATTCCGTTATGCACCATTTTCACAAAGTGACCGGCTCCATTTTCTCCGACCCAATCGCAACATGGTGTTCCATCTTCGACTTTTGCGGCGATTGCCTGAAAAATAGGTTTTACATACTGCCACGCATTCAGTGATCCACCGGGCATTATAGATGGACCAAGCAAAGCACCCTCTTCACCTCCTGAAACGCCTGTACCAATATAGAGAAGGCCTTTGCTCTCAACAAGGGCAGTTCTTCTGTTTGTATCTGGAAAATGTGTGTTTCCTCCGTCTATAATGATATCTCCCGGTTCGAGCAATGGGATAAGTGAATTTATCATATCATCAACTGCACTACCCGCTTTTATCATCATCATAACTTTTCTTGGACGTTCAAGAGATCTGACAAGATCTTCCAGTGAATGAGTACCTGTAATATTCTTTCCTTTTGCACGTCCGGCAAGAAACTCATCAACCTTCTGGATTGATCTGTTAAATACGGAGACGCTGAATCCTTTGCTTTCCATATTCAGGACCAGGTTTTCACCCATTACAGCCAGCCCTATTAAGCCTATGTCTGATAGTTTACTCATAATCATTTTTTTTATATTAAGAAATATCTTTCTTGTTTTAATTTTTTAAATATTATAATTGTTGCAGGTTGCAGGTTGCAGGGTATTTGGTCTTTTTACTATATACAGTTTACTGTTCATTGCACCTTGCACCCTTGCAATTATCTTTTTTCCCTATAATACTCCTTCACAATCTTATCCATTATCCTGCTGGTTCTTGCTCCGGAAATACCGGTACTGGGCGATTCCCCGTTTCCATGAAGCGCCCTGACTATTTTCTGAATAAGGTAGAACTGAACATGCTCGGGACGCTCATTAATGAATTCCTGTCTTCCCGATCCGTTTGTCAGTACTATCGGTTCGAAATTGTATGTCGTGAATTTGATTGAGCCTTTTTCACCTAGAATCTCTATGATATCTCTCCCGTTTTGAATTGATGAATTGAAACACCATATTCCGGTTCCGACGATATTATTATCAAAAGTAAACTCTGCAGAAACAAAATCTTCAGCTTCATAGAGAGCGCCCTGGTTTGTGACAATTGACCTTACCTTACGGATCGGGCCGAAAACATAGTCGAGATAATCAAGTTGGTGTGAGCCCAGATCGAAGAAGTGACCGGCGCCGGCTATCTCAGGAATGACACGCCATGAAGGTTTTCCTGCCTTTTCATCTTCCGACGGTGCCTTGAACAGCTGGATATTGACACAACGAACTTTTCCGATACTGCCATTTTCTATCATATCTTTAACCAGCAGGAAACCGGGAAGCGTTCTGCGGTAATAAGCGAGAAAAACAGGAACCTTATATTTCTCAGCGGCTTTGTTTATTTTCACACATTCGGCATAATTTGCAGCCATTGGTTTCTCAATATAAACCGGTTTCCGCGCCTTAATGACTTCAATAGCATATTCGGCATGATATGCAGGAGGCGTTGCCACATAAACGGCATTAATCTCACTGTCGTTGATCAGATCGGAGGCAGTGGAATAAACTTTCGGTACCTTATGACGATCAGCATAATCCTCGGCAAGTTTCCTGTTGCGCCTCATTACTGCCAGCAGTCGCGAATCACCAACCTTATTGAATGCCGGACCGCTTTTTACCTCTGTAACATTTCCGCATCCTATGATTCCCCAATTTATCATACTATGATTTTTTTAAAAGTTAATGTTTAAGTCTTTTCTCTGAAGCCCAAAGGCCGAGCGCCGGATTTGATATAAAAAATATATCTTCTCCGTCCTCCGTAATATTATAGCCATCAATGAGTTTTTTGGGATTATATCTCTGTACCATGTCACTGAGATCATGATATTTATAATTCACAGACTCAATGTCTTTTCTGCTGATATGTCCTGGACAGTATGTGATAGAAAATCTGTCCTCAGAACTTCCATGGATAAGATGTGCTGCAGCGCTGAGGTTTTCATTCAGCTTAGGATTATCTTTTAAAGCCTGCAGAACGTATGGTGTTCCTTTGTATCCGTACAGTCTGATGAGCCGGTCAATCTCCCTGTCTTCCCCAAATTCCTTCAATCCTGGTGCAAGAATAATAAGCTCTCCGTTATCAGCCATAGCCATTCGTGTTCTGTAAATGCTTTTATTCCCCAGCCATGTGCTTTTATATTCTGAAGGATCAAGATAAACGACAACTTTTTCAAGAGGCTTTTCCATAGTATTGAAATTTACCTTCAGGGAGAGTTCGGCTGCCAGATTGAATGACTCTTCATCATCACCGATATAAAGTCCTCGTGTTACCAGGTTGCCATTATTATCTTTCGCTATGACCGTTAGGATATAGATTACAGGAAGATGTGGTATAAAATGCGATGAAGCGTAATTTAACAGCGACCTCACTGGATTTTGAGCTTTTCCCATTATTCTCTCCATCCCGTATACGGCACCCAGGAAATGGCTTTTATTAATCCCTTGAGGTCCTCCGGTTCCTATAAACAGGTTTTTGTTGTAATTGGCCATTCCGACTACTTCATGAGGCACAACCTGACCAACCGAGAGGATAAGATCATGTCCGCCATTGAGAATAAGACGGTTGAGCTGTGCAGGCCAGGAATAGTTAAGAGCTCCTCCTGATATTTCCGAGATAAATTCACCGGGCACTATACCCGCAGTTACAACATCATTTCTCCAGTCATGAACCCGGAACAGAGAATTTGGTATACCAGTGAACATTTCTTTAAGCTGAGTCTCAGTCATCGGACTATGCGTTCCGAGTGCCGGAAGGATATCTTTGAGTTTGTTCTGATAGTTTTTAAAAAGGAGAGATGTTATTTCACCTGCCCTGGAATGAAAACGTGTGCAATCAGGAGGAACAACAAGGACCTTTTTCCTGATCCCGATTTTTTCGAGAGTAGTAAAGATAGCCTCCTCAAGATCTGTCGATTCTATGACTGTATTTTCCGATCCCTCTTTAAAATATAACATAAAATATTTTTTTAACCATAGAGTCCCTAAGTTCCTACTTCCAGTGCGGATGCTCGGGGAGATAAGTCTCAAACTCCCTTATAAGTTCATTCTCATAATCTCCTTTGTATTTCCCTTTAAAAAAGAGGTCCAAACCTTCTTTATAAAGTTTTTCCCACGATTCTTCTTCTTTTCCAGGATTGACAGGAAAGAAAAGCACGCCGTTTGATTTTGCTGCCTTCAGGTCACCGTTGGCATCACCGATCATAAGAATATTCTCATCACGATATTTTCCTTTAGCGGCACATTTCAGATGTTCTGCCTTGGTTCCATGTTCCTGTCCGGCAATAAAACGCAAATGATGATCAATTTTATTCTCTTCCCATTCTCTTTTAAGTGCTTCATAAGGTGTCTGAGATACCACCATAGCGTCAGCTTTTGTTACTAATTTAGTGAGGCATTCTTTTACATAGGGGAAGGGAGTAATACCGAAAACCATCTTTTCAATATCTTCATTTACTTTTAGTGACCATTCAAGAGTTTTTGTAATAAATGGATCATTAATTTCAGCTGCATATTTTTTCAGGGCCGGATTTCCGAGTTTTGTTTCTTTCTTGGTCCATTCCAGGAGCGGTGCAGCTGAAGGGACAGTGAAATTTCTTGCTTTAATTTCCGGCCTGTCGTTCAGGAGTTTAAGTGTTTCAATAACAGCGAGGAATCTGTTACATCCACGGTTCGTAGAGTAGAGGTTAACAAATTCCCATGTCTCCCGCGCATATTTAGAAACAGGCTGCATACCGAAGAATTTAATGAAATTAGGGCAGAAGCACTCCTTCTGTTTAATCTCCATGGTATCAAAAGCACACCCGTCGGAGTCAATGCCTATGAAGAACTCCTTGCCGGGATTCAATGCTGATAATTGTTCTTGTGGATTCATAATATTTCTCGAAAGAGTGATAGTTATTTTTCATATGCTTCGGGGAGATACTTTGGTAGCTTTTTCTCCGCAAACCTCATCTCTAACCGGGCAAAACGTTGTATTCCATTTATCAGCGATACTGAGGGCCAGTCTTCTCCTATCAGCGGTCTGACATAAGACAGAAATTCATCGGATACATCGTACCTGCTTGGTGTTATCCATTTTTCAGGAAAAGTTCTCTCGGATAGCGCCACTGTTTCAAGAGGAACTTTATCATACCGTACATTATAAATAAAACCAGGTTCCCTCAAAATTGTGGCCATCCAGCCATTTTCTCCGTCGATTGCTATATCGACGGCTTTCTGCCCGACCTTATATGCTTCATCCAGATCGACAATTGATGCATAAGCGGTGGTATCTCTCTGGTCGGTTCCCATTACCTGTCCCCTGGCTGCACCCCTTGCTTTTAGTCCTTTAGCATTCAGATAATTGACAACGGTCTGGAAAACTGAGTTCTGGCTTGAACCGAACGAGGTATGGCCGAATGCGTCCTTCACCTCTCCAATGCTTCCGACATTAAATCCTTCGCTCACAACAACAATACATCTACCGTCTCTTTTAATCTGATCATTGACATTGTCGACAAGATTATCTATCGAAACCTTTGATTCTGCCATGTAGATCTGAAGCGGCATCGTTCTTCCCGGATCTGCAAGTCTTGAAGCAGCAGGTATATAACCAATCTTGCGGCCCATTGCCTGGATAACCAGCACCGGATCGGCAGGAGAGGAGCCCATGTTTTCCTCATTTGCATTCTGAATGATATGTGACCAGTATCTTGCAACACTTCCGTACCCGGGTGTATGATCAATAAGCTTAAACTCGTTGTCGCCGACATCATTATCAATTGTCTTCGGTACACCTATGGCAATAAGATCTAGACCTTTTGTTTTTGCCAGTTCACTGACTTTGAAAGCGGTATGCTGTGAATCATTTCCTCCAATATAGAAAAAGTAACCTATATCGTGGGCTTTAAAAACCTCCATTATCCTCTGGAAGTCTTTCTGCTGCTTGTCTTTCAGCTTATACCGGCAGGTGCCAATGCTTCCTGCTGCAGGAGTATTTCTGAGAAGAGCAATTTCTTCTTCCTTCTGACCCGACAGATCGAGAAGTTCCTCATTCAGGACACCTTCAATGCCATGCCAGCCGCCGTATACTTTTCCGAATTTGCCGGGAAACATCCTGCATGTTTCAATAATTCCTCTCAGGGAGCTATTGATTACTGGTGACGGTCCTCCTGACTGGGCAACGATAACATTCTTTGATTTCATCCCTTTAAGTTTGATATTTAGTTTCTCGTTTCTCGTTTCTCGTTTAAATCTGAACTTTATTATTAGCCTTGTCATTGCGAGCGCGGCGAAGCAATCTTCCAATCCTCACGCCTCACTCCTCATTCTTTAAACCCCGCTGTACGCACTGAATCCTCCATCAACCGGTATTACTACACCTGTAACAAATTCCGAAAGATCAGAAACAAGATAAAGCAATGTTCCAGTCAGCTCTTCTGGTACGCAGTAACGTCCCATCGGAGTACTGTTTATTATTTTTTTTCCACGTTCCGTCAGAGAACCTGTTTGCTCATCAATCAGAAGAAACCTGTTCTGATTTGTGAGAAGGAATCCCGGGGCAATAGCATTAACTCTTACACCTGTTTTTGCAAAGTGAACGGCCAGCCACTGGGTGAAATTATTAATTGCAGCCTTTGCGGCAGAATAAGCTGGAATTTTAGTGAGAGGACGGTATGAGTTCATCGATGAGATATTAATTATAACTCCCGATTTTTTCTTTACCATATCCCTGCCGAAGACCATCGATGGGATAAGGGTACCTTTGAAATTGAGATCAAATACTTTATCGAAGCCATCAACCTGCAGACCAAAAAATGTTTCTTCCAGGCTTTCATCGGTGAGCTCGTCGACTTTTTCTGATTTTGTTGTAGCCGACGGAGAATTTCCACCGGCACCGTTTATAAGTATATCGATCGGGCCGAATTTATCCTGTATTCTCTTATTAGCCTCTTCCAGTGATGATTTATCGAGAACGCTTGCCGAAATTCCTATCGACTGTATATTAAATTCAGCTGAAATCTGAGCAGCAATTGTTTCTGCAGCCTCCCTGTTCAGATCGAGTATGACTGTTTTTACTCCATGTGCCGCCAGCGATCTGGCCAGTGTGGAACAGATTATTCCGGCTCCGCCTGTTATGACTGCTCCTTTGTTATTCAGGTTTAATTCGTTCATATAGATGTTTTAAAAGCCGAAATATGATTCGGCATTTTTATAGGAGATACCTCCAATAAGATCACCAATTAATTCCTCATCATCCGGGATAAGCCCCTTTTCAACTTCATTCCCGATATAATTGCAAACGATACGTCTGAAATATTCATGCCTGGGATAGGATAAAAAGCTTCTTGAATCAGTTACCATTCCCACAAACCTTCGTATAAGTCCAAATGCCGCCAGATCCCTGAGGTGCTTCTCCATTCCGTTTTTCTGATCAAGGAACCACCAGGCAGCGCCATACTGGACTTTCCCTGGGCATGACCCGTCATTGAAATTACCTGCCATTGTGATCATCATTTCATTATCGGCCGGATTTAGGTTATAGAGAATTGTTTTAGCGAGCTGCCCTGAATCGTCAAGATCACTAAGGAAAGCTGATATCTTATACGGGTTTTGTACATTGCCTATTGAATCCCATCCGGTATCGGGTCCCATCTGCCTGAACATTCTTTTATTGTTGTTCCTCTGAGCGCCCACGTGAAACTGCTGTGTCCAATTTCTTTTGTGGTTCATCCTGCAGAGTTCAATCAACACTGCGGTTCTGTATTTTTCTGTCTCATCGGGGGAGAGAACATGACCATTCAGGATATGTTTGAAATTTTTTTCGATCTCATTCTGAGTATACGATTCATGATAGAACCTGTCAAGCCCATGATCGGAAAGCCTGCATCCGTTAAGATTAAAATAGCTGTGTCTTTTATCCAGGGCTACTATCAGCGATTCAAAGGTTCTGATTTCAATATCGCTGGCAATTTCAAGCTTTTTCAGATAATTATTGAATTTATCGGGATCATCAGTCTTTAAAACATTATCAGGGCGGAAAGTTGGCAATACTTTCACCTCAAACGATCCTTTCAGATTTATATGGTGCCTGAGATCATCAGAAGGATCATCAGTTGTGCAGACAACCTTTACATTCATCTTTCTGATGAGTGCCCTGATACTGTATTCAGCTGATCCAAGCATATCATTTACCTTAGAGTAGATATGCCCAGCGTTTGACGGATTAAGGAGTTCAATGATATTGAAATACCTAGCAAGCTCCAGATGAGTCCAGTGATACAATGGATTTCCGACTGTGGAAGGGACAGTCTCAGCCCATTTAAGGAATTTTTCATTATCAGGAGCAGATCCGCTGCAATATTCTTCACCAATCCCGTTTGTCCGCATGGCTCTCCATTTGTAATGATCACCTGCAAGCCATGCCTTAGTAAGGTTTTCAAACTGCATGTCTTCATCAATCATTTCAGGTGATAAATGGCAATGAAAGTCGATAATTGGCTGATATTCAGAATAATTATGATATAATTTGATTGCAGTATCATTGCCAAGAAGAAAATTCTCATGAATAAATGATTTCATATCTTTATTACAGATTATAAAATTATTTAAATTTGACAGATGAAGTTTCGTTAACGATCACGAAATTATTAATTTCAATTGAATTAATCAAGAAACTGGCAAATTGTTTATTATTTTACCTGTTGGAATAATAGTTTCAGAATTTGATTAAATGGGCATATCCCTGCAACCTGATTTGAAGAATGAAGTCTAAATTCAAATAAACATCCGGCATGAAAACCACACAAGCTGTTATAGTATTAATATTTATTCTTATTTCTTCATCTATTTATGCGCAACAGCAGCCTGTATCTTTCAGTTCAGATATTACGGCAAAAGATGTAAAAACTGTTCTTAAAGCAGTTGCTGACTGGCAGATAAGGACGCCTCTTGTTCATGGCCCTGCTGACTGGACAAACGCTGCACTCTTTGCAGGAATGGTTGAATGGGCCTCAATATCTGGTGAAGAATCATATTTTTTATGGCTCAGGAATATTTCAGAAAAAAATAACTGGACTTATCTCCACAGGAAAGAACCACAGGGGAGCTATCATGCTGATGACTATTGTATAGGACAGACATATATTGAGCTGTACAGGAAGTATCAGGATAATAAAATGATCAGACCCATGCGGAAGCATCTTGATGCGATATTGAAGAAGCCTGCTACAGGCAGCCTGAGATTTGAAAATACTGATGCTTACTGGTCAACACAGAGATGGTCGTGGTGCGATGCTCTTTTCATGGGGCCAACCGTTTGGGCGAAGATGGCAAGTGTTACCGGCAATCACAAGTACCTCGATTTTATGTTTACTGAATACAAAGCCACAACAGATTACCTGTATGATAAGGAAGAAGATCTATATTACAGGGATTCAAACTATTTTACAAAAAAAGAAGCAAACGGGGCTAAAGTATTCTGGGGCCGTGGTAATGGATGGGTCTTTGCCGGGCTGCCAATCATAATTAGAGAGCTTCCGGCAAATTATGAGCATCTGGATTATTTTGTGAATATTTATAAGCATATGGCAGCCCGCCTTCTTGCACTCCAGTCTGCAGATGGATTCTGGCATGCAAGCCTTCTTGATCCTGCCAGCTTTCCTAATCCTGAGATGAGTGCAACCTCATTCTTTGTTTACGGAATGGCCTGGGGAATAGACAACGGGTATCTTGATAAATCGACGTACCTTCCGGCTGTGGAAAAAGGATGGAAATCGATGGTGACATCGGTCTGGCCTGATGGTAAGGTTGGATATATACAACCTATAGGCGCAGATCCCAAAAGCGTGACCAGAGATATGACGGAGGTTTATGGTGTCGGCGGTTTCCTGATGGCAGGATCAGAGATTTTGAAACTTATTGATAAAGAAATTTTGTAATTCATAATTTCTAAATGTTATATCGATGAAAACCAAATTATTACTTTTTACTGCGGCAATTCTGATTGTCTCACATTTAGCTGAAGGTCAGGGATTCCTTAGAGCTGACGGGAAAAGAATTGTTAATGATAAAGGAGAGAATGTGCTTCTACGAGGCATTGGTCTGGGCGGCTGGATGTTGCAGGAACCGTACATGTTTCAGCTATCAGATGTGGCAGGGACACAAGCACAGATCAAAGCAAGAATAGCTGAGCTGATCGGGCAGAAAAACTGCGATGAATTCTACGCAGTATTCCTCAAAAAAATGATTACCGAAAATGATATTGCAGCTTTGAAAAAGTGGGGTTTCAATTCGATTCGACTGCCAATGCATTATAATCTTTACACATTGCCAGTTGATAAGGAACCTGTAGCCGGACAGAATACATGGCTGAAAACAGGTTTTAAGCTGACTGATGACCTGCTGTCATGGTGCAGAAAATATAAAATTTACCTTATTCTTGATCTTCACGCTACACCCGGAGGACAGGGCAATGACCGTCCGATAGCTGATGTAGACACGCTGAAACCAAATCTATGGCAGAGTGAAGCCAATCAGAAGAAAACAATAGCGCTCTGGAAAAAACTTGCAGAGAGATATAAAGATGAAGAATGGATAGGAGGCTATGACCTTATAAATGAAACTAATTATAAACTGGAAGGAAACGCAGCGCTAAAGAAACTCTTTTCAACTCTTACATCTGAGATACGTCTTATAGATAATAAACATATTATTTTCATTGAAGGGAATCAGTTTGCAAATGATTATACCGGACTTACTCCGCCCTGGGATAATAATATGGCATATAGTTTTCATAAATACTGGAATCCGACAACAGTAGAGACAATTCAAAAGTACCTGGATATGCGGGAGCAGTATAATGTTCCATTCTGGATGGGCGAATCAGGCGAAAACACCAATGAATGGTTCAGGTCCGCAGTAAACCTGTTTGAAACAAATAATTTAGGGTGGTCATGGTGGACGATTAAAAAAATAGGGTCAGAAAGCAGTCTGATGACAATTAAAAGTCCAGATGGCTATCAGAAAATAATTGATTACTGGGCAGGTAAAGGTCCGCGGCCGGTAGTTTCGGATGCAAAGAAGACCTTTATGGAATTGGCCGACAATGTTAAGTTTGAAAAATGCTCTGTTAATACCGGTGTTATTGAAGCATTATTTGGGAAGAAGTAGGACGCACGATGCAAGGTAAACGATAAACGATTTGGATTACCCCCCAACCCCCCTGGGGGGCTCTAGGGGGTAAATGACAAACCAGCCTACGTTAAAGCTTCGGCTGGCAAAGCAACAAACGACAAACGATAAACAGTAATTATGAAAGTAGAATTAAGGTATGCATCTCATCCTGACGATGTGAAAGTATATGACACCGCAAGGATCAGAAAAGATTTTCTTATTGAAAACATTTTTATACCAGGTGAAATATCACTGGTTTATTCTCTTTATGATCGTTTTATGGTTGGAGGTGCGATGCCAGTGGCGACAAAACTGTCATTGGATACTGTTGATGCACTTAAATCCGCGCATTTTCTTGACAGGCGTGAAATGGGTATCATCAATGTGGGCGGATCTGCCATGATTTTTACAGGAAATCAGAATTATACTCTTGGATTCAAAGAGGCGCTTTACCTTGGCAAAGGCAATCATGATGTTAAATTTGAATCTGAGGATACTGGCAACCCTGCAAAACTTTACATTAATTCAGCCCCGGCTCATCATGCTTATCCTTCGAAAAAAATCACCCTTGCAGATGCTGAGGTGGTTGTTCTTGGTTCCCCGGAATCGGCAAATCACCGGACTCTCAATAAATTACTTGTCAATCAGATTGTTGAGACTTGCCAGCTGCAGATGGGTATGACAGAACTTAAACCTGGCAGCGTGTGGAATACTATGCCGGCTCATACTCATAACAGAAGGATGGAGGCTTATTTTTATTTTGAGTTGCCTGATAAAAAAAGCATCTGTCATTTTATGGGTGCTCCTGATGAAACAAGACATATCTGGGTGAAGAATGAGCAGGCTGTTATCTCTCCCTCATGGAGTATTCACAGTGCAGCCGGAACATCGAATTATTCTTTTATCTGGGGAATGGCCGGGGAGAATCTTGATTATGGAGATATGGATATAAGGCAGCCAGATGAGCTTAAGTAGGGTGCCCCTTGCAACATGCAACATGCAACTTGCACCATTACTGTAACCATCGATCTTAATTTGAACCTTAAAACTTAACATTTAATATCATATGAATGATTTGTTTGATCTAAGCGGAAAAGTTGCTCTGGTGACCGGCGGAACAAACGGAATTGGTCTCTCTATCGGCCTGTTGCTGGCAAAAGCAGGGGCGAATGTATGTGTTAATGATCTTCAGGAAGACAAACTCAATAGCTGCATTGAGAGTTACAGGAAAGAAGGACTCGATGTCTATACGTTAAAGTTCAATGTGACGGATGAACATGACGTGGATAAAGGTATTTCTCAAATAGAAAAGGATGTCGGGAATGTTGATATTCTGGTTAATAATGCCGGCATTATCAAGAGGATTCCCATTCTTGAAATGCCGGTAGCCGATTTCATACAGGTTATTGAAGTTGATCTTGTAGCGCCACTGATCCTTTCAAAACGCGTTATCCCGCATATGATTGAGAAGAGAAGCGGGAAAATCATCAATATGTGTTCAATGATGAGCGTTTACGGAAGGAATACGGTCTCAGCCTATGCTTCTGCAAAGGGAGGTCTCAAACTACTGACCCAGAATATGACCTGTGAATGGGCTAAGTATAACATTCAGATTAATGGAATTGGTCCGGGGTATATAGCTACTTCTCAGACAGCTCCGATACGTGAAAATGGGCATCCCTTCAATGATCTTGTAATGACAAGAACTCCTGCTGGCAGGTGGGGCGAGCCCGAAGATGTGGCAAACGCAGCACTTTTCCTGGCTTCAAAAGCAAGTGATTTTGTGAACGGTCATATTCTTTATGTCGATGGCGGAATTCTTGCCAACTTCGGATATGTAAAGGGTGAAAACGATCTTTAGTCTGTCCCTAAGTCCTTCTCATTATCGGGGTTATCAGGATGATCATCTGAATAAGGCTTTGCATATAAGTCATCGACTGTCACCTTTTTGTCAGGGTTCTCCGGATGATTGTCAGAGTAAGGCCTGGCATATAAATCCTCAACTGTTACCTTACTGTCAGGCGGATTTTCCTGAGATGCCTGCTGAACATAATCTTCTACGGCTTTTCCATTGAAGTACAAAATACACGCAAAGATCGGCATCAGTGGCATCGTTAGGGCACTGACAACAGCTGAGAGAATAATAAAAAGTGGTTTTGTAGTCACATCAGCGAGCGCAGCTGAGTCCCCAGGTTTAAATATGTTTCTTATAAAACTGCCTGAGAAAGGTATCAGTATAATGCCTGACAGGATTACTGAAATTACCAGCATAAGAATAATAAATACTGCGACCCATCCGATATTGGTCCAGAAATGCCTGTGAGCAAGTGATATTGTTCTGGAGATTGTTGATCCGATATTTGCATCCTCTACCATCATCACAGGCAGGATAAAAAGGTATATGGTCACCACATAAAGCATCGCAAAGAATGCTCCCACTACCAATGCAAATATTCCGAGCACAATGGCAATGGATCCAGCGAATGCCAGAAGAATCATAATGATAAGATAGGGGATAAAATACTTCAGTGACTTTACTATTGAAGTGAAAAAAGTTGTCTGACTATCAATGGGTTTAAAAATAATATAATATTGCAGGATTGTGGTAAAAAGAAGATTAATAAGGGAAATGCCAAGGATAGGCACAATCAGACCCTCTATTTTTTCAAGCAATATCATCGGATCTGTTATGTCTGATAATTCTTTCATATTTACCAGGGTTGAGGCATACTGGATTACCAGTGACATTACAACTGAAGCTATAAACAGTGTCAGAAAATGTTTTCTGTAAAATTCCCATAAGGAATTCATCGCACTGTCAATATTGTGTCTTTTGTAGAGGGGATGGTTATTGAACTGATCCATTAAAGAAATATTTTTAAGTACGCAAATTTAGGTATTATTAATTTCTGCACCTTGCTCATCAGTCATATTTTCTATGATGTTGCCTTCAGTCTTTCTGATTTGTCAATAAACTGACCATATAAGTTACTGACCCATTTCTCATTCTGTGATATTTGTTAAACCATTTAGTGCTTTTGATTGTTATTTAGGTTAAATGCATCTGATCACATTCAAATAATCAATATTTTTGGTACTTAAATTATTTAAACAGTAAAAATTATGAAATTAAAGAAAATCATTGTGCCCTTAACCCTAATAATCGTTTTAGGTATTGTTGCCGTTTCATGTACAGGCAAAGCAGGATCTAAGAATTCGCATACAGGGGTGGAGTATTACAGAAATCTCCAATTCAGTGAGACACCCTATGATATTGAAAAAGGAACACATCCTCTGACGGCTGACGAAGCAAAGAACATCAATAGCTACAAATTTACATACGATAAATCAGGTCGTCTTGTATCGGTTGAGTATGTAAGAGATAATGTTCTTCTTGGATACTCATCAATGCAGGGCGCTGCTAAGATCACTTATGACTACTCTGATAATATGCAGACAAAGCATTTCTTTGATAAGGATAATCAGCCTATTGAATCATCCGGTGTTTATGCAGTTCAATATTCCTTAGATGCCAAAGGCAATCGTACGGGATCAATGTTTCTTGGAAAAGATGGATCAATGATTGAAAACAGGAATAAAATTCATTCCTATTCATGGTCAGTACTTCCTGATGGCATGGTAAGAGAGCTCAGGTATAATCTTAAAGGAGAAGAGACAGTGATGAACCCATTCTGCCCCTTCTATGAGCTCAGATTTACTTATAACGAAAAAGGATTCACTACAAGAATGGCAAATTTCAAAGCAGATACGCTTTATAACTGTACTGCAGAGAACTGCGGCGATATAGGTGTTTCTTATTTCTCTTTTGCGCCTAATGCTTCAGGTGATCTTGAGTCATTCTCTGTATTCAATGTAACAGGACAGATGTCTAATCTCTATTGGGGCTGGTCGAAAAAGCTCAATAAATATGATGAAAATGGATATGTTCTGGAAACAAGAACCTTTGACCAGGATAATGAGTATGTTAAAGGAAAACTTATTCCTGTTAACCAGTACACTTATGATAGTCATGGTGCGCTTATTGAGACAAAAAACCTGGATAAGGACGGAAACCTTATAAACAGTCCCGATAACGGAGTAGCAATAATTCAGTATAAATATGACGAAAAAGGAAACCGTACCGAGACAATCAATCTTGACAAAGACAAAGTTCCTGTTAAGGTATAATGACATTGACTCAGATATAAAATGAAAAAACTCATTAATACATTATCCTCACTTGTTTTTATCAGTATGATGATTCTAATGTCATGCAAAGAGAAGAAAACAGTGACCAAGGCTGAGGATACCAGGCAGGAAACGGCTAAGTATGCCGCAAAACCTTCTGATGTTAAAGTTGGAAATGAAACTGCATTGCTGCTGCAAGACCTAAAGGAAAATGGCGACTATGTAAACAGTAAGAACTATCCTTCATTAATTAAGGCATCGATAGTCAACGAAAGCCTGGGTAAAAACCTGCTGGTCGTTGATATCAGGCCTGCAAAGCAATACTCAGAGGGCCATATCAAAGGTGCTGTCAATAAAAAATTTGAAGATCTGCCCGTTTATTTTGAGGCAGGCATCAAACCCTTTGAATTCGATAAGATTGTACTTGTGAGCGAAGACGGACAGCTATCGTGTTATGCAACCTGCCTGCTCAGACTCATGGGTTATGGGAATGTTTATTCGATGAGATGGGGCATGAGTGCCTGGAATGATAGTTTTGCAAAAGAAGGCTGGCTGAAAGGTATCTCCGGCAAGTTTGAATCAAAGCTTGAGAATAAAGTAAATGAACGACCAACAACCCTGGTTATGCCTGAACTGAAAACAGGACTCTCGAAAGGATCTGATATTGGAACAGCAAGATTCAAAAAGCTTTTTCAGGAAGGAACTGACAATATACTTGTAACTTCCGATGAGGCATTCAGCGATCCGGGTAAATATTACATAATCAATCTTGAAAGAAAAGACAAATATGAGGATGGCCATATACCCGGTGCTGTCAGATACAAGCCTGAAGGAACTTTGAGCTATGTTGAGGAGATGGGATCAATTCCTGTTGATAAACCGGTTTTGGTATACTGTGGAACAGGCCATAACTCAGGTTTTGCCACTGCTTATCTGAGACTGCTGGGTTATGATGCACATACCTTAAAATATGGTAACAATGGCTTCATGCATGACAGGATGATTAAACAGAGAACACTGCTGTCATGGCTTCCTTTCGGTTCAGAGGATGTAAATAACTTTGAAGTTGTAAAATAATTATTTTGATATAGGAAGGGGCATTAGCCCAATTTTTTATCAGAAGATTCTGCCCTTTATCTTCTTATGCGGAACCTGCAGAAAATAGTTATCGAAGATCTGTTCCCGATACAGTATCCGGCTGAAATTTGTATTTAAGAACTTCATCATCCGAATTATTGGCAAGAATGTAAATATTCCGGCACCCCATCTGACTCAGAAGCATCCATAACCTTGCCGACAAAGCCGGGTCAGAAGAATTTAACAAAACCGGACCATCATGGCTGAGTATTCTTTTTACTGATCCCCTTGTCAGAAGAGAATCTGAAGCAACATTCTGAACTTCACCGGTAATTCCTTCAGGTACCGCAGCTTTGTCGAGGCAAATGATAACGCTCTTTCCGCCTAGTCTGGGAAACTGCTCAGAACTTACTGTATTTGAATGTATTAGTGATGGGGTGGCCCATTTTTTTGAATCACTTTTAAAATGATTAAATCCTGTCGACCTGATCAGAACCAGTATTAAAACGGGAAGAACTACAATCAGGATCACACGGTATTTTTTAATCAATTCCATCATTTAAGACTTTTTACTTTTTACTTCCCTTACTCACATCCTCCATCGAGTTTTTTGGCTGCAAAATGTTTCGACTGAATAAACTTAAGCTTGAGGCTGTCGGGCAGACTGTTAATCTCAGTGAACATCTTTTTAGCTCTGCTCCTCGATTCAAACAAAGCATTCTCCCGGGCAGAGATCCTCTCGCCATGAAAGCTGCTGTTCATCACAGTGCTGAACCATTCATTAAGGCCGCCCTTCATCACAAAAGTATTCCTGAAGTTCAAACCCCTGGAGATTGTGAGTGCATAATTGGAATCATAATCCCCGTTTGAATAGAAAATATTCTTTGATTTTCCGTTATTTAATATACGTCCAGGATCAGAATCGAAGAATTTGCTGTAAGGAATATTTACTGATCCGGGAATATTCATTTTACTGAATTCCTCCGGTGTCCTGAGATCAATTATCTGTACTGAACTATCTCCGTCCGCAACATACCTTGCCACCTGATCGACTGTCAGGAAAGTATTTTTGTCCAGAATCTCAGTCAGAAGCTTCTGTGGCTTTACGGTGAAAGACCTGCTTCCCGATAGTGGTAAAAGAGCCAGAAGCAGACCCAGGCATAAAAGTCCTGCTGAATATTTTTCCCTTACATTCATATTATGATATTTTAAATTTCACTGGTTATGTCAGGTCGGGCAAATTTTTTCTCCGCAATCTCTGCAATCCAGAACATAATCACTGCAGCTGCAATCAGCAAAAAGGTGAAGAGTCCTGGAGAAATACCCATTGCCTCATTGATTTTTACCGGTCCTTTGTAATACCCGTTCGCAAGTTTTAGGATTGATGGATAGACTTCAGCGAACAGGAATGCACCGGTAAGTCCGCCAAGAAAAAATAACATTGCGTCTATTTTCCCGATAGAGAGTGCACATAGTCCGGTACCCGGACAAAAGCCACCCATAATAAATCCGGCACCCATTATAATTCCACCCACTATTGCAGCTGCTACATAGAACTCATTTACAAAGACCAGGTTGAGATCGAGCAATCCGAAATAGCTAAGCAGCTGTGAACCCACAAGCGCTACAATGGCTGCTGTAAAGAAAACTTTGATCACAGTGGTATCATAACCATAAAACATACCTGCAAGTTTGCGGCTGGATGAAAAACCAGCTTGTTCGAGTGAGAATCCGAACCCTATACCGATCAGGAGTGCGATCAGCAGATCGAGCCATTCAGGCATATTTATCAGAGATGAAATCGGTCCCATAATATTTTATTAAATGAGAGATTATCTTTATTATTTTAAGCTCTAAAGGCTTTACAAGCTTTATAGGCTATATGTAACGCTTCTTGAATATCTACAGCCTGTAAAGCCTCTACCGCCTCTAACGCTTTCTTCATCAAATCCAGTTTTTTCTGAAAAACCACGCAAGAAGATATGCTGATCCGAAGATTGCAATCATTGTGACGAAGCCGGCAACAGAAAGAACTTCCATTCCCGATAAAGCGGCC
>Ga0315272_10000337_pt1 | contig 23385 bp, 17 predicted proteins | sample C3_middle_MG_FD_203918 | JGI IMG/M metagenome (GOLD analysis project Ga0315272, IMG submission 203918) | Sediment microbial communities from Yellowstone Lake, YNP, Wyoming, USA - C3_middle | ecosystem: Environmental > Aquatic > Freshwater > Lake > Sediment | place: USA: Wyoming | collected...
GCGTCGGCGGCGAGGGGGGGCGGTGTCACCTGGCCGGATTGGTAAGGTTTCATCCGGTAAATCAGCCCCTTGGGCTCGGCATAGAGTCCTTCCATGACGTGATTGAATGGAGGATGCGCGTAAAAAACCTCCCCTGTGCGGGCCTGGGCCGCTGTAAAAAGATGGACATTTACCGCCGAAATCGGATCGGAGAAATGATCCCCTGTAAGAACGTCATCCCACCGCTCTCCGTAACGTTTGTGCATGATGTGGTGGTAGGACTTGTAGTTCAGACTGCGCGTATCGACAAAGATGTGATTATTGGGGGCCCCGCCGCGTTGAAGAGCGGCCTGCGCCAGGAATAGAAACATCGGTTCATCGCTCATCACATAGGCCCCCTGGACGGGCAGGTTTTCGGTCATGGCCTGGGCTAATTGATAAAGCCCGGGTCCATTTGTGGCGCGGATGCCCGCCAGGTTTTTGTATGCCAGACTGACGGGAACGAGCACCAAAGCCAGAATTATCAAGCCTGCCAGAAGCTGACCAAGCAGGCGGGCGCCCGGCTGGCTGGCGTGGCGACGTTTTTCGGGCTCGGTCCCAAAGACCAGCAAAAAGTAACCGCTGAAATAGCCAATACTCAACGCGCTCAGAAAGTAGAGCGGCAAAAAGGGCAGGCCAAATCCGCGCACACGCGGACTGAAGGGCGGATCAAACATGACCCAAAGACAGAGGCCGAGGAAGAAGATGTGCATGACACGGAACATGACGGTTGTAAGGATGTTGCCGACGATGCTCGTGTCTCCGACGGTGGAGGGGAAACGAAATCCCATGGCAAAGATTGGAAGGACCGAAGAGAGCGCGCACAACAGAAGAACATAACGTGGAAAGTTTAGCAGAACGTTTTTCTGCATCCCTAATTCTGTTTTAAGAAGCTGCCAGAAACCCACACCTGATCTGGCGGACAGAACATCCACCAACGGCAAAGCCAGATAGAGCAGCAAACCCAGGAAACCCAGGAGAAGCATCCGTGTAAAAAAACGCCCATTGAAAAAGGCAACGCCCTTCATCCAGATCAGCGCGACGATGTAGAGCGGGAAAAAGGCGATCATGGCCCAATTGTTGGTAATCGCCAAACCATACACCAAAGCGGACTTAAAAAGATGGCGATCCTCCTGTTTAAGGCGGAATTCGAGAAGCGAGCAAACAATGTATGCAAACAAGAGCGCGTTTAACGCTTCGCCGGTGGAAGCGGTGGCGTGCTCCCACCAAGTGAGTTGCAGGCCGCAGGCCAGAACCGCAAGAAGGGGAGGTATCCATGAAGTGGATATGCTTAACAAACTGTAATCGCTTCGTTCGCGAATGCGTTGGTCACGGGTGCGGTCGTGCGGGAGAAGGGCGACGGATTTGGCCAGCAATGCCAAAGCGCCCACCGCACAAACCGCTGAAAAAATGTTCAGCGCCAGTAACTGCCAACTGGTTGGAAGCCAGCGAATTGGAAAGGTCAGCAGATAAAAAAGAGGGGCCTGAAGGTTCAAGGACCATGAATCCCATTGGGCGATTTTGGCCACATTGCCAATGCTTGCCGTAGTGACCCAATGATTGAGGGTGGCCAGGTAGATAATGAGCATGACCATGGCGGCAAGCCAGGGCAGTGTTTTTTCGTTAAACGCGCAACGCTTATTTGCCATTGTATCCATAGGTTGTGGAAAAGTGATTTAAACCCAATTATTTGTAATAGCAAGGTTTCCGTGACTTCATTGCAATAAATTCGGCGCGCAAGCAGATGGCAGACGGCAACCGACACTGTCATATCGATCAAAATCCATCGCCATCCCAGAGGCCTCCGTGGAGGAAATTCAGATCCAAACCCGGCCTGGTTAACCAAAGGCCCGGCCTCCGAGGCCTCATTTGAACAAACCTCACCGTTGTTTCCGGCGTAAATCCGCCACGCATTCGATATGCTGGGTCTGCGGAAACATGTCCACCGGAGTTACCTGCGCCAGTTCATAGACCTGTTCCTGGCACAAAACGTTCAAGTCTCTCGCAAGAGTGGCTGGATGGCAGGAGACATAGAGGATTTGACTGACGCCTGAATTTCGCAGGTTTTCCATGCTTTTTGGGGGACAACCGGTACGCGGCGGGTCAAGGATAACGGTCGTTTCCAAGGCGGGAAATCGGCGGAGCAGGGTGGAGAGATGCTCTTCCGTTTTGCCCGAAATGTAGCTGCCGTTCTTGACGCCATGCAATGCCAGGTTGCGGTTGGCGGCTTCGGCGGCAAGCCGGTCATACTCCACACCCGCAAACTCCACCACGTCCGGGGCCAGCGCAATGCTGAAGAATCCAACACCGCAATAAGTATCGATCAAATACCGATTGCCACTTTGCGTCAGCCGCTCGCGGGCGACGCTGATCAAAGGATCGAGCATGGCGGTGTTGTTTTGGAAGAAGGCGTCCTTGGGAACGTCCCATCCGGGTGGCGTTTCTCGCAAGACCACTTTGATGCCGCCTTTGGGTGGAGGATTGGCGCGGGTGCGGCGGAGCTGTTCGTTGACACCGGGCATGGAGATATCGCATTCCTGAACGTCCACCACCAAACGGGAATCCGCACGAATGAATCCTATGTTCAACGCCTGCATGGTCTTATCCCACTGGCTGCGCACCATGATGCGGTTGCGGTAGTTGTACTGTTGGGGGCAGGGAATGACGGCGGCGACCGGTGGATTCTCAAAACCGCCGATCCGTTCGAGAATGTCCCTGACCTGCTTTTGCTTGAGCCGGATCTGCGCGGCATAGGCGTAATGCTGGTATTGGCATCCTCCGCAATCGCCATAATAACGACACCGCGGCTCGACACGTTCCGGGGAGGGCGTGAGCACGCGAAGCAGACGGGCCCGGGCGAAGTTTTTTTTGACCTCCGTGATTTCCACTTCCATGGTTTCGCCGGGCAACGCAAAGGCCACGAAGACGACAAAATCCCCGTGTCGGGCCACCCCTTCGCCGCCGAAGGCGAGATCATGCACGCTCAGAGTTATCGTGTTTCCGATTTTGAGCATCGGACCGGGAGTTAATTTCGGCGATGCGGGCGTATCAGTCATGGGATGTTTGCGGGATGGAGAGTCCTCCAATCAGGCTTTCCACAGTGTGAGGCGCGGCTTCGAAATCGGCTTTTACGTTCAAGGCGGTGAGCGCCCTGGTGGTTTCCGGCCCGATGGAAGCGAGTTTTATGGAGGGAAAGCGGGTCATTAATTTGGGCAAATCAAATCGGGCATGAAAGTGCTCCACCGTTGAACCGCTGGTGAAGGTGATCCAATCGGCCCCGTCCTCCAATAAACGGACAGACGCGCCCTTCGCGTCTTCATTTTCAGCAACGGTTTGGTAGCAGGCCACATCATCCACAATGGCACCCATTTCCTCGAGCTTTTTGGGCAATTCGGGACTGGCGACTTCGGCCCGCAACAGGAGGATGCGCAGGTTCTCAATGCTTTGGACTTCCGCAATGGCATCGATGATTTTTTTTGAGACGAACTCTTCGGGCATGGCATCGACTTGCAACCGGCATTCTTTCACTTTCTGCGCCGTGGCGGGGCCCACCGCGGCGATTCGCACCCCTCCGATGTCGCGCAAATCCTGATGCAGTTGAAAAAATAATTTGAAAAACTCGATCACGCCGTTTGGGCTGGTAAAGACAAGCCAATCGTAGGAATTGAGGCTTTGAATGGCTTCCTTGATGGGATCCTTCTTTTTAGGCGCGATGATTTTGATGACTGGAATTTCCAGGACATCAGCGCCGCGCTCCCGCAGCGGACGGGATAGCATCCCGGACTGTTCCCTGGCGCGAGTGACCACGATGCGTTGTCCGAATAAAGGACGACTCTCGAACCATTGGAGTTTTTCTCGCAAAAGAACGGAATCGCCGATCACGAGAATGCCAGGAGGTTCGCCTTGGACTTTGGCGGCTTGCGCCACCAGCGTTTTCAAGGTGCCTTGAATGGTTTGCTGGCTGGCATGGGTGCCTTGCAGGATTAATGCAGCCGGAGTTTTGGCTGCCTTTCCGTTTTTCACCAGTTCATGAACGATTTGGCTCAGGTAATCCTGGCCCATCAGGAATACCAATGTCCCATCCAGAGGCGTGAGATGCTGCCAGTCGATCGGGTGACCGTCCGGTTTGAAGGCTTCGTGGGCATTGATCACCACATAGAGCGCACCGGAATCTGTGGAGGTTACGGGAATACCGGCATAAGCGGGAACGGCTTCAACGCTTGACACGCCAGGGACCATTTCAAAGGGAATGTGAGCTTTGGTCAGCGCGAGAGCCTCTTCATCCAGTTGCGCGAAGATGCCGGGATCTCCGGATTTTAACCTCACGATGAATTTGCCCTGCTTGGCCTTGTTGGTGATTTGCTTCATGAGGTCTTTCGAGGAAACCGCATGTTCCCGCGGTAAATCCCGTTTGCCACCGTAAATGATTTCAGCGGTTGGGGGTGCCAATTCAAGGATGGCGGAGTTCACAAGTCCATCATAAAAAACCACTTCCGAGCGTCGGAGTAATTCCGCGCCGCGCATTGTAAGCAAACCGGGGTCGCCTGGGCCGGCGCCCACAAAATAAACAGTGCCTTTGGCAGTCATGAGCGGGAATCTTATGAACGAATAGGTCGCCACGCAATGCGCGATGCGTGAAAATGCGCGGTTTGCGCCGAATATCGGGCAGCTTGATACCGCCCGAGCGCGTGAAAATTGAAAAAGATTCGGGGATTAGATGCGCTGCGCCAAGGCTGCCGTGCTTTTTTCCAGAATATCCTTGTGGAGGGAATTGCCGTGGGAATCCATGGTCACAACGACTGGAAAATCTTCCACCGCGAATTCCCAGATCGCTTCCGGGGAGCCAAATTCCTTTTCAAAATAGACGTTTCGCACTTCCTTGATGCATTCGGCGAGTACTTGGGCGGCTCCACCAATGGCGTGCAAATAGACGCAGCCGTTCTGCTTGCAAGCCGCGAGGGTGCGCTCGCCCATTCCGCCTTTGCCGATGATGCCGCGCAAGCCGAAGTCTTTAATGATCCGGCCTTGATAGGGTTCCTCGCGGGCGGACGTGGTCGGACCGGCGGCCACGACCTTCCACTTTCCGTTTCCGCCCAGAACGACAGGGCCGCAATGGTAGATGATGGCGTCTTTAAAGGAGACTCCCGCAGGCAGTTTGCCGCCATCGTGCAAATATTTATGCGCCGCGTCGCGCCCCGTAAAAATGACGCCGGAAATGAGCACTTCATCGCCCACTTTGAGGGCGCGAATTTTGTCTTCTGTGAATGGAGCGGTAAGATGAATCATAAGCTTCTTAGTATAACCAATTTTCGATCTGCCCCTTGGAACTGAGCGTGATGCCCTGGCGTCGAAACGCCCAGCACATGTAGCTGATGCTGACAAAATAGGAGGCAGGCACGCGGTTTCGCGCGCAGATTTTTACGCCCAGAAGCGTGGTTCCACCTCCAAATCCCATCGGACCGATCCCCAACTCGTTGCTTGTTTTAAGAATATCCTGTTCCAATTTGTCCAAGTCAGGATCAGAATTGCGGTCGTCGAGCTTGCGAAGCAACTGCTCCTTGGAGAAGGCATAGCCGGTCGCCCGGTCGCCTCCAATACAAACCCCCAATACTCCGGGTCCGCAGCCTTTGCCTTGAGCCTGTAAGACGGCGTCCAGGATCGCTTTGCGGCTGCCATCCAGGTCGCGATTGGCCTTGAGCTTTTCAATCGGGAGGGAGTACTGCGCCCCCACGTTTTCACAACCGCCCCCCTTGAGAACCAGGCGCGCCTGGACGTCTGGGGAGCGATGCTGGTGAAAGTGAAAAGTTGGGGATCCAGGCCCCACATTGGTGCCATCGTTTTTTCCGGTAATCGAGTTCACGGAATTTTGGCGCAAGTATCCGAGTTTTGTGGCTTCGGTGACCGCTTCACGGGCGGTTTCCTCGAACAGGATTTGATCGTAATCTTTGGGGACCTCCACAAAAAACAACACACTGCCGGTGTCCTGGCAAATCGGTTGCGACTTCGATTTGGCCATTTCGATGTTTTTTTGAATGATGTGGAGCGCGGAGCTGGCGATGGTTCCCTTTTTCTCGCTTTCAAGGGACCTGAGCAGCACGCGCTGAACATCGTCGGGAATCTCCACAGAGGTGCGCCGGATAAATTCGATCAATGAGTCTTTCAGGACTGTCATACGGCGCGACAAAATAATCGCGTGACGGGCAGGTGTCAACGCTTTGAATTGGGTTTGAACTGGGGTTGTAAACGTTATAAAATTCGGGCTGAAAGTCGATGATCATGGTGCTCTCCAGGGTTTTCCAATCAGGCCATTCGTTCATTTGCGGGTGGTTTTTCGTGATGCGGGGGAAAAGCTGGTCTTTCCGAAGAGTTGTGGCATGATGAGCGAGCGGAATCGAAAGATTTAATTCAACACATTAAGAACCGGATGAGAACTAATATTGGCGGCGCGTGGGAATGGGCGGACAGACCCTGTTTTGACTGGGCGCGAGCCGGGTTGCGGCATGGTTTATGGCTATGGCTGCTGGGAATGGCCGTTGTCGCTCACGCGCAATTCGATGAGATTCAATCAAGGATCTCCGAGTTCGTTTTGGACAATGGAATGAAGTTTATCGTCCTGGAACGGCATCAGGCGCCCGTGGTTTCCTTTTATACCTATGCGGATGTGGGATCGGCACAGGAGGTGAACGGCACGACCGGATTGGCGCATCTTTTCGAGCACATGGCCTTCAAGGGGAGCCAGAAAATAGGAACCAGGGAGTTTGAAAAGGAGCGATTGGCCCTTGGCCGGGAGGATGAAGCGTATGCCGCTTTTGCGGCGGCCCGCCGGCAAGGCGCGTCGGCTGAGGATTTAAAATCCCTTGAGGTGGCCTTTCGCGCGGCACAGGCCGAGGCGGGCAAATGGGTGGTCAAGAATGAGTATGACGAGGCGGTGGAGCGGGCGGGGGGCCGGGGACTCAACGCCAACACTTCCTCTGATCGCACCGTTTACTTTTTCAGCCTGCCCTCCAATGCGTCGGAACTCTGGTTCTATCTGGACTCGGAACGGTTTTATGAGCCTGTGCTTCGGGAGTTTTACAAGGAGCGCGATGTTGTCATGGAAGAACGGCGGTTAAGCGTGGAAGGCAATCCTGTTGGAAAACTGGTTGAGGAGTTCTTGTCCGTTGCCTACAAGGCGCATTCCTATAAATCGCCGACCATTGGATATATGAGCGATTTGCAGAATCTCACGCGCTCAGACGCGCAGAGTTTCTTCAGCAAATATTATGTTCCCAGCAATTTAACCGCAGTGGTTGTGGGGGATGTGGATAAAGCCAGCATCCGCGCCCTGGCAGAAACCTATTTTGGTAGAATTCCTAAAAAGTCAGCCCCCGAACCTTTGCGGACCGTTGAGCCGCCACAAGCGGGGGAGCGCAGTTTCAAGCTTCGTTTGCAGTCCCAGAGGGTGAGTCTGGTGGGCTATCACAAGCCGGGCATCCAGCATCCAGATAACGCGGTTTATGACGCCTTGGGGAGTTTGTTGAGCGAGGGGCGTTCATCCCGGTTGTATCGAAGCCTGGTGCGCGATCAAAAAATCGCGGTTGAAGCCGGCGGTTTTCCGGGATTTCCCGGTCAAAAATATCCGGGTTTGTTTCTGTTCTTCGCCTTTACCGCGCCGGGTCACGAAAATGCGGAAGTGGAGAAAGCCTTGGAAGCAGAGACCCGGCGGCTATGCAAGGAATTGGTATCCGCGGAGGAGTTGGACGGGGTTAAGAGACGCGCGCGCGCGAATCTATTGCGTCAACTGGGTGACAACGCCGGTTTGGCGATGCAACTGGCCGATTGGCAGGGGCTGACCGGGGACTGGCATAATTTGTTTCGCCAACTGGACAAGATCGATGCCGTGACGTCCGCCGACGTTCAACGTGTGGCCAAGACCACCTTCACTGAAATTAATCGCACGATCGGAGCGATCGAACCGGAGCAATCCACCCCTGATTCAGCGCAATAAGAGGAAGGAGAAAATTGATGAAAACATTACATTTTTATATGGGGCAAACCAGTCGCCGGTGCGGGTTGGCGTTACTATGCATTGGGCTTGGCATGGGCGGGATTTCCGCGAATGCGGGTTCCGCAGCCGAGTCCTACAAGGATTTGAAATTTCCACCCCTGAACAACCTACAGATTCCGCAGCCCAATCGCATGGAGCTGCCGAATGGAATCGTTTTGTTTTTGATCGAGGATCATGAGCTGCCGATGGTCAATGTTTCTGTGCTGATCCGGGGCGGGACAAGGAGCGAGCCGGTGTCCAAGGCCGGTGTGGCTGATCTTTGCGGCACGGTGATGCGCACAGGGGGAACGGCGAGCCGCCCGGGGGACAAGCTGGACGAGGAATTGGACCGGCTGGGGGGGGCGGTGGAAATGGGCATGAGCGATGATTTGGGATCAGCCGGCGTTTCCGTTCTCAAGGAGGATACGGATAAAGGTCTTGCGATCCTGTCCGATTTGTTACAGAATCCTTTGTTTCCTGAGGATAAAATCGAACTGGCGAAGATTGGAATCCGGGATTCGATCGCGCGGCGTAATGACAATCCCGGCGGGATCGTTTTTCGCGAGTTTGAGCGCATTCTTTTTGGAACGAACTCGGCCTATGGACATCAGCCCGAATACGCCACGTTGGATGCCATCAAACGCGAGGACTTGATTGTGTACTACAAACAATTTTACCAGCCTGAGAATTTGATCGTTGGCGTTTGGGGGGATTTCAAAGCCTCGGAAATGCGGGAAAAAATTGAGGGAACGCTCGGAGCCTGGAAAAAGGGGGGGCAACCCAAACCGGAGGTTCCCGCGGTCGAATCTTCAGCGAACCGGTCGGGTGTTTATTACATCAGCAAGGAGGATATCAATCAGACCTGGGTGGTGGTGGGGCATTTGGGCGGCCAAAGGAACGACCCTGATTATTATGCGCTCAATATAATGAATCGCATCCTGGGTGGCAGCATGTCCTCGCGCATGTTCAGCAATATCCGTTCGGACATGGGGTTGGCGTACAATATTCGTTCGAGCTGGAGCGCGGGATGGGATCATCCAGGGGCCTTTATGGCCAGTGGCAGCACGAAAGTGGAAACGACCGTCAAGATGTTGGCCGCGATGAAACATGAAATAAAGCGTATGACCGAGGAAGAGGTGACCGATGAGGAGTTGTCACGCGCGAAGGACGGGGTTCTGAAGGGCTTTGCCTTTGAGTTCGATTCCACGGGCAAGGTGGTCCAGCGCATGATGAACTACGAGTTTTACGGGTATCCGCGGGATTATTTGCAGCGATTCCGTGAGAATATCGAAAAAGTCAGCCGGACCGACATTCTGAACGCCGCCAAAAAACATCTGCATTCCGATCAATCGATCCAGTTGCTTTTGGGTCGGGAAAAGGATTTCGATGAGCCGCTTTCAACACTTGGAAAAGTCACGACGGTGGATATCACGATTCCAAAGCCTGTGGAGGCCGGTTCTGCGGGCAAATAATTGGAGATGGACAAGTCTCGCCATCCAAAGGATTCAAGTTTGACGGGTTTGGAACTCTGGGGTTTAGTCATCCAGAGCCTCAATCAGGTTTGCCCAATTGGATGTTCGGCCTGACGGTTGACTGTGCCGCCGATGAAAGAAAACGCGCCTTTAATATTGCTGTGTCGCTGCTCCCGCGGCGAACTCTCCTTGACCCACGCTCAGGAGCGCATGGCCCGCGCTCTTGAAGCCGCTCAACTGCCTTTTCAGGCTGTCGATGATTTATGCGGACTGGCCGCGCGGAAGGACCCCGTATTACGGGAGGTTTTAGCGAGCCATCCCGTGAGCGTTCTTGCGTGCCATTCGCGCGCCGTAAAGTGGTTGCTTCGCGCGGGCGGCGCCGACGCGAATCGAACCACTCTTTTCAACTCACGCCAGGAGGCGGCGGAACCGATCGTCGCGCGCCTGGTTGAAAACGGTTTTCATTCCGACGATGCCCCCGCGAACGCATTCAAGAAAGTCGGCGATTGGGTTCCCTGGTTTCCAGTCATCGACTACGATCGCTGCAAAAATTGCAAACAATGTCTGAGCTTCTGCCTCTTCGGGGTGTATGGGCTGGATGCCACGGGCCGTGTAGCGGTGGTGAATCCCCAGGGTTGCAAGACCAATTGCCCGGCCTGCGCGCGGATCTGCCCCGACGTTGCCATTATCTTTCCAAAATATAACCAGGCTCCAATCAACGGCGCGCCCATCGTCGATGAGGATGCCGAGCGCGCAAAGGTCAAAGTCAATGTGCAGGAGATCCTTGGCTCTGATGTGTATGGGGCACTTTCCGAGCGTAAGAAGAGGGCCCGTTCCCTGCTGATCAAGAAATCCGCCAACCCTGGAAGTCTCGATTTATCAGCACCCCGGGCCGTGTGGCCGCCCAAACCCTGAAATTTCCGATGCTGATCCAACTCGCCCGCCGATTTCTTACCGAGCCTGACAAGCGTTTGCTTGCGAAACTGGCATGGAATTGCGGATGGAAGGGGTTGCTCGCCATCAACGCCTTCAATCGGCGCCGCAAACGGGGGGTGTATTTCCCGGCTTTTGTTTTTTTGTCGGTGACCAACAAGTGTAACCTTCATTGCCAGGGTTGCTGGGTTTCAGGGAGCAATCCACCCCGTGTATTGGATGGTGCGACCCTGGATCGTCTGATCACGGAGTGCAAGACGCAGGGCGCTTCTTTTTTCGGGATACTGGGAGGCGAACCCTTACTGCATGCGGAGATTTTTGAGGTGATCGCCAGACATGGGGACTGTTATTTTCAATTATTCACCAACGGAACCCTGTTGACGGATGCGGTGGCTCGTAAATTGCGGGAGCTGGGGAATGTCACGCCATTGATCAGCGTGGAGGGCAATACAGAGGTCAGTGACGAACGGCGGGGAGGCAATGATGTTTACCGGCGTTCATTGGATGGGATCGATGCCTGCCGGCGCAACCGTCTCTTTTTTGGCGTCGCAACGAGCGTTTGCCGGTCGAATTTCTCCGACCTGGTTTCGCGCAAATTTGTTGACGAATTGATTGCGCTAGGGGCGCATTATTTATGGTATTACATCTACAGGCCGGTCGGGACGAATCCTTCTCCGGAATTGGCGCTGACGGGGGATGAAATTGTGGAATTGCGCCAGTTCATGGTGAACATCCGGGGGCAGGCGCCCATTGTGGTGGTGGATGCGTATTGGGACCAGGAGGGGCGCGCGCTGTGTCCCGCAGCCACAGGCATCAGTCATCACATTGGCCCTGAGGGGGATGTGGAGCCGTGCCCCGTGGTTCAGTTCGCCCGGGAAAATATTGGCGATGGCTCGCAAATGGTGAACCAAATAATCGAGTCCAAATTTCTGGAACGGTTCAGAGGGTTTGCCAGCCGCACAACCCGGGGGTGTGTTCTCATGGATCATCCCGAGGCGTTGCGACAGTTTTTGATCGAACAAAACGCAAAGGACACCACCGGCCGGGGGACTGGTCTGGAGGAATTGGCGGGAATGACAACGCTACCGTGCCATCACATTCCCGGGCGCGAAATTCCTGAAAAGCAGTGGATGTATCGGTTTGCCAAGAAACACTGGTTCTTTGGCTTCGGCGCCTATGGATGAGGCATTGAATAAAGCGCATGATTTTACCAAGTTTTCGAGCAGGGCCATGACACCAAACACAATTCCCCACCAGCATCTGGCGCATGACGCCGCAGCATCGCATTCCCCCCGAGAGGAGGGGAGATATGGTGTGCCCGCGCAAAAATCAGTGCGGGAGGCCGCGCGAGTTTCCGTGCGCGAATATGTGAGGCGATTGGAATTGGTGCCGCCGCTATCGATGGAGGAATTGCGGCAGCACACGGATGCTTTATTGCGGGATAACGGTCTTGATCCCGTATATCGGGATTTTATCACGGTTTTGGTGGGAAATGAAGTGTGGTGGAACACGATGGCCGGTATTCCGTTTGACCGGCGCGTATTAATGCTTCCGCAATGCCTGAGGATCAAATCGGAATGTCCGGCGGTGATGGACGAATTGGGATTGTTATGCGAGCAGTGCGGGCGATGCCCCACCGGAGACATTCAGGAGGAGGCTGAGGATCTGGGCTATGTGGTTCTGGTGGCGGAGGGGACCACTGTGGTGACCAAGTTGCTTGAGCAAGGCAAGGTGGATGCCGTCATCGGCATCAGTTGCCTGTCCGTGCTGGAGCGCGCCTTTCCTCACATGGCCACCCATGCGATCCCCGGGATCGCGATTCCACTGGTTCGGGACGGTTGTGAAAACACTCAGGTGGATTTGGACTGGGTGCGGGAGGCGATCCATTTGAAGTCCGACGCCCGATGGCTTGGACGCATCGACATTGAACGACTGCGGATCGAGGTCGAGACATGGTTTATGCCGCACGAGCTGCAGCCGTTGATATGCCGGGAGGGAACGGAGACCGAGAAAATTGCGCTCGATTGGCTTGCGGTGTCGGGAAAGAGGTGGCGCCCCCTTCTGGCCGCCTGCGTTTATAAGGCTCTGGCCGTTGAGGAGGAGGGCCAGCCCCCGGAGAATATTCACAAACTGGCTGTTGCGATGGAGTGTTTTCACAAGGCCTCGCTGGCGCATGACGACATCGAGGATGAGGATGAGTTGCGATACGGAAAAGAGACGCTTCACAAGCGTTTTGGGATACCCATCGCGCTGAATGTGGGCGACTTGTTGCTGGGCGAGGGTTACCGGTTGGTTGCGGAATCCGGGGCTTCGCCGTTGCAGACGGCAACCATGCTGGGTGTGGTGGCGGATGCTCATCGTAATTTGTGTCTGGGGCAGGGCGAGGAGCTTTGTTGGATGCGCAATCCCACCGCGCTGTCATCGCGCAAGATTCTCGATTTATTCCGGCGGAAGACCGCGCCCGCGTTTGAAGTGGCGCTGCGGTTGGGGGCCATTCGCGCCGATGCCGGAAACGAGGTTGGGAGCGTGCTTAAATCCTACAGCGAATCCCTGGGCATTGCCTACCAGATCAGGGATGATCTTGAGGACTTCTCCGGCGATGGCAATGACACCGATGCGATGCGTCCGTCCATTCTGCACGCCCTTGCTTACGAAAGCGCCACAGGAACCATGCGGGATGCGCTGGAATCCGCATGGAAGGACGGCAGGAGCATTCGTCCGCAAAACACTGCGGTTCGTGATTTGATGACGGGCGAACGGGCTGAGGAAAAGGCGCGTCAATTGCTCGAGCATTACAAGAACGAGGCGATCCGTTCCCTGGGGCCATTGCGCAATGCGCAACTCAAAAGCCTGCTGCGGCGTGTTGTCGGAAAAATCGTCGGGTCGATTTAGGGAGCATGTCCCGCGCGGCCTCCATATTGCCAACAAGCAGCGAAGGAATGCTGGCGGTCATCCGCCAGGCTGTGCGCCAGTTGGAACCGGACATCCGTGACAGCCTTGAAGTTTTTTTGATCAGTCAGTGGACGGAGGATGGTGGGGCGAAAAATCGAGCGGGAACCGCTGATCTTTATTACACAGTGTTTCTTTTGGAATGTTGCCGGGGCATGGAGTTGGCCATTCCAAGCAGGAAGGTCCTCGATTTCGTCAATGGATTCAAATCCGGTCGGTCGCTTGATTTCGTTCATCGGGCCTGTCTGGCGCGGTGTCGTGGGGTTATTGCTGAAACCCACTCCGACTCCGAAAATAACGCGGAAGTATTAAAGGGCCTTGAAGAATTTCGCCTTGCGGACGGCGGCTATAACCAGAACGCGCTGGATCCTGATCGGCGCCAGGTGGATCCTCTTTCAGGCTCGCTCTATGACGGATTTCTCGCATTGATGGCTTGGGACGCATTGGGAATCGCGATGCCGCGCCCGTGGGAATTTGTGCAATGGTTGAAGACGATCAAGCCTGCTGATGGCGGGTATGGAAACGACGCCGGTTTTCAGGCCTCCACGACGCCGGTGACCGCAGGCGCCGTGATGCTGATGGCGCGTCATGGTTTTCCCATTCCCGATACGGTGGGGAACTGGTTGCTGGATCAGCATCAGCGCAAAGGCGGTTTCCTGGCCGCGCCAATGTCGCCGATGCCCGACTTGCTTTCCACGGCAACCGCATTGCACGCCCTGCATGTCCTTCGGCGTCCCATGGGTGAAAAGGGGTCGGCATGCCTGGAGTTTGTCGAGGCCCTTTGGGCGGACGGGGGTGGTTTTCGGGGGTATTTGGAAGACGGGCAGGCGGATGTGGAATACACTTATTACGGCTTGCTCGCATTGGGCCACCTGTCACGGGAATCGACATGAATTCAGATTTAAGGGTTCGTATTGATAAGGGCCTGGAGTCGGTTCAGAGGCAATTACTGGGCGAATTGCAGCCTGGCCGGGGATGGGATGGGTGGCTTTCCAGCAGCGCTCTCTCGACGTCCGTCGCCGTTCTGGCGCTGGCGCATACCGACATTGACGTCCATCAACGCTGGATTACCCGTGGTTTGCATTGGCTGGCTGCCAATACAAATGAAGATGGGGCCTGGGGTGATGCCCCGGGAAGCCCAAGCAACATGAGCACCACGCTACTCTGCTGGTCGGCCATGGTCTGGGCGCGTGACGGGAGGCATGCGCCCATTGTGGAGCGGGTCGAAGAGTGGTTGCGTGGGAAGTTGGGCCCCCTGGACGGAGAGCGCATTGCGCAGGCGATTCTGCGTTTTTATGGAAACGATCGCACTTTTTCCGCTCCGATTCTCACGGCGTGCGCCATGTCTGGAATATTGGGAAAGGATGCGGACGCATGGAGGCTCGTTCCGCAACTGCCTTTTGAGCTGGCAATTTTTCCGCATCAGGTTTTCAGATGGCTCCGGCTATCCGTGGTCAGCTATGCCATCCCAGCCTTGATTGCGATTGGTTTGGCGCGCCACCATCATGTCAGTCGCGGGTTTTCACCGCGGCATCTGTTGCGCGACCGGATCAAGGGCAGAACCCTTGAGATTCTGGTCTCCATGCAGCCGCAATCAGGCGGTTTTTTGGAGGCCACACCGCTGACTGGATTTGTTGCCTTGGGCCTGGCAAGTGCAGGCTACTCCGGGCATCGGGTCACCAGGAGATGCATCGATTTTTTGGTTGCCTCTGCAAGAGAGGATGGCAGTTGGCCAATCGATACGAATCTGACCACCTGGGTGACGACGCAGGCCATCAATCAGTTCCCTGCAAGGGCGAATCCATTGTCGAGCGCGCAATGTGATGGATTGCGTCAGTGGCTTCTCGCGCAACAGCACATTGTTGAGCACCCTTTCACGCATGCCGCTCCCGGAGGATGGGCCTGGACCGATTTGTCAGGCGGTGTTCCTGATGCGGACGACACGGCGGGCGCCCTTCTGGCGTTGCTGCATCTGGGGCCCGTGGATCAACGAACCCAAAAGGCGGCCGCGTCAGGATTGCAGTGGCTTCTTGATCTTCAAAATGGAGATGGGGGTATTCCCACTTTTTGCCGAGGCTGGGGGAAACTGCCGTTTGATCGCAGTTGTCCGGATATCACGGCGCATGCGCTGAGGGCTTTCTGGGAATGGAGGGGCAGGATGGGTGGTTCATTTAAAATCCGCCTTGAAACGGCCTTGGAAAGGGGACTTGGGTATCTGAAGACATCGCAAACCGCCTGTGGCTCCTGGGTGCCCTTGTGGTTTGGAAACCAGGGAGCAACAAGTCATGCGAATCCCACCTATGGCACGTCCGCCGTGGTGATATCGCTGTGTGCCGTTGCGGCGAACCAGCGCGAAAAAGTGGCGCATGTTTTGGAAAAAGGCTGTCAATGGCTTGTCTCCGCGCAAAACGCCGATGGGGGGTGGGGCGGCGATTTGGGAGTCCCATCCTCGATAGAGGAAACGGCGCTGGCGGCAAGCGCTCTCGCGGAAGCAGGCGCGGAACATGAAAGAGCCTGCCTCAAAGGCATCGAGTGGTTGCTCGAACACACAAGCGAATGCACTCAATGGCGCCAGACACCCATCGGACTTTACTTCGCATCGTTATGGTATTCGGAGCGATTGTATCCGCGGGTTTTTACAATGGGCGCGCTGGCTCGCACGGCGGAAGGTTCCCGCGCGCAGCCGTGTTGTTTGGGGGATCAGAGCAATGCGAGCGTGTGAAAGCCACGACTTAAATGGGGTTTTGTCCCCGCCAAAAAAGTGACCAAATCATGGAACGAGGCGCGAATAAATTGGAAAGGCCCTCAAAACCGAAACTGATCGCGGTCAACAACGCGGCTTAAAAACACACCTAACCTGCCTGTTAAGGTATTCTAACAACCCGTCTGACGCCATCAACGCGGAATGAGAGCCAGATGGGTATAATGACATATGCCATCGATATTGGCAATTCATAAAATGGAAGCCCTCATTTCGTTTTCGCGGGGGGGGACAGGAATTTGGCTTTGCATTGGCGGCCGTAATTGGGAGCATGGTCCTCGAAAACCATGATCAACCTTATGTTTGCATTTTTTAGATCTCAAAACGCCTGCAAGGGCTGGAGGCTATTTTTGTCCGGCCTTGTCGTTCTGGTTTCAACCGCCGCTCTCACGGCCGCGGAATTAAAATCAGGCATTTTCGAAGTTCGCGCCCACGGCGCAACGGGTGACGGTGTTGCGCTGGACACACCTGCCATCCAGGCGGCGTTGGACGCGGCGGCGGCAGCCGGAGGCGGCCAGGTTTATTTTTCCCCGGGGCGCTACCTCTCGGGCACGATTTATCTTCGTAGTGGCGTCACGCTGCAACTGGACGCCGGGGCGCGGCTTATCGGAGTCACTAATCTGGCTTGCTACTCCCAGCCCAAAACGCCGGACTACATGCCTGAAACCAAGTGGGGCAAATGGCATCGTGGCCTTATTGTCGGGGAAAGTGTCGAGGACGTGGCCATCACAGGATTGGGAACCATTGATGGCAATAAAGTCTTCGATCCGACAGGTGAAGAGAGGATGCGCGGGCCGCACACCATCATTTTCGTGAATTGCCGCCGGTTCAGTCTGCGCGACGTGACTATTATTGATGCGGCGAACTATGCCGTCTTCTTTCAGGTGAGCGATGATGTGGAGATTCGCAATGTCAAGATTGTTGGTGGATGGGATGGCGTTCATTGGCGGGGCGCGCCAGAGCGCTGGTGTCAGAACGTGACAATCATTGGCTGCCAGTTTTTCACGGGCGACGATGCCATTGCAGGCCGTTATTGGAACAACACCGTCATCAAGGATTGCCTTATCAACTCTTCGTGTAACGGCATCCGGCTCATCGGCCCTGCCACGCGCCTGACCATTGTGAACAACTTGTTTCGCGGCCCCGGGGAGCAACCCCACCGCACCTCGGGCGAGAAGCGCCGCACTAATATGCTCTCGGGCATCATTCTGCAACCGGGCGCGTGGGACGCCACGCGCGGCCCGCTGGATGACGTGCTGCTCGCGGACAATGTAATGCAGCATGTGGCTTCTCCCGTAACGCTTTGGACCAAGCCGGGCAACACTGTCGGCCGGGTCACCATTGATGGACTTCGCGCGACAGATGTTTATCGAGCCGCCATCTCGGTCGAAAGTTGGTCGGATACTCCGATCACCAACGTGGTGTTGCGCGACGTGCGGGTGGAGTTCGCCGGAGGTGGAAAGGCCTCTCAGGCGTCGGAATCAGTCAAAGGACCGGGAGTGGATGCGCGTCCGCTTCCCGCGTGGGGGCTTTATGCGCGGAATGTCCAAACGCTGACTCTGGAAGACGCGCGCTTCATTCTGACCTCGGACGATCTGCGACCGGCCATCAACGCGGATCGAGTGGACCGGCTCACGCTGGATGGATTCAAGTTCACGCGGGTGCCGGGCGTTACGATGCCATTTGTCACGACGAATGTCGGAAAGCTGATACAGAATCCATGAATCCAAGATTTTTGCCGCCGGGAGCGCGATGGAAGGCGTTTCTGGTTTTGCTGTTGTCCGCCACCTATCTCCATGGGGAGAACTGGCCGCAGTGGCGTGGGCCGTTGCTGAACGGTTCCACCACGGAGACGAATCTCAAAGCCCGCTTCAGCAAGCAGGAGGATCTTCAGTGGTCCACACCCATGCCCGGCCGTGGCGGCGCCACCCCGGTGGTGTGGGGCGATGCCATCTTTGTTCCGAGCACCGACGCCCGGAAAAATCTGGTGCTGCTCTGCGTGGACCGCGCCACGGGCAAAGTGCGCTGGCAGCGGGTGGTTGGCGCGGGGGACCGGGTCAGCGGAAAAAACAACATGGCTTCCTGTTCGGCAGTCACCGACGGCCGGCGTGTTTATGCCCTTTTTGGAACAAGTGATTTTGCCGCGTTTGATTTCGATGGAGCGCTGGTCTGGCAGATCCGCATGCGCGAGCAGTTCGGAACCTTTGCGGAAATGTTCCTCTACGGGGCCAGCCCGTTGCTCTTCGAAGACAGGCTGTACGTGTCTCTCCTCCAACGCAACCCGCCCACCTATGGCCACGCAACAGACCAAATGCCTGAGCGCAAGTCCTGGTTAATCTGCCTCGATACATCGACTGGCAGGGTTCTGTGGAACCACGAACGCGCGACGGACGCGCGCGAGGAAGCCATGGAGGCTTACACGACGCCAATGCCCTTCGCGGGCGGAAAGGGGACGGAGATCATCGTGGTGGGGGCGGATTGTGTCACGGCACATCGTCCAGACGATGGTTCCGAGGTGTGGCGCTACGCCGGACTGAACCAAAGCAAAAATCCGGGTGGACGCATCGTGCCCAGTGCCGTGTCGGCACCGGGCTTCCTTTTCGCCATCGGCCCCAAGCGGGAGCAACTCGTTGCGCTGCGCGGCTGCGGTTCGGGTATGGTGGGCGAGGCTGGCGTGGTTTGGCGGATGACAGCGAACATTCCGGATGTGCCCACACCGCTCTTCTATCAGGGACGCCTGTTCGTTTTGGACGGCGATCGCCAGACGCTGACGTGTTTTCAACCTGAAAACGGCAAAAAGATTTGGCAGGTGCGGTTGGGCATTCGCGATATTTTTTACGCCTCACCCACCGGTGCGGACGGCAAGATCTACTGCCTGAGTGAATCCGGCACGCTGGTTGTGCTCTCCGCTGGCGCGACACCCGGGGTGTTATCCACCACGTCCTTCGGCGAAGGCCCGTGCATGTCCTCGGTGGTGGTGTCGGACGGCTGCCTGTTGATCCGCACGGCGGAGTTTCTCCACTGTCTCCGGGCGGGCAAATAAAACGAAGCCTTGTGAACGTAAAATTATTCCTCCTCACTTGCCTCGCCGCGTCGGCGATGTTCGCCCAAGCCGCGCCGGAGGTCGCCGAGCCTCTGCAAAACTCGCTGGGCATGAAGTTCGTCAAAGTTGTCGGCGTCAAAGTGCAATTCTCGATCTGGGAAACGCGTGTGCGTGATTACCGGGTGTTCAAGGAGGAAACCCGCCGCGCCTGGAACCCGCCGGAATTCGAGCAGACTCCGGACGACCCGGTTGTGAGCGTTTCCTGCGAGGATGCCGACGCCTTCTGCCGCTGGTTGACAGAGCGCGAGCGGAAGTCGGGACGATTGACCGCACAACAGCGCTATCGTCTGCCAACCGACCAGGAGTGGAGCGTGGCGGCGGGCCTTGGTCCAGAGCAGGGGAGAACACCCGAGGATCGGCTCAAATCCAGTGTCGTGTGGCCCTGGGGCGCCGACTGGCCGCCCCGGCCCGGCGATGGCAACTACGCGCCCGAATTGGAGGTGGACCGGTTTCCCAACACCTCCCCGGTGGGTCGCTTCAAACCCAATCAGAACGGGCTTTTCGACATGGGAGGAAACGTCTGGGAATGGTGTGATGATTGGTTCAGCGACGCCCGTGTCACAAAGGCGTTGCGCGGCGGATCTTTTCACGACAGCCAGCCCAGGGATCTGCTCGCCGCCTACCGATTCAGCGCCACAGTGCATTTGAGCAATGACGACATCGGTTTTCGCGTGGTGATCGAGGATTCCACGCCGTCGGCGCCAGCCGCGACTACTCCGTCGCAACGCTGAAAACAAAACATTGTGCCCATGCCAGCCTTTAAATCAGCCCTGACGATGGCGTTCATCGCCGCGCCTTTTGTCATGAATCTGCCGATCCTTAAAGCCGCAGAGTTCAATTTCGTGAACGGCGCTTCGAGCGCTACGTTGTCGCCGGAAATGCAAACGGCGCGAATAACATCATAACGCCTGATGTTTCTGGTGATGCACGTGCCGACATCGTCGGAATACGCGACATCGACATTTGCTCCAAACCATGGGGTGTGCGGTTTGATAACGGCGCAGGTGGCAAGATGCACATGGACTTTTTGGAAAACCGCTTCAAGCACCCCTGAGTAGCGGTTTGTGGATTATTTTCGAACGAAAAACAGGGTGCATTTCTGAAATGCAACCTATTTATAATGAACAAATAATGACGATTAATGGGTTCTGCTCCATTCCGCGTGCCGCGAGTCGTGAAAAATGGATACAATTCGGGGCGTGTGGTTCATGCACCCAAATAATGGCAATTATCCTCTTTTCTGTGAATACAAAATGGATGTGATAAAAAGGTTGAAACTGTCCCGGGCTTTCATAAGATGGGGAAGTGCTGCACAAAAGCACCCATTGGTCGGGGCGTAGCGTAGCTTGGTAGCGCGTCTGAATGGGGTTCAGAAGGTCGTGAGTTCAAATCTCACCGCCCCGACCACTTTATACTGCAAGTACTTACGTAAAATAGATTTCTAGTTACAACGTCCAGTTACAACAAGTTCAAAGTCTTCATCCCTGTTTGATGACGTTCAAGGCCGTCATTTTTCACGATTTATAATGCTGCTGACCGATCCATCCTGTGCCACAGCCTCAATGTGATTGTTCAGGAAGCGGACAAATCGTTTATGGTTGGAGGAGCAATTCTGGGATTTAAATGCTGGCAAGCGCAGGGCGTCTTAAATGCGGGGGAGGGACCTCGCAAACAAAGACCAAGAATCTGCCAGAACCGTTTCAAAAATCTCCGCCACGGTATCGCTTTATCCCAATCTTCTTGGTGATCGAATAGACCGCGACCCAGAGATCCAAACGTGGAAATCAACGACGTCTGAGGGGACGGTTAAAGCATTACGCGACCACATCAATGGGGTGGAGTTTGGATCACTTCCGTTTGCTCCAGCTTGGAAGGCCCCAAAACTCAGAAATCAAACACGCTGCGCCCACCCATCCAATAAAAATGGCAACGACGTGAAGTCCGCAGTAGCCTTGGTAAAAGAAATAGTTTTCGTAATTCTTGAACGTCAGTGCGGTCAGATAAGTGGGAATCAAAGCAAGCATGCCCAGAGCGAAAGCCACCACAATCGCCAAGAGATACCGCGCACGAAATATTTGATTCACCCACCCACTCTTGAAATTGGTTTGCCACTGGATCAAAAGAACTGACACCACAGCGGCTAATCCCACGAAATAAGTTCCGAGACCGTCCACATAAAAATGCCATTGGAAGGGCAGCATGATTCTGCTATACCGCCCACCAAAATTGATCCACCTCTGCTCATTTAAATTGATCCACCTGGCGAAAACGGAATGGGAAGGCATTTGCTTGACATGTCAATCCACCTCTGGTATCTCTGAACCCAGAGTGAACGCCAGCAAAGAACAATCGACTGTTGATGTTGCCAGACCCAAAAGTTCAATGGACAGGCCCGGGCTTTTAAAAACTGCCGGCGCCACAAGGCTGCTGCCCGTGTTTCTGATGCTGCTCGCTGCGCTTCCCGTCGCGCTCCAGGCCCAATTCCATTACACTGCCAATGACGACGGCATCACCATCACGGGTTACACCGGCACCAGCGGCGTGGTGACCATCCCGGACGCCATTGACGGCCTGCCCGTCACCAGCATCGGGGATTCCGCGTTCGAGGATTGCTGGAACCTCACCAGCGTCGCGATTCCATCCAGCGTCACCAGCATTGGGGATAATGTGTTCTATGCCCATTACCGCCTGGTCGCAATCACAGTGGATGCGCACAATTCCGTCTTTCGCAGCGTGGCTGGAGTTTTGTTCGACAAGCGCCAGACCACCCTTATTCAATGTCCTGAAGGCAAAACCGGAACCTACGCCATTCCCGGCCCTGTCACAAGCATCGGCAACAGGGCGTTCAGTTACTGCCGAAATGTCGAGGATGTAACGATTCCCGGCACCGTCACCAACATCGGAATCGGGGCCTTCTATGGCTGCAGCGGACTGACGAATGCCACGATCCAGAATGGCGTCATCAGCATCGGGGATTCCGCGTTCACTTTTTGCACAGGGCTGACCGGCGTCATCATCCCCGCCAGTGTCACGGAAATCGGAACCCAGGCCTTCGTAAACTGCGTCAGCCTCGAAGCCATCGCAGTGGATGAGCACAACTCCGTCTTTGGCGGCATCGCCGGGGTTTTGTTCGACAAGAGTCAGACCACGCTGATTCAATATCCTGGCGGCAAGGCCGGAACCTATGCGATCCCCGATGGCGTCACCAACATCGGGGATTCCGCGTTTATTTATTGCGCTGGTCTGACCCGTGTGACAATCCCCGACAGCCTCACCAGAATTGGAACCTGGGCCTTCTATGGTTGCAGCGCGCTGACGAATGTCACGATGGGCAAAGGCCTCGTCAGCATTGGGACCGGGGCCTACAGCGGTTGCAGAGGCCTGACCCGAATCGCAATTCCCAATCGCGTTACCGACATCGGGGATAGAGTGTTCTATGACTGCACAAGCCTGACGAATGTAATTTTTCAGGGAAGCGCGCCCCGCCTTGGTGAATATGTGTTCCATGGCGTCAACAGTGCGACCGTCTATTATTTGGCTGGAACCCAGGGCTGGGCGCTGACATGGGGGGGACTGCCCGCGTTGGAATGGAATCCGCAACCGCTCACGACCGATGCCGGATTTGGCGTCCGGACGAATCAATTCGGGTTCACAATCACAGGCGCCAGCGGCATCGCGGTTGTGGTGGAAGCCTGCGCCAATCTCGCCAATCCCATCTGGTCTCCACTGCAAACCAACACCCTCAGCGACGGCGCTTTCTATTTCAGCGATACCTATTGGGCGAATCATCCCGGACGTTTCTACCGCCTGCGCATGCCGTGAGGCGCGGGTCCGGTCGGAGGTTTCGGAACCGGCACTGGAATAGGTTCAAACCCGTCACGTTTTGGGATTCCGGGAATGCCCGGTCAGTGGCTCGTATGATGACACACCACCATGCATTCACGACCTGACACCATTCCAACACCCTCCGAGCCGCGTGGCGCCGCGAGAGAATTGGCCTTGAGCAGCCTGGCAAGCGAACGGCGGCCATCCAGCGTGAGATTGGCATGTTTGGAAAGCAGCGTGTATTTCTGGCCTTTGATAAACTGGCGGTCCTTGCCCGAGAGCCGGGCGTATTCGCTCT